>CZKY01000042.1_pt1 | contig 53689 bp, 51 predicted proteins | sample 2454881 | NCBI WGS metagenome assembly CZKY01 (sample SAMEA3539301, study PRJEB10725) | soil metagenome | biome: tundra; feature: field; material: soil | place: USA | collected 2010-05 | depth 0.15 m | reverse complement strand
TCCTAGTGACTCCCGCTGGTCGCCGCTGCAGAAGAGCCGCCCCCGCCAAAAACAGACGGCACCCTCACGCTGATGCCAAAGGCGAAGGCACCCGTCCAAAACTTCTCGGTAGATGGGCTTGGCGGGGGGCCGCTGCACTTCGGTATCGAACCGCTCGCAGCTGATTGGTTGCACCAGACGTCTCCGATCTGCTCTCCCTGGGTGAGCCGGACATCATGGCCTATATGAAACAGTGTGCTAAACATCACTGACCGCCAGGAGAAAGAAGGCCCTACTCCAAACTCCACGGCCGTGTTGTACGGGTTGAAACCAATTGCGCTGGTGAAATAATACGCTCCGCGACGATGATCTCGCCAAGCGAAATCGTGTCCCAGCCTCCAGTTTGCGGCTGCAAATGGCACGATGGTAGGACGCGTAATTGTCTGTCCGATGACCACATTACCCTGTGTCAGCGAAGACCCCGTTTCGGAAACTATCGTCTGGTTTGCGAAGGAGCGGTTTGGCAGCGTCGAGAAAAAAACGCCGGCAGAAACTTCAAAGATCGGGTCCGCGTAGACTACGGTGATCGTCACAATTGGTTTCTTAGCCGTTGGCGCTGGAACGGAGGCAACAAAGGTTCCGACCTCATTTACTGCACTAACCACAAATACCGCCTGACGCCCGAGGAATTCTTGCAGTTGCAAGTTCTTCTTGGCCTCTTTATCGAAAGGATCCGGAATGTCGCCCAGGGGGTCGGGAGGCGTAATCACATTGGATCGGTCGATATTGGCCCAATAATTACCCAGATCCTTGTTGACTGCAACAATCGCGGCTGACTCTGCACTGAGCACTCCATTGTCCGTACTTAAGGCTTGCAAGTAAGCGGCAAACTTAGGTCGCTCATCCGGTTGCATCTTGTCGACTTCCTCGTGAATTGCAGCTATCTGGCAGGCAATAACCTTCGGATTAGGCTTGTCTGGCAGCTTCGGGCATGGCGATAAGACATTTGCCAGATTGGCACCGGTTGCCAACAATCCGCGGAAAGGAGGCGCCGGGTCGGGGCATTCCTGGCTTGCAAGTTCGCACACCATCCAAGAGCGCCAATGGGGGTACTGATCTCTTATCCAAGGGAGCGGAACGTTGTCGAAAGCCTTGGAGCCTGGCAAGCGTTTTCCTTCTGGGAGAACGTCAGGCGCGATGGTTCCGAGAACCTCGTTGATCTGGGCGTAGATCGTAGCGGCGTTCTCAGTGTACGTCTTCACCTGATCGGTCAGTTTTGCATAGGCCTTCTTATATTCCGTGATACTGGGTAGTTCGTGCCCGCCATCAATGGCCTCAATGTTCTTGTTGGTCTCGAGCTGTTGTGTGAGGAGGAGCCATGAGCCCTTCAGTCCCGGCAAGGCTGCCGTGACGAATCCGGCTGTCTGATCTGTCCCGGCAACGGCCTGAGCGGTCTGAAGGTCAAGGCTGAGTCTCTCGAAAGGAAGTGGATGCACGATTCTAACTTTTACTTTCTTGCCCGGGCGCATCTGGATAGTTGGCAGAACAACCGGGTAGGAACGGTCAATGGTGACGGTGCAGTTGCCGTTCACCTTCTCTGTAGAACACTCTTGGGCGACAGAAGGGTCTGTCCAAGCTCCAAGCGCCGCAAGCAAAATAGCCTGCACAAAAGGAAGCTTCCGCATGGTTCCCTCCATGAAAATTCGCGGTATCCGTGGGCCGCTCGTGGACCAAGGCGCAGGCCGAGGACGAAAGCAACACATACTCCGTCCGTCGGTCTCCGAAAAATAGTTCCGGGAAAGTCGTACAACTGAGGGGAAGCGAGTCGGTAGGAGGCTATCGCACTTTTTGGTACGGATCAAGTTAAAAATCTTAGATGTCGGTTACATCGACGGGATCCAGCGGCACAATAGTGCCGCCGTACGCCCCAGGTTCCTTCCGAGTAACGGGCAAACCGGAAGCAATCCACTTGATCATATGCCGCCCGCCGGAAACTGACCCCACCACCCATGGCGGTGGAGGCCGGCTGTTGGCAAGAAAAAGGAACTTCAAAAAAGGGAGTATTCCCGCGTGTCAGGCGGGCACCGCAATGATTTACGCATCACTTCCGACTACGCTTGTTTTCTGCCCCGCGAGATAGCCTCCCGGGCTTCCTTGTCGGCGGTGCGGCGACGCTCGGTTTCGCGCTTGTCCCAGAGCTGTTTGCCTTTGGCCAGGGCTAGTTCTACCTTGATTTTTCCGTTCTTGAAGTACATGCGGGTGGGGATCAGGGTGAGTCCCTTCTGCTGGGTCTTGCCGATGAGCTTGCGAATTTCTTCTTTGTGAACCAGAAGTTTGCGGGTGCGGAGGGCGGCATGATTGGCGGAGTTGCCGTGGTCATAGGGGCCGATGTGGCAATTCAGGAGCCAGAGTTCCCCGTCCTTGATGAGGCCGTAGGCGTCCTTGAGATTGACCGTGCCCGCGCGGACGGACTTTACCTCGGTTCCGGCTAAAACGACTCCGGCCTCGAATTTTTCGAGCAAGAAATAGTTGTGACTGGCGTTCCTGTTTACAGCGGCATCCTTTTCCCCCGAGGCCTTGGGCTGGCGGCGAGGATTCTTCTCCCGATTGGGCTGGGTCTGGTGGGTAGTCTGCTTGGCCATTGCTGAAAAGAAGCTGAAAAGAAAGTACCACGAAGGCGGCAAGAAGGTCTTAAGGTGTTAGGTCTCAGGTCTCAGGAAGAACTCGCAATGATCCCACTTTCGAAAGGATCGGCAGCTTGCTTTCCTGAGACCTTACACCTAAGACCTGAGACCTGCACCCCGGGACAGGGACTAATGAGTGTAAACACTGCCCTACCAACCACTTCGGGTGCAAGTTGATGCGGTGCTATAATCTGGATTCCCCGGTACTTTTTGCGCGTGACGGCCCCTGGGATGCCCGGCCAGTTGGCTTTTCGGGTGCTTTGAATGGTTCTTGGTTGCTTGGTTGGATGATTCTTGGCCGGTTCCCCCGCCGGCGAGAGAGAATTTCATGAGGACTGCTTGATGAGACGCCTGATCCGTCCGGCTGTGTTAGTTCTGCTGCTGCTTCCTGTTTTTGCCAAAACTGTTGATTCTGCCAAGGCGCTCTACGAGAAGGGCCGAGACGCCGAGGCGCGACAGAACTACGAGCAAGCCTTCGACTATTTCAAGCAGGCCTACAATCTAAAGCCGAGAGACCTGAGATATCGAACTGCGTTCGAGCGGAACCGCTTCCTGGCGGCGGCATCGCGCGTGCATCGCGGGCAGATTCTGCGCGATGCCGGCAAGCTCGACGAGGCGGCGGTGGAATTCCAGAGAGGATTGGAGACCGATCCTTCGTCGTTCATCGCGCAGCAGGAACTGAAGCGCACGCAGCAGATGATTCGGGAGGCGCAGAATCCACAACCGCAGGCTGCGGCGCCGGGTGCGACCGGGTTGCGCCGACGGTTGGAATTGGCGCAGGGCCCGGTGGAACTGGCTCCGATCTCGAACGTGCCCATCACGCTCAAGGTCACGGAGAAATCCAACGTGATCTACGAGACGGTGGGCAAACTGGCCGGCATCAACGTGCTTTTCGACCCCGATTACACGCCGCGCCAGGTGCGCATCGAACTGAACGGCGTGACGCTGGAAGATGCGCTGGAGATCATTTCGTTCGAGACCAAGACCTTTTGGCGTCCGGTGACGCCCAATACGATTTTTGTGGCGCAAGACAACCCTGCGAAGCGGAAAGAGCTGGAACAAAACGTCATCAAAACTTTTTATCTTTCCAACCTTTCTCAGCCTACTGAATTGCAGGATGTAGTAAACGCGATGCGCACCATCCTCGAAGTGAGCCGAATTCAGCAGTTGCCCTCGCAGGGAGCGATCGTGGTGCGCGGCACGCCGGATCAGGTGGCACTGGCGCAGAAACTGGTGGACGATCTCGACAAGGCGAAACCCGAAGTGCTGATCGAAGTGGCAGTCATGCAGGTGAGCCGCGACAAGGCGCACACGCTTGGAATCAACCCTCCGACCAGCGTCACGGTGGCGCTGCAGCCCAATGTCGGCAGTACCACTACGAGCTCAACCACCACGACCGCGGGTTCTACGTCATCGTCGGCAAGCGGCATCAGCCTGAATACGCTCGCCAGCCTGAATGCCACCGACTTCCAGGTGACGATTCCGCAGATGACGGCTACGGCATTGATGACCTCCGCGGACACCAAGATCATCCAGAATCCGCAGATCCGCGCTCTGGACGGGCAGAAGGCGTCACTGAAGATCGGCGATCGCGTGCCGGTGGCGACGGGGTCGTTCCAGCCGGGAATTGGCGGAGTCGGTATCAACCCGCTGGTCAACACTCAATTTCAATACCTCGATGTGGGCGTGAACATCGACATCACGCCGCGGGTGCATGTGGGACGGGAAGTTTCGTTGAAGATGACGATGGACGTCTCGGCGGTGACCTCGTACGTAAGCATTGGCGGGATCAGCCAACCGGTGATCGGGCAGCGCAAAATCGAGAACGAGATTCGCCTGAAAGATGGCGAAGTCAGCTTGCTGGGCGGCATGATGGAGGACACGCGGACGAAGTCTGTGAGCGGGCTCCCGGGCCTGGCCTCGATCCCGATCCTGAAATATCTTTTTTCGCAGGATACCAGCGACCACTCGGAGAACGAAATCGTGTTCGTGCTGATCCCGCACATTATCCGTGGGCCGGAGGGGCCGCGCGGCAATGTCGATATGCTCGACGTGGGTACAGCCAATTCTCTGACGCTGAGACATTCCAGCATCAGGCCTGCAGCGCCGGCGAGTACGGTTGCGCCCGCCCCGGCTTCGCAGGCCGCACCTGCAACCGCTCCGCCGCAGCCGCAGATGCCAGCTCCGCAGGGCCAGGCGCCTCAGAACTTGATTCCGCAAGCCCAGGCGGGCGCCGGTGCAGGAACGTTCCTGTTTGATCCGCCCACCTTGAGCCAGGCCAAGGGCTCGACTTTCACGGTGAATGTCATGCTTTCCGGCGGGCAGAACGTATACTCCGTGCCCGTGCAACTCAACTACGATCCGAATCAGTTACAAGTTGTCAACGTTTCGAACGGCGGATTCCTGTCCCAGGACGGGCAAGCGGTGGCGTTAGTGCATCGCGACGATCCGGCGACCGGCACGCTGCAAATCACAGCCACGCGGCCTCCGGGCGCCGGTGGCGTTTCGGGACAGGGCGCGGTGGTGACGCTCACATTCATGGCGAAGGGACCGGGCCAGTCCGCTCTGACCATCACTCGTGGCGGAGCACGGGATCCGGCGATGCAGCCGATTGCGATGAGCGGAGCGCAGGCGGCTATTACGATTCAGTAACCGCGTTTTGGCGGCCACGGGCTAGTGAAGAAGTTCTCAGTTCCCGGTGCTCAATTCGCAGTGGAGATCCGGTTTGTTTTAACTGAGAACCGGGAACTGAGAACTGATTTATGAACCACTCGATAAATATGCGAAAAGCTCGGTCCGTGGTTGCCCGCCGACAACACGGGTTTACCCTGATCGAGTTGATCGTTGCGACCGCCATCCTGGCCATTCTGGTGGGGGCGGCGTTTCCGCTGGTAAGAATCACGATTTATCGGGAGCGCGAGCACGAGTTGCGCCAAGACCTCTGGATGATCCGTGACGCCATCGATCGCTACAAAGACGCCGCCGATCGGAACGCGTTCCAGATCAAGGTGGGGAGCGAAGGCTATCCTCCGGATCTCGACACGCTGGTTACCGGTGTAGATGTTGCCGGTAAAAAAATAAAATTTCTGCGCCGGATCCCCGTCGATCCCATGACTAAACAGGAATGGGGAATACGTTCCATGCAGGATGATAAAGACTCGGATTCGTGGGGTGGGCAGAACGTTTTCGATGTTTACACCAAGTCGGACCAAATCGCTTTGGACGGCACGAAGTACAAGGACTGGTAGATGAAATTCAGGTCCAAAGCCCGCAGTCCAAAATTCCGCAATCGGGGTTTCACGCTGATCGAGATGATGGTGGTCATCACCTTGATCCTGATCCTGCTGTCGATCGCGGTGCCGATGTACAACCAGAGCATTATCCGCGCGCGCGAAACCACGCTGAAACAGAATCTGGCGACGCTCAACAAAGTCATCGATCAGTACACGCTCGACAAGCAGAAAGCGCCGCAATCGTTGGAAGATTTGGTCTCGGCGGGATACCTCAAGGTGGTCCCGAACGACATTACCGGCAGCAAGGACAGCTGGGTGCTGGAACAGGAAGACTCGCTCAAGTCCATCGACCAGACCCAGCCTGGCATCGTGGGAGTCCATAGCGGCTCCGACCAAACGGCCATCGATGGCACGGCGTACTCGAGCTGGTAGAGCAGTTCTCAGTTCTCAGAAAAGGCTGATCTCATACGAATCGACAGTCAATAGCGTGCCAGATGCTCATCAAAAACCCAGGGACTTTGGACGAAGAGATTTTCCTGACACCTGAGACCTGAGACCTGCTCTGGAGGTGAACGTGGATTTTCTCAATCGGCTGCAGCCCCTCGCGCTGCTCGTGATGCGGCTCGTTCTGGGAGCGATCATGATCGCGCATGGTTATCACAAGGTGTGGGGCGGGTTTCATCATCACATGGAGTTCGTGGGCTCGCTCGGCATTCCTCGCTGGATGGCATATCTTTCCGCGGGAACGGAATTCTTCGGCGGAATCGCGATCGTACTTGGACTGTTTACGCGCTTCTTCTCGCTCGCCTTCGTGATTGAAATGGGCGTGGCCATCTGGAAGGTGCATTTCAAGAACGGGCTGACGGGCAATGGCGGATACGAATTTCCGCTGGCGCTGGCGGCGATCGCTGTGGCGCTCGTTTGTTTTGACGGTGGGCCGTGGGGACTGACGTTTAGCGGGAGGGCAGGCGGTGCACGGAAAACGAAAAGTCGCTGACAATGCGGTGGAGAAAAGATCGCGAAGAACCAGGCCCAGCGGCAGGAAGCTTGCAGCGAAGAGCCCGATCCTTCACGCCGCCGAAGTCGATCTCCCACCGACGCGGCGTAGGCGCGTGTCGCTGCCTCTCATACGCTCCAAGCGGCCGGGGACGGTTGCGCTCGATAGTGCCAAGATCTTCGAGATAATTCCGTTTCCTTAACAGGCGAACCCGGCTCGCCCGGCGCGATCTCGGCCGTCCCTCCGGGAATTGGTGTCGTTTTCCGCTTTACCCAGCGCTGAAGCGCTGGGCTAAGCTCGGTTGCCCCTCCGGGGCTTGATGAAGATTTCCGCGGAGACGGGGCAAGCCCCGTCTCTACAGGACGGCCGAGAGCCAAAGAGCCAAAAGCTAGCAGCTAAGAACTGACAACTGACAACTGACAACTGCCCCTCAGAACTCCGCCAGTTCCTTCATCGCCCGGAACAGGTCGCTGGCTTGGGGCAGGATGGCATTCTCCAGAATCGGCTGATAGGCAACGAAGGTATCGGTGGCCGCGATTCGCTTCACCGGGGCATCGAGATGATGGAACAACTTGTCGGCGATGCGGGCGGCAATTTCGGCGCCGTATCCCCAGCTCAGCGAGTCTTCGTAAGCAATTAACGCGCGGTTGGTTTTCTTCACCGAAGCGGCAATCGCATCCCAGTCAAACGGATTCAAACAGCGCAAGTCGATCAGCTCGACGCTGACGCGATGCTCGCGCTCCAGTTTTTGCGCGGCCTGCAGCGCCCGCGGGACCACCGCGCCGTAGGTAATGACGGTGAGATCGGTTCCGGGCTGCACCACTTTCGCTTTTCCGAACGGGACCATGTAGTCGGGGCCGGGATAGGGCGCGCGCCCGTAGGTTTCGCGGTAGAGGCGCTTGTGTTCGAGGAACAGCACCGGGTCGTCGCACCGGATCGCCGTGCGCAGCAGGCCGACGGCGTCGAGTGCGTTGGAAGGGAACACCACGCGCAATCCGGGAGTATGGGTGAAGATGCTCTCGCCGCACTGCGAGTGGTAAATCGCGCCGCCCGTTAGATAACCGCCAATCGCCACCCGAATCACCAAAGGCGCGGAGAAGGCGTTGTTCGACCGCCAGCGGATGATGGGGAGTTCATCGCGCAACTGCATCATCGCCGGCCAGATGTAATCGAAGAACTGGATCTCTACCACGGGCTTCAATCCGCGCGTTGCCATGCCGGTGGCGCGGCCGACGATGTTGGCTTCGGCCAGCGGAGAATTGAAGACGCGGTCGGAGCCGAACTCGATTTGCAGGCCGGCGGTCAGTTTGAAGACTCCGCCCTTACCTTTTACCAGCTTCTGCTTTACGTACTCTTCGCGGCTGGCGTCGGCGACGTCTTCGCCGAAGATGATGACGCGCTCATCGCGGCGCATCTCGTCGCGCAGCGTGGTGTTGATGAGGTCCGCCATGGTCTTATTTTGCAACGCCTTGTTCTGCGAGTCGGCGGAGCGCTTGCCATCCGTATTGGTCTCGGGGGCGGCGAATGCCGGACGAGTTTCGAACGCCGCCGAGGTGGGATCGAGATCGGGTGAGTACACGAAGTTGTAGATCGTTTCCGGCTGCGGTACCGCGGCTTCGAGCGCGCGGTCGGCATCGGCCTGGATCTGCTCTTCGATTTCCTTCTCGATTTTGTTGATCCCTTTTTCGTCGAGGATGCCTTCACGCAGCAGGAACATCTGCAGGCGCGGGACAGGGTCGCGCGCGGCATCGGCCTGGCGCTCGGCGTCGGGGCGGTAAAGGCGCTCGTCGTCGGAGAGCGAGTGAGAATAGGGACGGATCACATGGGCATGGATAAACGCGGGACCATGGCCCGCACGGCAATGCTCGGCGGTCCGCTGGAAGGCCGCATAGGCGACGACGGGTTCGGTGCCGTCAAGCTCTTCGAAATGGAAGTTGGGGAAGCCGGAGACCAGGCGCGAAATGTTGCCGCCGGCGGTCTGCACTTCCACGGGCACGGAAATCGCGTACTCGTTGTCTTGCACGCAAAAAATTACCGGCAGACGGCGGTTGGAGGCTGTATTCATCGCTTCCCAGAATTCGCCTTCGCTGGTGGTGCCGTCGCCGAGCGAGACGTAAGTGATTTCATCGCCCTGGAATTGGACATCCTTGAACTGGCGGTAATCGCCCTCGGCTTTTTGGGACGCATTGGGATGCTTGGCAAAATAGCGGCCGGCTTCGGCGCATCCGACGGCTTGTAGAATCTGGGTGCCGGTGGCGGACGATTGGGTCACGACGTTGAGCCGCTTGTAGGCCCAGTGCGAGGGCATCTGGCGACCGCCGGAACTGGGATCGTCGGCCGCGCCTACGGCACCGAGCAGCATTTCGTACGGAGTTGCGCCCAGGGCGAGACACAGCGCGCGGTCGCGGTAGTAGGGATAGAACCAGTCGTAGCCGGGCTTCAACGCAAACGCTGCAGCGACGCCCATGGCTTCGTGGCCCGCGCCCGAGATCTGGAAGAAGACCTTCTGCTGGCGCTTGAGCAGGATCTCGCGGTCGTCCACGCGCCGCGAGGCGAACATGATGCGGTATGCATCAATCAGTTGCTGACTCGTCAGGCCCTGATAGGTCCTGGCCTTCTTCGCAATGTTGCTTTCGTTCAGCTTGGGATCGACTTTGGTCGTGGCCATGCCGCGTTCTTCACCCCACTGAGTTCCAGCCCCGCATCATTGTAAATCAGCTCTCAGCCATCAGCCATCAGGAAAATCTCCTCATTCCTGAGTTCTGGTTTTTCATAAGCATCAGGCACGCTATTGACCGTCCATTCGTTGCAGTCCAGCCTTGGCTGATGGCTGATGGCTGATGGCTGATGGCTGATGGCTGATGGCTGATGGCTGATGGCTGGTTTATCCTGAACTCTCCATGATTCGTTTCCTGCGCCCGTTTGATCCGCATCGCGTCCGGCTGCTGGTGTTTGATCTCGATGGCACCCTGATTGACTCGCGCCTTGATTTGATTCATTCCGTGAATGCGATGTTGCGACATATCGGCCGACCCGAACTGGACGGCGACCTCATTGCCAGCTATGTGGGAGATGGCGCGCCCGCGCTGGTGCGGCGCGCTCTCGTTGACACGGACGACGAGGCATTTTTTCGAGAAGCTCTGGAATATTTTCTTGGCTACTACCGCCTGCACAAGCTCGACCACACCACCGTTTATGAGGGGATTCCAGAGACGCTGGCGAGCCTGGCGGAGCCATCAAATGGAGTGCAGCGGCAGATGGCGGTGCTCACGAACAAACCGGTCCATGCTTCGCGCGATATTGTGCGGGCTCTGGGGCTGGGGGACTTCTTCGCGTGTGTGTACGGCGGCAACAGCTTTACGACGAAGAAGCCCGATCCGCTGGGGGCGCGGACCATCTTGCAGGAAACTGGCGTTGCGGCGGATGAGGCGCTGATGATTGGAGACTCGTCGATTGACATTTTGACGGGGCGCAATGCTGGGTTGTGGACATGCGGCGTGACCTACGGGTTCGCTCCGCATTCGCTGGAAGAGGTGCCTCCAGATGTGCTGATCGAGAGTCCTCGCGAACTGGGGGAGTTGTTGCGGTAGCGGTTGCGGAGCATTGGGAACGGTCTTCCCTGACGACTGGTGCGGATAAGTCCAGATAGGCAATCGTTCTTCTACCGCGCGCAGGGAGACGAATCTGTGTACAATTCCCACTGCTTTCAAAGTCGGGAAAGAAATTCCGCTTCTCACTCTATTTGTGTGACCGAGGAGGTCAACTATGAAAAAAATCGCGGGGGCAATACTCGCCCTGGTTGTTTTGCTGACTGCTGGAATATCCGGGATCGCTTTTGGCCAGGACACGCCCGCTGGCAATATGCCACCCAAAGTACTGGTGATCACGCGGGAGTATACCAAGCCCGGGAAGTCCGGTACGCAACATGAAAAGGCCGAAAGCGCCTTTGTGCAAGCAGTGACGCGCGCGAAATGGCCAACCCACTATCTGGCTGTGGAATCTCTCTCGGGTCCGTCGCGTGCGCTCTTTCTGACCGGCTACGATTCGTTTGCAGCGTGGGAAAAGGATACGCTCGCAACCCAAAAAAATACCACGCTGTCGGCTGCCCTGGACCGCGCCTATGCAGCGGACGGTGAACTATTGAGCGAAACCGACGGCGGCGCGTTCGCATTCCGTGAGGAATACAGCCTGCGTCCCGAGGTAGACATAGCCCACATGCGCTATTTCGAAATCTCGCGCTTCCAGGTTAAGCAGGGACATGACAAGGATTGGGACGAAATCGTGAAGCTGGTAACCGTTGCTTACAAGAAAATTCCCGACGCGCACTGGGCGACTTATTCGGCTGTCTATGGATCTCCAGACACTACCTACATCATCTTCAACCCGATGAAGTCGGCTGCGGAGATTGACAAGAACTTCGCGGCGAACAAGGACTTTGAAGCGGCGATGGGCGAAGCAGGCATGAAGAAGCTCGCCGAGTTGTCGGCTGCGGCGATTGAGTCGAGCCAGACGAACCTGTTCGTGTTTAATCCGCGCATGAGCTACCCGGCTGACGAATGGGTCAAGGCCGACCCCGAGTTCTGGAAACCAAAAGCCGCCCCTACTGCCGCGGCCGCCAAGAAACCAGCGGACAAGCCGGCTGATAATCACTAAGATTTGAGCTTGGAAAGCACCGAGCCCGCCCTTCCGTTGCCGGAGGGCGGGCTTTTTCACGAGACATACGCGATCGGGCCTGTTTACGTTCGCTCACGCGCGAACCCGCTACTTTATTCCCAATCATTGCCTGATCCTGCTACCTTCAAGTGACTCTGCAATCCGCGCGAGACGCGGCAAGCCGCGTCTCTACGGGAAGATTTGGGATGACGAAAGCCTCCAACTCCTGGGGCCTGACCCCCGCCGAACTCCGCAAGCTGCGCGGCTTGAAGACTCCGCACGGAATTCAGCGCTTGCTCGACGATATGCCGTATCACCTTGCGGACAGCGCCTGGTCTCCGCGACTTGTGCTGCGGGAGAACACTTCTCATTGCTACGAGGGGGCGCTGTTTGCGGCGGCCGCTCTGCGCGTCATCGGATATCCTCCGCTCATTCTCGATCTGGAAGCTGAGCACGATACCGACCACGTGATTGCCGTGTATCGCAATTCCACTGACGGACACTGGGGCGCCGTGGCTAAATCGAACTACACCGGTTGCCGTTATCGCGAACCGGTCTATCGTTCGCTGCGCGAACTGGCGATCAGTTATTTCGACACCTACTTCAATCTGCGGGGAGAACGCACGCTGCGGACTTTTTCCCGGCCCGTCCACATGCGCAGGTTCGATTCTCTCCAGTGGATGACTACCGAGCAGCCGGTCTGGTTCGTGGCGGAATACCTACTGACCATTTCACACACTCCGCTAATCACGCGCGGCCAGGCTCAGCGGCTGCATCGGCTGGATGGACGGTCGTTCCGGGCGGGGTGTCTGGAGCGGGCGGAGAAAAAGCATTAACCACCAAGGGCACGAGGGTTCACGAAGGAAACCTTCAGAGGCCTTCGTGTACCTTCGTGCCCTTATTGGTTAATGCACTTTTTTAGCAGAAGAGTGGAACTGAATTCGCTTTCGCGTCGTAGGTACAGCATGGGTATGTGTCTTTGCCAGATCATGGCGGTTTCGCTTCTTCTGATTGCAGCCTTCGGACTGGCTCAGGAGCAGACTCCTACCGCGGCCATCGATCTAAAGCCCGTCGATCTCAAGCCCGATGCCAGTGGCGCCGTGCCGGTGGAGCAGATTCGGGAACTTCTGCTTCGTGCCGAGGCGAAAGACCTCGAGAACGATAAGCAGCAGCGCGATTACACCTACATCGAGCGCGAGGAGCAGCACTCGCTCGACGGTCATGGCCGCGATGGTCATGCAGACGTGAAGAAGATCGAATCGCGGACCTTGGAGATCCTCGAGATTTATGGAGAGCAAGTCGAGCGGCTGACGGCCAAGGACGACAAACCGCTGTCGGCCGGCGAGGCGAAAAAGGAAGATGACAAAATTCAGAGGATCATCGACAAACGCAAGAGCGAATCCGACGAGAACCGCCGCAAACGGCTGGAGAAGGAAGAGAAGAGCCGCGAAGAGGATCGCAAGTTTGTGCTGGAGATTGCCGACGCCTTCAACTTCCGGCTGATCGGTTCCGAAGTGCTCGACGGGCGCGATACCTGGGTGCTGGAGGGCGAACCTAGTCCCGGCTACGAACCCAAGCAGCGCGGCGCCAAGATGCTCAGCAAGTTCAAAGGCCGCGTCTGGATCGACAAATCCGAAGCCCAATGGGTGAAGCTCGACATCACCGCCATCGACACCATCTCGATCGGCTTCGTGCTCGCCAGAATCCACAAAGGCACGCGCATGGTCGTCGATCTGACCAAGGTGAACGATGAAGTGTGGCTGCCCAAACACGTGCAGTTCCACCTCGACGCGCGGCTTGCGCTGTTCAAGAACTACGACATGGATGTCGACCAGACCTTTCGCGATTACAAGAAATTCCGAACCTCTACGAAGATTACGGTGGTGGGGGAGCAGTAGGGCAGGCAGCCAGCAACTAGCGCCGCGACGGCGTGATTGCTCCGGCTGCCGATCCAAGCTTGCTGGTAGAGAGCCGGGCGTCCCCGGCTGGACGGGCGAGGCGCCCGTCCCTCCACTGCGTTGTTACTCCATCCGGTACTCGATCTTGATTCCCCGGCGCTCGATTTCTTCGAGGAAGGCTTCGGCGGGGACGTCCCGTTCTTGCAAGACTGCGCCATGCTTGCTGACAGCGCCCATACACATCATCTGCAGGACGATGGAGGCCGGGAAGGCGGTGGTGCGCATCATGGCGCTCATGTCACTCTTGGGATCGTAGTGGTCGACCATGGTGAAAGTGGCCACTCGGCCTTTGAGTTTTCCGCCGAGCAGGCCGCGGACTCCGGGAGCTTTGATGGATTCGTGGGCCTCGATCCGCATGATGCAGACGTCCGGGCCCTTGCCGGCGAATTTTCCTTCGAACACTTTTGACATGAGTGCGCGCGGCGCGACTTCCACGTTGCCGACCCGCATTTTCTCGTTCGAAAACAGGCCCAGATCCTTCAATTCGCAGAGCAGATCGTAGTGGCCGGGATAGCGCAGGGTTTTCTCGAAGCACTCGCCGACTCTTCCCTCGAAGGTCTCGGGCAAGGTGGAGGTTCCACCGGAGGTTTGAAAGGCCACGAGCGGTGCGAATCCGTCCATGTGAAATGGTTCCGGTTCGGTCAGCGGCTCGATGGTGAGCAACTTGCCTTTGCGCAGAATGCGCGCCGGTTCCACGTATTCGTTGATGAGTCCTTCGACGGAAAACACCAGCTGATAGTGAAACGGAGGCATGGGTCTTTCGGGCAGACCTCCGACGTAGAGCTTGAGCGCGTCCGCACGTCCGTCGAGGCGACGAACCAGTTCGCCGCCGAGAATCGATGCCATGCCGGGAGAGAGGCCGCAATCGGGAGCGATGCCGATGCCGCGTTTCTCGGCTTGCTTGGCGAGCGCCAACTCCTGCCGCACGACCGTGTTGTTGCCGCCGAGATCGGCGAAATGGCAACCCGCGCTGATGGCGGCTTTTGCCAGGCCGAGGTTCAGGAAGTAGGGAACCGCGGAGAGCGCGCCATCGTGGCCTTTCATGAGGCGGGCGGCTTCTTTTTCCTTGGAGGCGTCGAGCGCGACGGCGCGGACTTTCTTGCCGGCGGTGATGCGGTTGACGCGGGCAGCGACGTCTTTGGCGCGCTTGAGGTCGTTGTCGGCGAGAGTGACGGAGTCGACGTGGTCCTGGCGGGCCATATCGTAGGCAGCCGCTGAACCCATCATGCCGGAACCGATGACGAGTAGTTTCATGAGTGCTCCTTATATGTGAAGGCATCTCACCCGGCTGCGACTGCAGCCCCTAAAGGGGCGGTAAGAACCGGCGCTTTGCGGCATCGCTAAAGCGATGCCGGGATGCGAAACGCGGCTCTTTTCCCAGGCCGGTAAAGCCGTGCCCTTCCCAAACAACCATTGGTGAGATGGCTTCTTGTATTAGAAAACAGATCAGACTACAGGAACTTGTCCGAACGAGAAGTGACTTGGCTCACACCGTGCGGGTGATCGAGAGCGGTCGTTAGGCGGGCGGGGAGGCGAGCAACTTCTGGATTTCCGCTTCGATGACGGAAGCGTCGGTGACGCCGACGTGGCGTGCCGTAATTCGGCCGTTGCGGTCGATCACAAAAGTGATCGGCAGGCCCAGGATGCCGCCATATTGACCCGCCATCTTGGGATTGCCGAGCGCCACGGGATAATTCATCTTGAACTGCTGCTGAAACTGGCGGACGGGCGGCTCGTCGTCGTCCATGGAAACGCCGAGTACTTGCAGTCCCTGCGACGCGTACTCGCTTTGCATCTCGACGAAGCGGGGGATTTCCCGCTTGCAGGGATCGCACCAGGTGGCCCAGAAATCCAACACGACGACTTTGCCGCGGTAGTCCGACAGACGGAAGGTGCCGCCGGACAGATCGGTAAGCGAAAAGTCCGGAGCGGGTCGCAGGTTGCCGGTGGGCTGGTGGGGCGCAGGTCGCCGCAGAACGATCCAGCCGAGCACGAGGAGTCCGGCCCCGAGGATGAGTATCGTCTTCTTCACTACGGCTATTCGCCCTTGGCGATGGGATATCCCTTGTCGACCCAGTCGGAGCCGAAGTTATTGGCGATGAAGAGAACCTTCACGTTCGTGAAACCGATTTGCAGGAGCGCGTCGTAGGCCGGATTCGCGTTCGGACAATGGCTCCACGGACAACATCCGCAATAGAGCACAATCGGGGTATTTTTCGGCAGGCCGCTCACGCGCCGACGCAGGTTTTGAATTCCTTCGGCTGTGGCTCCGGCGCCCAGATACTCCGATCCGGGGATGTGTGCCTGCAGGAAGAACATGTGCGAGCCCACGTGAAACAGAAGGGGCTTGGGTGGCTTGGCCTGGAGAACGCGCACCAATTCCTCGGGGGTGAGCGTTTTCATGTTTGCGCTGTCGGCGGCGCATGCCAGCGGGAGGGGGGTGAGCGCGCTGAAGAAGACTAGAACGGCAAGCGTGCGGGAATAAGAACGAAGTTGCATGTATGGATGGGCTCCGTTTCCATTATGTGCCCGGGTCTCGGGAATCGGCAAATCGAGCCGGACGCGGTGAAAAGCACAGACTTTTCGCGTTTGGGTGGGGGAATGAGTTGCCGTATTTTCAGCGGTTTGCGCACCCGTGCAAGTACTTCCGTACCGTCTCTAGTACCTTAGTTACAGCAAGTCGGGTGACCGGCGCCTCATTTGCATAATTGGTACTACCTGTAGCGGTATACGAACCTGCGGATGCAATCTGTAGAGAAGAACTGCAAGTCCACTTTTTGTGAAATCCAGAAAACCCCTATAAAACCCAAAGAAACCGGGAGATTCACGTGGAGAGGCCCTCAGTTCCGGTTGAGATATGCTCAGCACACCAAAATAACTCGAACGCGTTTGGATCGAGGACTTGGTTCTCCCAATTTCGTCAGCGTTGCCGGGAAGAAAAGGCGGGGCTGAAAGCTGGATTCTGTGGGAGGGGGAAACGTTATGGCCGACTCGCGAGAAGTGATGAACATTCGCCAAGCTTCGCAGTATCTGGGAGTGAGTCCGGACACGCTGTACAAGTACGTGAATGAGCAAAAGATTCCGGCGTTCAAGTTGGGCAACCGCTGGCGCTTCAAGAAATCGAAGCTGGATCAGTGGATGGAAGAGAAGTCGATGGAAACGGAACCGCGGGGCAAAAAGAAAATCAAGGCAGTGGCGAAATCTGCCGGAACTCCGTAGACGAACTTCGTCAAAGAAGGGCGGGCACATGTTTGGAATGGGATCGAAGACGATAGTGGGTCTGGATGTGGGCTCTTCGAGCATCAAGGCCGTCGAGCTCAGGAAGACACGCACGGGAATCGAAGTGGCACACCTTGGGCTGGAACCGATCGCGCCCGACATCGTGGTCGATTCCATGATCGTGGATTCGGGTACGGTTTCGGCGGCCATCGCCAAGCTTTTCACCGACACTTTGATCAAGTCGAAGTCGGTGGCCACGGCGGTGAGCGGACACTCGGTGATCGTGAAGAAAATCTCACTGCCCTCGATGAGCGATCAGGAACTGGCCGAGACCATCCAGAAGGAAGCTGCCCAGCACATCCCGTTCGACCTGGCGGATGTGAACCTCGACTACCAGATTCTTTCCGACGACGCGACCAGCCCGACCATGGATGTGCTGCTGGTGGCGGTGAAGAAAGACAAGATTCTGAACTACACCAACGTACTCTCGATGGCGGGCAAGACTCCGGCTATTGTGGATATCGATGCGCTCGCCCTGCAGAATTGTTATGAGTATAACTACGAGCCGGCGCCGACGCAGGTGGTTGCGTTGCTCAACCTGGGTGCGAGCGTGATGAACATCAACATCGTCAAAGGCACAACGCCGTTGTTCCCGCGCGACGTTTCGGTGGGCGGCCATCAGTACACCGATTCGCTGCAGAAGGAACTGGATCTCAGCTTCGATGACGCGGAATCACTCAAGCTGGGGCGCAAGGTGGGCACGGTGCAGGATGACGCGAAGACGCCGATCCTGCAGCAGGTCACCGAAATCATCGTGCTGGAAATTCAGAAGACATTCGACTTCTTCCGGGCCAGCGCTGCGGGCGAGCACATCGAGAAGATTTATCTGGCCGGCGGTTCGGCCAAGGTACCGGGCCTGGTGGAAGCTCTGCGCCAGGAGTTCTCGATGCCGGTCGAATTGTTCAACCCGTTCCAGAAAGTGCTGGCTCCGCTGGAAGGCGCCGGGGCGGAGCTGGTCGAACAGAACGCTGGCCAGTTGGCAGTGGCCGTGGGTTTGGCCCTGAGGAGCTTCGAAAAGCTATGATCCGAATCAATTTGCTGGGTTCTCCAAAAGCGAAAGGCAAGAAAAACGCTGGCGTCAGCATGCCGAGCATGGATTTTGGCAACCTCGGCGGGCCACTGATCCAGGTGACGGCCGTGTTGCTGATCGCCGGCGCCCTCAATTTTGGTTACTGGTACCAGCTCGACCGGGAAAAGAAATCGATCGAGGTGCAAGCCCGGCTGGCGGAGCAGAAGAATCGCGAACTGGCCGACATCAAGGCGCGGTATCTGGAGCGGCAGAGGCAAGCCGAGTCTTACAAGCGGCGGGTGGATGTGATTGACCAGTTGCGCACGAACCAATCCGGCCCGGTCAACCTGCTCTCCATGATCGGCGATACGGTTAACAGCACCGAGGCGGTCTGGTTGAACAGCCTGCAGGACCAGGGCGCGAGCGTTGCCATTGACGGCACGGCGCTAAGCAGCGATGCCGTGGCCAACCTGATTTCCAACCTGCAGAAGACCGGTTTCTTCCGCAACATCGAGATCAAGGAAAGCTATCAGGACGAACAGGTAAAGGACATGCAGGCGTTTCAGTTCACGCTGACCTGCGAAAAGGCGAAGTCGTAAAGGCGGAACCGACTATGAATCTTGGCGAATTATCGGGTGTGAAGCTGTTGGGAGTTCTGGTGCTGGTGGCGGTGGTGGGCACGGGCGCCCTCTACTACACAGTATTCAAGTCGCAGCGCGATCAAAATGCGGCGGCCCAGATCAAGCTGCAGGCCAAACTGCGCGAGAACGCGGAACTCGAAGCCTACCGGCCGAAACTGGCCGACATCGAGCGCCAACTCGCCAGCTTGAAGCAGCAACTCGAAATCGAGCGGCGCATCGTGCCCGATGAAAAAGAAGTGGACAATTTCATGCGCATGGTGAGCGGAGAAGCGCGCAAGGCGGGAGTGGAAATCCGCCGCTATACGGCCCGTCCGTACGTGGCGAAGGAGTTCTACACCGAAGTGCCGTTCGAAGTGGAGTTCGACGGACCGTACTACTCGATGCTGGGGTTCTTCGACCGGTTGGGAAAAGTGGAGCGCATCGTAAACGTCTCGAACCTGTTGGTGGCCTCGACCCGCAAGCCAGCCGATGCGAAGGCGAAGCATACCTACCAGTACGCGGCCGGTGAGAGTGTGGTGGCGACCTGCCTGACCACGACGTATTTCAGTCATGACCTGGATCCGGCGGCGCCGGCCAGCAAGCCCGGACCACCGGTGAAGAAGTAGGAGGGACACGATGAAGCCGACGGTGACAATTTTCGTTTGCGTACTGGCCGCGGGCTTGGCCTTGGCCCAGAGTCCCAGCATGATCCAGAACACGCGCAACTCGACGAACATGGTGAGTAACCATGCCACGGCCGCGTCGAACGAGGCTCTGGGCGTTCACGCCCCGGCTCCAGCGGCAGCGAGCCAGAGGCGAGTGGGGGTGGTTACGCCGATGAAATCTTCCCCGGCGGCTCCGCGGTCGGAGGGTGCGAAACACAGGGGAACGCGGAAGCGAATCTGGGCAGTGGGGGTCGTCGGCAGCTCGCCAGCGGCATCATCTGCCGAGGCGCCCCAGAACGATTCGCCAGCCGGTGATGTCGTAGCCGGCAACGGCACGTCGGGAAGCGGAGAAGGCGAGAGCGAGCAGCAGGTCGCCCCGAACAGCAAGTACAACGCGAACGGGAGACGGGATCCTTTCATCAGTCCGGTGGTGAGCCACGCGGGCGGTTCGGGTTGCAGCACCGGCAAGAAGTGTCTGGAGATCGGGGCCATCAACCTACGAGGTGTGGTGCGTGCCGAAAACGGTTTCATCGCCGTGGTCAGTAACGGTCTGAATAAAGCTTATTTTCTGCGGGAAAACGATCCGGTGTTCAACGGTTACGTGATGAAAATCACGGGCGACTCCATCGTTTTCCAGGAAACACTGCAGGACCGGTTGGGCAAGACCTTTACGCGGGAAGTAGTAAAGAAGATTACCACTCCGGCCGTGTAGGCCTGGAGACTAAAGACTTCGAAGAACACATGGGGGCGAAACGGCCTCGCATGGGGAGATAGGGAAATGCGAAAGCAACTGCTGGGTCTCTTGGTTCCGCTGCTGACGTTCGTTCTGATCGCAGCTGCGGCTGACATGACGGGCAAGGGGGTGGCCGCGAGCGCTGCATTGCAGAGGCTCGAGGTCACGCACAGCCAGGACGGATTGCGGATCGAGTTCAAGGCGAAGGGCGCACTGGCGCCCAAGGTGACGACGCTCGATTCTCCGGCACGCATCCTCGTCGACTTTCCCAACACCGTGATGGCCACGGCGCAGAGCCTCATCAGCGTGGGCAGAGACGGCGTGAAAGACGTCCGCGTCGGGATGGACGGGCACGTGCCGCCCAGCACGCGCGTGGTCATTGATCTGGCCAACCGTGATCTCGCCGGCAATGATCGCGCCGCTAGCCGCCAGCATGAACTGGTGGCGGGTCCGGACGGCAGCTTCATTCTCAATATCCACGACGCTGTGCTGGCCCATCGCCAACCGGGGGCGCCGGCCGCAAAATCGGTGGCCGCGAGCGCAGCGCCGCAACTGGTGCTGGCTTCGGCTCCGGCCGCTCCGGCTCCGGTGACGGCGGTTGCGCCCGCTCCGGCCGCGGCAGAGAACCCCGAGAAAGCCTCGGACTTTGCCTTCGTCGAGCCCAAGTATTCGGTCAAGGACGACAAAGCCGCCCAGCCGGCCGCGAAGGCCCAGGAAGCGGCAGGCCGCTTTGCCGACAAGACGGCGGCGGAACTGGTCGCCACCAATGCCAATGCCAATGCCGCCATGGGGCAAGCGGCCGGCAGCGGGCAGACCATCCAACCGGCCGTGAACCTGGCCGCCGAGCAGAAAGTCCAACTGGAACAGAAGCCGGCGGTGAGCGGGGCCAAGTACACCGGCGAGCCGATCTCGGTCAATCTTAAGGATGTGGATCTGAAAGATTTCTTCCGCCTGATTCACGAGATCAGCGGCTTGAACGTGGTGCTCGATCCCATGATTCACGGCAATCTGACGATCGTGCTCGATGACGTGCCGTGGGATCAGGCGCTGGACATCGTGCTCAAGAACAACGACCTGTCCCGCCAACTGGACGGCAATGTACTGCGCATCGCCACTGTGGAAACGTTAAAGAAGGAAGCCGAGAACCGGCGTGCCCAAATCGACGCCGAGGCGCTCGCGGTCGACAAAGTCAGCATCACCCGCTTCCTCAGCTACGCCCACGCCAAGGACGTATTAGTGCCGGTCAAGAAATTCCTAAGTCAGCGAGGCGACGTGGTCGCCGACGAACGCACCAACTCGCTGATCGTCTCCGACATTCCGGCGGTTCTGCCGCAGATTGACCGCATCATCCAGCAGATGGACCGCAAGACGCAGGAAGTCGAAATCGAAGCCCGCGTGGTGGCCGCCACTCGCAGCTTCGCTCGTGACATCGGCGTGCAACTCGGCCTGGGCTGGGGCAACGGCACAACCGGCGTTGGCGGCGTAAGCAGCGTTGGAACCTCGCCGATCGTCGTCGGTCCAGTGGTAGGCAATCCGTTGTACCCCGTCACCGGCACCCCCTCGACCGGGACTCAGGTTCCGTTGTTTTCGAACCTGGGCGTAACCGGGCCGACCAGCGGTCTGCAACTCGTGAACGCCACCAACAACATGCGGATCGACCTGCTCCTCACGATGGCCGAGTCGCGCGGGCTGCTGAAAGTTCTTTCCCGCCCGCGTGTGGTCACGCAGAACAATATTCAGGCGGTGGTGAAACAGGGCGTGCGCGTACCGATCGTGACCCAGGCGCAGTTGGGTGGTCCGCCGACCGTTACCTACGTGGATGCTTTTCTGCGACTGACGGTGACTCCGCAGATCACATCGGAAGGAACCATCTTCCTCAACGTGGATGTGGAGAACACTTTGCCTGATTTTGGCCACGAAAACTTTGGCAACCCAACCCTGATCACGCAGCAGGCGACCACGCAAGTGCTGGTTACCGACGGCGGCACGGTTGTCATTGGTGGTGTCATCCAGACCCAGAACTCGCTGGCCGTGGAGCAGGTGCCTTTGCTCGGGGATATCCCGTACCTTGGCAACCTGTTCAAGCACCGGACGGTGACCACTTCGAACCAAGAGCTGATTTTCTTCATCACTCCGCGCATCATTCAAACGTAAGCGCGATGTTAAAACAGCCACAGCCGCCGGCTTTCTCGGAGAACCTGCCGAGAGACCGGCGGCTTCGCTTTTGCGGCGAGCTACGAGCTACGGGCTTCGAGCTTGAACCCATGAACTCGTAGCTCGAAGCTCGCAGCCGCCGTCTTGCTACACTCCTCCCATGGATCACGCTGGCCGCCTGAGTCGTCTTCGATCTGGGCTCGAAGAGAACGATCTGGACTCGCTGCTGGTGACGCATCTTCCGAATGTTCACTATCTCTGTGGCTTTACTGGCAGCGCAGCTGCTTTGATGGTCGCTGATCGTGGTTCCATCCTCTTTACTGACGGTCGCTACACGGCCCAGGCAAAACAGGAAGTCAATGGTGCGAGGATTGTCATCGCTCGCAAGTCCCCGGTGGTGGCAGCTGGGGAGTGGCTGGCCGCGCACGGAAGAAGTTCGACGCCAGCGTCTTTGACGCCAGTATCGGTCGGCATCGAACCGGAGTCGATCTCCGCCGGCGCGCGCGACCGGTTAGCGGCTGTGCTGAAAGGGAGGGCGCGCCTGCGTTCCGCGCCATCGCTAGTCGAGCGTGCCCGCATGGTGAAGGACGCTGCCGAGATCCTGCGCATCCGGCGGGCGGTTGAACTCGGCGCCAGTCTTTTCCGGATTGCAAGCAAGAAAATTCGGCCGGGTGTAAGTGAGGTCGAAGTCGCCGCCGCCATGGAATACGAGGCTCGTTGTGCCGGGGCCGAGGGCATGTCCTTCCCGACGTTACTCGCCTCCGGAACTCGCTCCGCGATTGTGCATGGCCGGGCCTCGGGCGCACGCATTCCCCGGCGCGGGTTCGTGGTCTGTGATTTTGGTGTTATACTCGCCCATTATTGTTCGGATCGCACGCGAACTGTGCATGTCGGACGGCCGTCGGGAGAAGCTCGACAACTGTATGAGGCTGTGCTGGAAGCGCAGCAGGCCGCCATCTCGGCTGTTCGTCCGGGCGTGACTGCCGCCGAAGTCGATGGCGCCGCGCGTCGTGTGCTGCGCAAGTGGAAACTCGCCCGGTACTTCACCCATTCGACCGGGCATGGTTTAGGATTAGAGATACACGAGGCGCCCCGGTTGGCGAAGGGGCAAACCCAGGCGCTAGAACCTGGAATGGTCATTACGATTGAGCCTGGCGCTTACGTTCCCGGGAAGTGGGGCGTGCGGATCGAAGATGTGGTGGTGGTTACCTCTTCGAGCTGTGAAGTGCTGACTCCCACAGATAAAGAACTGGCTATCATTTAAGTCTGATTTCTCTACAGGCGAAGGAACTTACGGCATCGCTAAAGCGATGCCCTGATACGAAACCAAAGCGGAACCCGCCGTATACATGAATCAAAAAGAGCTGAAAGAACTCATCGAATTCTTAATCGAAAAGGATATTGCCGAGTTTGAATTGGAGCGCGGCGATGTCAAAGTGAAGATCAAGCGCCGCGCCGAACCGGCGCCCGCGGCTTTGTCCGACGCGCGTTATATCGCGGTTCACCCGGCCCCGGTGGACGCGGGCGGCCACATTCCCGCTTCCGCGCCTGCCAAGGTCGACCTCGCCGCGGCTGCCGCGCCGGTCCCTGAACCGGAAGAAGTCCTGCACATTGTAAAGTCGCCGATCGTGGGCACCTTCTACGAATCGCCCTCTCCCGGGTCCCCGCCCTTCGTCAAAGTCGGCGATCCCCTGGAAGTGGGCCAGGTTTTGTGCATTGTTGAGGCGATGAAACTGATGAACGAAATCGAATGCGACGTGGCGGGAGAGTTGGTCAAGAAACTCGTCGCCAACGGCCAGCCCATCGAGTACGGCCAGGAACTGTTCGCCGTCCGGCCGGCAAATAATGGACGTTAGCTCGACTAGCGCCCGAGCCCTCAAGGCAGATCATCGCAAGGCAGGTCGTCCCAGGCAGGTCGTTTCACGCAGATCATGTTCAAGAAAATTCTGGTAGCGAATCGCGGCGAGATTGCGCTGCGCGTCATTTGCGCGTGCAAGGAACTCGGCATCCGCTCGGTCGCAATCTACAGTGAGGCGGACCGGAATTCGCTCCACGTGCGCTTTGCCGACGAAGCGATTTGCATTGGCCCGCCGCAACTGGCGCAGAGTTATCTCAACATTCCCACGGTGATCAGCGCGGCCGAGATCGCGAACGTGGACGCCATCCATCCCGGATACGGCCTGCTTTCGGAAAACGCCAATTTCGCGGAAGTCTGCGAAGCCTGTCACATCAAGTTCATCGGGCCCACTCCCGATGTCATCCGGCTGATGGGCGAAAAAGAAAAAGCTCGCGCCGCCATGAAACAACACGGGGTGCCGATTCTTCCCGGCTCGGACGGGGTAGTCGCCTCCGATGAAGAAGCGCGCGAGTGGGCGCGGCAGGTCGGTTTTCCGGTCATCCTCAAGGCCACGGCGGGCGGCGGCGGGCGGGGCATGCGCATTGTGCGCAATGAAGATGAATTGCCAACGCTTTACCGTCAAGCGCAGTCGGAGGCCTCGGCCGCCTTCGGCAACGGCGATCTCTACCTGGAGAAGTATGTCGAGCACCCGCGCCACATAGAATTCCAGGTGCTGGGCGACGAGCACGGCAACGTCGTCAGCCTGGGGGAACGCGAGTGCTCGATTCAGCGGCGACACCAGAAACTGATCGAAGAGTCGCCGTCCGTAAAGATGACGCCCGAGCTTCGTAAGGAAATCGGAGACGTCATCGGCAAAACGCTCAGCCAAATCGGCTACCACAATGCCGGCACGATAGAGTTTCTTATGGACAAAGACCGGCGGCTCTACTTCATCGAGATGAACACGCGCATCCAGGTCGAGCATCCGGTCACCGAAATGGTCACGGACGTAGACCTGGTCAAAAGTCAGATCATGATCGCCGCGGGCGAAAAGCTGGCCGACGTGTTGCAAGGCCCCATCGTGCATCGCGGACACGCCATCGAGTGCCGCATCAATGCCGAGCATCCTGAGAAGTTCACGCCCTCGGCGGGTAAGATCACAACGTTCAATCCGCCGGGAGGGACGGGCGTGCGCATCGACACTGCCGCCTACGCCGAAGGCACGATTCCTCCGTACTACGATTCGCTGATTGCCAAGCTTGTGGTGCGTGGCAAGGATCGCAGCGAAGCCATCTCGCGCATGAGCCGCGCCCTGGGAATGTTTATCGTGGAAGGAATCTACACGACAATTCCGCTGCACCGCCGTATTCTCGCTGATCCGGATTTCCGCGCAGGCAATTTCGATACCGGATTCATCGAGAGGTTTTTGGCGAAGAAAGAGACATCTGGATGATCCGGTTGTGTCGATAGGTATCCTGCCTTGCGAGACAAAGGGGCAGGGCGCTAGACTCGTTGCTGACACGAGAATCTGACCAGCCCCAAAAGAAGGCCGGATGGACATCGAAGACGCAACGCCCACTGTCGACCGTAGGAATAGCGCGGAAATCAGACAGCCGAGCATGCTACCGTATCGTTGGGGCTATTTCCAGGGCGTGTTTCTCATTCCGTTCTCCTTGTTACTACTGTTGGATGCCGCATCCGGTTTAATCCAGACCCATCACACGCCCTGGTATCTGACGTCAATCAACTTGCTCATGGGACTAACCGGGTTGCCGCTAGCGGTAGGTCTTCTTCGGAAGAAGGAATACGCTCTTAGCCTTGTCTATGTGATGTTTGGCCTTTCCCTCTTCCAGGCCTTAATCCAGATTCCGATCGCTGTGAGGAACTTCGCAGACCATGGTGATAAGGGGAGCGCTTTCTTTGCAGCGGAATGGTTGCTTTTCTGGCTTCTGTCCGTGGTCTACTACCGAAAGCGACGGGAACAGTTTGGCGCAGTGAACGGGAATCAGTCGAGGCGAGCTGAAGTGGAAATGCAATCTGAGAAACCCCAGCGGGGATGGCTACGAGCTCATTGGAAGATAGTGTTGGCCACCTGGTTGGGGTTGGCGCTCTCTGGTGCAGCTATGGCGTTTATTTTGATGCGCACTTCCGAGCCAGCAAAGATCGGGATCGCACAGGCTGAGTCAAACCCCGTGTTGGCCGAGCGATTAGGGAGACCGCTTAAACGCGGTTGGTTCGTCTCAGGAAGCGTAGAGATTACGACTGCCTCCGGGCACGCCGAATTGGTGATTCCCATCTCCGGGCCGAAAGGCCATGGAACACTCTACTTGGAGGCCCGCAAGCGAGCGGGGCTCTGGCACTTGGAACTGCTCCAGTTTGGAAGCGAAGGTAGCGACGAAAGGCTTGATCTACTGGCAAACGATAAGGCGCCACAAGCGGTAACCTCGCCTCAATGATTAAGTTGCTTTCAGAACGTCAAACCATAGCGTGCATTTCGAATGAGTTCGCCGTCACTCCCGGTGCTTTCAAGGCCGCCGCTGACGCAATGAAGGTAGCTTGGTCTGGCCTGCCGCAATCGGGCGATACATAGAACGACGATGCACCTACTCCGCATTTACCCCATTCTCGACGCTGCTTGTTTCCCCGACGCGGCCGGAATGTTTGCAGCCGCCGAGGAACTCGCCGCCGCCGGCTGCACTCTGCTGCAGTACCGCAACAAGTCTGGCCAAGCCCGGCTAATGCTGGAAGAGGCGCGTGAACTCAGAGCGCGCCTTGGCCCGAGCGTCAAGCTCATCATGAACGATCGCGCCGACCTCTGTCTGGCCGCTGGCTTCGACGGGTTGCATGTGGGGCAGGATGACCTGTCGCCCGAGTCCGCGCGGCGCATCATTGGGGCTGATCTCTGGCTGGGAGTATCAACCCACAATCCGGAGCAACTGGCCGAAGCCGATAAAACTTCAGCCGACTACCTTGCCATCGGTCCCGTCTTTGCGACCACCAGCAAGGCCAATCCTGATCCTGTCGTCGGACTCGAAGGCGTTCGTCGGGCAAGGGAACTGACGCGCAAGCCTCTGGTGGCGATCGGCGGCATTACCCGCGCCAACGCCCGTTCCGTCATCGATGCCGGAGCCGATGCCGTAGCGGTGATATCCGACTTGTTACGGGATCCCGGCAAATCAGCAGAGGAATTTTTGAAGATATTGAGGTAAAGTCGTGATTCGCGTAGCGCCGGCATCTTGCCGGCTGTCGCGACGGTGTCCCGCCGTCGCTGCGTGGGCGAGGACGCCCCCGCGACAGCCGCCGGGACGGCGGCGCTACGGAACTAGGAGGTTCGTGAGCACGAACGTTCCACCCCCAGTTCCCGCTGCGAGCGTCGCTTCGAACATCAGCGATTGGGAGCGGCACACCCATCAGGACAAAGAGCTAGTAAAAGGTCTCGGCCTGACCAGCGCGACCATGCTGGTGATGGGCTCCATGATCGGCTCGGGCATCTTCATTGTGTCCGCTGAGATTTCTCGTGAGGTCACCTCGCCGGCGCTGCTCATTGTCGCATGGCTCATCACCGGCTTCCTCACCATCGTCGGCGCGCTCACCTACGGCGAACTGGCTGCCATGATGCCGCGGGCGGGCGGGCAATATGTCTATCTGCGCGAGTCGCTCGGCCCGCTCTGGGGTTTTCTCTACGGTTGGACTCTGTTTCTCGTGATTCAGACGGGCACGATCGCTGCCGTGGGCGTCGCTTGCGGCAAATTCCTCGGGATCTTCTGGCCGGCAGTCTCCTCCAGCAATTGGATCGTCCACCTGTGGAAAGTACCGAAGTTTGCGATCGGCCCCATGATGCTCGGGGGCATGGATGTTGGACTGAACACGCAAAACCTTGTTGCCATCCTGGTAGTGGTCGCGCTCTCCGTCATCAATATTTTCGGCGTGAAGACGGGCGCTTTCATCCAGAACATCTTCACTACCGCGAAAGTTTCGGCGCTGCTCGGCTTGGTCCTCTTCGGAGTATTTCTTGGTCGGAACGCACAGGCGTTGGCGGCGAATTTCGGCGCAAACTTCTGGAACAATTCGGGCCTCGGCACTTTGCATGACGTCGGCGTCGGCGCCGGTGGAAGTATGCTGGTCTCGACGCTCACCGTGCTGGCAATCGCGCAGGTCGGTTCGCTATTTTCCGCGGATGCCTGGAACAACGTTACGTTTACGGCCGGCGAGGTGAAAAATCCCAGCCGGAATCTTCCGTTGTCGCTGGCGCTCGGTACCGGCGTGGTGATCGCGCTCTATATCGCGTGCAACTTTATTTATCTGAGCGCGCTGCCGCTAGTGGGCAGTCCGACCGGAGCGACCCTGCTGGAGCGCGGCATCCAGTACGCCCGCGAGGACCGCGTGGCCACCGCGGTCATGACCCAGATGTTCGGTTCCGCCGGCGGAGCGCTGATGGCCGTCGCCATCATGATTTCCGGCTTCGGCTGCTGCAATGGCTTGATTCTCTCCGGAGCCCGCGTTTACTACGCCATGGCGAAGGATGGTCTGTTCTTTCGCAGCGTTGCGCGGCTGCATCCCGGCTACAAGACGCCCGCGGTTTCGCTGATGGTTCAGATGGTCTGGACGTGCGTCCTCTGCATTTCCGGCAGTTACGGCCAGCTTCTGGACTACATTATTTTTGCGGTGTTGGTGTTCTACGTTCTCACCATCTTCGGACTATTCGTGTTGCGCCGCACCCATCCCGAGGCCGAGCGCCCGTACAAGGCCGTCGGATACCCCATTTTGCCCGCAATCTATATCGTGATGGCTTTGTTTATTGACGTTGTGCTGTTACGCTACAAACCGCAATACACTTGGCCGGGACTGTTCATCGTGCTGCTCGGCATTCCGGTGTACTACATCTGGCGGCCGCGAAGCGCGAGAGCTTAGTTTTTAAGGAGAGATCCACGAAAATGGCCAATCTGCTGGCTACCAAGCCACTCGAAATGATCCTGGATGAGTCCGCCGAAGGTGGGGAACATTCGCTGAAGCGGGCGCTGGGCGCCACGAATCTGATCACGCTTGGCATCGGCGCAATCATCGGGGCGGGCATTTTTGTTCTGACTGGAGCGGCGGCCGCGCAGTACGCCGGACCCGCCATCGTGCTTTCCTTTATTCTTGCGGGCATCGCCTGCGCGTTTGCGGGTCTCTGTTACTCGGAATTCGCCGCGCTGATTCCGATCGCCGGTTCCGCCTACACCTACGGCTATGCGACCCTGGGCGAGATTTTTGCCTGGATCATCGGATGGGACCTGATCCTCGAATACGCCTTTGGCGCCGCCGCTGTCGCCTCCGGCTGGAGCGGCTACGTAAACAGCTTCCTTCAGGACTATGGCATTCATTTGCCGCCGTCGTTGACTGCAACTCCAGGCACGGACATGGTGATGTACAACAACCGATGGGAGCGGCTGGCCACCATCTTGCCAACTCTGCAAGCCCACGGCGTCGATCCGGCCACGCTTACGCATGTTCATGGTTCGTTCAACCTGATTGCCTTTCTGGGGATCGTTGGCGTGACCGTGATCCTCGTCATCGGCATTCAAGAATCGGCGAACTTCAACTCGGCAATCGTCATTGTTAAGGTTGCCATCGTGCTCACGTTTATTGCGATTGCGGGTGGCTTTCTTCTGAAGCACCCGGACATCGCCGCCCGGAACTGGCACCCGTTCATACCACCGAATACCGGAGAATTCGGACATTACGGTTGGTCCGGAATTGTGCGAGGGGCCGCGGTCATTTTCTTTGCCTACATCGGCTTTGACGCCGTCTCCACCGCAGCCCAGGAAGCGAAAAGGCCACAGCGGGACATGCCGATCGGCATTCTCGGTTCGCTGGTGATTTGCACGATCCTCTATATTCTCGTTTCTGGACTTCTCACGGGAGTTGTTTCGTACACCACTTTGAACGTCCCCGATCCAGTTGCGGTTGGCATTGATCACACCGGCGTGCGATGGGGCAGCATCCTCGTGAAGCTGGGAGCGATTGCCGGCCTGGGCAGCGTGATGTTGGTGATGCTGCTGGGGCAGTCTCGCGTGTTCTACTCCATGTCGCGCGATGGCCTTTTGCCCAAGTGGGCGGGGGCGGTGCATCCCCGCTTCCGGACTCCCTGGATCTCGAGCATCACCGTGGGAATCTTCGTGGCAATTTTCGCGTCGCTGATTCCGATTGGCATTCTGGGCGAACTGGTCAGCATCGGCACGCTGCTGGCGTTTGTGATCGTGTGCGCGGGCGTGTGGATCCTGCGCGTGCGCCGGCCGGATTTGGCTCGTCCATTTAAAACGCCGTGGGTTCCGTTCGTGCCAATTATGGGGATCCTAGTGGCTGGGCTCATGATGGTGAGTCTGCCGCTCGACACCTGGCTGCGGCTGATTATCTGGCTCGCGATTGGTATGGTGATCTATTTCGGCTACGGGCGTCATCACAGCCGCGTACAAGCGGCAGTATCGGCACGTAAGACAAAATAATTCAGTCATCGGAGGCGAAGATGCCCGATTGTCGGATGGTGCTTGTGCTGGGCGTGATGGTTGGTTTATTGGCCGGTGTCCCGGCAATTTCATCCGGGGAGACAATCCAATCGCAAGCGTCGGACCAAGTGTCGAACAACGAGCAAACGCTCTGGAATCTCGAGCACGCATATTGGAGCTACGTTCAGGATAATAATTTGGCCGCTTATTTAGGCCTGTGGCACAAGGACTTCCTGGGTTGGCCTGCGCAAAACGCCGCGCCCGCCGGCAAAGACCACATCACGGACTGGATCACCTCACAAACCGCGAAGGGCTTGGCTTTCAAGTCCATTGAATTCAAACCTGCAAGGACTCAAATCACCGGAGACCTGGCGGTGGTGTGTTACTGGATCACGTTTAAGTGGCTGGATAAGGATGGCAAGGGAGACGCGCATACACTTCGCATCACGCATACGTGGCTCAAGGACGGGAAGGATTGGCGGATCATTGGCGGAATGTCCATGCCGGAACCCGCGCCTCCGCGCGGAACTAATTGACTCAAAGGAAGTATCCGCTCTGCATTGCAGTTCGTCGAGGCGGGCGGGGACGCCCGTCGCTCCTTACCTACCACTGCTCTCCTGCAGTTTCCTCGCCACAGCCGTGGCCATTCGCCGTGGCGCGAAGCGCACCGATTGCGCCACCAGCCAATTTTTGAATCCGGAAATCACTGCAGGTTTACCAGCCATCAACGCGCGATAGCCGTCCTCTGCCACAGTGCGGGCATCCATGCATCCATACTTTGTTAGCCGAATGCCCGCGATGTTCGCGCGCTTTTGGAACTCGGTGGCTGTCGGTCCCGGGCACAGGCAGGTGACGGTAACGCCCGTCCCTTGGAGTTCATTGGCAATGGCTTCGGAGAAGTGCAGTACGTAGGCCTTGGTGGCATAATACACCGCCATCAGTGGCCCCGGCTGAAACGCCGCGGTGGACGCCACATTCAGGATGCGCCCGCTCTTGCGCGCGATCATCGCCGGGAGATACAGGCGCGTGAGGTGGGTGAGAGTCGTCACGTTGAGTTGGATCTGGCGCAGACATTCTTCCAGATCGTTCTCGGCGAACATCCCATACTGTCCGAATCCCGCGTTGTTGACCAGCACATCCACCTGAATGTCCGCGCGCGTCGTCTGATCGAGTACATACGCGGAAGCTCCCGGCTCGGTCAGGTCGGCCGCCAGAATCAGCGAACGCGTACCGTGGCCCTTCTCGAGTTCGGATGCGAGTTGCCGGAGCTTGTCCGCGCTGCGGGCGACCAGAACCAGGTTGTAGCCTTCGCGCGCGAAGATACGGGCGAGTTCCAATCCGATGCCGAACGAGGCGCCGGTGATCAGAGCGGTTTTGCGGTCAGGCATGGAATCCTTAGTGGTCAGTGGCCAGTGGTCAGCGCCAGCATTCAGCACTCAGGCAAGAAACAAAGGCGGGTCCGAAGACCCGCCTCTGCGCTTGGGAAACGGTTTCACCTATACGCGGGCCAGCGCCGGTTCCACTTCGTAAATCGAATGCCACGAGGTCGCGGCCTTCAGTTTGCCGTTGACGTTGTTGATGTTCTTTACGCCCTCGGTCTCCAGCCACTTTCGGAAGGCGTCCGCGCCGTGTTTTGCGTAGATCGGAATCCCATCTTTCCAGGTGGCGCGTCCGCAGAGCACGCCGTTGAACTTCACGCCAGACTCTCCAGCCAGTTCGAGCGTCTCGCTGAACTCCGCGTTGCTGACGCCGGCCGAAAGATAAATGAACGGCTTGGTGGCAACGTTGGCAGCCTTGTGGAACAGGTCGATGGCTTCCTTCTTCGTGTACGCCTTCTCGCCTCCGAACGATTTCGTGCCCTCGACGAACTTCATGTTCACGGGCACTTCGACTTTCAGCACGTCGACGCCGTAACGTGGTTTGCTGAATTCGCGCATGCTCTCGGTGACGATCTGCGGTTTCTTCTTGGCATACTCGAGTCCTTTCTCGTCCGCACCTTCTTCGTAGCCAACAAACTCGAGGAAGTAGGGGATGTCGTTGGCGCGGCATTCGTCGCCGATGCGCTCGACCCAGGCGTGCTTCTTGTCGTTCACGTCTTTCGGATCAAACGGCGTGTAATAGAGCAGAATTTTGACGCAGTCGGCGCCCGCTTCTTTCAGTCGCCGTGCGGACCAATGATCGAGCAGGTCACCCAGGCGTCCCGGTCCCGTCTTGTCGTAGCCGGTCTTTTCATACGCCAGCAGCAGACCAGCGTTTTTGGCGCGCCGCTTCGAAGCCGGCAGCCCCCACTCGGGATCGAGCAGAATGGCGCTGGCATGTGGCGTCAACACCTCGCTCACCAATATCTTGAATTCCTCCATCATTTCGTCGGAGACAGCCGAGCCCTTTTCCTTGGCGAGAGACTTCTGCAGTGAGCCGCGCTGGTCCATGGCGGCAGCAGCGATTACACCGTGTTCATTCGATACAGCCTTCATTCCCGCGAGTTTGCCGGGTGTGAGTTTCATAAATCCTCCTATCAGTGCGATATGCAGATAATTCTAAACCACAGCCCCTGTCATGCACATTAGCAGTTTCCTGCAAAGGAATATGTCCTATCGGCAAGAGGGATGGAATCAACGCTTCGGAAACTGATAGCGCAGGCCGATCCGGGCGAGGATGGGCGGGCCGAGGCTGGGGACCGTTGGATGGTTCGGCACGGTGGTTAGAGCCGTGTAGTAGCGCTGATTGAACGTATTTTCGGCGGCGGCGAAGACTTCCACGCCATGACCGAGCGGGCGGCCGAGGTACAGGTCAACGGTGAAGAATTTCTTCAGCAATAACGTGTTCAGGTCGTCATCGAATTGCTGGCCGACGAAGGTTCCTTGCAGGTTGGCGGTGAGGATCTTGGGATTGACGTAGCGCGCCTGCAGCGTGAACTGCTGGTGCGGAACCTCGGGTATCCAATTTCCCACGAGCGATTGGTTCAGGCCGACGATGGCGGGATTCGGCGTGAAGCTCGATACCACGGCATGTGCGAACTGGTAGCCTCCGGCGAACTGAATCGTGTTGCTGACGCGGAATTCGCCGTCGAGGTTGACGCCGGTGGAGAGTATGCGGTCGACGTTCTCTTTCTCGCGCGTGGTGGGCGCTTGTGTGATGGTGACATTCACGACGGCATTGGTGATGTCGTTCCAGAAGAACGTTGTCCGCAAACTGAGGCGGTCGGAGAGCAAACTTTGCCGGACTCCCGTTTCCACTCCAGTCAGTCGCTCAGCAACCAGAGCGGCGTTGCCGTAGGTCAGGATGTTGCCTTGATAAAAATTGCGATAGAGTTCGTTCAGGGTTGGTGCGCGGAAGGCACGATAACCCGAAGCCGTCAGCGCAGTCCCATGTCCGAGGTGGTAGAGTAGCGAGGCGCGCGGGTTGAGCGCGTCCTGGGTGCGGTCGGGATAGGGCTTCAGTGTCGTGCCACCGGAATTGATTGCGATCGACCGCGCATTGAAGTCGCTCCAGTGATCGTAGCCGAGCGATAAATTCGCAATCAGCTTGGGATTCAGCTGGAGAATGTCTTCCCCGAAAAGCCGCATCGTGCGCTCTCTTCCGCCGGCAATGGTCGCGCTTACGGCAGGGAGGACGTCGTTGCTCTCGCCATGCACCTCCCGGCCCTCAAAACCTGCAACCAGCGTCTGCATCCGGCCGACCGGGCGCGACCATTGGGCGCTGCCACCGAGTGCCTGTGACGGAACCGACTGGTCGTCGGTCAGCGTTTCGGAATTGCGACCGTATGGCACCGTGGAAAAAGTCTGGTAGTAGGACTCGAAGAGTCCAAAGAGGCGCGCTGAAATCGCTCCCAAACTTTTCGTTTCGTAGTTCCAGCCGGTTGCGAAATCACCCAACTGCGTGGTGTTCAACTGGATCACGGTGCCGTTGTGCCGATCTTCATTGAAGTATGACCCGCGAGCAAAGAAGCGGCTGAAGTCGCCAAAGCGGCGGCCGAGTTCGACCGCGGTCAGTTCGTGGCGGGAGTTGGCGGGCGAATCGACTGCGCCGCGCTGCGACTCAGGCACCGGGATATAGCCATTCGTCCGGAACAGATCGGTGGCAGCGGAGCCTTGCCACGGCCCCAAGCGAGTTGCCGCGAAGAGCGATAACTCGGGCGTGTTTTCACTTCCCCAGGAGCTTTCGGCGGAGATCGTGGTCTGTTCGGGCTCGCGCGTGCGGAACTGAATCACACCGCCCATGGCAGTCGAGCCGTAGAGGCTGGCGTCGGCGCCTCCACGCACCACCTCTACATCGCTGATGGATTCGCGGACGACACGGTCCCAATAAACCCATCCGCCGAAGGGATCGTTGAGCGGAATGTCATCCACCAGGACGAGGGCGCGGCTGGCGCCGCTGGCGCCAACCCCACGCATGGAGACTCCCTGCGTGCCCGGATTCGCGGTGCGGCTGCTGGAACGGCGAAACAGCGTGAAACCCGGAACTTCGCGAAGCACATCATCGAGCGCGAGCGCTGGCGTGGAAGCCAGATCGTCGTCGGAGATGGTTACGCTGTCGGCCGGAGAATCTTCCAGTGCGGTGTTAATCCGATTGGCCGTGACGAGAACGTGCTGGCTGGCGTAGTCCGATTCAAATTGCGGGTGCAGGACGAGTTTGAGTTGCGGCTCATGATTCCAGGGGCGCTGGAGGGGAAGGAATCCGGCCGCTCTGGCAGAAATCGTACCGGAAGTGGCGGCGATTTCGAGTTGGAATTGTCCGACCGAATTCGTTTGCGCTGCCGTGTGGTAGTTACCACTGGTGAATTCCACGCGCGCGCCCACGATGACGGCGCCGGAAGGATCTTCAACCACGCCCGTCACCGATGAGGGTGCGGCTTGCCCACCGGCGGACAGCGCGGCGAGCACCAGACAAGCGACTGCAACTAAGCCGCGGATTTTGAAATGCAACCTCGGCACGCGGTCTGAGCACGCCGTTACCGCTGTGGAGATAGGAGTCATCGGCATGGGGCGGACAAGAGTGTCCGCCCTACACTTCGAGGGTACCAAGCAAAGTGCCGCCATTGTTATGACCGAAGTCACTGCCGCAGAGCGAGTGTTCCCAGCAAGGACTGCTGCTTCGCGATCAGCGACTGGATGCCCTGCCGGGCGAGCGAGATCATCTTGGCCAGTTGAGCGTCGTCGAACACCTGGTGCTCCGCGGTGGCCTGCAGTTCAACAATTTTGTTGCCTGCCGTCATGACGAAGTTCATGTCCACGTCGGCGCGCGAGTCTTCTTCGTAGTTAAGATCCAGAAGCACTTCGCCGTCCACGATGCCTACGCTGATCGCGGCCACAAAATCCTTGATCGGCGCCGCGGTCAATGTTCCCGCATCGATCAGGCGCTGCAGAGCCAAGCCCAGCGCGACGAATGCCCCGGTGATCGAAGCCGTTCGCGTGCCTCCGTCCGCCTGGATCACGTCGCAATCGATCCAGATGGTCCGCTCACCCAGGCGTTTCAAATCAGCCACTGCGCGCAGCGAGCGTCCAATGAGCCGCTGAATTTCCTGCGTGCGCCCGCTTTGTTTTCCCCTGGCCGATTCCCGCGCGGTGCGGGTCAGCGTCGAACGCGGCAGCATCCCGTACTCCCCGGAAATCCATCCCTTGCCCGAATTGCGCAAGAACGCAGGCACCGTCTCCTCGACCGATGCCGTGCAGATGACGCGAGTGTTCCCCATCTCAATCAGCGCCGAGCCCTCCGCGGTGGAGATGAAGTCGGGAATGATGTTGACAGGACGAATCTGCTCGGGAGCGCGGTTATCGCTGCGAAAGATCATTAGAGGGAAATTCTAACAGTCTGGCAGATTTCTACGACTTGCAATGCGTTGATCGGGCTTCCTGAGGCTCAGTTCGGACGTGTTTTTGAGGCGTTTTTCGTGTTTGACCACGACCAGCAAATCGCTACAATTGAGCATAGTGAGAGCAGCGAGAAAGCGCCCATGACGATTGACCTGAAACCCGAACAGCAGCGTGTGCTCGACTTGGCCGTCCAGTCTGGCGCGTATCGGAACCCCGGCGAAGTCCTCGATCAGGCTTTCGAGATCATTCGCGAGCAACTCGATCTTGAAGACTGGATGCTCGGGCAACGCGAGGAAGTAGCCGCCCACATCGCCGCGGGTTTTGCGCAAGCCGAGCGTGGTGAACTGATCGACGGGGACGCGGCTGTGGAAATATTGCGGCGACGACGCGCCGAGCGGCTCAATCCGCAGGGATAGTGACAGGGGTAGCGACGACGAATGCGCCATTTCAACTAACGCCGCAGGCGACCGAAGACCTCGATGCCATTTGGTGGATCATCGCGGAAGACAACCAGGACGCCGCCGAACGGGTCGAGACAGAGATTCTCGCCACCTGTCGCCGGCTGGCAAGACATCCCCGCATGGGAACCAAGCGGCAGGACATCACGACGCTGCCGGTGCGCTTCTGGACCATCACGAAGTTCCCCAATTATGTAATCGTCTACCGTCCCGAAACCGTCCCGTTGCAAGTGGTCGCCATTCTGCACGGAAAGCGTGACCTGAAAGAGATCCTGGAAAAGCGCTCCTGATGAGTTCTGGGGCAAGAGTGGGCCTCCGCGAACAAGAGGGACGGTCGCGCCGCTCGGACGGTTCGGTCATTTGTCATTTACCAACGTTATTTACCCAGGCCGAACTCGCGCCGGATGTCTTCGTGGGGAATGGCTTCTCCGCGAGCGAGTGAAGCGCGGGCGCGGTCGATCGCCGCCGCCGTTTCCGCAGTGACCTCTTCCTCTTCCGCAGGAGCGGAAGCCAGCGCACCCGACCATTCGTCATGGTCAAGGTAGCTCGCTACCAACTCGCGCACTACCTCGTCCGGTGCTTTGCCCGCTTGCGAGGCGATCCGGTTGAGCTTGGCTTCGAGTTCCGGCGCAAACGAGATTTCCATACCCTTATTGTAGGTGGCCTTCCAAGCAAAGAGCAACGGATCTTCACAATCGGCTCCTGCCCCCGACTTTTTTCATCACAAACCATCTGTGTGCCGCATCACAGACTTCTAACCCGCCGTGCGCAATAATAGAGATCTGAATGGGGTAGCCAGAGGTGCGCCGTCCACGAAGGACGGCCCTCGAAGCTGCCCCAAACCCATTTTCAGCGCTCTTTGACAACCTAAGTCCTTATTCCTGTATTATTTCCATATAAGTCCTTATTCTTGAATTATTTACAAAAACGTCCCGCTAACCCTATGATTCTAATAGTATAGAAAAAAGGGGGGGGTAGGGGGTACCCCCATTTTGACTTAATTCAGAATTGCTTACTGATTGCCCGCCTGCTCAACCGCAGTCACATCGAACGATTCTGTCAGATCGGCATGTCCCGCGAGCGTGTCTCGCGTCTTGCCCTCGACCAGGATGTTGACCCGCTGGATCCCCGGAACGTTGAGGGCCAGCGTTTCCACCAGCGAATTCACGGTGAGCTGCTCGCTGAGAATGCCGGAGCGGTGCTGGTCGGCGAAGGCAGCATTCAGATCGATAACGGCAGCGCCCGGATCGACCAGGTAGATGCTGCGGATGTCCGCCGCCGGAGCCAGGGGATGGGCAGAGCCCGGCTGCTGATAGATGCGCAGCAGCGTGCGCAACAATTGCTCCGCTCGCTGCTGGCGTCCTCCGGGAAGAGGAATCTGCGCCGATCGCGGGCGCAACATGCCGGCGTCGTCATCCGCGACGTACAGAGTCACTGTCTCCGTCGGACCGGAGGCTGGGGGAGCGACCGGGAGCGCGTTGGCCGCCGGAGACTCCAATTCCCGTGCCTGTCGCCGCATGTGGCGAAGGTAGATTCCCATCGACACCACCAGCACCAACAGTGCAGCCACGCCGATCAGAAGATGCCGTGGGATCATGGCTGCACCCGGGGATCGGATGATCTGGTGATCGGGTCATCGGGTGATCGGGGTTCAAGAGCAGAGTCCAGATCACCCGATGGCCCGATGGCCCGATGACCCGATTTTCTTATCGTGCCCATCATTGTTGTACTCCCAGACGGTCGCGGACAGAAAGAACGGCATCTGCAATCGCCGACGCGGCCCGTTGTTGATAATTGGCAGAGGTTAAGTCGGCGACACCATCCGCTCCGGGCGCCAGTTCCAGAGCGACCGCAGGCATGAACACATTGTTCAACGGCCGCAGCGAAGCCGAAGATGCTTGAACCGGGAATTCTCGCTTCTGCATCTCGGCAACGATTGCCGCCGACACGATCCGGCTGATGGGCAAAACCGGCGCCTGCGCTGCATTCCACGCATGAAATACCCCGTTGCTCGTTCCTTCCACCGGAAGCAGCGCGGTGTACACTCGTGCGCCGCTGCCCTGCGAAACCGCGTGCAGGCTGATGTAGATTCCGGCGCGCGCCACGTTGGCTGCGGCGGCGCGCTGATCCAGAGTCGAACTGGTATCTCCGTCGCGCAGCAACGCAACCGCGAACCCCCGAATCTCCAGTTCGTGGCGCAGCAGGCGCGCAAAACCCAGCGTGACGTCTTTCTCGGCCAGCGTATCCGTCAAGGCCGCACCCCGTTCGTTGCCACCGTGCGCGGGATCGACCACGGCCAGAACGCGATGGACGTTGACATTGCCTGCGATGCTTGCACCCGGTGAGGCCTGCGCCGGATTCTGCGGTCCGGCGACACTCGGTGTCGCTGGCGTTTGTTGGGCAGCCGAAACCGTAATCGTCCTTCTGTCGCTGCTGAAACTCGCCATCAGCGGCTCATTCGCAGCCACTTCTAATTCCGCGTCACCGTTGTTCTCGGAATAACTGGCATGCGTAATGACCTTGTTATCAAAAGAAATAGACTGGCTTCCCGGGGACACAACCGGGTCCCGCTTAAAGACCATCCGCAGCTTGCCCGGTTCGGTGGAGATAGTCGGGTTCACCGGAGCGCTAAAACTCAGCGCCAGCCGGGGCGGGTTGCCCGCGTCCAGTTGGAAACTGATTTGTATGCCGACATCGCCGACGAATAACCGGCGCGCGCTTTCGCGAAAATTAACCGGCGCTCCCAGAAAGCGCGGCAGAAACCCGCTCAGCGAGCTTAGCGGAACCAATCCGCGCGAGTTTTCAATAAGGAAGGGAGCCATGAAATCAAAATCGCGCCCGCCAATTCTGGCCCGCGTCTTTCCCGCAACAAACTCGGCATCTACCGCGTTATACCGCAGTCTCCAGTGCCGTCCTTGCGACTGGCTGCTGACGCGGCCGAGCGGTTCCAGAAGTTCGAGCAGGCCGACATATTCATGGCCCCAGCGGTCCAGAACGGGGAGCGTGTAGCTGGCGACCGGAGAGTAGACGGAGATGTGCTTTTCGTCCGCAGGGGGCGCCGCGGACAGAAGAGTCACGCTGGCCAACAGGATGGCCAAAATCTTTTTCGTCAAAGTCTGGTTCGTCGTGGTGGAGAGCACTTCTGCTAAACCCTACCCCGTTCGGCCCTGCTTGCGCCAGAGCTTTTGCTAGTCGAGTTTCCGCTACTCCAGCGCATAAATCGTGAGCCCACTCAGCAACTTGGGGTAGAAATCGGTGGACTTCTGGGGAAGCACCTCGTCGGCAAAGGCGATATCGCGGACCTGCTCCATGCGCACCGGATTAATCAGGAACGCCACTTGGACCTTTCCGCTTTGCACCTGTGCCAGCGCTTCGGCGGCCTCGCGACAATACGAAACGTTCTCCTGATTGCGAATGGCTTCCTCCGAGATCTTCAGAACACCTTCCAGCAGGCACTTGTGCAACTGCACGACGTCCAGCGCTTGCTGGCGCAGAGAAAGCTTTCCGAACAAGCGAGTGCCAATGGCCTTCGGCGAGTGCAGCAGAAATGCACGCTCGGCGGTGACCGCGAGCAGCGCCGTTCCTGCGTGCCCTGCCTGCTGCAGAATGGCAGTGGCGCGCGCCGCATCGATTCCGGCATCGACCTCTTCCAAATTGAAGAATTCTCGGGTCTCTGCTTGAAATTGTGCAGCCGAAAAAGATGGCAGGCCGAACACGAGCCGGTGCGTCGGCAGAATCACCAAGCCGGGGCGATCCATGTCGACGAAGGTCATCATCACCGAGTCGTAAGGAGCGGGAACGCCCGCCCCCGTGTCGGCATCCGCTCGCCGCTCGTTGCGATAGGTCAAGGCAGTCTCGTAGCGGTGATGGCCGTCGGCAATGATCAGCTTCCGATCTCGCATGTGTTGCTGCACGGAAGCAATGACCGAGGCATCCGAGATCTTCCAGACGCGGTGCACCACGTCGTACTCGTCGGTGACCTCAATATCGAAGTCTGGGGCTGCCGCCGAATCGAGCAGCGCATCCACCTTGCCCGCGCCGCTATACAGCATGAAGATTTGACCGAAGTGGGCTCGATTCGCGCGCAGCAGGTCCAGCCGGTCGGCCTTCGGCTTGGCCAGCGTCTGTTCGTGCCGAAACACGACGCCCGCGGAATACTCCTCAATCCGGCCGAGTGCGATGAAGCCCCGCCGCTCGGCCCGCGCCTGGCTTCCCGGCACGCTTCCCGGAAGCCGGAACGTCTGGGAATAGCGGTAGATCGAAGGCTCGGGATCCTGTCGCAAAACGCCCGTCTGGCGCCAGTTCTGGAAGAACGTCGCCGCCCGGGTATATACATTCTCGGCCTCTCCGTCCCCCGGCAGGCGTTTCCCGAGAATAATCCGCACCAGGTTATAAGGACTGGCCTGATAGTAGCGCTCCTGCATTGCAGGGGTGATTTTGTCGTAGGGCTGGGTCACAACCTGCTGGAGCGGCACGCGCTCCGGGGCGTAGCGCCAAGCTTGAAATGGAGAAATAAGTGCCATAAGGGGAACGCAGAATTGTAGCAGGGACGATCCGGGCCCGGCGTAAAGAGAAAAAAGATGCGCAGAGTTAGAAGCCAAGTCAGGATTCTGCGCCGAATCTCAGGGTCGTATACGAAAAGGTGACAACACTCTTTCGAGATTGTGCTAGTATCCGGCTCAGTAGAGATTGTTGTGGCCCGCCTTTTGGGATGCGGGTCGCCTCCCTCCGCGGCGCGGATTTAGTGGGGCCTATGTTGTACCGCAAACAGTTCTCGGCTCGCGTCTCCCTCGCTGTACTTCTGGTGGTTGCTGTGTGCAACACCCTCCCGCTTCTCGCCCAGACTTCGACAGGGGACGTCCACATCCAGCCCCGCGTCCAGCCACCGGCTCCGAAACAGTTCGACATGGATCCGGCGCTCAAGACCCACACCAAGCCCTTCAAAGTAGAAGTGGACATGGTCCTGGTGCCGGTCACCATCACCGATCCCTTAAACCGGCTTGTAACCGGCCTCGACCGCCAGAACTTCAACCTTTTCGAAGGCAAAGACCAGCAGGAGATCAAGACTTTCTCCAGCGAAGACGCTCCGGTTTCGATCGGCGTGATTTTTGACATGAGCGGCAGCATGGGCGGCAAGATCGAGCGCGCCCGCGAGGCGGTGGTCGAGTTCTTCAAAACCGCCAACCCGCAGGACGAGTTCTTCATGATCACCTTCGCCGATAAGCCGGAGGAGATCTCCGATTTCACCAGTTCGGTGGACGACATTCAGGGCCGGCTCCTCTATACGATGCCCAAGGGCCGCACGGCCCTGCTTGACGCCATTTACCTCGGCGTCAGCAAAATGCGCCAGGCCAGGTATCCGAAGAAGGCTTTGCTGATCATCTCCGACGGCGGTGACAACCATAGCCGCTATACGGAAGGCGAGATCCGTTCCATGGTCAAAGAGGCCGACATTCTCATCTACGCCATCGGCATCTACGATCATTATTTTCCGACCGAAGAAGAGCGGCTCGGACCTAGCCTGCTCAGCGATGTCACCGAACTGACCGGGGGCCGGGCTTTTACCATAGATAACCCGAACGACCTGGCGGACGTCTCCACAAAAATTGGCATCGAGTTGCGCAACCAATATGTCATCGGATACCGTCCAAAGAACCCAGTGCGCGATGGCAAATGGCGTAAAATCAAAGTGAAGCTCTTACCGCCAAAAGGATTGCCGCCGTTGCGGGTCCACTCCAAAACGGGTTACTATGCGCCGACGGAATAACGTTTCTCTACCGATTTTCTTTCTCCTGACAACGCTGTTCCTGGCTACATCTCAAGCCCAAGGGGGAGCCCCGAACCAGTCGCCTCCGTCTCCCGTTTCAAGTTCCCAATCCCCTGCGAATCCTCAATCGGCGCCCCAGCCAGCACCGGCCAGCACAGCGCCTCCGCCGGCCTCCGCAGGGCAGGTCGCAGCTCCGAACGCGGCTCAGAATCCGGATTCCTCCGACAACGGCACCTTCGTTTTCCGCAAGCAGGTCGAAGAAGTCGTGCTGCACGCCACCGTCGTCGACGATAAGCAACGCATCGTCACCAGCCTCGATAAGGGTGACTTCAACGTCTACGAGGATGGACATCCCCAACCCATCACCTCATTCCGCCACGAAGACATCCCTGTCGCCATGGGCATCGTCGTCGATAACTCTGGTTCCATGCGCGAGAAGCGTCAAAAGGTCAACGCCGCGGCCCTGAATCTGGTGCGCTCGTCGAATCCCAATGATGAGGTGTTCATCGTCAACTTCAACGACGAGTATTACCTTGACCAGGATTTCACTTCCAACATCAATAAGCTGAAAGAGGGGCTGGAAAAAATCGAGACTCGCGGCGGTACGGCGCTCTACGATGCGGTCGTAGCCTCCGCTGACCATTTGAAAAAAGAAGCGAAGCTGGAAAAGAAAGTGATTTTTGTAGTTACGGATGGAGATGACAACGAGAGTGCCGAAAATCTCGAGCAGGCCGTGAAGCGTCTGCAGGGCGATGGCGGACCAACCGTTTACGCCATCGGCATCCTGGAGGGCGAAGAGCACCCGAAGCACGCGAAACATGCCCTGCAAATCATGTCCGAACGAACTGGCGGCCTTGCTTTCTTCCCCAAAACCCTGGACGAAGTTGACGCCATCAGCCGCAGCGTGGCCCACGATATTCGCAGCCAGTACACCATCGGATACAAACCGACGACGCCGAAAAACCAGGGCGGCTATCGGCAAGTGAGAGTTGACGCCCATTCGCGCAGCTACGGCAAGCTCACCGTCCGCACGAAAAGCGGCTATTACGCCGGAACCGAGCCAGCTTCGGGGGCGCAATAAGCGAGAGTCACATTGCATTTATGAAATATCCGTTCTCGGCGATTCGTGACGAGCAAATCCCACGCTCCCGGGCGAGACGAATAAAGTCATTTCCGTCTGGGCGACCTTTGTCGATTCGGATCTTGGCTACCGCCCGCATGCGAGTTCCAGTTCGGTAGCCGACATCATGAAGCACCAACTGCTGTCGGAGCGGCGATTCTTTGCCGAATTCCTCAGCGTGCCGGAAGTCGCAGCGGAACAAGTCCTGCCGCAGAGGCTTTCGGTCGAGGACTTCAACCAGCGGATGCTGGAGCTTGCCTGGCCGCGACTTGGATTCATGGCGGAACGCGATGAGGAGTGGTGGCGGACGGTTGTCCCTTTCTTTGATACCCGCCGGGAGCGGATCTGGATCTTCTGGCGGCGCGTCTTGCATACCGCTCATCACCGGACGCAGTTGACGGTCTACCTGCGTTTGCTGGGAAAGCTGGTGCCTGCGACGTACGGGCCGACGGCCGACGTGAGTTGGCAAGGCGCCGACCCTACTACGACCGTGGAGGCTGCGGGTCGCTCCGGCAAGACGAGTGGCGATTGACGCTGGCGGCTAGCGTTCCTTACTCTGTAGAGTGCCCACATCGACCTCAAGCTCCCGCCTGCGCGTTAGCGACGATATCTCCAAGCTCGTTGGCGAAACGCCGATGCTGCAAATGAAGAAGCTGGCCCCTCCGGGATCGGCCGATATTTTCGCCAAGCTCGAATACCTGAACCCAGGCGGCAGCGTGAAAGATCGCGCCGCCATTGGCTTGATCGAGCGCGCCGAGCGCGACGGCAAGCTGAAGCCGGGTGGCACCGTCATCGAAGCCACCGCCGGAAACACTGGCATCGGGCTCGCGCTGATCGGCGTGAGTCGCGGCTACAAAGTGCGGCTGTTCGTCCCCGAACAATTTTCGGAGGAAAAGGTCATCATCATGCGGGCCCTCGGCGCCGAGGTGACCCGCACCCCGGAAGCCGAGGGCATGCAAGGCGCCATCGATCGTGCCAACGAGCTGCTTGCAACCGACCCCTCGGCCTTCATGGCCGCGCAGTTCGAGAACCCCGCCAACCCCGATTTCCACTACCAGACCACGGCCCGCGAAATCTTTGAACAGATGGACGGGCGGATTGATGCCGTCACAGTTGGCAGCGGCACCGCCGGAACTTTCACCGGGCTTGCCCGATTTCTGAAAGAGCGCCTTCCAAACGTGTACACCGTAGCCGTGGAAACGGAAGGGTCGGTGCTCGGCGGAGGCAAGCCGGGTCCGCACAAAGTGGAAGGGATCGGATCGAGCTTCATCCCCAAGAATTTCGATGGCTCCGTTTGCAGCGAAATCATGATGGTCACCGACGTTCAGGCCTTCGGGATGGTCAAAGAGCTTGCCGCGCGGGAAGGCGTGCTCGGGGGCTCGAGCGCTGGCGCCAACGTCTACGCGGCGGTCGAAATTGCAAAACGGCTCGGGGCAGGGAAGCGCGTAGTCACGCTGATTCCCGACTCAGCCGAGCGCTATCTGTCGAAGAAAATTTTCGAAGGCGGAATATAGAGAGGCTCTTTCGGCCTAGGATCTCTCGGCTCGGGATGCCAGTGAGTTTAGATTGTCATCCTGAGCGAAGCGAAGGACCTATGCATTCTCGTGGTGCGGGCAAAATCCATAGGTCCTTCGCTTCGCTCAGGATGACAGTGTGAATTTGTGGCACGAACTTGCGGGAAATCGCGCTAGCTAAGTTCTGACCCAGGAGAACTCCTTGACCACTAAACAATCGGGCTTCGCAACCAAAGCCATCCACGTCGGCCAAGAGCCCGACCCCGCCACCGGGGCCGTCACTGTTCCCATCTACGCGACTTCCACTTACGTTCAGGAAGAAATCGGCAAGCACAAAGGCTACGAATACGCGCGCGTATCGAATCCGACGCGCGACCGGCTGGAGACTAACCTCGCCGCGCTCGAAGGTGGAACGGCATCGCGAGTTTTCGCCAGTGGAATGGCGGCGATCAACGCCATCGCTACGATGCTCAAAGCAGGCGACCACGTCGTCGCCGGCCACAATCTCTATGGTGGGACGCCGCGCCTGTTCGATCAGGTCCTGGTTAATTTTGGTCTCACATTCACCTACGTCGATACATCCGACGTCAACAACGTTGAACGCGCGATCCAGAAGAACACCCGGCTGGTGTTCCTGGAGACGCCGACCAACCCTCTGATGCAACTCTGCGATCTCCGCTCCATCAGCGAACTCAGCCGCCGGCACGGCGTTGAGGTCGTCGTCGACAACACTTTCATGTCGCCGTATTTCCAGCGTCCGATCGAGTTCGGCGCCGACATGGTCGTCCACTCCACCACGAAATTCCTCAACGGCCACAGCGACGGACTGGGAGGTGTCGTGGTCTGCACCAAATCCGAGCAGGCGGAAAAACTCGCTTTTCTTCAGAAAGCTGCCGGCGCCATCCTGTCGCCCTTCGAGTGCTGGCTGATCCTGCGTGGCGTCAAGACTCTGGCCGTTCGCATGGAACAGCACGACCGCAGCGGCCGCAAGGTCGCCGACTATCTCTCGAAGCACGAAAAAGTGCAGAAGGTTTTCTATCCAGGATTGCCGGATCATCCGCAGCACGAACTGGCCAAGCGCCAGATGTCCGGCTTCGGATCCATGATCGCTTTCGAAACGGGATCGCTCGCGAACGCCAACAAGATGCTGCGCAAGGTGCGCGTCTGTTCCCTGGCGGAGTCGCTGGGCGGAGTCGAAACCCTGATTTCGCATCCCGCCACCATGACGCACGCTGCCGTCGGCGAAGAAGGCCGCCGCAAAATCGGCATCACGGACGGCCTGGTCCGCATCTCCGTCGGCATCGAGGACGTGGACGACATCCTCGCCGATCTCGACCAGGCGCTGGCCGCGATCTAGCGCAACCACCTCTTGTAAATTGTCATCCCGAACGAAGTGAGGTATCTTCATCTTGCGGCGCACTGCAGATCCCTCACTTCGTTCGGGATGACAAAAACTTTGTGGTGGTTCGATTTGTGGTGGTTCGAAACGATATCCGAAGACCCGGTCGCCCTCAGCGCACCGACTCTCCAATCCACTCCAGGTATGCTGCGCTCCCGTCTTCAATGCCAATCTCGATACACTCCGGAAGTTCGTAGGAATGCAGCTCACTCAAAGCCTCGCGCACGCGATAGAAGGCGTCTAGCGTCGTCTTGATTACGAGCAGCCACTCGGTTGCCGTCTCGACCTCGCCTTGCCAGCGATACACCGATTCAATCTGGGGAGCGATGTTGACGCAGGCTGCCAGTTGCCGCTCCACCAGCGTACGCGCGATGCTCCGGGCTTCTTCGAGCGAACCGCAAGTCGTAAGAACGAGCCTTTTGTCGGTCATATAGAATCGGTCGTAACAAAACCGAAGGTTCGAATTTCATTGGAAGCATACGAGGCAGCCGATGGCAACGCAAATCAAGTTTGGCACTTCTGGATGGCGGGCCGTGATGGCCGAAGAGTTCACGTTTGCCAATGTCCAACGGGCCGTGCACGGCATCGCGCGCTACGTGTCGTCGCAGAAATCGACCGGAGCAAAAGTCATCGTCGCCCGTGATCCGCGCTTTCTGGGCGAAACTTTCTGCACCATGGCCGCTGAGATCCTGTCCAGCTACGGCATTACGCCGCTGGTCATTGCGGAGCCTGCGCCCACGCCCACCATTTCCTACGCCGTGATCCAGTCCAAAGCCGACGGCGCCATCAACTTTACCGCCTCGCACAATCCGCCTGAATACAACGGCATCAAATTCTCGACGCCCGATGGCGCGCCCTCGCTCCCCGAAGTCACGCAAGCCATCGAGCGCGAGATCGCAGCCTTCGACGCGAATCCGGAAACGCCACACACCACAAAAGCTGATTCCCAGTCCCAATCGATCGACCCGCGCCGCATGTATCTCTCGCGGTTGCGCGAAATCGTCGATCTCGACGTGATCAAGAAAGCCGGCGTCAAGATTGCCTTCGATCCCATGTGGGGCGCTGCCCGCGGCTATTCTGACGCAGTCCTGCGCGAGGCCGGAGTAACCGTGGCCACCGTCCACGACACCCGCGACGTGCTCTTCGGAGGCCACGCCCCCGAACCCGACGATCACCTGCTCGAAGACCTGCGTGGCAAGATGCGCGAAATGGGCGCGGGCATTGGAATTGCGACCGATGGCGATGCCGACCGCTTTGGGATTGTGGACGAAGATGGCACGTTCCTCCAACCCAACTACATCATCGCTCTGCTCTTCGACTACCTGGTCGAAAGCCGCGGCTGGAGAAACGGAGTGGGCAAATCCGTTGCCACCACCAACCTCATCAACGCGCTTGCCGAAAAATACAAGATCGAGCTCTACGAGACCCCGGTTGGCTTCAAATACATTGGCGAACTTATTAAGCAGGACAAGATCCTCATCGGCGGTGAGGAAAGCGCCGGCCTCTCTATCCGCAAACATGTCCCGGAGAAAGACGGCGTGCTGGCCGGCCTGCTGTGCTGCGAGATGGTCGCTCGCCGCGGCGCCGCGCTCGGCAAACAACTGGCCAACCTATTTGCTAAAGTTGGTTCCTTTTATCCACTGCGAGAGAACTTCAGCTTGACGCCGGAAGTAAAACAGAAGTTTACTGAGAAGTTACGGGGCGATCCGAGCGAGTTTTATGGCACTAAAGTTGCCCAAGTGGTGAGGACCGACGGACTCAAACTCGTCCTCGCCGACGGATCGTGGGTTTGCTACCGGCTCTCGGGCACGGAGCCAGTGGTGCGCGTGTATAGCGAAGCGCGCAGCAGGGAAGACCTCGCAAAGTTGAGCGCGGCAGCGAAAGCATGGATCTTCGACTAGGACCACCGTCGAGAGTGCGCATCCTTCCACGTCCGGAGGAAGGCCTCCGCGCGGTGATGGATCAGGCTCCCAGGGCAGAGGCCGTGGCGGCGCGCTGGGTCGAACGCACGCGCCCGGTCTGGTCGTGGCTCGCCGTGGAGTGGCGTCGTCTGGGAACCGCGGCCGCCATCCTTCTTATCGTAGGGTTGTTGCTGCACGCCATGTTCGGAGCCAACGGCATGGTCATCTATCGCCAGAAACACGCCGAGATGCAAGCGCTCCAGAGTGAGGTCGAACGCCTGCAGAAGGAAAACAGTCAGTACGTCGACCAGATCCGATCGCTCAAATCCGATCCTGCCGCCATCGAGAAGGAAGCCCGCGAGCAGCTTCACTACACTCGCCGTGGAGAAATTGTTTACGTCGCTCCCGATCCTCCCCCGAAGCCACCCACCGGCCGCGCCAAAAACGAGCGTTAAGAACGACAGGTAGATGCTGGTTGAAAGAATGGGTTTGCAGCCCAGACTCTGCTCCTCCTGTGATAGAGTTCAAGAGATCGCATCACGTGTGGGAACCAATTTAAGGAGGGTGACATGCGGAAATTTCTCTTGTTGTTACTTGCCGGCGCGCTGATTGTGTCGGTCGCCTCGGTGTCATTTGCCGCCGATACCCAGACCGTGAACGGCTGGGTTAGCAATTCCAAGTGTGGCACCAAGGACGCCAACGCGGCCGGGGCCGCGTGCACGGAGAAGTGCATCAAAGCCGGCGCCAGCCCGGTTGTTGTTACCGACAAGGACCAGAAGGTTCTGGCGGTGGAAAATCCCGATGTCCTAAAGGGTCACTATGGACATCACGTTGCCGTAACCGGGCACATCGACGGCGACAAGATCCACATTGAAAGCGTAAGCATGCTCTAGGGTCAACGAATCGAACAGATGCAAAAGGGCGGCCCTTGTGGCCGCCCAAGTTTTTTCCCGTGGAGCGACGGGCGCCTCGCCCGTCCATCCCGAAACTCTATCGCCCGTCTATCGCACCACGCCTTCCAGCGGCGAACTGGCAGTCGCATAAAGCTTCCGCGGCATGCGCCCCGCCAGGTAAGCTTGACGTCCCGCCAGCACGGCGTGTTTCATCGCTTCCGCCATCAGCACCGGTTCCTGGGCGCCGGCGATGCCGGTGTTCATCAGCACAGCGTCGTAGCCGAGTTCCATGGCAATGGCCGCGTCGGAAGCTGTGCCTACGCCCGCGTCCACAATCAACGGGACTCCCGTGATCAACTCGCGCAGGATTCGCAGGTTGGCGGCGTTCTGAATACCCAGCCCGCTGCCGATTGGCGCGCCCAAAGGCATCACCGCCGAAGCTCCCGCATCCACCAGCCGTTTCGCGAATACGATGTCGTCCGACGTATAGGCCAGCACCGTGAATCCCTCTTTCGCCAGCACCCCTGTGGCTTCGAGCGTCGCTTGCACATCCGGATAGAGCGTTGCCTGGTCGCCAATCACTTCCAGCTTGATCCAGTCCGAGAGTCCAACCTCGCGCGCCAGCCGCGCCGTGCGGATCGTGTCGTCGGCTGTGTAGCAGCCCGCGGTGTTCGGCAGAAGGAAATATTTCTTCGGATCGATGTAATCGAGCAGAGATTCCTTGCTGCGGTCAAGATTCACGCGGCGCACGGCCACAGTCACCATGTCGGCGCCGCTAGCCTCGAGCGCGCGCGCGGTTTCCTGAAAAGATTTGTATTTGCCGGTCCCAACGATCAAGCGGGAACGGAACTGTCTACCAGCGATAATCAATGAGTCCGTCATAGCCTTATTGTACGGCTCCAGCCAACTGTGAACCATTCACGAGTACTGCGACCGCGTGATAATTCATACGGTGGAGGAACGGGCGTCTCGCCCGTTCAGCCGGGCGGGGACGCCCGGCTCTCCACAAGCCGCCGATGCTAACACGAATTCGCAATCATGGCGTGCCTCGTCCCGGCGACCGGCTCACCTCCCAGCCGTCTCCGCCTTCTCGTACATCTCATCGATCAACGCCCGGTATCGCGCCTCAATCCCCCGTCGCCGCACCTTGAAGGTATGCGTCAGCGTTCCATCCGTCTCCGAGAAATCTTCCGATACCACTAGCACCCGTTTCAGTCTTTCGAAGCGCGCCAGGTTCTGGTTCAGCTCTTCGATGATGCCTTCATACAGCGCCTGCACCTTGGCGTTCGCGACGAGTGTTTGTCGCGAAGCAAAGTCAACCTGGTTCGCCCGCGCCCAATCTTCCAGCACAGGGAAGTGCGGCGCGATCAGCACCGCGGGAAACTTCCGCCGGTCCCCAAGCACCACCGCGGTCCCGATGAGCGGGTTCAGCTTCAGCGAATTCTCGATCGGTTGCGGCGCGATGAACTTCCCGCCGGAAGTCTTGATCAGATCCTTCTTGCGATCCGTGATCGAAAGGTATCCCTCGCTGTCGAGGTGCCCGACGTCGCCCGTCTTGAACCAGCCATCCACAAACGCGTCCCGCGTTTCCTCCGGACGATTCCAATAGCCCTTGAATATCGAGGGTCCGCGCACCAGCACCTCGCCGTCGTCGGCAATCCGCACTTCGACGTTCGCCAGCGGCTTGCCGACCGTCCCCAGCTTGTGCGTTCCGGGCTTGTTCACCGCGATCACCGGTGAAGTCTCCGTCAGCCCGTATCCCTCGTGGATGGGAATACCGATATCGGCATACCACTCCGCCAATTCCAGGCCCAGCGGCGCGCCTCCGGAAATGAACTCCTCCGCCTTTCCCCCCATCCCCGCGCGCACCTTGGAAAAGACCAACCGGTTCGCGATTTTCCAGGAGAGCGCCGCAGGTTTGGTTCCGGCCACAATCTCGGCGCGGTGAGCGCGCCCCACCGAAAGCGCCCAGCGATAGACCGCGCTTTTCGGAAAGCCCGCAGCCTTGAGGATCACCTGTTGCCGAATCTTCTCGTACACGCGCGGCACAGCAATAAAACTGGCGGGTCGCACTTCCGCCAAAGCCTGCGCCAGTTGCCCGAGGTCAGGACAATACGCCAGCACCACCCCGCGGTACAGCAGCGCGAAGTCCACGTGCCGCGCCGTCACATGGGAAAGTGGCAGAAACGATACGCTCACCTCTTCTTTTTCTTTTGTCCCGATGCCGAATCCATCCAGCGAACACGCGATGTTCGACGCCAGGTTGCCGTGGGTCAGCATCGCTCCCTTCGGAGTTCCCGTAGTGCCTGAGGTATAAATAATTGTCGCCAGGTCGTCGGGCCCAATCGACTGCGCTCGGGCATCGAATTCCGGATCGAAGTCGGTCGGCCCCCGCAGCATCAGTCCCTGTATCTGGACCGCGTGCGCAGTTTCGACCGCGTCCATCACCAGAATCCGCTCCACCGGCGTGTGCCGCTGAATGGTCAGCACCTTTTCCAACTGGTGCTTGGTGGACACCGCGATGACGCGTGCCCCGGAATCGTTGAGGAGGAGCGAAGTCTGCTCCGTTGTCTGTGTGGCATAAACCGGAACCGTGACTGCGCCCAGGGCAAGCGCCGCGAAATCGGTGATCGTCCACTCCGGGCGATTTTCGCTGAGGATGGCGACGCGGTCGCCTTTGCGGACACCCCAGGATTCAAGCGCGCGAGCCACACCCACGACGCCGCGGTAAATCTCTGTGGAAGAGATCGGCACCCAGCCCTGGGCCCGTCTTTGCAGCATGACGCGGTCGCGGCGGTTCCCGCATACCGCAAAAAAAATGTCGTTAAGAGTTTGAAAGCTCATCCGATCCGATCCGATCAAGGTCCCGCAATCATTGTACGCAGTCAGTACAAAGTCCGCAGAAACGCCTCGGCATTTCTGCTCGTGGAAGCATTTTGATGCGTTGACCGCGTTCCCAGCCGCAGGGTACGCTTGAGCAGGCTGCGGAAAAACTCAGGTCGGGGCGTTGCTCTTAGCGATGTGGGGAACTTTATTGCTTTAGCGGTGCCGGATTCGTATCAGGGTCGCTTTAGCGATACCGCTAATTCTTCGAAATCAGACGCCCCTTTACGGGCTGGCCATCGAAAAATTGACTTTTTCCGCAACCTGTTAGGCAAATCTTTCCGAAGGAGTGTCCATGAAACGAAGGAGTGTTTCGACAATGTTGGGGGTCTGGCTGCTCACCGCTGCGATTGTCTGCCCGCAGATCCAAGCTCAGGGCAACAAGCCCGAGCCGCCCATGAAACTAAAAGTCGGCGACGTCGCTCCCGACTTCAAACTGCAATACTTCGATGGCAGCGCCGAAAAAGACGTTACGCTAAGCCAGTATCGCGGCAAGAGCAACGTCGTCCTGGCCTTCTACATCTTTGCCTTCACCGGGGGTTGAACCGCGCAGATGAAGGCCTTCCAGCAGAATCTTAAGAAGCTGGAAGCCGCCGACACCCAGGTCCTGGGTGTGAGCATGGACAGCCCCTTCGCCAATAAAGCCTTCGCCGACCAGATCGGCGTCACCTTTCCGCTTCTGAGTGACTGGGGTGGAGATGTCACCCGCCAGTACGGCGTCTACGTCGACAAATACAAAGCGGCGCGCCGCATCAACTTCCTGATAGGCAAAGACGGAATAATTCTGGACGAGCAGATTGACCGGGATGCCATCGATCCCAAGAAGATCGTCGATGCCTGCGAGCGTAAGAAACTGAGCCGCTGAATCCAGCGTGCCAGCAAGGCGGAGAAGCGCCAGGAGCGGGTCCGCTTGGAATTCAAGAGGTGCATGAGACCCCAAGAATTCCAGCGGACCCGGCCCACGGTGTGCTTTGTGAACGCAGAAAGTGTGGATCGCATCATCGACTCCATCTTCCAGAGATTCAATCTGGAATGGAAAACCCGCACCCTCTCGGTATTTACACAAGCAGCTTGACGTCACCCCGAGCGCCAGCCCGTTTGACCCCGCTTCACCACACTGTTATGATTTTTCTGCGGGGTGGAGCAGTCTGGTAGCTCGTTGGGCTCATAACCCAAAGGTCGGTGGTTCAAATCCACCCCCCGCAACCAACTCCATCAACAAGTTGCAGCCTTTCGGTACAAGCCCATCCGCTCACTTTGCGCTCACATTGCCAACAGCTGCTCAACAACCTGCCCGTGCGCGGCCCGTTTCTGCTCACTCACAGCTTGCGTGTACAGGTTCAGAGTGGTGCCGATGTTCGAGTGCCGTAGCAATTCGCTTTGCACCTTCACATCCGTACCGTTCGCCCGTAGCAAGGTGCTGTAGCTGTGCCGGAACGTGTGCCAGCCCACCGTTTTCGTGATGCCCGCTCGCTTGACAGCGGGCTTCACAAAGTCCGTCAGAGCCGAATCCGGCCAATATGGCTCCGCCCCGTGTTTGTACGGCGAGGCGAAAACCCAATCGGAGTCGGCCCGGTACGCCGACCGCTCACGAAACGCGCTCACGATTGTGAGCAGATTGTGAGCGAGCGGGATGGATTTCCTACGGGCCAACG
>CZKY01000215.1_pt1 | contig 54717 bp, 43 predicted proteins | sample 2454881 | NCBI WGS metagenome assembly CZKY01 (sample SAMEA3539301, study PRJEB10725) | soil metagenome | biome: tundra; feature: field; material: soil | place: USA | collected 2010-05 | depth 0.15 m | reverse complement strand
GGGCTTGCCCCGTCTCACTCTCACTGTAGGCGGAGACGGGGCAAGCCCCGTCTCTATTTTGATGATTTTAGAAGGATCCGCATGCAAGGAACCATGATGCACTATCCGTTGACACTCTCACACAGCCTGGAGCGCGCGGGCAAGTTTTTTCCGAATGCTGAGATCGTTTCTCGGCGGCCAGATCATGCGCTCCACCGTTACACCTATGCCGACCTGTACCGGCGAGCGCGCGCTCTGGCGGAAGCCCTGCAGAGAGCGGGTTTGGAGCGCGGCGATCGTGTCGCAACTCTGATGTGGAACCATCACGCGCATCTGGAAGCCTACTTCGGCATCCCGATTGCCGGCGGCGTGTTGCACACGCTGAACTTGAGGCTGGCACCGTCAGAGATCGCCTACATCGCCAACCACGCACAGGACCGGTTCTTGATCGTCGACGACGTTCTGCTCCCCTTATATGAGAAGCTTCGCGGTTCGGTCCAATTTGAGCGCGTCATCGTGGTTGGGTGGGCGGGCCGCACAACAGAACCAGGGCTCGAAGACTATGAGGATTTCCTGAGCGCTGCCACCGGCAATTTCCGTTATCCCGATCTGGACGAAAACGAAGCCGCTTGCATGTGTTACACGTCGGGCACGACGGGAGTTCCTAAGGGGGTCGTGTACACGCACCGGTCCGTGATGCTGCACTCGTTTCTGCTCACTACCGTGGACAACTTCGGCATCTGTAACGCCGATACCGTGTTGCCGATTGTTTCCATGTTTCACGTCAACGGCTGGGGGCTGTCGTATGCCGCAACGCTGGTGGGATCGAAACAGGTTCTGCCCGGTCCGCACCTCAAGGCGGAGAGCCTGTTGGAACTTTGCGAAAAGGAGCGTGTCACCGTTGCCGCGGGCGTGCCCACGGTCTGGCACAGCGTTCTGGAGTGCCTGGACCACAATCCCGGCAGGTGGAAGCTGCCGCCCATGCGAGTTCTCGTGGGCGGCGCGGCGCCGTCACTCGCGCTCGTTCAGAGACTGCGGCAGCATGGATGGAGCCTGGAGCAAGGCTGGGGGCTGACCGAGAGCAGTCCACAAGCGACGACGAGCCAACTCAAAGCGCACATGAAGAATTGGCCTGAGGAAGCGAAATGCGAAATCAAGGCGCAGGCTGGAATCCCGGTTCCGTTCGTGGAAAGGAGAGTGGTCAACGAGCAGGGCGAAGTTGCATGGGACGGAGAAGCTATGGGAGAAGTGCAACTGCGCGGGCCCTGGGTAGCCGCGAGCTATTACAACCTGCCGGTGGAAAACGACAAATGGACCGAAGACGGATGGTTTCGCACCAGCGATGTCGGAACGGTTAATGCCGAAGGCTATCTGAGAATCGTGGACCGGACGAAAGACCTGATTAAGTCGGGCGGCGAGTGGATCAGTTCCGTCGATCTGGAGAACGCTCTGGTCGCGCATCCGGAAATTCGCGAAGCGGCGGTAATCGCCGTTGCCCATCCCAAGTGGCAGGAGCGGCCCGTGGCCCTAATCGTGGCACAAGAAGGTGCGACGTTGTCTCCGGAAGCGCTGCGCGACTTCCTGTCGCCGAAGTTCGCAAAGTGGCAGTTGCCGGATGCATTTGTGTTCGTGGAGGAGCTGCCGCATACGTCCACGGGGAAACTGCTGAAGGCAGAACTGAGGCGGCGGTTCCGGGATTGGAAGTGGGAAGGCTAGTTCTCAGTTCCTAGTTCTCAAGGCTGAGTTCTTGTGGTGCGGGTTGCCTGATATTTCTTCCATGGTTACTAAAGAGGTATTAACCCGTGTTTACCACTACCCCCCCTCCCCCTAGTCTCTGGAATCATAGGGTTAGGGGGTGTCATCCCGTCAAAGTATAGAGCTTAAAGGACTTATTTTCAAAGTATTCCGGAATAAGGAGTTAGCTCGATTCCTTGCTTAGTTCTACTACAATTCATAGTTTCGGTGGCTTGCTGACGCCCGCTCATTGCCTCAAATATAATTACCGTCTAGTTATCAAAGAACAACTGACATACCTCTTCACTGGCCCAGTTCGATCACTATTGTCGCGCGGAGCGGGGTTCGAAGTCTGTGACGGTGCACACAGATGTTTTGTGATGAAAGAGGTCACAAGGATGCACGCAGGAGACGCGGCAAGCCGCGTCTCTACGGGCGGGCGTTTCATGGCCGCCGGTGGGATCTACTTCACCTGCAGCGTTTCCAAGTAGCGATTCAGATTCGCGATGCGTGCCTGCACCAGCTCCTCGTGGCCACCACTCATTTTCCAGAACACCGGGCCCCACACCGGCATTTCCTGATCGCCGTGCGGTACCAGATTGGCTTGCCCGCGCAAAATGGTGGTCACCTTGTCCGAAGGATACTTCCCGCCATTGCGCTTGGCCAGGGTCGTCAAATCGGCGGGCAGCATCTTCAGCGAGGTTGCGGCCGGACCATCGCCTTTCGCGTCCTTACCGTGGCAGGAGGCGCAGTAACTCAGGAACATTTCCTTGCCGGATACGGGAGAGGTCAGCGGCGCCGCTTCATGCTTGACTTGAGTCTTTGCTTCCTGTGCCGTGGCCACCGTTACACTTGCGAAGACCAGCGTCACCCAGCACGCGAAATAGCGCATATTCATAAAGTTCCTCCTGTGATCTCCGCGGGTTCTGTTTCGCTCTGGTATCCGCGCGCGACCATGCCTGAAATAGAAAACTAAAATAGAAACGACAGCCACGCCAGCCGCTCGGGATCGAACGGCCAGCGTGTGATGCCCCCTCAAAACGAAAACTTCAACGAGAACTGCAACTGCCGCGGGTTGAACATAGTTCTCGGCTTGCCGAAAGTCGGATTCGGAAAAGTGCTGGTCTGGCCCGGGACCGGCACGCCGATCCCGACCGGCAAGAGTCCCAAAGCCAGCCAGGCCGGCGCCGCCCCTGCAGCCTGCTGCGTGGCGCAAGACACCGACGCAGCGCTCTGCTGGATGGCAAGCGTCGTCGCGTCGTTATAGTGCTTGGGTATGGCCGGACTGGCCCCGCAGAAAGCCGGGGAGCCGTAAACCGAACTCACTTCATCCACGTTCGGGTGGTTGAACAGGTTGAAAGCGTCGACACTAAAGTTGAGCATCTTGCCCTCGCCCATCCGGAAATTCCGCGACAGGCGCAGATCCCAAGAATACAGCGGGGCACCGGTATAGGTGTTTCTGCCGACGGTGGTCGAGCAGTTGGAGACGGAAGTGCAGTTACCGGTGAAGGGCGCGCCACCGACACGATCCGTGCTCAGACCAGCAACGTCACCAAACGTATTTTCCCCGACGTACAAGGTGAAGGGCCGGCCGGACTGGAGGTTGATAATGCTGCTGAGTTCGAAGTTGCGGAGAAAACTATGTTCGGGTGCGGTCGCGGTGAAGTTCGCCACCAAGTTGTGACGGAGATCCTGGTTGGAGTTGGCCCGCTCCGAAGCGTAGTCGAACTGGTTGGGTGGCAGGTTGATAAAGGTCGTGAAATTCCCGTTGTCGATGGTGTGGGAATAGGTATAGTTTGCTGTCATCCGGAAGTACTTGACGCGCTCCATCGCGGTCAACGTCAGGCCGTGGTAAACGGCGTTGGCAACGTCGTTGTTGTAGTCGAGAAGGCCGGCACTCAGGGTAGAAGCGCCCGGCGTACCCGGCACTCCGAATTCCAACCCACTTGCATTAACGGGCAGGAGAGGATTGGGGGGTGGAAAGGAGGGGGGAATCGGGCTTGCAGGACCTAGCCAACCGAAAAACGGGGCCAAGCCAAATGGCCCAAGAATGGGGTTTCCGCTACACGAAGTGAGCGAGCCGTCCGGATTGACCATCCCTTGGGCGTCGGCAGGATTGGAGGGCTTGGCCGTGCCGTAAGGGCAGGGGACGTTGATGTTATTCCCCCGGACCAATTTGTGCGCCGCCACGAACAGATAGCCCACTTCAATGGTGAGGCCTTTCCCGAGTTGGCGGTCAATCTGGAAGCTCGCTTGCTCGGCATACGGGAGTCTGGCGTTGCGCTGGATGCCGCCTGCGCCAACCCCGCATGCTCCGGCCGGTCCCTCCGAACCGAAGGTGCACGGCCCCGTCAAAGTTACCGCCGGATAGGGATTCCCGGCCAGGAGGCTGGTGGCCAGCCCCGCCAGCGCGTCGGGGGGTGTTCCTGGAAACCCCGGAAGAGCACCAAGTCCCCAGCCGCCGCTGGCCGCCTGGTTCTGGATCATCGGCACTTTCACGCCTGCCAAGTTCGCCGCGGCGCAATTCGGGTCGGCGCTTGGCGGACTGCAAAGGTAACCGGGAAGCGTCTTCTGGTTTCCTGTGGTGAAAAAGAAAGTCAGGTTATTACGATCGAAAAATGTCCCAAACCCGGCGCGGATGACCGTCTTGGCGTCCGGTGAGTAGGCCAATCCAATGCGTGGCTGGAACCCGCGGAAGTCCGAGTTAATCGTGTTCCCCAGGCCGGTTTCGAAATCCCAGCGCAGGCCGTAGTTGAAAGTCAGCTTGGGTGTGACTCGCCATTGATCCTGTCCAAAAAATCCCCAGTAGCCGTGGTTCAAGCTGTAGCCGTAGTTTCCATATAGGTTTGTCGGAAAGGCGTTCGGCCACCCGCTGTTGAATCCACTGCCCGTTGGTGCTGGAGGAACGTAGCCGTTTGTGAAACCGCTTCTCGGAAGGGCAACCCCCCAGTACATGAATGCCAAGCCGTCAGCACCGGAAGGCAGAGGGCAGGACGACCCATCCAGTGTTCCCGCGCCCACGAAGTCGGCAAACTGATAAAGGCACCCCAGATTCGGAAACAGCAACCGCTCTGGCGTGAACCCGGGATAGTTGTTGTAACTCCAAACATAATTCCCGTCGAATCCAAACTTGGCGACGTGGTTGCCTTTGACCCAGGAGATGGAGTCGGAGTATTGCGCCCGGCTCTCGTAGATCGCGTCATAGGTGCCGAAGTTGTGTCCAAACTCCAGGTCGTTGACGACGCTCAGGTCTGGTTCGCCGGTAGCTCCGGGGAAGTTGTAGTGACGTCTCGAGTACTGTCCCAGCACGGTATTGACGAGGTTCGATCTCAGCACCGAGTTCAACGTGCCCACCACCGATTGGTCGCGGATGAAGAGATTGCGCGCTCCGCTCGGAGTACCGATGCCGCCGCCATCTTCCGTGTTGCCGATGAGTTCTCCCAGGTCGCGCGCATCCTCCACGACGTAGCGCAGCGCGAAGCGATTATTGTTGTTGATCTGATGGTCGACTCTTGCGAAGCCGTAGTCGTTGTCGACCGTCTTCAGAACCGACTGGAGATAGGAGAAGTTTGAGCCACCGCAATCCGCGGGCTTGAGAGTGCAGCCCTCGGGCGAAAGACCCAGGTAGCGCTTCGCCTGATCGATTTCCGTAAGGTTCGCGAATAGACTTGGGGCGTAGGTAGGAGATGCACCGCGCCGTTTCGCCTCGTAGTTCAAGAAGAAGAATGTCTTGTCCTTCCTGATCGGGCCGCCCAGGGTACCGCCGTACTGATTCTCTCGCAATTCGTGAGGTAACGGCGCCGGCTGCAGCAGCGAGCGCGCGTCGGTGGCGCTGTTCTGCAAGTAGTCATACAGCGAACCGTGAATCTCGTTCGTGCCGGACCGGGTCACGATGTTGACAATGCCGCCGAGCGCCCTGCCGTATTCCGCTCCAAAACTGTTGTTCACGACGCGGAATTCCTGCACCGAATCCTGGGGGGGCGTGGCGCGCTGCACACCGGTAATCGTGTTGACGAAATCGGCGCCGTCCACCGTGATCTCATTGCTGAACGAGCGCATGCCACCGAAGGAGATTTGCGTGATCTCGAACTCGGTGAAGGTCGACCCCAGACCGGTTCGGCTGGTGGCGACGCTGGGCGTGAGCAGAGCGAAGTCGGTGAAGAGCCGGCCGTTGATGGGCAGATTCGTGATCTGCTTCGTATCGATGACCTGGCTCACCTCGGAGCGGGTCGTCTCCACGACTGGGGCCTCGGTGCTAACGACAACCTCCTCCTTCACCACAGCCACCTTGAGAGTTACGTTGATGGTGGCGGTTTGACCAACCGTCAACTCCACTCCGGTGCGCGTGTATTTCCCGAAGCCCGCGTAGCTCACTGCGAGTTCGTAGCGCCCTGGCGGAAGGCTGGGCACCGCGTAAGACCCGGAGTTGCTCGACACTGCGGTGAAGTTCTGGTTGGTGTCCAGCGAGCGGACCGTGATTGTGGCCTTGGCAATAGTTTGCCCCGCCTCATCCGTCACGGTTCCATTCAGCAGGGCATAGCTAGTGGCTTGGGCTGCAGCATATTGAGTGAAAGCCAAGGCCAGGAACAGGCCACACAAGCAGGCAGATAACCGACGTGATTTCATAGAGCTCCTGTATTCGAGCGAACGTACGTTCGACTTGACGAACAAAACAGCCTTGCTCCAACGACAGAGCACGGATTTTACCCACCAGCTAGATCAGAACTGGATTCTTAACCAACCCCACCGTTCAAAACCCAACGCCGTCACCCGGAAGCCGATCATTCCGTGCGAAAGCCGGACCCCACCGATTTCCTCACGCACTGTGCGCCAGCGGGACGGACTTGCCCCACACTTCTTGCGCCGTTTCGGCCACCAGGCGCAGCTTCGCTTCCTGGTCCGCAGCGGTCACGGCATTGCCTTCCATAGTGGAGGCGAAACCGCACTGCGGACTGAGGGCCAGCCGCTCCAGCGGAACAAAGGCCGAGGCGGCTTCAATCCGCTGCTTCAGTTCGTCCTTGCTTTCGAGGTCGGGCTTCTTGGAACTCACCAGACCGAGCACAACGGTGCGGTCTGCCGGCACCTGGCGTAGCGGCTCGAAACCGCCCGAACGTTCGTCGTCGTACTCCAGCAAGAATCTCTGGAACTTTGTATTGCGAAACACTTTTGTGATCGGGCCGTAATCGCCGGCGGCGTAGAACTTGCTCTGGTTGTTTCCGCGGCAGAGGTGCAGGCCGAAGGTGATGCCGGGATGATCGCCGATCACCGCATTGTCCATTTCGATCGACAAATCGAGCAGCCGGTCGGGATCGCTGCCGCGCTGGCGATATCCCTGCCGCAGCTCCGGATCCAGGAGCGCAGTGTATTGCGGCGAGTCGATCTGGATGTAGGTACAGCCCAGGCGGATCAACTCTTTCACTTCATCGCGAAGGATATGGACCAAGTCGGCAAGGTAGGCGTCGACGGTCGCATAAGCCCCGGCGGATTTCTTGCTGTCGTAGTAAGCGGCGGCCTGCTGCGCGCTGATCATCGTGGTCTTGGCAGGATGCTTGGTGCGCGCGCGCACGTAAGTAAATTCTTCGGCGCAGAGCGGCCGTTTGCGACGCAGCTTGGAAACGACCACCGGGCGCGGCAAAACCAACTGCTCGCCCTTTTCGTCCCGGAAAGGAATTGCCCAGCCGCCGTATTTGTCGAAGCCTTCGACGGCGTCAATCAAGTGTCCGTAGAAAGCGTAGCGGCGCACCTCGCCGTCGGTGACCACTTCCATTCCAGCAAGAATCTGCAGGTCGATGCATTCATCGACGGCCCGGTCTTCGACTTTCTTGAATGCGGCGTCCGCGAGCTTTCCCGCTGCGAACTGGTCGCGAGCTTCTTTTAGATACGCGGGACGCAAGAGACTTCCGACTACATCACTGCGATACACGACTACCTCCACGAACGACGCATCATCGAAACAACTTGGTTCGACGGCCTCACCCCACCTCGCCGTGGTTCACGAGGGCAACGAAGCGGGCATCACTGTATCGAAGTCTGGGCCAGACCACAAGTAAAAACTATTGTTCTTACAAGTGGTATGTTGCAAGAATGCTGGTTACTTTTCCGTGCCCTTACAAGGTTACTTTGAAGTGCCTTTTACGAAGTGGTGCTGCGTGGGAGTATGATGGCGCTCCAACCGGCAACTGCATGGCGAGGCAGGAGTCGACATGAATCCGAATATCAAAGCTACTGTCGTGGGAAGTTATCCGGTGCCCTCGTGGCTGGTCGGGAATACTTCGCGGCTGGTTCTTCGAGATGCGGTGATGGCGGTGTTGAAGCTGCAGGAGCTCGCAGGCCTGGACCTGTTAACCGACGGTGAACTCATGCGCTTCGACCCAAGCCATCCGGAGACAAACGGGATGGTGGATTATTTCGTCGCGCAGATGGAAGGAATCCGCAGTCATTTTGCGCTCTCGGATTTCGACCGCTTCCGCTCCGATCGCGCCTCGGCGGCTCGCTTGCTCACCGCAGGCATGGTGGTCGGCAAGATCGGCGAGGGCACGCTGAATCTGCCGCGAGATTACGAGTTTGTCGCGCCGCTTACGAAGATGCCGCTGAAGTTCACTTGTACCGGCCCCCACATGCTGTCGCGCACGGTGACGAACTGCTATTACAAAGACATTCCCGACTTGGCCATGGATCTGGCCGCGGTGCTGCGCCGCCAGCTGGAATCCATTGAAGCCGATGTGGTGCAGCTCGATGAAGCCTGCATCGCCGGTTACCCGCAGGATTCATCCTGGGCCGCGGAAGCGATCAACCACGTGCTAGACGGCATCCTGAACGAGCGCGCCGTGCACATCTGCTTCGGCAACTACGGTGGACAGCCGGTGCTCCGCGGCTTCTGGCGCGATCTGGTTCCTTTCCTCAATTCGCTCCATGCCGACCATCTCGTGCTCGAATTTGCGCGGCGCGGCTATGACGAACTCGAGGTCTTCACCGATCTGGATCCGAAAATCGCGCTCGGCATCGGCCTGATCGATATCAAAGACAACGAAGTGGAAACGCCCGACCTCGTGGCCTCGCGCATCGAGCGGGTGGTGAAGACATTGGGCGCGGAGCGTTTGCGCTACGTCCATCCCGACTGCGGATTTTGGATGCTGCAACGCAGTGTGGCGGATCGCAAGATGCGAGCGCTGGTCGAGGGAAGGGATCTGTTCGAGGGCAGGGCCTAGGACCGCGACCCATAAGTCCGCGACATAAATATTGGTTGTGAGTGCTAGAAGATGGCAGCGGTGACAACCTCATTCATCGGCGAAGAAGAAAAGGCACAGGTCCGCGCCGTGGTGTTTGGTCACCTCGCGGGCGTTGTTCTGGCGCCCACGGTGAAAGCCTTGTGGGACCGGCGGGTATTCGATCTCTTCGGCTCCGCTGGCGAGTGGGTGGATTTCGACCGCGTCGCACAAGAGACTCGTGCCAATCGCGGTTACTTGCGAGTCGCGTTGCGCCTGCTGTCATCGTGCGGCTGGCTGAAACAGCAAGTCGAAAGCGGACACGCCCCGCGCTACGCACTGACGGCCGAGGGAAGAGTCGCCGTGAACACGGCGCCACTTCTGTACGGCGAAGCCCTCTCTTTTGTTGCGAAGGCGGTTTTCCTGGAAGATTTTCTCTTCGGCGCTTCCGACCGACCCGTCCTCCCGTCGCTGCAGGAACTGGTTCGCCGGTCGAAAGAGGGATGGGGCCTGCAACCTGACGCCAACCCCGTCGTCAGCCGGGTACGAAATCAAATTCGCGAACACCTCGATGGTATGCTCATCGGCCCGGCCATGGTTGCCTTGGCGCGCGCTGAGATTCTGGCTCAACTCGAGCAGCGGCCGGTGGACCTCAATGCCATTGCCGCGAATCGCGCGAGCCTTACCTGCATCCTCGACCTGCTGGCCGCGCAGGGCTGGGTTGCGCTGGAACCGATCGCGCGCGACAAGCATCTTGTGAGCCTGACCGCGTGCGGCCGTTACGCGGCCCAGATTGCGACTTCCTACGGGGTCACCGTCTCGTATCTGCCGCTCTTCGACAATGTGAGCACTCTCTTGTTCGGCAATTCGCGCATCCCGCGAATGGATGAGAGTGGCGTGGAACTGCTCGTCAACCGCGGCATGAACGTTTGGGGCAGCGGCGGTGCGCATCGCACGTATTTCAAGAAAGTGGACGAGATCATCGTCGAGATCTTCAACCGGCCACTCAATTTGCAGCCTCGGGGCATCTGCGACATGGGCTGCGGGGACGGGAGTTTTCTGGAACATTTGTACTCCGCGGTGAAGAACAAAACCGAGCGCGGCAAGGTGCTCGACAAGCATCCTTTGATCCTCGTCGGCGCCGATTTTAACAAGGTGGCGCGGCGGGTCGCTAAGCAGACGCTGCGGAAGGCCGGCATTGCTGTCTATCATGTAATCCCCGGCGACATTAACCGGCCGGCGCAGTTGGCGAGCGACCTGGAGGAACTGGACCTGGACGTCCACGATTTGCTCCACGTGCGTTCTTTTCTCGACCACAACCGGCCCTACATTCCGCCGGCGAATTATGCTAGAGGGACGCGCATCGGGAAATCCAGTGGAGCGTTCGCCCACCTCGGGGAAGAGATTTCGTGTGACGAGCTGGAAGAAAATCTGACTCGCCACTTGAGGCGGTGGGCGCCCTATGTAGGACGGTTCGGCTTGCTGGTGCTGGAACTGCACACACTGCCTCCGGAAGTCGCGGCGGCAAATTTGTCCAAGACGCCGGCTGTGGCTTACGACGGGACCCATGGGTTCTCCGATCAATATCTGGTGGAGTTACCGATCTTTCTGGATGCTGTCAAAGAAGCCGGCCTGAAAGCCGATCCGCGATTCCAAGCGAAGTTTCCGCCGTCGGAGTTGGCGACGGTAAGCATCAACTTCTTCACCACGGCGGGCGATCCATTCGACGCCGGACTGTAAGGTAACGCAATGGAGCGACGGGCGCCCTCGCCCGTCCGTCACAAAGTAAGCGGGAGGGCTAATGTTTTTGCAGGACTACTGGTATGCGGTGGCGTGGGATCACGAGATCAGACGCTCGCCCTTCGGACGCATCGTTTGCGGTGAACCCATCGTTCTCTATCGGCAGACCAGCGGTGCGCTCTCGGCATTTGAAGATTGTTGCCCGCACCGGTTGCTGCCGCTCTCCAAGGGCTTTTTGCAAGGTGAGCATTTGGTTTGTAAATATCATGGGCTGCGATTCGACCACGGTGGAAACTGCGTTTGGATGCCCGGCCAGGAAGGGATTCACAAAGAGGCCAAGCTGCGTACCTATCCCGTCGCCGAGAAGCACCGCTTCGTCTGGGTTTGGATCGGCGACCCAGCGTTGGCCGACGAGAAGAAGATTCCTGATCTTTCCTGGTGCTCCGACCCGAACTGGGTTTTCGAAGGCAGCACTTACCACCTCAAGTGTAACTACCAACTTCTCGTTGATAACTTGATGGACTTATCGCACGAGACGTTTGTGCATCCCTCCAGCATCGGCCAACACGAAATTCTTGAGGCTCCGATCAAGGTCACGTCCGACGCAACCTCGGTTCGCGTCACGCGCTGGATGCACAACATCGATCCACCGCCGTTCTGGGCGGCGAATCTGCGGTCGTTTGAGAAGTGCGACCGCTGGCAGATTTGCAACTTCAATTTGCCCGCGAACGTCATGATCGACGTGGGAGTGGCACTGGCCGGAACCGGCGCGGAGAACGGAGACCGCTCCAAAGGCGTGACCGGGATTGTCGTCAACCTGATGACCCCGGAAAGCGAAACTTCCACCTGGTATCACTGGGGCATGGTCCGCAACTTTCAAACGGACGACCGCGGCCTGACGTTTCGTATTCGCGACGGGCAGGCGGCGGTGTTTGCGGAGGACACGGAGATTCTCGAAGCGCAGCAGGAAAACATTCTGCGGCGGCCCGACCGCGAGCTGCTTAACTTCAAGATCGATGCGGGCGGCGTGAATGCACGGCGGATCATCAAGCGCGAGTTAGGACGGCAGGGTGCGAAGTAGGGGCACGACGTTCACGGCGAACGAGGGTAATGACTGTAATCGCTGATTACAACAGTTATCGCTATTCTTCAGATGCAGCGACGTACAACTTGTTGGCAGCGTTAGGAATCAGATGGGCTGTCGATAGGCAGCGGTACAGGCAATTCTGCCATCAGAATCTGCTCAGTTCCATCGATTCCTTTAATTCGTTCACGTCGAATAAGCCGCTGACCGTCTTCAGAAATCTCAATCGTTTCGATGATCTCGAACACAGTCCCACGGTACATGTACAGATGATAAGTCGCGTCTTTTCCGTCCTCGAAAGCGATCATCGAGCTGTGGTGATTGCCATCAGCAAAAGTGTGTCCCCCGCCACCACCCAAGCCGGAAATGAAGCCGCGGCCAGTTCTTTCCGCGTGTTCTCGCAGACGCCGCTCCGAGTTTTCCTTGGCCCGCCGCTTGGCACTCTCTATGGTCATTCGGTGCTTTTCCGGATTGCCGCAGTAGACTAGCGCAGTCTTGGCGTGCTCCAAGGTGTGGTCTGGCAACTGATCTACCAGTTTGTGCAATTGTTCTCGAAGCTTATTCATGGCGTGTTCACGATAGTCCAATTTGATGCATCCTGCACCATTCGCTTACCATCTGCGGATACCTGTTGATAAATCCCCATTTCACCAACGACCCGAGCAGCGTGCTCAGCCGACGGGCGGGGCGCCCGTCTCTCCACCGATTTCGGAGGTTACTTTTTGGGATTAGCCTCTTGCGCGTCTTTTGTTGCGGTAGCCGCCTCGCTCTTGCTTTGGTTGGCGCGGAAGATGACGTAGGCGCGAATGTCGGCTGCATCTTGCTGCGATACTTCTTTCCCAAACGGCACCATGCCTAGCGATTGATACGCGCCGTCGCGAACAATCTTGAACCAACGCTCGTTCGCTAGCGAAGTGGAATAGCGAAGATCCGGCAGCACTCCACCGCTGACCGCAACATCGCCGTGGCATCCGGAGCAAAAGCGCTGGTAGACCGCCTCTCCATGGTGAATCGCCGCGGGGCTCGCGGTCGATGCCGGCGGATTCAGAACCGGTTCTTCGAACGGCGGCAGCGGCGGGAGGCTCGCCTTCCCATCCAGCTTGAACGCCAGCATCCGGCTGACATTGCGCACTCGTCCTGACTTGAACGAAACCTCGCCCGAGACCAGCGGGAAAACTCCGCCCCAGCCGGCGAGCACGGCGACGTACTGCTCGCCCTTCACGGTGTAGGTCGCTGGGCCTGCCATCACGCCGGTTTGCGCATCGAACGACCAAACCTTCTCGCCCGTATCGGCGCGATATGCTTCAAAGCGTCCAGCGGCCGTACCTTCGAAAACGAGATTCCCAGCCGTGGCGAGTGTCCCGCCATTCCACGGTCCCGGCCGCTCCACCGCCCACGCCTGTTTCTGCTGCACTGGATCCCACGCTACCAATTTCCCTTTGACGCTGTCGAGAATGGCTTTCTTGATCTTGGGATCCTGCGGCATGCCTGCGGCTACCATGTCGATGCCGAAATTCATCGCCGAATTTTTGAACTCGAAATCTTCCTGCGACTTGAAATTGAATCCGACTTCATTGACGGGAATGTAGGTCAGGCCGGTCAGCGGACTGTAGGACATCGGCTGCCAATTGTGCGCGCCCAGTGGTCCGGGAACGATCGGCGGTGAATCGACGCGGGGGTAGCGCGCCAGGTCGCTTTCAATCGGGCGGCCGGTTTTCATGTCAACCCCGCTAGCCCAGTTGATAAAAGTGAAGGGCTTCGCTGAAATCAGCGCCCCGTTCTCCCGGTCGATGACATAGAAGAGGCCGTTCTTCGGAGCGTGCAACAGCACTTTCCGTGGTTTGCCTTCGATGGGGATGTCGGCCAGAATCATCTGTTCGGATGAATCGTAGTCCCAGTCGTCAGCCGCATTTTCCTGATAATGCCAAACGTATTCGCCGGTGTCAGGCTTGAGCGCAACGACGGAGCAAGTGAAAAGATTCTCGCCGCCCTTCGGACTCCGGTACTTCTCGTTCCACGGTCCGCCGTTGCCTACGCCGATGTATAGGAGGTCAAGTTCCGCATCGTAGACTATGGCGTCCCAAACCGTGCCACCGCCCCCGATCTTCCACCATTCACCAGTCCATGTTTTGGCGGCCTGCGCGAGAATCGGATGCTCGAACGGTTTCGAGGGGTCGCCGGGCACGGTATAAAAGCGCCACGCCAGCTTGCCCGTCTGCGCATCGTAGGCCGACACATAGCCGCGCACACCGAACTCGCCGCCACCATTGCCGATAATCACTTTACCCTTCACGATGCGCGGCGCGCCCGTGATCGTGTAGCGCCACTGTGGGTCGATCGTCAGCTGTTCCCAAACCGGCTTGCCGGTAGCTGCGTCAAGCGCGATCAGGCGGCCATCGAGAGTCCCGACATAAATTTTCCCTTGCCAAACGGCGACGCCGCGATTCACGACATCGCAGCATGCGTTTGCGCCCCACTGCCTTGGCACCTTTGGATCGTAGGACCACAGGCGAGCGCCCGTCGCCGCGTTCACCGCAAACACCTTGCTCCACGCGCTCGTGAAGTACATCATGCCATCGACAACGATGGGTGTGGCTTCTTGCCCGCGATGGGTATCGAGATCGAAGTACCACGCCAAACCTAGACGGGCAGTGTTGTGCTCGTCGATCTGCTTCAATGGGCTGAAGCGCTGCTCGCTATACGTGCGCCCATAGGTCAGCCAGTTTCCCGGCTGGCTCTCGGCCTTCACGATCTGTGCGTCGCTCACGCTTGCTGCCGCGGCTGCCTGAGACTTTGTTTCTCCCGCAGTGGAGAGGTTGTATCCCTGGAAAATCAGAACACCGAGAACGACTGCAACAACTCCAACGTTAGGCTCGCGCATACCTCTCCTTGTTCCGGCCCGCCGTGCGTCTCACCCCTTACGCCCTTTTCGCTTCTTCGTGCCCGAAAGTTTCCGGATCACTTCCCTGGGCAGCGGCACGCTCTTCAGTCGCTGCGCCTCAGTGGGATGGGCGGCCGCCCACACGTGCGTCTCCGAGCCTTCCATGGCCAATACGCCATCGCGTAGGAATCGGTGGCTGATTACAAAGCTACTCTTTTTCCATTCGGTGACGCAGGATTCCGCCACCAGTTCGTCGCCATACGTGGACGGGATGATAAATCGCGCCCGCGCCTCCACCAGCGGAATGCCGACGACACCATGGGATTTGAACAGTTGCCGCAGAGGAAGTCCCGCCGCATGAAACAGCGCCGATGTGCACTGATCGAACCAGCGGAAATAGTTGGCGTAGAAAACAATTTCCGCCGGATCACAATCTCCGAACTCGACCCGGATTCGAATACGATTCACAAACATAAGTTCTTTCGCCTGTAGAGACGGGGGCTTGCCCCGTCTAGGGAGACGCGGCAAGCCGCGTCTCTACGGGAAATCAGATACCCCTTTAGGGGTTGGCATCGGCATTCGACTTTTTCCGCAACCTGCTATGCCTGCCGAGCCTCGGCCGTAGCTGCCGTCTTGTCCTCGTACGCCCTTTTCACCAGTTGCCCTTTCATCTCGTAGCGCGGCAGCGTGCCTGCACGCACCAGTTCGACCGACGCCGAAACGCTCAGTGTCGCTTTGATCTTGTGCTCAATCGCCAGCTTGAGCGCTGCCGAAGCCGCCGGATCTCCGCAACACTCCGCGACAATCTTCAGCGGCGGCGCGACTCCAGGCCCAGGCTTATCAAGCACGATTTGAATTTCCCCGGTCGTCGCCGGATAGAAACTCGAAACCACATCCTTGATCGCCGACGGGAAAACGTTCACGCCCAGCACGATCAGCATGTCGTCCGTACGCCCGATGCAACGCAGTTTGAAACCCGTACGGCCACACGCGCAAGAAGTACCCAGTACCTGAACCCGGTCGCGCGTGCGAAAACGTAACAGGGGAACGCACTCCCGCTGCAAGCTCGTGTACACCAGTTCCCCCGTTACGCCCGCTTCGAGCGGCAGGCTCTCGCCGGTCTGGGGATCGCTGGTCTGTGGATCAATGATCTCCACGACCACACTGTCCGGCCCGTTGAAGTGCATCCCAGACTGCTCCGGGCATTCGCTGAAAATGATGGGCGCCATGTCGGCATTTCCCAGTCCCTCCGTGACTCGTGCGCCCCAGTCCTGCTCCAGCTTGGCGCGAATCGCAGGGATTCCGGCCCCAGGCTCGGCTCCGCAGAACAGCTTCTTCAATCCCAGTTCTCGCGGATCCATACCCGATTCCCGCACGAAATCGGCGAAGTACGCGGCATAGGACGGGGTGCAATGCATCGCACTCGCGCCCAGCAACGGAATGATCGTCAGCGCTTTCTCCGATGCGCCTGTGCCCAGGGGAACAAATACCGCGCCCACCGATTCGATCGCATCCTTCGAAGTCAATCCTGCCACGAACAGCGTGAGGCCCGCCGCGTGAATCACGACATCGGTTTTCCTCAGGCCCTGCGTGTAGAACGATCGCGCCGTCAGCCTCGTCCACACCTTTGCATCGCGGCGCGTGATTCCGACGAAGCTGGGCTTGCCGCTGGTGCCGGTCGAGCTGTGAACGCGAATCACATCACGCCAGTCGGCGGCGATGTGGCGTCCCAGAGGCGGATGCGCCGCCTGGCTCGCGCGCAACTCTTCCTTGGTCGTAAAGGGGAAGCGAGCCAAGTCGCGCAACTTGCGAAAGTCCTTGCGACGAATCCCGGCGGCACGGCACTTTTCCTGATAGAACTCGGATCGAGCAAACAAGTAGTCGAGCTGCCGCGCGAGGAGTTCCTGTTGCAGACTAGCGGTCTCCTTTGCTGTCGCCGTCTCGATCTTGCGATCCAAGTAATCGTTCGCTCTCATAAGCCAGGGGTGTCGCTGAGTCGTGTCATCGGAGGAGCGCGACAAATTCTATCGAACGTCCGTTCCATTGTGCAAGCCATTTCCTGTGTTCCGCTTACACGGGCCACGCCCGCAAACATGCTCTCAGAATCATCAGAGATCTTTGAGTTCAATTATAAGGATGCTGATCTCCAACGGTCCCAGGTTCTCCACCGTGTGCGGCGGCAGCGGTTGCATCCACTGGGCACAGGGGATCTTCGGCGGGTCTCCCGCCTGGCGGCTATCGAACAGAATCTCGCCCCTCTCATCCCGCCGGATGAAATGGCTGAAGCTCTGCAAGTAAGCGATGCCACCCCATCGATGAGTGTGCAGCGGAACTAAATCTCCCGCCGGAATGCGGGTATGAAGAACGCGCACCCGCTCGTCTTCCAGCAAAAGTTGATGGTGGGCCGGCGCCGCTGCGAGCGCATCGAGCGAGTCCGGCCACGGCCGGTGTTTCGGGTTCGGGAGAGCAGGATTCTGGCTCATGCGGTTCTCGGATCTCTGAGCATTTCTACTGAAACTGCGCCATCGTCGTGCGAAACGCGCGCGTCGTCAACTCCTCGAGCGGCAGCGTCCGTAGTTCCGCGGACAGAACTTCAATTCCCCAAGGCCCCGTGTAGCCCGCCTTCTGCATGCCCTGAACGAAGCCCCGGACATCAAACTCTCCTTCGCCGCAGAAGCGCCGGTGATTGATCGTATCCTCGTGGAGACTCCAAGGCGAATGAACCGTCCCATCGTTCAACTCCACGCCGACCACGTATTCCAGAGGCACGCGGCATACTTCTTCATAGGGAATGCCGAGCTTCACCACGTGCCACAGATCGAACACGATTCCGCCGTTGGGTGCTCCCGCGCCTTTCACCATCGCCAACGACTCCTCCAGCGTTCGGATCATGGCAAAGGGCATAAGCTCGAAGCCGATTTTTGTGCCGTGCTGCGCGGCCTCCTCGCAGAGAATGGCAAACGCATCGATGAGGCGCGGCAGAGAGCATTGCTCCTGGAAGAAATCGCCAACCTTGATATGACGCGCGCCGAGCACTTCGGCGGCCTCGAACAACTTTGCTTTTCGTATGTCCGATGACTTCTTTCGTTCCCCCTCCAGGAACCAGTCCGCCAGGAATTCCAACTCCACGTGTTGGATGCCGTTGTCATCGAGGATCTGCCTCATTTCCTGGAGGCGGTATTTTTCGAGAACATGTTCGAGGTCGGAATGCCAGATGCCAAAGCCCTTGAAACCCGCTCGGGCAGCCGATTCCACACGATCTTTGAAATCAAACGGGCTATACTCCCGGTCCGTGTGGGGAAGGCCGGCCGAGATCGTCCAGTAAGAAGCCAGCAACTCGACGCCTGGTGTCATCCCGATTCTCCGCAAAACGAACTGCACGGAAAATGTAACCTCCCGCACGGCCCAAGACCGTACGCCAAGGGTTCGGTCAAGTCAAGGTATGACGGTCCCCGTGATTCTAACGGTAACAACAGGGGGGATGAAAGACCGACTCTCACCAGCCCGCTCGCCGTGGATAACGGCCCGTGATCTTGCGGACAAACCCGTGAAAGCGATGGAAGCCCGCAGCGTCCGGCAGAAACATAAACGGACATTGTCCCGGAACCAGCTGAATTCCTCGCCCCCGGCAGAACGCGACCGCTTTCGCGCTGACCGAGCCCTTGCCCGCCGCCCTGTACATCCAAACCCGCCGTATGCCCGCCTCGGCGCAGTAACTAAGGTAATAGTTACTAACAAGTCACGGAAACACTCGTCATTAAAACAAAGAGCACGACTTCGGTCGTACCACAAGTGCCGCAGAATCTATGGTGGGCTGCGGAACAAGCGCGGTTGTCTCCGCATCGGCGCATCGCTTTAGTAATGCCGAAAGCCGCCTCTGGTAGGCCATTTCAGGCCGATAGGTATCTCAAGTAACCTATCAGGATCACACAGTAACTCTTACTAAAAGGCACTCGCCCACGGGATTAGGCCATATACTCCCGTGCTTCTCTGACTTACACTCATCTTACCAACCACTAATTATCGGAGACCAGATGAAGTTCCTCCTCTCGATTCTTTTGCTGAGCGTTGCCGTGCAGGCACAGAGTTTCACGGCGAGCAGCAGCTCCGCCCTTCCGGATGCGCCCAGCCAAAATCCTTTCGGGACGGTCGAGAACAAGGTGAACGTCGGCATCTTAGCCGGACTGGTCGCCGCCGACGCCTTCACCACTCAGCGTGGCCTGAACCAGGGCCTCCGCGAAGTCAACCCGATCATGCGCCCCTTCGTGACCCGTGGTGCAGCCGGAGAGGCTGCCGGGTCCGCTTTAGGTTTTGGCGCGGGAGTTGGAGTCGTGTACCTGTTGCATCGAAGCCACCACTACAAAGCGGAACAGATTACCATGCGGCTCATCGTCGCCGGTGAAGCTGGGTTCGTCGCCAACAACATCTTTGCGATTCGCTAACCGTCCGTGGTGCAAGTGGGATTCGTATCAGGGCATCGCTTTAGCGATGCCGAAAGTTCTTTGAACTCAGCGCCCCTTTAGGGGCTGGGCAGCGAAAATCGGGCCGATTCGACAAGGGCGATTCGTCCCGGCTGTGAACCCCTGATTTCGCTGGGCAAGCCCGCTCCCACGTTATAATTCCATTCTGGAAGACGGCACTTTCTTCGATCCTTGATCATCGGAGAATCCCCGGCCGCTTCCGCGAATCTTTAGACCGAAGGAGTCTGCATGGCGATTGAAAAGACGGACAAAATCTGGCACAACGGGAAGTTCATCGCCTGGGACGACGCGACCCTTCACGTGATGTCTCACGTTGTGCACTACGGCTCTTCGGTGTTTGAAGGCATTCGCTGCTACGCGCTGCCGAGCGGCCCCGCGATTTTCCGCGCTACCGAACACATGCAGCGCCTCATCGACTCCGCCCGCATCTACCGCATCGACGTCCCCTTCACCCGCGACGAGATCGTGCGCGCCATGATCGAACTGGTGAAACACAACGGCGTGTGGCCTTGCTACATCCGCCCCATCGTTCTCCGCGGATACGGCGAAGCCGGCGTCAACCCCTTCAACTCCCCCACCGAAATCTATATTTGCAACTATCCATGGGGGAAGTATCTGGGGACGGATGCTAGTGAAGGGGTGGACGTTTGCATTTCTTCTTGGACGCGGATCGCGCCCAACACTCTGCCCGCCATGGCGAAGGCTGGCGCGAACTACATGAACTCGCAGCTTATCAAGATGGAAGCCATCGTCAACGGCTACGCCGAAGGCATCGCACTGGACGTGAACGGCTACGTCAGCGAAGGCTCGGGCGAGAATTTGTTTGTCGTCCGCAACGGCGTGCTGCACACGGCTCCGCTCGGCAACTCCGTGCTGCCGGGCATCACGCGCGACTCGGTGTTGCAGATCGCGCGCGACCTCGGCATCAAGATCGTCGAGCAGCAGATTCCGCGCGAGTCGCTCTACATTGCCGACGAAGTTTTCTTCACCGGCACCGCCGCCGAAATCACGCCCATTCGCTCGGTCGACAAAATTGCCGTGGGCAAGGGCAAGCTCGGCCCCATGACCAAGTCTCTCCAAGCGGAGTTTTACGGTATTGTTCGCGGCGAGAAGGCGGACCGGTATCACTGGCTTACGCCGGTTCCGGTGGGAGCGAAGTTGCCGGTGGGCGTCTAGCGTTGTAGCTTGTCATGCGTCGCCGATTGTCTGGCAGGTTGCTGAAAAGTATTTTCTGCGCCGCAGTCTGACCGCTGCGGCTAAAGCCGGTGTTGAAAGCAAGCTTGTTATCGCAGACCTGAAGCGCCGCGCCACCCACAATCAAGCGCGAGAGCGAGTTTTCAGCAGCCTGCTTAGAGAGCCGTTTGCGCTCCCTGTTTTCTTGAACTATAGTAAAGGCCACCTGATCGCAGGCGATCTGGTTTTTTCGTTAACCCCCAACCTGAAGGAGAAATGTTATGTCTGCTCCCACGCCTGATTTTGCCCTGGGCTATCGCGCCATGATGCTTGATGGCTTTGCCCGAGAAGTTGAAACGACCAAGAGAGTTTTGGCTGCCGTCCCCGAGGGAAAAAGGGACTACCGGCCAGATCCGCACGCGCGCACGGCGTGGGAACTGGCCTGGCACATCGCGAACACCGACGTCCAGTTCATGGACGGGATCGCGGATCTGAAGTTCAACATGGCCAATCCGGCGGAGGCAGAGAAGCCTAAGACGGTCGCCGAACTGGTGGATTGGTACGACAGGAATATGAAGCGCAGCGCGGATCGGGTTCGCGCTTTGTCAGCCGCACAGTTGCTGACACCGATCGAGTTTTTCGGCGTCTTCAACTTACCGGCGGCGTTCTATCTGGGATTCCTGAACAATCACAGCATTCATCATCGGGGCGAGTTGGCTACGTATCTGCGTCCCATGGGGTCGAAGGTGCCCTCGATCTACGGAGGCAGTTACGACGAGCCTTTTGAGGCAGCGGCCTGAAGCGCAGACTGGCGTCCAAGATTCGCCTGATTCCTGTGCCACGATTCAGCCGCCCTGCGGGGCGGCTTTTTTATTGTCCGGTCTTTATCGCCCGGCCCAGAGGAGTTGCACGGGGTATTTCTCGATCATCCGGTCGGCGGTGACGAGGATCATGTCCTCCAGATTGGCCTGGGCAATCAGCAGCCGGTCAAAAGGATCGCGATGATAAGCCGGGAGCCCGAAAACTGCCAATGCGTGCTGGTGGGAAATAGGCAGGGGACGGAGCCCCTGATCTGCCATGCGACGCGGGACATAAGTGCCCGGCGCTTCCGGGAGGTTCAGTTTGCCGGCTGCGGATTTGATGGCCACTTCCCAGGAAGTCACTGCCGATAAAAACACCTCATGGCGGAGATCGGCCAGCACCGCGCGGCCCTTGCGCGAGATCCGTTCCGGTTCCCAGAGACTCCACAGCCAGACGCCGGTGTCGAGCAGGTATCTCACGTTTTCTTCTTCCTTTTTGGCGGGGCTGGTGTTTCTTCCCGGGCTTCGGTTGTGATGGGCCCGTAAAAGAGGGCCTCAAGTTCCGGATCCGGGCGATCGAAATCATCCGCAATCCAGATCTTGCCCCTGTCCATGCCCATGGGCCGCGACTTGCTCTGCGTCCTAGCCGCGATCAGCTTGGCCACCGGTACGCCGGCGCGCGAGATGGTGATCTCCTCGCCCGCTACGACCCGCCGCAGCAGCCGCGACAGGTGCGTCTTGGCTTCGTGAACGTTGACTTCCATGGAGCAAGATTAACTAAGTCATATGACTAAGTCAACATGGAGACCTAGCCAAGTTGTGCTGGCGCCGTCACCAGAGGTGAGGCCGAGCTGCGCTCGGCTTGGACGGCCCAGGCACCCATCCCTGCGCAACCTCCACGACCTAATGGTGCTGTTACTTCCGTCATCTCGTGCGCGGGGGCGGTTCAGGTCATGATAGGCAGGTAGCTGGAGTCTTGCCTGATGAATATCGACGACTTGCTCCGCATCGCCATGGAGCGCCGCGCTTCTGACTTGCATTTGAAGGTCGGGAACTATCCTCATCTGCGCATTGATGGCGATCTGGTGCCGCTGACCGACCAGGCGCGTGTGTCTGCCGAAGACATGTTGAACATGGCTTTCAGCATGATGTCGGCGCGGCAAAAGCAAAAATTCAAAGAGACCACGGAAATCGATATGGCGTACGGCGTTGCGGGCCTGGGACGCTTCCGTGTGAACGTGTTTCAGCAGCGCGGCAACGTGGGGTTGGTTCTGCGCGTGATTCCGACGAAGATCCGGGCGCTTGACGAACTGTTTTTGCCGAAAGTGGTCGAGCAGATCTGCGACATGCCACGCGGCCTGGTGCTGGTGACCGGGGTGACGGGCTCGGGCAAATCGACGACGCTGGCCGCCATGGTGGACCGCATTAACTCGACTCGCGCCGAGCACATCATCACCATCGAAGACCCCATCGAATTTCTGCACCGCGACAAAAAGGGCTACGTGAACCAGCGCGAGGTGGAAGTCGATACGCCCTCGTTTTCGGCGGCGCTGCGCGCATCTTTGCGTCAGGATCCGGACGTGATTCTGGTGGGCGAAATGCGCGATCTGGAGACAATCGGGACGGCGCTGCACGCGGCCGAAACCGGTCACATGGTTTTCTCCACGCTGCACACGCTGGATGCGGTGGAAAGCGTCAACCGCATCATCGCCATTTTCCCGCCACCGGAACAGAAACAGATCCGGCTGCAGTTGGCGGCGGTGTTGCGCGCCATCGTCAGCCAACGACTGGTGCGCCGGTCGGACGCCGAGGGCCGAGTGCCCGCGGTCGAAGTGATGGTGACGACGGCCTACATCCGGGAATGCATACTGGTGCCGGAAAAGACGCGTGCCATCCGCGAAGCGATTTCCGCCGGCACGTCGCAGTACGGAATGCAGACCTTCGACCAGTCGCTCTGGGATTTGTTCCAGGCGGGGCTGGTGAACTACGAGACCGCTCTGGAGAGCGCCTCGAACGCGGATGAGTTCAAGCTGCGGATGCAGGGTATTGCGTCAACGTCGGACATCTCGCGGCAGTCGATGCAGTCGGCGGGGTTTGGACGCTGAGAGATTGAGTTTGTCCTGCTGAACCTTGTTGCTTGTGAACTTTGTTCCTCCTGAAACTTGGGCGCGCTTCGGCGCGCCTTTTTTTGTGTCGGTGGAGGTTCGGGCCGAAATCCGCGAGGCAACTCCCCAGGCTTCCGCACACTCGGTGGCGCCCTCAGCGGCTAAAGCCGCCGTTGATTTTGCGGCGCTTACGGCGCGGCTGAAGCCGCACCCCTTCAAGACAAAGTCAAAACCCGAGTTTTTCCGTAGCTTGTGAAGCCATACCCCTTCAAAGCTATCGCTCCTTCAAACTATCCGGGAACCGACTTAATCAGAGTTTCCCTACGCGCTACACCGGCGGGGTTTCGCGGGCGAGGGCACCCGCGCCACACGTGGTTAGTTGGGCTTGCGGAACTTACTTTCGGCTAGATAGCGGAGCATGATGGCGTCAGTGGCGTTCTGGAACTGCTGCTCCATTTCGGGGGGGCGCTCGGGGACGTCCTGGCGCAAGGTCTCGCGGAATTTCTCACCCATTTCGGAATCGCTGGTGACGACCTGCATGTAGAACCAGAGGAAGTGGCGCATCTGGTCGAGAGCGGACTTGAGGACCTGGATGGATTCCATCTCGGGGGGATCGGCGAGGGCTTCCATGAGTTCGGGGTCGGTGGGGGCCTGCATGGCGGCGCAGTTGAGTTCGCGCTGGATCACGCGCAGGTCGTCAGTAACGCGCAAAATGCGGAGATGAATGTCTTCCATGCTTTCCCGGCTCTCGCGATCCATGGGGTCCCTTTCCGTTTTGAGCAAGCGTTCCTGATTAATGCGTCCTAATCAAGATCGCATCCCGGAGCACGGGGGGAAAGGTTCCCCGTGTGCATGAGCTTCGGTAATTGAAGTTACCTTAGGTCGAAAGCCGCACGGGGCGGGCGATTTCAGGCGGTCTTGCTGGTCACTTGAGGGGACAGGTTCAGTCGGGCGGAGCGGATTTCGGGGACACCGACGATGCGGCCCTGCACGGGCGATTCCACGGCCTCGACCAGCGCAAGGATCAGTTGGTCAAGAGTAACCAGACCGAGGCGCAAGGCGCCGGCGCGCGTGAACGGGAGCCACTCGCCCACCTTGTAGAGGGGCAGCAGCGCGTAGGGCCAGCGGTGTCCCGGTCCGAGCACGTACCAGGGGCGGAGGATGGTGGAATTGAGACGCCGTTCCTGGATCATCTGTTCGCATTCGGCGCGCACGGCGATGTAGTCCTTCATCATGGGAGCGGGGTGGGCGACGCTGAGATAGATAAAATGATGCACAGCGAGTTCGGCGCAAACGTCGATGGCTTCGCGGGCGGAGACCAGGTCAACGGCGCGAAACTCGGCGGCTTTCGCTGGGGATGGATGAGGGACGCCAACTAAGTGGATGAAGGTGTCGGAGGGGCGAATGAGTTGGCGGTAACTGTTGGCGTCGAGCGCATTGCCGGAGACGACTTCGCATTCGGCGGGCAGCTTCGCTTTCGAGCCGGGGCGGACGAGCGCGCGTACCCGGTGTCCACGCTCGAGAAGAATGGGAATGAGAGCGGTGCCGATATAGCCGGTTCCACCGGTGATGAAGACGCGTCGGGAGTCGGACGACTTGGGCAGGCCTTTGACTTTCAGCAAGAGCCGGATATCGGAGATGGAGGCTGCCACAGAGTTTGTACGCTCCCAAGGGCCGTTTCGGATTCTGATAGTCGTAGTTACAGCCCCTGAAGAAGTTTAATCCAAGGGAGGGGCTGGGTGTGATACAAACGGTTTCGCGATGACATCGCCGCAAACTGGCCTGGTGCGGGCCATTGGCCGTTGGAGCCTGGCCGCACTGGCGGTGAACTCGATTATCGGCAGTGGCATCTTTGGGTTGCCAGCCACGGTGGCTGGGCTTCTCGGCCAACGCAGCGTTGTGGCCGTGTTGATTGCGGGGGCTGCGATGGGCGTGATTATGGCCTGCTTTGCCGAGGTGGCCTCGCAATTTTCCGAGGCGGGCGGGCCTTACCTGTACGCGCGCGCGGCGTTCGGGCGTCTGATGGGAATTCTGGTCGGCTGGATGCTGTACCTGGCGCAGACGGCGGCTCCGGCGGCGAATGCGAATTTGTTTGTCATTTATCTGGCGGAATTCTGGCCCGCGGCGAAAGAACCGTGGCCGCGTTTTGTGATCTTGACGCTGCTGGTGGGAGTGCTGGCGGCGATCAACGCTCGGGGCGCTCGGCAGGGCACGGCGGTGAGCAACGTGTTCACGGTGGCGAAAATTCTGCCGCTGCTGATGGTGGTGTCGGCGGGAGCTGCGGTTACGATCATCCATCCGGCGCCGTGGGGGGGGGCGGAGCCGATGCCGGCAAGCGCGTGGATGAAGGCGATGGTGCTGCTGATCTTCGCTTATGGTGGATTTGAATCGGCGCTGGCGCCCATGAGCGAAGCTAAGAATCCGGCGCGGGACGCCGCTTTCGCGCTGTTTGTTGCGCTGGTCGCCTGCACCGCGATTTATACGCTGGTGCAATGGGTGGTGGTGGGAGTGCTGGGGCCCGGGGCAACTACGGATCGTCCGCTGGCCGAGGTGGCGCGCATCACGATGGGCAATCGGGGAGCGGCGCTGGTTGCGATCGGGGCGCTGGTTTCGGTGTACGGCTATTTGAGCGCCAAGCTGCTCGGAATGCCGCGTGTCACGTTCGCCCTCGCCAAAGGAGGCGATCTGCCACAGCTGTTTGCCGCGGTGGGCCCCAGATTTCACACGCCCTGGTTTTCGATTCTGTTCTACGCGGCGGCAGTGTGGGGTTTGGCGATGGTTGGGAGTTTTGCCTGGAATGTGACGCTGTCGGTGGTGGCACGGCTGTTCTACTACGCAGTTATCTGCGCCGCGGTGATTGCTTTGCGGCGAAAGCAGCCGCTGGCCGCGGGTTTCCGGCTGCCTGGGGGGCCGGTGCTGGCGGTGCTGGGGATCGGGATTGCCGTGGTATTGGCGACGCAGGTGGATTTGAGTAAGTCGCTTATTCTGGCGGCGACGGTTGGGGCGGCGTTGCTGAATTGGCTGTGGGCGCGGAGGGCGCGAGTTGCAGAGTAGAACGGGTCTCATTGGTCGAAAGGACGCGGGCGGGGGCGCCCGCGCCACACGCATGGTGGAGGGCCCTTGTTAAAGTTCCGTCTGGTTTGCTTGTTTCTTGTTACTTGTGTTTCTTGCTTCGCGCAACGCGAAGCTGTGCTCACGCAGATTGATCTGCCGCATCCTTATTACTTCAGGGAAATGTATCTGCCGCAGTTGACCTCGGGGCCGAGCGCGGCGGCTTGGTCGCCGGATTCGCGCAGCCTGGTGTACTCGATGGCGGGATCGTTGTGGCGGCAGGAAACGGGCAGCACGAAGGCGGAGCAGCTTACAGCCGGACCAGGCTACGACTATCAGCCGGACTGTTCGGCCGATGGACGCTGGATGGTGTTTGCGCGCTACGACCACGACGCAATCGAGTTGTGGTCGCTGGATGTGCGGGATGGACGGACGCGGAAGATGACGTCCGGAGGCGCGGTGAATCTGGAGCCGCGATTCTCACCGGAGGGACAGCGGTTGGCGTTTGTGTCGACGTCCTATAAGGGGCACTTTCATATTTTTGTGGGCCGATTCGAGGACGGATTACTCCGCGACGTGCGGCAACTTACTAGCGAACATGTCAGCTCGCTGCCTCGCTATTACTACAGCACGGTGGATCACAAGATCAGTCCGGTGTGGACGCGGGATGGCTCGGAACTTCTGTTCGTCTCGAATCGCGGGCACACTCACGGCACGGGCGGATTCTGGAAGATCCAGGCGGAGCCGCTGGCCAAGGCGCATGAAATTCATTACGAAGAAACGAACTGGAAGGCTCGCCCGGACTTTTCGCCGGACGGCAAGCGCATGGTGTATGCGTCGTATCTGGGGCAGAGCTGGCATCAACTGTGGATCATGCCTGCGGCGGGTGGGGATGCGTTCCCGATTTCTTATGGCGCGTTTGACAACGTGAATCCGCGGTGGTCGCCCGATGGGTCGAAGATTGCGTTTGTCTCCAATCGAAATGGGAATACTTCGCTGTGGGTACAGGCGATTCCGGGTGGGGAACAGACGGAAGTCGTGGCGCGCGAACGGAAATATTTGAAACCAATGGGGCGACTGGCGTTGCACGTCGTCGATTCGCGCGGAAAGCCAGTGGCGGCGCGGATTTTCGTTACGGGCACGGACGGGCTGGCCCACGCCCCCGACAACGCATGGATGCACGCCGACGACAGCTTTGATCGCTCAGAGCGACCGTTTGAAGCGCACTATTTCGACACTTCAGGCGTGTCTGAGATGACGGTGCCCACCGGTAGTGTCGAAGTGGACGTCATGCGCGGGTTCGAAAATCATTTTGAGCAAAACAAGGTGGAGGTAAAAGCCGATAGCACTGCGCAGCTCACGGTCCGGGTGACGCCGCTTTCTGGTGCGATGGATCCAACATCGAATTGGGTGAGCGGCGATGTTCATGTGCACATGAACTATGCGGGGACGTATCGGAATACGCCGGTGCATCTGGTGGAGCAGGCGGCGGCTGAGAATTTGGCGATCGTCGAAGATCTGGTGGTGAACAAAGAGCAGCGCATTCCTGACATGGCGTATTTCTCGCCGCAACTGGATCGGGCTTCGACCGCGGATCATCTGCTGCTGCACGGGCAGGAGTTTCACACGAGTTATTGGGGGCACCTGGGATTGCTGAACCTGACTAAGAACTTTATTCTTCCAGGATATGCGGGTTATCCCAACACGGCGGCGGCCAGCCTTTATCCGGCAAACGCCAACGTCGCCGACATGGCGCATGAACAGGGCGCGTTGGTGGGATATGTGCATCCTTTTGACAGCTTTCCCGACCCAGCGAAGGAGGATCCTCTTACTTCCGAGTTACCCGCGGATGTGGCGCTGGGTAAGGTGGATTACATCGAGGTGGTTGGTTTCTCCGATCATAAGTCCACGGCTGAGGTGTGGTACAAGCTGCTGAATTGCGGTTTTCGGTTGCCCACGGCCGCAGGCACGGATTTCATGGGAAACTACGCGTCGCTGCGTGGGCCGGTGGGGTTGAACCGCGTGTATGCCGAAGTAAAGCCTGGCCCGCTGAAAATTGAACCGTGGCTGGCGGCCATTAAGGCGGGGCGAACGTTTGCGACGAACGGGCCGTTGCTGCGGTTCTCGCTGGGAGGGCAGCCGATTGGCGGGGAAGTGCGATTGGCAAAGAAACTAGAGGTGCGTTTTTCGGCCGAGATGAATTCACTTGTTCAGGTGGATCATTTTCAAATCGTCTGCAACGGGAAGGTGGCGCGGGAGCTTGCGATGGATACCGACCGCAGATCAGCGCACGTCCAAGGCTCGATCCCGCTTGACGCGAGCGGGTGGTGCGTTCTGCGCGCTTTCAGCGACAAAGCGGAGTATCCGATTCTTGATTTGTATCCGTATGCGACGACGAGTCCGGTGTATGTAAGCGTGGCAGGAGCGCCAGTGCGCAGCGCGGCAGATGCGGCTTACTTCGTGGCGTGGGTCGACCGGCTGATTTCGGCGGCACGAAGTAATACTGCATGGAACACCGAGGCGGAGAAGGAGTCGGTGCTGGCGATGCTGCAAGAAGCGAGGAACAAGTATGTGAAGATGGTGCAATAAGCGAGAGAGGCTTCAGGACCAAAATTCATGCGCATTATCATCGCGGGCGGGGGGACGGGCGGACACGTGATTCCGGCGCTGGCCATCGCTCAACAGCTTAAGAAGCAACTTGGCGCCGAGGTACTTTTTATCGGGACGGCTCGCGGCATTGAGACGCGACTGGTGCCGCAGGCAGGGTTTCCGCTGGAACTGATTCAGGTCGGTGCGCTGAAAAATGTCAGCCTGATGACGCGGGCGAAGACGATGTTTGACTTGCCGCGTGCGATCGCGGCTTCTTCGCGGATGCTTTCGGACTTCGACCCAGAAGTGGTGATTGGGGTGGGGGGCTATGCCTCGGGGCCGGCTATGGTGGCCGCGATCCGACGGCGGATTCCTACGCTTGCTTTTGAACCGAACGTTGTGCCGGGATTTGCCAACCGCATGATTGCCCGCTGGGTTTCGGCAGCGGCGGTGCACTTTGAAGAGACTTGCCGATATTTTCCTCACTGCCGGGTGACGGGCGTTCCGGTGCGCTCGGCGTTCTTTTCGATTCCTCCGAAGCCTGGGGGCACGCCGACGCTGCTGGTTTTTGGAGGCAGTCAGGGCGCGCGTGCCATCAATCAGGCGATGATCGAGTCGCTGGCCGGCTTGCGCGAGAAGATTCCCGGCATCCACATCATTCACCAGACCGGGCAGCGCGACTATGACCATGTGCTTGCCGCCTACCAGCATTCGGAAATCTCGGGCGAAGTTCACAAGTTCATTGACGATATGCCGGGCACGTTCGGGCGCGCCGATTTGCTGGTTTGCCGGTCTGGCGCGAGCACGGTTGGTGAGATCACCGCGGCAGGCAAGCCGGCTATTTTTGTGCCGTTCCCGGCCGCAGCCGATGACCATCAAAACGTGAATGCGCGGGCGCTGGAACGAGTGGGCGCCGCGGTTGTGGTCGAGGAAAGTAATCTGGGCGCGGCTTACCTGGTCGATACGATTGCAGCGCTGATCGGCGATTGGGTTCGGCTGCAGAGCATGTCGGCGGCGGCGAAGTCGTTGGCGCATCCTAAGGCGGTCGAAGAGATTGCGGAGATGGTGGTGCGGCTGGCTGGCGGTGAGTAGAGCCATTTCACCGCCGAGACGCTGAGGGCGCCGAGGAAGGCTTAACCACAGAGGTCACAGGGGAGCACAGGGGAAGGCAGAAAATCGTCTATCATCAGCTCTCATAGATCAGCGTTCATCCCGCAGCATTCATGCGGGAGTTAAGTTCTCATGTTCGCCAAGATTCAGCGCATCCATTTCGTGGGTATCGGGGGCATCGGCATGAGCGGCATTGCCGAGGTGTTGCTGAATCTCGGTTACCAGATTTCCGGCTCCGACCTGAAGAATTCGGCGGTCACGCAGCGGCTCGCTGCTTTGGGCGCGTCCATTTTCGAGGGACACGCTGCCGCCAACATCGCGGGCGCGGATGTTGTGGTCACCAGTTCGGCGATCTCGGTTGATAACCCCGAAGTCTCCGAAGCTCGCCGGCTGCATGTCCCGGTGATTCAGCGCGCCGAGATGCTGGCCGAACTGATGCGGCTGAAGTACGGCATCGCGATTGCCGGCATGCATGGCAAGACGACCACGACTTCGATGGTCGCGGCGGTGCTGGCCGCTGGCGGTCTCGATCCCACGGTCGTGGTCGGAGGGCGCGTGGATGCGATGGGCTCGAACGCGCGCCTCGGCAAGTCGCAATATCTGGTCGCCGAGGCGGACGAAAGTGACCGGTCGTTCCTGAAGCTTTCGCCGATTCTATCGGTGGTCACGAACATTGACCGCGAGCACATGGACTGCTATCGCGACATGCGCGACGTTCGCCGGACGTTTCTCGAATTTATGGAGCGCGTGCCGTTTTACGGCATAGTCTTCGGCTGCAACGACGACGTGGTGCTGCGGCGCTTGCTTCCGCGTGTCCATCGCCGGGTGACGACGTACGGAACCAGCCAGGGGTCGGATTTCCTGATCCGCGTGGGGTCGTCGCAGGTTGTATCGTCGCAGGCTGGATCGTCGCTGGCTGCCGGAGAGCACGGCCCGCTCGTTCGCTTCCAGGTGACTTACAAAGAGAAGGATCTCGGGGAGTTCACGCTGCACGTGCCGGGCACGCACAACGTGCTGAATGCGACGGCGGCCATTGCGGTCGGCACCGCGCTCGACATTCCCGCGGAGCAGATCCGTTCCGGGCTTGACGGTTTTCGAGGAGTGGACAGACGCTTCCAGCTGAAAGGGAAGGCCAAAGGCGTCAGCGTGATTGACGATTACGGACACCATCCGACAGAAATACGGGCCACGCTGGCCGCCGCCCGTCAGTGCGGATTTCGCCGCGTGCATGTGATCTTCCAGCCGCACCGCTTCACCCGCACCCGCGATCTGATGGATGAGTTCGCGACCGCTTTTGCCGACGCCGACACGCTTTGCTTGCTCGATATTTATCCAGCCAGCGAGAAGCCGATTGAAGGCATCACGGCGGAGGCGCTCGCCAGCCGCATTACCGGGGCTGGGAAGCTTGGCATCGAGTATGCACCCTCTTTTGCCGACGCCGTCGCCACGGTTGCCGCCCTTGCCCAACCGGGCGACATGGTTCTGACGCTGGGCGCGGGGAGCGTCTCGCAACTGGGGGCCATGATTCTGCAGAAGTTGGATACGACATCGAATCCAGAGTTGCTAGGGTAGAGACGCGGATTGCCGCGTCTTCCGCCGCAGAGTGAGACGGGGCAAGCCCCGTCTCTACGGAAGAATTCCCACCACGTGCAGGCTGCCGAGTTGCGCTCGGCTGGACGGCCGAGGGCGGCCGTCCCTACGTGAGCATCGCTAATCGCATACGAACCAATTTGGCACTGTCTCGATTCGCGAAAACCGGTTATAGTAATTTTGCTCAGCGGTTTTCTGTCGACAACTGACTCGAAAGAGTGGCGCGGAAATCAAGTTCCACCGCGATACAGGAAGAGTTGTATCCGCTTCCCAGCGAGGCTCCCGAGCATGAGCCCTTCGACGACGCACGGCTTGTCGATCTGGAAGCGGAGCAAGAATCCCCATTTCTGCGCGGACAGAAGCGAGTCTCGGTCCGGCGCGGTTCCCTTCCCCCAAAGACTGCCAACCGGTTGAAGTGGGTCGCCGTGGCGCTCGTCGCTCTTGCCATTCTGGGAGCTGCCGGCGCGGGCCTCTACGATTACGGGAAGCACTCGTGGCGTTTTCGCATCGATTCCAGCGATCAGATCGAAGTCAGCGGCGCCCTGCACGTCGCGCACGCGCAGATCATGGAAGTGATGGGCGGAGATATCGGCCGCAACATTTTTTTCGTCCCGCTGGCCCAACGCAAACAGCAACTGGAGCAGATTCCCTGGGTGGAATCGGCGAGCGTGATGCGCTTTGTGCCGAATCGCCTGCGCATCGAGATTCATGAACGCACGCCGGTAGCTTTTGCCCGCATCGGCTCGCACATTTCGCTGATCGACGCCGGGGGCACGCTGATGGAACTTGCTCCGGGCGGCAAGCACAAGTATTCGTTTGCGGTGATTACGGGCATGAATGCAGGAGAGCCGCTCTCCACCCGCGCTGCACGGATGAAGAGTTACAACGTACTGGTTCGTGAGCTCGATTCCAGCGGCGCCCATTATTCCCAGGAGTTGAGCGAAGTGGACCTCACCGACACCGAGGACGTGAAAGTGCTGGCCGCCGACCCAAACGGCGAAGTGCTGGTGCATCTCGGGTCGGGGAATTACCTGCAGCGCTACAAAACCTACGTGACGCATGTGCAGCAGTGGCGGCAACAGTTCGACAAACTCGAATCGGTGGACTTGCGCTACGACGGCCAGATCATCGTGAATCCCGATCTCGACGGGATGGCGCGGCAGCCGGCCTTGACGCCAGCGGCAGCGAAAGCGGCAATGGCAGCGGGAGTGAAAACCGCGGCGATTGTGAACTACGAAAAATATGTAACGCATCCTGCTCCTCCGGCTCCGACGAAGAAGGACGCGAAGCCTAAGGCCAAAGCCGGAACGAAAGCGGCAGTTCATCAAGCTCCGGCTAATCATCCGCCGGTTAAACAAGCGCCAGTTCATCAAGCCGCGCTGAAGACGAAGGAAAAAGCGCCGCCGCCTGCAGTCGCCAAGAACACCGCGGCGTCGCATCCGGCTGCGTCCCCGTCGCCCGCCGTTACCACGGGCCAAAAGAAACCGAGCGCTGGAATTCGGAAGGAGACTCCGCAGAACTAGCGATCATCATGCCGAGCCACGAGCCCAATTTCATCACCGCCATTGACGTAGGCAGCGCCAAGACCGCCGTCCTGGTGGCCGAACTGAGCGAGCACGGATTGCGTTATCGCGGTCACGGCATCAGCGAATCGCGAGGCCTGCGCAAGGGCGTGATTACCGAGCTCGACAAGGCCGTCAGCAGCATTCAAAAAGCGGTGGAGCATGCGGAAGACGTGGCCGGCATTCCGATCGAGCATGCGCTGGTGGGCATTGCGGGCGCGCACATCCGCGGGATGAACAGCCACGGCGGCATCAGCTTCGGCACACGGTCGCGCGAAATCGCCCGCGAGGAAATCCGCCAGGCCGTGGACAAGGCGCGCACCGTGCCCTTGCCCGGCGATCGCGAAATTCTCCATTTGCTGCCGCAGGAGTTCATTCTCGACGATCAGCCGGGAGTGCAGGATCCCACGGGCATGATGGCCACACGGCTGGAAGTTCGCGTGCACATTGTAACGGCTTCCTCGGGCGCTACGCAGAATCTGGTGACCGCCGTGAACCGGGCCGGTGTCCACGTGGACGACACTATCTTTGAGCCGCTGGCTTGCGCGGACTCCGTGTTGCGGTCGGACGAACGCGAACTTGGCGTGTGCCTTGTCGATCTCGGCGCTGGGTCCTGCGATCTGATCGTTTTTCAGCAGGGTGCGGTCGCGCATACGGCCGTCATTCCCATCGGCGGCGACCACTTTACCAGCGATCTTTCGGTCGGCATGTGTACGGGGCTGGCCGCCGCGGAGACGCTCAAGAAAAACTTTGGCAACGCAGTCCCGACTCTCATCCCCGAGGGCAACGAAGTCGAGGTGCCGTCGGTGGGAGACCGGCCCTCGCGCATGATGCCGCAGCGCATGGCCGGCGAGATTCTTGGGCCGCGCGCTCGCGAACTTTTCGAGTTGCTGCGCGACAACCTGCGCCACGCCGGCGTTCTGGAGCACTGCATCGCCGGATTCGTGCTGAGCGGCGGAGCCTCGCGCCTTCCCGGGATTCTCGACGTGGCGGAATCCGTGCTGCGGAAAGCCGCGCGCCTTGCCTGGCCAACGCCGATGGCGAGAATGCCGTCGTTTCTAGCCGAGCCGGAGTTTGCGACGGTGTTGGGCATGACGTATTACGGCCACCGCGCCCGCCTGGCCCGTGGCTTGCAGGAGCCCGGCTTTGGTTCGCGCATGAAAGCGCTGTTCGCGAGGAAAGGCGCGTAAGGTTACGGCAAGAGAATTTGAGTATGGGTGTTCGCGATTTACGAACGGGTTTTGGTTCTTGCTGAGAACTGAGAACTGGCAACTGAGAACTGATTTACGAGGTGATTTATGAATGAAGACAACGGACTCCGCATCTGCTTCCACGAAGAAGCCCGCAACGACGCTCGCATCAAGGTTATCGGTGTTGGCGGCGGCGGCAACAACGCGGTCAATCGCATGATTGACTCGGGCATGGAACACATCGAATTCATTGTGGCCAATACCGACTTGCAGGCTCTGCGGATGTCGCGCGCCGCGACCAAGATCCAACTCGGAGTGAAACTGACCAACGGACTGGGCGCCGGCGCTAATCCGGAGATCGGCCGCAAAGCCGCGCTCGAAGATTCGGACAAGATCATCGAAGTCCTCGAAGGCGCGGACATGATTTTCGTCACGGCCGGACTCGGTGGGGGCACCGGCACCGGCGCTGCGCCGATCATCGCTTCGCTGGCCAGCGAAATGGGCGCGCTCACCGTCGCTGTGGTTACCAAGCCCTTCGCTTTTGAGGGCAAACGCCGCATGCAGCAGGCGGAGCGCGGCATTGCCGAACTCATGGAGTCGGTCGATACCACGATCGTGATCCCCAACGAAAAATTGCTCGCCGTTGCCGAGAATGCGGGCTTTTTCGAGTCCTTCCGCATCGCCGACGATATTCTTCGTCAAGGCGTGCAGGGCATCTCCGACATCATCACGATCCCGGGCATCATCAATCGCGACTTTGCCGACGTGAAGGCAATCATGGCGGGCATGGGATATGCGGTGATGGGCACAGCTACCGCTTCCGGCGAGCATCGCACGGTGGAAGCCGCGCAGCGTGCCATCGCCTCGCCGCTGCTCGAGGCGGGCGCGATCGACGGAGCCCGCGGCATTCTCATCAACATCACGGGCTCGAATTCGCTGAAGCTTGCCGAAGTGCAGCAGGCTTGCACCATCATCCAGAGCGCCGCTCACGAGGATGCCAACATCATTTTCGGCGCGGTGCTGGACGAGAAGATGAAAGACGCGGTGAAGATCACCGTGATCGCGACCGGCTTTAAAGAGGCCGATATGCGCCGTACGCGCCACCACGAGAACTATGATCCGGTCATAATTTCGCGGGAGGTTTCGCGTCATGTTTCGCATCAGCACGATCACTTCCGCGAGCCCGAACCGGTGGCCGAGCCCGAGCCAGTGTTCGAGCCGGAACCGGCCTTCGAGCCAGATCCCGCGCCGGTAGCCTTTCAGGAATCGGAGCCGGGTAATGGGTCGCATGCAGCCGAGGTGATTTCGCTCGATGCCATGCGGTCGGCCGCTCCCAACTACCAGGCGGAGGATCTCGACGTTCCGGCCTTCCTGCGGAAACGCAGCGAAGTGATGTAGCGGAAAATTCCAAGTTTCAAGGTTTCAGGGTTTCAAAGTTAGCCCTTAATGACAAACGGTCTTCCCTTGAAACTTTGAACCTTGCTGCTCCAGGACACGGATTGCGGGACAGAGTGTGGAATGACGCAGACTATAATGCAGGCTATGCAAATAAACTCTGTGGTACTGGTAGGGGCCAAACGAAACTTGGCAAAGACAAGTCGCTGCCCGGAGCCCCACAGCTGCTGCGGCCAATCGCGGCGCATGCAGGGCTTTTCTATGGCGACAAAATAAGCGCCACAGATCACTACAATGGCGGCACCGACAAGCACGAGTTGCACGGATAGGTAGATCCAATAAGGCGCGGTCTCGCCCAGGCGCCTAGTGAGTCGCCCCACTGCGGAGATCACTGCATAGTGAAGCAGGTAAATGGAGTAACACATCCCGCCGATGGCTGCGATCCAGCGATTCGAGAAGAAACGATTGACGAGACGACCGCGAAAGGCGGCAAAGTAGAGGAGGAAGATCCAAGCGGGGAAAAGCCAGTCCGCGAGGACACGCGAATGGAGGATCACAAAGAGCAGGGGCCATCCCGCCAGCGCAACCAAGTCCCAGGCGAGGCTTCGCCGCGGAACTTCGCCCCAGTCGGCTAGAAAAACGTCGGCGAGCAGGAATCCGACCAAGAAAAACTGCACGTACGCGAGAATCGAGAGTGATGCCCGAGGACTGTGGTGCAGAAAGAGAGCCTGGCCCGATAGGGCAGCCAGTATGAGAATGGCAATCGAAGAGCGCCGTAACGTTCGACTTCTGATGGCGAAGAGAAGTGTCAGCAACGGGACCAGCATGTAAAACTGCACTTCGATCTCAAGCGACCAAGCCACTCCCATTGCTGGGCTGAATGTTCCATAAATCAGACTGTGCAAATAAAAGAGGCTGGCTGCTAAATGCGGATAAAAACTGGCAGGCGGCGCCCCCGCGATGGCCGCAGCCAGAATGAACAGGACAAGCAGCGCGACAATGTAAGGGGGTTCCAGACGAGTTAACCGGCGCAGATAGTACTTGCGCAGACTCACGGGAGCGGTCCCTTTAAGGTAATGCGCAGCAAAGGGAAGCCCAAGGATGAAGCCACTGATCACGAAGAAAAGCTCGACGCCGCGGAATCCTACCAGAGCCGCCTGGGCGAGCCAGTCGGAATGGGGGGGGCAGCACTATAGAACGGCGACTTCGCCGTCAGGTATCCGTTCAGGTGAAACAGGATGACCATGCCGATGGCTGCGAAGCGCAGGCCGTCCATCTCAGGGATAAACCGGCCCGAACTGGTTTCGCGGGAAATATGAGCCAGGAATCTGCCGGCAATAGAATTGCGTCTGGAAACAGAGAGCGGGGCCGTGCATTTCTCGAGGCCAGCCGGATTGGGCTCACATGCATCCATATCCAAAACAGTGCCTTAAAGTCGCGATCAAACATATTAACCGATTGAAGCAGCTCGTGCTTGCTGGCTAGAACCGCTTATGAGACCAGTTCTAGAGAACCAGTTAACGGGATCGCGGAAAGCAGGGACGATTTTGACATCTGATGGATCACTTCTGGGCTGCGATCCAGGCGTTGATCTTCGCTTCCAGCAGGTCGAGCGGCAGCGGGCCCTGATCGAGCGCCGCGTCGTGAAAGGCGCGTAGATCGAACTTCGCTCCCAACTCCCGCTGCGCGCGTTGGCGCAGTTCGAGAATCTTCATCTGCCCCATCTTGTAGGAAAGCGCCTGTGCCGGCCACGCAATGTAGCGATCCACTTCGGTCTCGATGTTCTGATCGTCCATCGCCGTGTGCTCGTGGAAGAAATCGACCATCTGCTGGCGCGTCCAGTGCTTGGAGTGCACGCCCGTATCCACCACCCAGCGCACGGCACGCCACATTTCATTCTGCAGGCGGCCGTAGTCGCTGTACGGATCCTGATAGAAGCCCACTTCTTTTCCCAGGCGCTCGGAGTAGAACGCCCAGCCTTCGGTATACGCATTCAGATCGAGGTCGTACTTGCGGAACGGCGGCAGGCCGGTGAGTTCCTGCGCGATCGAAAATTGCAGGTGATGTCCGGGGACGCCTTCGTGGTACGCGATGGCTTCCACGTTGAGGAGCAATCGCTTCTCGGGCGCATACTCGTTGACGTTGATCCGTCCCGGACGCGAGCCATCTCCGGCACCGATCGAATAGTCGGCAGGAACGCTGTCGGCGCTGCGGAACGACTCCATCGGCACTACGGCCAGCTTGTTCTTCGGCAACCGTCCGAATAGTTGCGGCAGCTTCCCGTACATCTGGTCGCGATATTGCGTGTACAGGTCAAGCAGTTGCTGACCCGACTTGGCGTGCAGTTTCGGATCCTGCCGGATGTGATCGTTGAACGATCGCAGATCGCTGAATCCCTGCGCCTTGGCGATGGTCAGCATCTGGGTTTCAATTTCCGCCACGCTCTTCAGGCCAAGCTGGTGAATCTGCTCGGCAGTGAAATCGGTGGTCGTCTGGTGACGCACGGCGAAGCGATAGCGCGCTTCTCCGTCGGGCAAGGCCCACACGCCAGGATCGAGTCGACCGTGAGGCGCGTAATCCTCGCGCACGAACTTCGCGAATTTCGCATAGGCGGGCGCCACTTCTTTCCTTACCGCGCTTTCGATCCCTTCGCGCAGTTGTTTCCGCTCCGCCTCGGAGATGGAATCGGGGAACTTGCGGAGCGGCTCAGTGAACGGACTCTTGTCGAGCGGATTATCGGCAATCTGCTGCGCCTGAATGGAAACTTTTTCGAGCAAATACTTCGGCGGTATGCGGTGATCGCGCAGCCCGTCGCGCATGTGTCCCATGGCTTGCTCAAGCACGCGCGGGATCTGGCGAAGACGAGATCGATAATCTTCGTAATCTTTCACGTTGCGGAACGGGGAATCGAAGGCGAGCGATGCGTATCCCAGGTGAATGCCGCCAAATTGCGTGGCCGGCATCTCCCAGTCCTTGAATTGCGCGGCGTCGAGCCCTTCACGCAGGCCGCGCACCATGAGCGCGTGGTTGAGCTTCTCCTGCTCGGGGAATCCGGTGACATCGATGGCTTCGAAGCGCGCCAGCGCCTGGCGAGTGTGTTCGAGATCTTCCGCAATCGCCTTGTCGGAAAAATCGCTCAGCCGATCGTTGTAGCGATCGTCCCCAACCTGGGTGGCAAGTTCGGGCTGGGTGCGCAGCGAGTACTCCCACTGATCGGCGAGCAGACGAGTAAGCTCGGCGCGGCGGGCTTCGAGGGATTGCCCAGCGGCTTGGGCGATGAGTGGGACGGCCAGAGCCACAGCAAAAGAGAAAATCACGAGCGATGTTCGCAAGAGGCAGGCCTCGGCAGAATCATCCGCAATAACTACTGCGGTCGTGATGGATTCTACCGCAGACCGCCTAGGGACAGGTCAGTTGTGCCGTCGGCCCAGACCGCGCATCCTCCACTGCAAGCGGTCATCGTGGGACAGGGATAAGCGCCGACGATATTCGGAATGTCCCACGCTTTGATCGAATACGTGCCGGCCGCGCCGCTGGCACATTGAGCAACACCGGTGTTGGTGACAGATACATCAGCCGTAGGCGCGTTTTGCTGGCAAGCTACCCAATTGGCCGGTTGCGGCGTGACCGTGTGAGTTGGATTGCTGTAGTAGCCGGTGGCGACAAACTGGGCTTGACCTTCGGCAGTTGCCGGGCCCACCGTGATGGACTGAAGTTGGCTCGAACCCGCGCCGCAGGACAATGCAAAGGACGCAGCCAGGACCAAAGCGAGAAAAGAAAGCGTAAAGCGGAACCTCTCCATAATTCCTCCGGAAAGCCTGCCTACGGGCAGGTGAGTTGCGCGGTGCCGACGATCGTGCAACCTCCGCCGCAGGCGGTTACCAGGTCGCAGTTGGTCTGGTTGAATGCGAAGACGGAGAACGTGCCGGTTGCTCCGCTCGCACACTGAGCCTTGCCGGTGGCGGTAACCGAAACATCAGTCGTGGGCGCGCTCTGATAACAGGCACCCCACATGGCCGACTGCGGAGTCACGGTGTGAACCGGATTGATTTAGTAGCCGGTTGCGGTAAACTGCACCTCTCCCTGGGCAGTGGCCGGGCTGAGCGCGATGGATTGGAGTTGACCTTGACCCTGACCCTGACCGGCACCGCAGGACAACGCAAAGGATGCGGCTAGTATCAGAACGAAAAAAGAAAGCACGAACCCAAGTTTTTCCATAATCTCTCCTGAAAGATCGCAGCCTGACTTACGGAATTTGGGGCCTGCGCGGCCAGCTGGCTTTGCCGCGTGATCAAGATCGTTCATTTTATAGGATGCAGGTCAATAGGAATAACGCCGTCATAAAATATCGGAAAAACGTGCGCCGTGGGTTCGCTTGCGATGACGATATTTTGGCAATTGCCAATCGCGGTCTCCCTGAACTCCTGGCCCGGCTCCAGCACGGATGTGCAAACTGATGCAAATCCCAGTACCTTTGAAGGTAACAAGCCCATCCGATTACCAAGGTGCCTGTCCCTTCTACGAAATCAGATTAAACGCAATTTATTCATATAGTTATCGTGCAGATTCCGCTATGGCTAGCTTTGCACTTTGCCATTGCGCCGAACCGCGTAAATCGCCTACTATCGAACAGTTGCAGGAGATGCGCCGTCGGTGTGGGATTTGGCGAGATTCTTGCATCTAATTAACTAGGCCGACAGATGGACTAAGCAGCAGATTGGCCGAGGACCACCGGGGATGGTGAAGTGAAGTTTAAGGCCTGTTTTCTTCGTCTCGCATTTTTCTTAGGATTGGCAATGTTGCTGGAAGCGAGTGGCATCGCAGCCAGCGTCAACCCGCGCGGGCTCACGGCGCATTCGAAAGCTCGCGGGGTTACGGAAAATCAACATGCGAAGAAGCGCATGCGAACGCTGGCGCGGAGCCGCGCCCCGCGCTCGCAGTATGCCGCCTCGCACAATGCCGCCACGCGTTATTCCGCCACCCATCGCCGCTCTCGCTATTACGAGCGTTTCCACACCAGTTCGTTCGCATCCGATATTACCGACGGTGACGTGACTGCCGGCGAAGATCCCGTGGTTCGTCAGGCCGCGATCGATGCCCTGGGCAACATGAATGGCACCGTGGTCGCGATCGAGCCGACCAGCGGTCGCGTCCTCGCTATGGTTAATCAGAGGCTCGCGCTTTCAAGCGGCGCGCAACCTTGCTCGACCATCAAACTTTCCGTGGCTCTCGCGGCACTGAGCGAAGGCGTGATTGACGAGCAAACTGAAGTTTCGCTCGGGAGCCGCAGCCGCATGAATCTTACGGAGGCGCTGGCGCACTCGAACAATGCCTACTTCGAAGCGGTCGGGCGCAAGCTCGGCTTCGAAAAGGTGCAGTACTACGCGCACCAGTTCGGACTCGGCGAACTCGCCGGTTATCACATTCCGGGCGAGCAGTTGGGGACATATCCAGAAACAGAAATCCCTGCCAAACTTGGTGGCGTCAGCAAGATGTGCTCATTTGGCGAGGGCATCTCGATGACTCCGCTGCAACTGGGCGCGCTGGTGACGGCGATTTCAAACGGCGGCACGCTCTACTACCTGCAACATCCGGCCAGTCCTGATGCAGTTGCCAGCTTCCAGCCTCGGGTCAAGCGTCATCTCGACATCGAGCCGGTGATTCCCGAACTCTCCGACGGCATGGCCGGAGCCGTCGCGTACGGCACCGCGCGCAGCGTGCGTCTGAACTTTAACGAGGAATCGATCTTAGGCAAGACGGGGACATGCTCGCACGCCGGCACGCGCTTCGGATGGTTCGCCTCTTACGCCAACACCGACATCGGACGCATTGTGACGGTCGTCTTCCTGCAGGGCGGACGTCCGACCTTCGGGCCCAAAGCGGCGGAGATCGCAGGCCGCATGTACCGCAATCTTTACGACCACAACTTCTTCGTCGCGGGGACGGCGGGATTCGTTCCAGCTGAACCGGTGCAGAAGGCGAGCAGCGTGAGTACGCAGCAGTAATAGGCTTCCGCAGCAAGGCTCCGGAAAAGCTAGGCGCTGAAAGCTCGAAGCCAGCGTTGAGCTCTCGCATATTTGCAACGTCCTACCGCACGGCGGATACTGAAGCTTTCAAAGCCCGTTCGAATCAGAGTTTGCCACAGCGCCTGAAACCGCTTCCGCTTTACTTCTTGGAATGCGAAACGCTCAATGGGTAATCGGCAACCAAGAATCTCCCCATGTCGCTGTCGATGGTGTCGAGATCGAAAAGGGACTGGGTTTTATCGCCAAAAGCCCTGGTTCGGAAGTAATAAACCTTTCCAGCCTCAGCACTAAAGTGGGCCAGGGCGACCACACGGGATAGCCTTGCGAGATGAGATTGCCAGTTGGCGCAGACATGGTGTTCGCCCGGGCCGACTGCGAAAGAGAAATAAGAATTGTGATGATTGGCGCCGACCCATGCGCCGTCGAGCGCGATCTTCGTGGTGATACAGGCTCCGATGCAGTTAACCGCCCCGATGTCCTGGATCACATAAACCAGCGCCTTACCGGCTTCAGGCTGCCCGATGGTGTGTTGGGAGTTATCGTCCTTTACGTCGAAGTTCACGTCTTTGGGACCACAGGCAGCCTGAGCGGCGGAAACTGCGGCGGGATCCTGGGCAAAGGCGGCAATCGAGAAAAGAATTAGGGCGAAAGCGGTGCGCATAATTTCCCTCCGAACTGAAAAATTCAAGTGAGGCAAAACACGCTTTTGCGGGCCGCGTGTTCCTTCTTACCAGAAGGCCTACCGCTTCGATTCGTCTTTGGCAACCACGCCGTCCTTGATGTGGACGATGCGGTGGGCGTACTCGGCGATGTCGTGTTCATGGGTCACCAGTACGATCGTATTGCCTTCCGCGTGCAGGCGGTCGAACAGGGCCATGATCTCGTTTCCGGTTTGTGAGTCGAGATTGCCGGTCGGTTCATCGGCGAGGATGATGGCCGGCTTATTGACCAGAGCGCGGGCGACGGCCACGCGCTGGCGCTGTCCGCCGGAGAGTTCGTTGGGCTTGTGGTTCATGCGGTCCCCCATGCCGACCGACGTAAGTGCAGCCTTGGCGCGCTCGGCGCGCTCTTCGGCGGGGACTCCAGCATAGATCAGCGGCAGTTCCACGTTGTGCAGCGAAGTAGCACGGGCCAGCAGATTGAAAGTCTGGAAGACGAAGCCGATTTCCTTATTGCGGATGCGGGCCAGTTCGTCGTCGTCGAGTTCGCTGACCAGTTGTCCGTTGAGCCAGTATCGGCCTTTGGAAGGCGAGTCGAGACAGCCGATCAGGTTCATCAGCGTGGACTTGCCGGAGCCGGACGGGCCCATGATGGCAACGTATTCGTTGCGCTGGATGCGCAGGTTGATGCCGCGCAGCGCATGCACCTGTTCCGAGCCCATATCGTAGGTCTTCCACAGATCCTCGGTTGAGATCATGTAGGAGTTGGGCGCAGCCCAATTCGCAGGCTTGTCGATTGGCAATACCTCGGCAGTCGCCATATTGTTCTCCTTATCCGGATCGGGCTCGGGCACGCACGCTCCTATCGCCGTTCTATCTTGGACGTTCTAACCTGGCAGAGGTTAGGTCTCAGGTGTCAGGTCTCAGGTCTCTGAACTTTGGGGTTTTCCTGAAGCCTGAGACCTAAGACCTGACACCTTCTTTCTAGCTGCTTTCGTCTTCTTTTTTCGGGGCCGAGTTATCTATTTTGACACTCGTTCCCGGCTTCAGGGTACGCAAAACCTTGTAACTGCCGGTGATTACTTCGTCACCCTCTTGTACACCCTTGGTCACCTCGATATCCGTGGTGCCGCTGACGCCGGTATCCACCGGAACGAATTCGGCTTTCTTGTTGCGAATCACGAACACGCCCTGAATCTCTTCCTTCTGCTTCGATGCTTCGGTCGGAGCGCTGTTGGCGGCCTCTACGGCGCCTTTGCCCGCATCCTTGGGCACGAGATCAGCCTGGGTGCGGACGGTGAGCGCCTGAATCGGAATGCTGAGCACGCTGCTACGGGTCGCGGTCGTAATCTTGGCGGTCGAGGAGAGGCCTGGGCGCAGGTCCGCGGGCGGATCCGTGAGCGTCACGACGACTTTGAAGTCCTTCGCTTCCTCGCTGGTCGAGGTGGCCTGAGAGGTAGCGACACCAGTCGAGCGCACGATGGCGTTGTCCCCGATTTCGCTGACGACGCCGTGGAAAACCTTGTGGGGGATCGCGTCGATGGTCACGTCCGCGGGCTGGCCGAGATGCACGTTGACGATGTCGGTCTCGTCCACCTTGACCTCGGAGGTGATCACGGACATGTCGGCGATCGTCATCAGCGTGCTGCCGGGTGAATTCTGGATACCGACGACCACGGTCTCGCCTTCGCGCACGGGGAGATTGGTGATTACGCCGTCAAAGGGCGCTTCGTAGATGGTTTTTTGCAGCACGTCGGAAACGCGAGTCAGGTTGGCCTGATTTTGGGTGATGTGCTTGTCCATCGAATCTTTTTGTGCCTTCGCCTGGGCCACGCGAGCCTCGGCTTGGGCGAGTCCGGCATCGGCGGACTCCCATGCCGCCTTCTTGACGTCGTAGTCCTGCTTGGCGATGAGGGCCGCGTTGTAGAGGCCCTGGGCGCGGTCCCAGTCGAGCTTGGCGTGGACGGCGTCGGACTTGGCGCGGTTCAGGTCCGCGAGCGAGGTGTTTAGGGCGGCGTCGGCGGCGAGGGCGTCGGTTTGAGCCGCCTGCACGGAAGCGCGAGTGGCATTGACGTCGGCCGAGGACTGCACGTTCTCAAGCTGTGCCAGCAACTGTCCCTTCGTCACGCGGTCGCCTTCCTTGACGTGCAGCTTGATGATCTTGCCGAAGGCATTGGCTCCGATGTTCACGTAGGTCTTGGGCTTGATTTCACCCGAAGCACTGACCACCGAGGCCAGGTTCTGTTTTTGCACCTTCCCGGTCTGCACCGTCACCAGGTTTTTCCGGCTCTGGTAAACCGTGACGGCGACGATGATGCCGAGTACCAGGGCCGCACCCACCCCGATCAATACTTTCTTCCAGGTCTTCATAGCTAAGTCTTCATGACTGAGTCTTCACTGCCGTCTGCCATGCCGAGCGGGCCGCCGCGTCAGCAGACGGCTCTGGATTCCCGGCTTTCCTCATTCTCCGGCTTACCCCCGGTTCCGGATATAGAACGGCGAAAACGCACCGTGGTTGCGCATGAACAGTTACGTTCAGTCGAGGGGGAAAGTTCCCGAGTTCCGGCGAAACCGGCCTCTCCCTGTGTCGCTCCGGTGGCTTACGTCGGAGAGACCCGCGGCGCAATTCATTATATCGTGCCGAGTGTCAGGCCAGCGGGCCTGCGAAGCAACCCCGCTCGACCGCAAGACGCGGATTCTTAAAGGATTTAGAAGAGGGGCTTGGCGCAGGAAATCTTTTTTTGGCAGGCCACTTCTTCTTGCCTTGTTGTATCCAATGAACATAGAATTAGGCAACTGACGTTTCTCGTGAGGTAGGCGATTCTATGTTTTGCGCAGGTTTTCGAGATCGTTGCTCGGCTGGGTTGCTGGCCAGCGTGATGGCACTGGGTTTTGCCTCCGTTTCCCAAGCGCAGGACAAGGACGCGAAAGGCACCAATGACCCACGGGCGGCGAGCCAGACAGACCCGCTAAAGCGTCCAATCCCGGAAAAGCAGAGGAAGGCCAACGCCAAGGCGCTCAAAATTGAGTTGAGCAAGACTTATCGGAAGTGGCTGGACGAGGACGTGCGCTGGATTATCACCGACGAAGAAAAATCCGCCTTCATGCAGCTCTCGAACGACGAAGAGCGCGACCAGTTCATTGAGGCCTTCTGGCAACGCCGCGATCCCACGCCCGACACCGAAGAGAACGAGTTTAAAGAAGAGCACTACCGGCGTATCGCGTATGCCAACGAGCACTACGCGGCCGGCATCCCCGGTTGGAAGTCCGATCGCGGCCGGATGTACATCGTGTTTGGGCCGGCGGATGAGATTGACTCCCATCCCTCCGGCGGCAGCTACGAGCGCCCCATGGAAGAAGGCGGCGGCGAGACCTCTACCTTCCCGTTTGAAACATGGCGCTATCGCTACATCGAGGGCATTGGGCAGGAAGTGATGATCGAGTTCGTCGATACCTGCATGTGCGGCGATTATCACATGACGATAGACCGCTCGGAAAAAGACGCCTTAAAGCAGACCCCGAATGCCGGCCTGACGTTGTACGAGCAAATGGGCATGTCGAGCAAGGCAAGTCGTTTCAGCGGCGGCGGCCTGGAGCAATTGGGCGCCGGGCCGTTCAACCAGGATTTGCAGGCCAAGGAATTCGACCGCCTGGACCAGTTTGCCAAACTGCAAGCGGCGCCGGCGGTGAAGTTCAAGGATCTGGAAGAAGTAGTCCGCCACAAGATCAGTGTCAACCTGATGCCCTTTGATGTGCGAGCGGACTTCGTAAAGGTCACCAGCGACACGGTGCTGGTTCCGGTCACGATTCAGATCAAGAACCGCGACATCACTTTCCAGAACAAGGACGGCGTGGAGCGCGGCACGGTCAATATCTTCGGGCGCGTGACGACGCTCACGGGCAAGATCGTTCAAACCTTTGAAGACACGGTGCAGGTCGATGTGCCGGTGGAACTGCTGCCCAAGACTGCCGAAAACTCTTCGGTGTACTGGAAAGCGCTGCCGCTGCGCATCAGCCAAAATCGCTACCGTCTGGACGTCGTCGTTAAGGATGTGAATGGAGATCGCACCGGGAGTTGGAGCCATGCGATCACGATCCCGGACTTCAGCGAGGACAAATTGAGCAGCTCAACGCTCATCATCGCCGACCAGATGGAACCGGTGGCGACCAAGAACGTAGGCACGGGCGATTTCGTGATCGGAACGACAAAAGTGCGGCCCCGGGTGGCGCCTTCCGACGGCAAGCCCATCTCGTTCAAACGCAATCAGAAGCTGAATTTCTGGATGCAGGTTTACAATCTCAGCGTGGACGAGAAGACGCACAAGCCTTCGGCCACAATCGAATACAATGTGACGGACGCCAATCACAAGGCCGTCATCCATACCGTCGAGTCGACCGAAACAATGGGCAATGTGGGCGACCAGGTCACGCTGCAGAAGACGCTTTCCGCTGTGAACCTGCAGCCGGGCTTGTACAAGATCGAGATCAAAGTGAACGACAACCTTTCCAAGCAGATGGTGGATCCAACGGCGACCTTTGCCGTGGAGTAAGCTGTTGCTTGGTTTCCCAGAGGTGGTGGGCGAGATGTTCCGAAAGCTCGGGTTCCTCGTAGTCGTCGCCGTCATGGTCACCACCGTGGCTCTTCCGGCATGGTCGGGCAGTGCCTCCGGCGCCATCTCGGGTGCGTTGTCTGGATACGTTCGCGATGGGAGCGGCGCGCCGCAAATGGGCGCCGCGGTGGAAATACTCGGTTCGGCCGCCCAGGCGCTGAAGGTCTTCACCGACGATCGTGGCTTCTACTCGGTCGCGAGTCTGCTGCCCGGAACGTACAGCGTCAAGGTGAGCGCGCCATCGTTCCTCCCGGCGCTGCGCGAGAAAATCGGCGTGCGGGCGGGCGCGAAGCTGACGGTGAATGTCACGCTGACCACGCTGTTCGAGGCCATCCAACTGGTTCCGCTGCGGAGTCCGGTGGACGATGACGACTGGAAGTGGACGCTGCGCTCGGTCGCCAACCGGCCCATCCTGCGCGTGCTTGAAGATGGCACGACCGTGGTCGCGCAGACCGGAGAGTCAGCCGCTGACCACGACTTGAAAGGTACTTTGACCTTCCTGGCCGGATCGCCCGGGCAGGGTTTCGGCAGTCCCGCGGATATGAGTGCGGGATTTGCCCTGGAGCGTTCGCTGTTATCGAGCGGCACCTTGCGACTGAACGGCAACCTCGGTTATGGAACCGACGGGCAGGGCATCCCGGCGGCGGTGCTCCGAACCACCTACACGAATCGTTTCAACGGTGTTTTCGAACCTTCGCTGGCGATTACGGCCCTCCGGCTGAATCCGCCTGAGCACACGATGCCCGGCGCCACGCTGCAAGCGCTGTCGGTGACCAGTTCCGATCGGGTAGTCATAGGCGACATGCTGGAGATGAAGCTCGGCAGCGAACTGCAAACCATCCAGTTTATGGGGCGGGTAAACGCCTTCAAGCCCTTCGGGTCGGCCGATCTGCATATCACGCCGAACACGGTGTTGGAATATCAATACGCGAGTTCAGTCCCGAACATCGGACTGGAAGATCGTTCGGATGGCGATCGTTTGGAGTCCGCTTCGTCGGACCTGAGCGAAACCGCGCCGCGCATGAGCATCACTGGGTTTTCGCCGGCGGTCGAGCGGGCCCATCACCAGGAAGTATCGATCTCCCAGCGCATTGGCAAGAACAACGTGCAGGTCGCTTTCTACTCGGATAGCATCGTTGATCCGGTGCTCACCGGCGTGGGCGAAATCACGGCCGAATCCGGTGAAGTGCTGCCCGATATGTACTCTGGTACTTTCAGCTATCAGGGAAACGATTTCGCGACGCGCGGGATGCGGGTGGTGCTGCAGCGGAAGCTGTACTCCGATCTGACCGCAACCTTGGACTATGCCTACGGAGGCGTGCTCGACCTGTCACGCCCCGACGTCCAACTCCAGGACGCACGGGATTGGATTCGCACGCAGCGGCGCCAGGCTGTAGCCGCGAAGTTCAGCGGAACCCTGCCCAAGGCGAAGACGCGCTGGATCGCTTCCTATCGTTACACGGGTGGCCGCACGTTGACGCCGGTCGACCTGTTCAATTCTTCAGCGGGCCAGTCCGATCCTTACTTGAACCTCTTCATCCGGCAACCGATTCCGGCCAACTTCCTCGCGGGACACATGGAAATTCTCATGGACCTGCGAAATCTTCTCGCGCAGGGGTATGTGCCCGTGATGGGACGCGACGGACACACTCTTTATCTGGTGCAATCGGCACGCTCCGTGCGCGGCGGCGTGGCCTTCAGCTTCTAGAATCTGTAGATTCGCCATCTGTGATTCCATAGATTCCTCCGTAGACTTGCGAAGACTTCCGATCGATTGCTCCCAGCGCTCCCCGTCCACTTTTTCTGCTGCCTCTCGGTCGCTTCCGGGCGACGCAGATTCCCGTGCTGATCCCGATCCTCTCCACGAACTTCCTCTTGTGAAGTTCGACACTGATCTTTCGCGCGCACTCGTTTATAATTCCGCGATTCTCAAGTGGCACGGTATGTGCTGCTCGTGGAGCGTGGGTCTGTTTCCAGTGCCCGCGACGAACTAAGGAGGACCGGGAATGAAACTGCATTTATTGGTGGCGTTCGTTCTGCTTTCGACGGCCATGCTTGTGGGCCAAACGTTTCGTGGGACAATCCTCGGCTCCGTGACCGATCCCTCTGGGGCATTCGTGGCCGGAGCGACAGTCAAAGTACGCAACCTGGCCACTGGCCTGGAGCGCACGACCGTAACCAGCGGCGACGGCAGCTACACCGTCTCTGAGTTGCCCATCGGCACCTACTCCGTCACCGTAACGCAGAGTGGCTTCCAGACCGCAATCACCAACGACGTTGAAGTGAACGTGGCCACCGAGCGGCGCGTGGACGCGCAGTTGAAAACCGGCCAGGTCACGCAGATGGTCGAGGTCTCCGGCGGAGACCTCCCCCAGATCGAAACCCAGTCTAATGACCTGGGAGGTGTGCTGACCAGCAAGGGCGTCGAAGATATGCCCATCAACGGCCGCGACTACACCAAGTTGATCTTTTTGAATCCCGGCGTCGCCGGCTCGCCCGATCAGATCACCGATTCGCCGGGGTCCTTCGGCGAGTTCTCCATGAACGGCGCCCGCGGTCGCTCCAATAACTACCTCCTCGATGGCACCGACATGAACGACGGCTATCGCAACGATCCCGCCATCAACCAGGGCGGCGTGTTCGCCACGCCGTCGGCAATCCTTCCCATTGATGCCGTGTCCGATATGCGCGTGCTCTCCAACTTCGAACCGGAGTACGGCCGCAACGCCGGCGCCGTGGTCAACATCGTCACCAAGAGCGGCGCTAACGCCGTGCACGGCGATTTCTTTGAGTACTTCCGGAACAATGCGCTCGATGCACGCAACTATTTTGACGGGTCGCAATTCCCCAAGGCGCCATTCCACAACAATCAGTTTGGCGGCTCGATCGGCGGGCCAATCGTCAAAGACAAGACTTTCTTCTTCCTCGATTACGAAGGCCAGCGCGAAAGCGTGGGAGTCGTGTCGGTGGACTGCGTCCCGACGCTCTCTCAGATATCCGCTGCCGAAGCGGCGCTCGGCAGCAAGGTCAGCTCTATCGGGCTGGCTCTGGTCAATGTCTATCCGCACAACCCGCAGAACTATATTCCCGGAATCACCTCCAACAAAGCTGGCTGCTTCAATGCCAATAACGACTTCGCTCCGGATTACATCGCCAGCGCTCCCTCATTCAATAACCTCAGCAGCTTCATCGCGAAAATCGATCACAGCTTCAACTCTAAGAACAACGCCAGTGGCCGTTACTTCTTCGGCGATAGCACGCAGCAGTTCCCTCTCGCCCTCAACGCCACCGGCGGACAGTTACCCGGCTTTGACACGGTGACGCCGACGCGCGTACAACTCGTCTCCCTCTCCCTGGTCAGCGTGCTCTCGACGACGAAGGTGAACGAAGTGCGTTTCGGCTGGAACCGCTTCGCCGAAGGCTTTTTCCCGCAAGATAGGAACTTCAATCCTGGTAGCATCGGATTCTGCGACGTTCCTGTGACGTTCGGGACCTGCAACTCCTCCGGTCTGCCGGACATTATTTTGTCTCCCAATGCAACGGGCGGCGCAGGCTTCTTTTCTCAGCTCGGCGCAACTTCCGGAGATCCCCGGCAGCGCGTGGACACGAACACTCAGGCCATCGACAGCCTCTCCTGGAAGATCAACAAACACGACCTGAAGTTCGGTGGCGAATATCACCGTACCAGCGTGGAACAGAGTTTCGACAAGTATTCGCGCGGCCGAATCAGATTCAGCACACTCGATGACATGTTGCAAATGATTCCCCAGACGTCGGAATTCGGGGCCTTCGACTACACCGGCTACACCCGGCGCCACACTTATCAGAACGGTTTCGGGTTCTATTTTCAGGACGCCTACCACGTGACCCCGCACTTGGTTCTCAACTATGGACTGCGCTGGGATTACTACGGCGTCGTAGCGGAGCGGAGTCACCTGTTCTCCGACTTTGTTCCGACATCATCTTCGGCGGGGAGCCTGATTCAGGTGGCGTCGGGCGGACTCTCCGACCTCTACAATCCCGACAAGAAAGACTTCTCGCCCCGCGCTAGCATCGTGTGGGACGTGACTGGCAAGGGAACCACGGTGATCCGCGCCGGGTATGGCCTGTTCTTCGACGCCTTCTCACAAGACATGATGCTGGGCCACCTACCCTACCCGACCTACTATGCTCCTGGGCCAGCGTACAACAACATCGGACCGGACCCGGTCCAGATGGCGCTTATCAATCCCAATGCGATCGACGCCAACGGAGTTTACATTCCCAACACGCCGTTCTTTGGCACTCCGAGCTGCGGCCCCCTCAACGAATGCGATATTTTCTCCTTTGACCGCAATATCAAAACCCCCTACATGGAGAACTACAACATCAATATTCAGCGCCAGATCTCCAACAAGATCACGCTGCAGGTGGGTTATGTTGGGTCCCAAGGGCACCGCTTGTTCCGCTTCTTCGATATAAATCAGCCGAGCCAGCAGGCGATCTGGAGCGCCGACTGCGCTGGCCTCGGCCTGACGCCGGCCGCGCCATACACCCAGCCATGTCCGGGCGGAACCATTCAGGATTTCACCGTGCCGCGAAACTACGGTAACCCCGCTGGCGCGGTTTACATCTTCCAGGAGAACTCCACCGGACAGTCCAACTATCATTCCCTCCAAACCAGCCTCCGCGTGACGAACTATCACGGTTTCACGTCAAACGTGAACTACGTTTGGTCGAAGTCCCTGGACAATTCGAGCGACGGCGAGGACTTCGTGGTGAACGCCGCCCAGCCCCAGAACAGCACCATGCCGCAATTGGAAAAGGGGCCATCGAACTTCAACGTCCCCAACCGCTTCGTCTGGATCGCCAGCTATGCTTTCCCGAAAAGGAGTGGCAGCCTGGCGAGATTGAAGAACGGATGGGGAGCCGATAGTTCTCTGACCCTTCAGAGCGGGCAGCCGTTCACTCTCAATTACAACTACGAGGACGATTACAGCGGTGGCGGGGATGGCTTCGACCGTCCGGATGTCGTCGGGCCGATCGTTTATAACAAGAAAAATCCCGCCAACTTCCTTCAGTTGAGTTCGTTCGCTATGCCGTGCGACACGTCGGGGGTCAGCCTCGCTACGTACACCGGTTTCGCGAGCGACTGCACGCCCGGTACCCGTCACTATGGAAACTTGGGACGCAATGCCCTCGTCGGCCCCACGTTTAAGCAGTGGGATCTCGCCATCTACAAGGATACGGTCCTTGCTGAGCACCTCAAAATGCAAATACGCGCAGATTTCTTTAACATTCTCAATCATCCCAACTTCTCCAACCCAGTGCTGCCTGCGTTTATCGCCGACCCGGCGGCCAATGCCATTGCGCCTCCAGGCTGTGCATGCGGGTTTGTGCCGAACGCAAATGGTACTCGCGAAGTCGGCAACGGCGCTTATCAAATCGTCGCCACCGGCGACGTCGGCATCGGCAATCCGTTCCTGGGCGGCGGAGGTCCGCGCGGCATTCAGCTGGCCGTCAAGTTCAGCTTCTAACGGTTTAGTTTTGTTTCTTCCCCGGCTCCTCCCGTGAACGTTCGGGAGGAGCGCTTTCTTTTGGTCAAAACTTTCTAGTGTCCTGAGTCTGAAGTCCGCATACAAAGTAGACGCAACCGAAAGATCTCTTTACGAGTTGACATCACGGGCTATAATAGAAGCTGAACTACAGTCCAAGGTGGCTGTAGCTGTAGTTGACGCTAAGTTCTTTGAAATCTATTTTTTGCGCGACAGGTAATCCGTAAGCTATTGATTGTAAAGGATGCGCGTGAGTTCGCCCTCAGCTAACCCCATTGTTATCTATTATGTGCAAGTAAGTCCTTTAAACGCAACTATTTGTGAAAATAGGGGGGGTAGGGGGGGTACCCCCAACGTACAACCGGGTAACTATGGGTCCAAGCCAGAGAAACCTGCGGGCCAAGCCGCTTCCACACAACATATGACGGATAAAAGTACGACTCATGACAGGCGTTCGGAATGCCGCGCGCCGGTTCGTGTGCCGGTTAAGGTTCGTCACGAGGGAAACGAGCACGACGGCATCACGCGCGACCTTAGTTCGTCGGGCATCTTCCTCTATTCCGAGTCAGGGATGAAAGCGGGCTCGAAGCTGGAACTGGTCATCATGCTGCCTCCCGGCCTGGGCTTGGGGCCCGGAGGATGGACGCTCTGCGAGGCCTCGGTCGTGCGAGTGGAGAAATCGGATGGCAAGGGTATGGGTATTGCCGCAACCCTCGACCGCATCGCATTGTTGCCGGAGATCAACTGACAGTCGGTGGATCGTGCCCAGCGCCGCCGTCGGCAGCCTTTTCTCAAATTGATCCAGGCAACGCAAATAAATTCTCCCATCGGATAAAAAGATTGCTTCCCAATGCCCCGTCTCTGGTGCAATAATGGCCCGCTTTGAAAGCAAAGGCGGAGTTGGTCGCCTTTTCCAGGTGGGCTAGGTCATGTGGATTGAAAAACTCACCGATGGCGTTCTTGAACTGGACACGCTGATCGGTCCTCGATATGTACACCCGAATCTCTTGCAGCGCGCGTATCTGATTTGGACTTTCCGAAATTTTTTCTCGCTGCCGCAGCAAGTGCTGCGCCCGTGGGAACGCCGATTGATTGATCGTCTGCGGAGCGAGAACAGGTTCGTATCCTTGTCCGCAGTGGGCGGACCCGACAGACCGATTATCGGAAGAGTCGAGCGGCGAGCGCCGACTCCGGCCGAGGTTGTGCCGATTCGCAAACCGGCGTCCGGTTCGACATCCGCCGTAGCGGAGCAAAGCCGGGAAGCCGCATCCGCGTAATCGCAAAACCGCACGGGCGTCGCCGCGGGATCACACGGCGTTCAAACTCAAGTTAGTCTCCAGTTCAAGTTGTGCCCAAATTCAATTGGGCTTGGTCGTCTCGTTCGGAGGCGTTTCGTCCTCCTCCTGCTGCGGATTGGGCCTGTGCCCAACCGACATCTCGCCGCAGGGGCCGCCGTGCCCGCCTCCGACATGTCCGCCGCCCTGACCACCGTGGCGCTGTTCCTGACAGGACCGCATAGCCTCCCGCTGTGCAGGTGTGATTATGGCATCGATCTCCTGCCGTTCCCGCTGATGAATCTGCTGGATCTGTTGCCGTTTCTGCTGTATCGAGAGCGATGAGTTCGCGCATACCGCCTCAACTTCTTGGCGCGCCTGCTGTGCGATCACTCGACGCTGCTGCAACGCCGATTTGGAAACGCCCGCGACCTCCCAGCAAGGCTCGAGCCGCGGGTGTTTAGCTGTTCCGGGCGCGGTGGAGGGCCCGGTGCGAATGGGAACCTGGGCGTTGGCGTTTTCGGCAAGCGCCGCAGAGAGGATGATCCCGGCAAGCAGCGCTGAAAGTACAGTCTTATTCCCTGACATAGAATCTCTCCTCCGGACAACCCCAACCCCGCGTAGCCGGGAAATTGTACTGCGATTGTAAAAGAGGGCACGCTTTTGGTCACGTACGGCTTGGGCGTCGGGAATCGGAGTCGGGGATCCGTAAATCTCGGCCCTACGGGAGCCGCGCCCCAAAATCAAGATTGCATGGGACGAAAACGAGCGAAATAGCAAAGCTCAGGCTCAGTCGCGCACAGGGCCGCGCAAAGACGGATGGTATAATCCAAGTTTGGCCCAACCTTGCCGTTGGCAGTGGGCGCGTAGCTCAATTGGCAGAGCAACTGACTCTTAATCAGTAGGTTGTAGGTTCGATTCCTACCGCGCTCACCATCTTTTCAA
>CZKY01000051.1_pt1 | contig 55074 bp, 47 predicted proteins | sample 2454881 | NCBI WGS metagenome assembly CZKY01 (sample SAMEA3539301, study PRJEB10725) | soil metagenome | biome: tundra; feature: field; material: soil | place: USA | collected 2010-05 | depth 0.15 m | reverse complement strand
CTTATTCAGTTTTCTTTGGAAGAGTATGGTAGCCTCCGCCTGCTGAAAACTTCAGCGCTAGGCGCGGCTGTGACTCACCGCCCGGGAACACGATTCCGGACGAGTGGTTGGCAACCCAGAAACTGGAACGGGCCGGCGACTTCCCAAGTGCCAAGTTCCGCGTAACCGATACGGAAATCGTGATCGTAAATGAAGCGGCCGGCGGCGCTCACGCTCACGAGGATGCGAAGTTCAGCGTTCTTGACGGATGCCGATTATCGCATTCTCGACTTCAGCTTGATCATCTTGCCATCCACAGCGAACCTGCCGTATCCGTGATGGTGGATGGTCTTCGGATCCTTTTGCGCCGGATCGATCCAGGCCTTGAGCACTTCAAGGACGAAGAGATTGTACTGGTTGACGAGACGGGTATCGACCACCTTGCATTCGAGATTGGCGAAACACTCGGCCACCAGAGGCGGGGCCACGCGCTCGGCGGGCGCCGGCGTCAGACCGAATCTCTCGAACTTCTTCACCTCCCGGCCCGAGCAGTTGCCAACTTCCACGACTTTGGGCGCCAGTTTCAGCGCCGGAACGGCGATCACGCACTCTTGCGTCGCCCGCAATGCGGCAAAGCTGTGATGGGCGCCGCTGACGACACAGGCAACCAGCGGCGGCTCAAACTCGACCATCATATGCCAGGACATCGTCATAACGTTGGCGCGGCCCTTGCGGGCGGTCGTTAGCAGGACCACCGGACCCGGTTCGAGCAACTGGTAGACTTTCGACAGAGGTAGATCTTTCATCACCGTCGCGGCTCCTGGACCCGGTTTCGTTGTCCTCGTGTTCTTGCTTCTTGCTTTTTACTTCCCCGCCGGCACGTACAGCGCGGGAATGTTCTGCTTGTTCACCATTTCATTCAACGCTGGCAGGTCATTCGACATCAGCTCGCGGTACTGCGCCAGCAGCGGTTGCGCCTGTTTTTCCAGATCCTCGAAAACCTCGTACTGCTGCCACGTGGGCGCGGCGTCGCCGGACTCTACGCTGAACAGCAGTGAGTGCAGCCGCTCATCGATCAGCACCGGGTAGTTCAGGTTCGACTCCGAACTCTTCGAGTTCACTTGGAGCAACTGCGACTCCAGATCGAGACTCTTCTTGTCGAAGTCTTTGGTAGCCGCGAGCAGCGAAGCGTAGCGTGTATCGTCGCCGAAACGCCGGCTCAGCCCGCGCGTCTGCGTGCGCACTTCGCGGATCGTCCCGACCGCCTCGTGAATCTCCGATACTTGCGCCACGATCTTGCGTCCCAACTCACTCTGCTTCTGCAAGTCGTCGTTCGACACCTTGGCTCGCGGATCCGCTTTCAACTCCAGCGGCGCCGTGTACGATTTTCCGTCCGCCGTCAGTCGCACCTGATAGGCGCCCGGGGGCACCATCGGTCCACGATTGCGGAATTCCGCGCCGGGCTCTCCCGCCAGCGGCGCTGGACCCTGCAAACGCAAATCCCAGGCAAAGCGGTTCATGCCCACATCGGTCGGAATCTTCTCGTTGGGAGGCGTCTGGTCGGGCCACTCTGGCGGTGTATCCGCTTCCTTCTTCTCTTCGTTGGAGTAGCGCCGCACAACCTTTCCCGACGCATCCAGAAATTCGAGCGATACTACGCCCTTCGGCGCGGTTGGGAAGTAGTAATAAATAATCGCGCCGCTCGGCGGATTCTCGCCCACCGGTTGCCGCCGCTCGAAAAACTCAGGCCAGCGCATGCGATAGGTCAGTCGCGGCTTGTAAAGCACGGCGTCGGTCGCCGCCTGCGCACTGGCTCTCCGCAGCGGTGTGATGTCGTCTAGAATCCAGAAAGAGCGCCCATGCGTCGCCACTACCAAATCGTCATTTTTCACGATCAGGTCGTGGATCGGACTGTTCGGCAAATTCAACTGCAGCGATTGCCAGTTCGCTCCGCCATCGAACGAAACGTAAATTCCCGTCTCCGTGCCCGCATACAACAGGTTCTTCCGCACCGGATCTTCGCGCACGGCGTGCGTGTAAGCGCCATCCGGAATGCCATTCGTGATCTTCGCCCACGTCTTGCCGAAATCCATGGTCCTGAAAATGTAAGGTTTCAGGTCGTCGAGCTTGTGCGTGTCGACCGCCGCATACGCCGTGCCCGCATCGTGCGGCGAAGCCTCAATCAGGCTCACCAGGCTCCACTCCGGAATTCCCTTGGGTGAAACGTTCGTCCAGTTCTTGCCGCCATCGCGTGAAACGTGAATCAATCCGTCATCGGTTCCCGCCCACAACAGGTCTTTCTGCACGGGCGACTCCGCGATCGTGAACACAGTGTCGTAGTACTCGACCGAGGTGTTGTCCTTGGTCAGCGGGCCGCCGGAGGAAACCTGCTTGCTCTTATCGTTGCGCGTCAAGTCTGGACTGATCGTCGTCCAGTTCTTGCCTTCGTCGGTAGTCTTGAAGACGCGCTCGGCAGTCGTATAAATCACCGTAGGATCATGCGGTGAGATTACGATGGGCTGCGTCCATCCCAGCCGGTATCTCAGATCGCCCACGCCATGCCCCGAGCCCTCCATCGGCCAGACCGTAATATCCCGCTGCTGGTTGCTGCGGCGATCAAGGCGGGTGACCGCACCGCCACCGGAGCCCGCATAAATAATGTTCGCGTCTCGCGGATCGGGCGCAATGTAGCCGCTCTCTCCGCCGCCCGCATCGAACCAGTGCTGACGCCCGACATAGCCGTCATCCGTCCGGCTGGCGATGCCCACGGTTGAGTTGTCCTGCTGCGCGCCGTACACGTTATAGAGAAACTCGTTGTCCGCCGCGACGTGGTAGAACTGCGCAGTCGGCTGGTTGTACTCCGTAGACCAGCTCTTGCCGCCATCGACCGAGATCGTCGCACCACCGTCGTTGCCGTTGATCATGCGATTCGGATTCTGCGGATCGATCCAGAACCCGTGATGATCGCCATGCGGCGCCGGCAGAAGAGTCAGCGTCTTGCCGCCATCGGTCGAGCGGAACGCGCCGGTGTTCAGCATGTAGACCGTGTCCGCGCTTTTCGGATCGGCAAAAATATGCGTGAAGTACCACGCGCGCTGCGTGAGCCGCTGGTCTTCGTTGACGCGGGACCAGGTTTCGCCACCGTCGTCCGAACGATACAGCCCGCTTTGCTTCGACTCGATGAGCGCGTACACGCGATTCGAGTCGGCGCCCGAAACGCTGACCCCAATGCGCCCCAGAATGCCCTCCGGCAGGCCTTTCGCTTCCAGATGCTTCCAGGAATTTCCGCCGTCGGTCGAGCGGTACAGTCCGCTGCCCGGGCCGCCGCTTTCCAGACTCCACGGCGTGCGCTGGATTTGGTAAAGAGCGGCGAACATCACGTTGGGATTGTGGGGATCGACCGCGAGATCGATCGCGCCTGACTTGTCGTCCTTGTAAAGAATCTTGTCCCAGGTCTTGCCGCCGTCCGTGGTACGGAAGATACCGCGATCTGGATTCGGCCCGTACGCATGACCGAGCGCGGCGACCAGCACATGGTCGGAGTTGCGCGGATCAATCCAAACACGCGCAATGTGCTGCGTGTTGTTCAATCCAATGTGCTGCCACGTCTTGCCGCCATCCGTCGTCTTGTAGACTCCATCGCCATAAGAAATATTGCCGCGCAGGCACGACTCGCCCGTGCCCACATAAATCACGTTCGGGTTCGATTCCGACACGGCAATCGCGCCGATCGACGAGATCACGCTCTTGTCGGAAATCGGCTGCCAGCTCACGCCGCCATCGGTGGTGCGCCACACGCCTCCGGCAACGCCGCCGAAGTAGTAAGTGAAGGGACTGCCGGGAATTCCGGTCACGGCCAGCACGCGGCCGCCGCGATACGGCCCGATGTCGCGCCACTTCATTCCCTTGAACTGCGCTTCGTTGTACGGCTGCGCCGCCGCCGAGGTTCCGAGCGCTGCGACCAGGACACACCACACCACCAAACCGCGAACATTCATGGACGACCTCCGAAAAGATGATTTCTGCGAAGAAGACCGATAATCATAACTCATCGTTACAGCTAAACTTTAACGCCATCCGAAAATAGAAATTCCAGCGCCTCCCTAAACCGCGCCGCCCACGCCGATTCGCTGTGTGAAGCGCCTTCTTCGATGCGAACCTTCAGCCGTTGTTCGTCCAAGCCAACCTCGCGCAGAATGGCTTCCAGTTCGCGGACGTCGCCAACGATTTTTTCGTCTTTCTCCGTATGCCCCACTTCCCGCGTCCCCATCCCCAGGTACGTGCGCGCCGGCCAACTGCGGAATCGGCGGCTCTCTTCCAGAATCTTCCGGTTCGCCACAAACAGAGACGGGCTCTCGATCAGCAATCGCCCAAACACTCCCGGCGCTGCCAGTTGCGTGTACAACGTGATCAGGCCTCCGAGAGACGAACCGCCCAATCCTGTGTTCTCCGGCCCCTTCAATACCGGATAATGCTCTTCGATCAGCGGCATCACTTCACGCTGCAGAAAATCCGGATAGCATTTTCCCTTCGCGTTCAAAACTCTGGGATCTCGTGACTTGTACGGAATGTACTCGCGAGCCCGGTTCTTCGTGTTGTCGATGCCGACGATAATGAGCGGCCGAATTTTCTGTTCGGCGATCAACCGCGCCGCGGTCTCGCCCGCCTGCCAGTGCACTCCAACAAAAGCTGTCACCGGATCGAACAGATTCTGTCCGTCATTCAAATAAAGGACCGGATAGCGCGTCGCGCCCCAGTCGTCATAGTCGGGTGGCAGCCAAACCCGCAACAGTCGCGTGTTCCCGAAGATACGGCTGCCGAGCTCATGCAACCACACGTTGCCGGCCGCGACCGGCATGGCAGACGTGGCGGCAGGCTTCGTCTTCAGTTTTCGAGTTGTGGGCCGGGACATGGAGTGAATCGAGCTGTCAGCTGTCAGCTTTCAGAAAAAACATTCGGGGCGGCACTTGGGTACATGGGTACTGGCTACTCGCTACTGTCTCGCTTCCACCAGATCACCGCCGCCAACATCGTCATCGTCGCAATCACTGCCAGCGAACTCAAACATAAAATGCACCAGACTCCCAGCACGCGCGCTTCAATGTAGGTCAGGTACAAAGCAAACGCCAGGCCCGCAGCGGCAGCGCCGAAAAGCATTGCCGGAGTCTCGCGCCGCTCGCGATACACCGTGGCCAACCCCGCCAGCGCCGCATACCCGAGCATCCCAATCAGCGCGACCGGGATTCCCAGGATCGACGAATATTCACTGCGGTTCACGATGTCGCAGTTGAACGTTTCTCCGATATCACAGTACGCCGTCTTTGAGGTCGCATAATGATGCTGCAGCGACACCGACGACACCACGATTCCGCACACCGCCAGAATGGCGACTAGGCTCATCAGACGCTGCGTCAACTCGGTCACGGCAGCGAGCACCCAGTGCGGTCGCTCAGCTCTTGCAGACTGAAAATGCGCTCCACTCGTTCGCCGGTTGGCGGAAACTGCCAGGTGGGATAATGCTTGACGTTTTCGTCTTTGCAAACCTGTGACACACCGTGCACGTCGCCTTTGATGCCGCACTCCACGTATGGAACGTACTCGAACGAAGCGTCGAACTTTTCTTTTTGCTCCAGGCAATGCGGACACCACCACGCCCCGTACATCTTCACGCCGCGCTCGGTCAGACAGCGCGCGAACGCATCGTGCCGATGCTGGCTGCGGTTCCCGAGATAGTAGGCCAGCCCGAACGCGGCCACGATCAGCACTGCATAGATCGCAATGCGCCCCCAATTCCGTCTCGAAGTTTTGATCCCGAGCTTTTCGTTTCGCCGTTCTCTTCGCTCTTGCGACATGGATTTCTTATATCACGCCTGTAGAGACCTGGCTTGCCCCGTCTCCGGAGACGCGGCAAGCCGCACAATCCCTCAAACCACGACCCGGAGCGCCGACGGCAGCACTTCGATCGTCCGGCACTCCAGCGTCAGCACCTCGCCGTCCACCATCACATCCACCGGCCCGTCGAGTTGAAACTCGACCCGCCGAACCGCCTGCCGCTCCGCCAGCGGATGCCGAGTATGCGTGCCATCATAAAGTGTCGCCAGGTTTCGGATCAGCCCCAGTCGCCCAATCGGCCCCCATCGCACATATTCAATCAATCCGTCATCGGTAACCGCGTCGGGCGCGATCATCATTGTGCCGCCCGTAAACTTGCTGTTGTTAAACGTCAGAAACAAGCAGCGCCGCGAATCAAACTCTCGCTGACCCTCCAACCGCAGCGGAAACGGGCGCCGATCGAGCCGCGCCAGACAAAGAAAAATAGACAGCAGATACCCGAACTGCCCCAGCCCCAGAAAGCGCCGATGCCGCAGCGCCGCCACGTTCGCCGTAAACCCCACACTCAGCAGATTCGTGTAATAGATCGCTCCATCTTTGTGCGCCAGTCGCAAAACATCACAGGGGCGCGAACGCCGCGCTTCAAGCGCCTGCATCGCGTGCTCCAGGCCATGATCACTGGAATTCCGGTCGTTGAAATCGCGCAGAAAAGAATTGCCGGTGCCAAGCGGAAGAAATCCCAGCGTAGGAATCCGATCTTCCGAGCCGACCGAAAGCCCCTGAGACCCGGCACCTGAGACCTGAGACCTGCTCGCCGGGAACAGCCCGTTGACAATCTCATAAGAGGTTCCATCCCCACCCACCGCCAGAAACTTCCGATAGCCGCGCCCATAGGCCTCGCAAGCAATCAGCGTGGCCTCGCCAGCCGCGCGAGTCGCCACCGTATCGAGCGCAATCCCCGCAGCCCGCAGCCGATCAAGCGCCGCTCCCACACGAACGCCGCAACGACCGCCACCCGCCGCCGGATTGATAATCGCAAGAAAAGTTTCGTTCACGTTTCGCTTTTCGCTTTTGGCTGTTGGCTTTTCGCTTTTGGCTCGCTGCGGTTCCAGACGACTGAAAGCTGACGGCTGAGAGCTAGATCTCCACCACTCCCACCCGCGCCGCGCCCGCCCCAATCTCCGCCGCCAATTCTCCACGCTTGATCTTCAGCGACGCCGTCCGCGGAAAATCTTTCTCCCACACTAAATACCCGCCCACGCGCTTGAAGTCGGCCAGCCGCCGGTTTCGCGCCACCATCTCCTCGCGCAATCGATCGTCGAACTGCTGGTTCTGTTCCAGCCGCACCACCAGCACCAGCATCTCGTTCCCGAGCGACTTCTGCGGCCACAAATAATTCGCCGCAAACACGCAGAATTCTTTCACCGGCAGACCGTCAAACACCGCCTCAATATCCTCGGGATAAATATTCTTCCCGCCCTCGGTGATGATCATATTCTTCTTGCGCCCGAAAAGTTGCAGGTGCCCATGCCCATCAAACCGCCCCTGATCGCCCGTCAGCAGCCAGCCTTCCACGATCGCCTGCGCGGTCTGTTCCGCGTCATCCAGATAATGCGACATGACCGCGCGGCTCCGCACCGCCACTTCCCCAATCCCGTCGCCATCCGGATTCAGCACGCGCACCTCGCTCCCGGGCAGCGGCTTGCCTACCGTATCGGCGCGAAATGGTTTCAGATCGTTCAGCGTCACTGCCGTGCAAGCTTCCGTCAGCCCGTACCCGCAAGTCACCGGAATTCCCAGATCGTAGAAGAACTGCAACGTCGAAGGCTCCGTAAATGCACCGCCAACAATCAGCGCCCGCAGTTCTCCGCCAAACGCCTTGTGCACTTGCGGCAGCAGACGCCGGCTGATCTCCACGCGCGGGCGTCCTCGCGTCAGCATTTTGTTCATCCCGATCAACCGGTCCAGCATCCGCCGCTTTCGGGGCTTCAGTTCATCAAACTTCGCCCGCAGCCCGCGTTCCAGATTCTTCAGCACCATCGGCACCAGGCCCACATAGGTAATGCGATAGCGCACAAACGCATCGCGCACAAACTCCGGACGCAGCGTCCGCAAATGAACCACGCAAGCTCCGCACACGAACGGCCCGATAAATCCCACCATGAAATCAATCGCGTGATTGGTCGGAAGAATACTCAAATAGCGCACGCCCGGCCAAAATGGATACCACGCCGTCAGCGATGTGCACTGCTCCAAATAGCTGTCGTGCGTGAGCACGCAACCCTTCGGACGCCCGCCCGTCCCCGACGAATAGACGATGCAGGCCGTGTCTTCGCGTTGCCGCACCACAAACTGCGGCTCGCCCTTTCTCTTGAATTCCTCCCAGCGGTAAGCGCCGCGCAAGTCCGCTCCCGCCGGCGCTTCCGTCACCAGCACAATTTCCGCCGTGAGTTTTGCGAACTCCGGTGACTGCGTGATCGCACGCCACAAGTAGTCTTCGACAACCAGAAACCGCGCCTTCGAATGCGCCAGCAGTTGCAGTTGCTCGGCCGCGGTTAATTTGTAATCGAGCGGAACCAGCACGCCGCCGCAGAAAAAAATCGAGTAGGCCGAAATCAGCCACTTCGACTGATTCGTCATAATGATCGCCGCCCGGTCTCCTGCCTTGAAATCGGCATCCTCAAGCGCGCGGCAAAGCGGACGCGCCATTTCCTTGAAATCAGAGTAGGTAAGCCGCACTTTTTCGCGGTCGCGGTCGGCTTCAATCAGGCAGGTTTCGTTCGGCCAGCGCTCCAGCGCATCCTTCAGCGCTGCACCCAGGCTGGCATATTGGCGGAGATCAAGCATTCAATGTTCTTATCTCAACACGGAGACACGGACAAAAGCACGAGTTTGGTAGGAAGTGAATAGTGAATAGTTGCTTAATGTCGCCCTTTAGCAATGATAACAACTATTCACCGCCCACTGACCCATTATCCACTCAGTGGAGACGCACCAAGCTCAACAAAAAAAACAAGCCGACGAGCAGCATACAGACCCCGTTGACTAAGACCCATTTTTCATCGGTCATCGAACCGACTCGCGGTAGGAAAGTCCACATCCGGTAGAGAGGCCTTGTTACGACATTTCTTTGGGGGTTCAAAGATGTCGCTATGAGCAGCATCCCGAGCGCACACCCGCCCATTCCAACGAGGAGTACCAGCTCAAACGTCACGACTCCGTTCATGTGCAAGAGATTTCCCATTCGGCCGATGTTGCGATAGTGGCAGCGCCGACTGCGCTCACGCCGACATCAACTGTCTCTAAAGCCGCGCCTGAATCCGATTCGCCAGCGTCCGGAAATCCGACACGCCCTGCAGTTCATAATCCGGCAACTCGATCGAGAAGTGATGCTCCAGTCGCGTCAGCAAATCGAGCGCCTGCAGGCTGTCGATGCCCAGCGTCTTGAAAAAGTCGCCGTCGGGGGTAAGCTTTTCCCGGGGCACCTTGAAATGCGAAGCCGCAAGATCAAGAATCTGGTCAAGCGTGTGATCGGTCGTCGGCATGAATACTGCGCCTTTCAAATTACTAAATTACAAATTGCCAAATTACAAATTCACGGCAGATACGGCTGTGGCCCTTCATTCTCTACAAACCTCCGCAGCCCTTCTTCGACGGCTGGACGCGAATAAAGGTCGCAGAAAATGTCAATCTCCCGCTTCAACTCCTCATACGGGATCGGCTTCACAAACTCCTTCGCCGCCGCTGCCGTCCGGCGGTCAAATTTTCCGACCTGGCTGGCCGTAGCGCGCGCCACACGCAACGCCTCGCCTTCGGCGGCAATCTGGCTCACCAGGCCAATCTGCTGCGCCTTTATCACATTGAAGCTGCGCCCGGTGAGCAGCAGATCGCGCACGACGGCATTGCCCAAGTCCCGCTTCAGCCGCGGAATCCCGCCAAATCCCGGAATCAGCCCTAGCCGCAGTTCCGGAAAGCAAAATCGCGCCATGCGGTCCGCAACAATAATGTCGCAAACCAGCGCCAGTTCGAACCCGCCGCCAAAGGTCACACCGTGCACCGCCGCGATCGTCGTCAGCGGCGTCGCATCGAGTGCGTTCATCACCGAGTGAATGCGCTCCAGAAACTCCCGCACCCCGCGTAGCGCCGCGCCCTTTTCCGTCTCTTGCCCGCGCTGAAACAACTCGCGCAAATCGGCTCCCGCCGAAAACCCGGCCTTCAACGTCGAATGGACAATCAACGCATGCACTTCATTCGTCAGCCTAGGCAGAGCCGCCGCAAATTTTTCCAACTCGTCCAGTGTGAGCGACCCGATCTCGTTGCAAGGATCGCGATGCAGTGCAAGCTCAATCGCTCCATTCACGATCTGCCACGAAAGCGTCTGCCCTTTGAAGTTGTTCATGCCGTCTTCGCTGCCTGGTTCTTCGAGCCCTCGTAAATCGCGTCAATTTCTCTTTGAAACCGCTCTGCAATCAAGTCGCGCTTCAGCTTTCCATTCGCCGTCAGCAGCCCACTCTCGATGGTGAACGCTTCCTCCACCATATGAAAAGCCCGCACCTGCTTATAGTGTGGGAGGCTTGGATTCACAAGGTCTAACGCCGCCTGCGTTTTCTCGCCGCTCACTTTGCCCGTGACCAGCGCCGCCAGATATCCGCGCGCATTGCCCACGACCACCACCTGAATCGCACCCGGCAACTCGTGCAGAATCTTATCCTCAATCGGCTCCGGCGCAATGTTATGCCCCGACCCCAGAATAATCAGGTTCTTGATGCGACCGACAATCTTCCAGTTTCCGTTCGTGTCCACTTCGCCCTGATCGCCGGTATGGAACCAGCCATCGCGCAGCACTTTCGCCGTCTCTTCCGGACGATTCCAGTATCCCGGAAAAATATTCGGCCCGCGCACCACGATTTCCGCATTCTCCGCGACCTTCATCTCGACACCGGAAATCGCCGGCCCCGCGCGCCCCGGAATGACCGGCGCATCCGGATCATCCATGGTGCAGATCGCCGTCGTCTCGGTCAGGCCGTACACCTGCAAGACCGGGATGCCAAGCATCATAAAAAACAGTTGCGTCTCCACACTCAACGGAGCCGAGCCGCAGATCAGCGCGCGTAGCTTGCCGCCGATCATCTTTTTTCGAATGGTAGGAAATACGAGCCGATTCGCCAGTCCGAGCCAAAACCCGTCCCCGGCGCGCGATTTGCCCTCCTGCCGCCGCACCCACGCGCCCTTTGCTTTGGTATACACCTTTAACGGAATCCCACCCGTCTTCCAAAGCTGCTCGTCGACCGCTTTGCGCATGCGTTCGAGAAGCGCGGGAACATTCAGGAAATAATCCGGCGCCGCCAACCGCATCTCCGTGGCAATCTTCCCCAGATCCGCATTCAACGTCAGCATGTTGCCACGCAGCAGGCAGGTCAGCATCACGATCCACGAGCCCGCAAAGCAAAGCGGCAGGTAATGAAACACGGCCTCCTGCCCCGGACGGTTCTTCGTCGGATGACTCCGCATAAGCTGATCCAGCCGTCCCGAAGTGCAGCCCAGCATGTGCCCGACGTTGCCCGCGTTTAGCATCACACCCTTCGCCTCGCCGGAGGTGCCCGAGGTGTAGATGATCGTCACCACATCTTCTTCTGCAACCGTCAGCGCCGGATTCTCCACCGGCCCGCGCCCTGCCGTGAAAACATTTTCGAAGCAGAAATGCGGCGGCGCCTCAGGCCACGCTTCCACGATCGCATCGGCCAGCGACTGCTCGCCGCAGGCAATCACCGCCGGCCAGCAATCCTTCATCATCGCGACGAGTTCGGCCGGCGATTGCCGCGCGTACAGCGGCACCACCGTCAGACCCTCCGCCATGACGGCCAGATCCATTGCCACCCACTGCGTCGAGTTATGCGCCAGCAGCGCGCAGCGATCGCCCTTCTTCAGCCGCAGCCGCCGCAAATAAGCCCGCGCCACCAGCACCTGAGCCAGCAACTGCCGCGCTGTGAGCGGAACCGCCTGCCCGCTCCTCAGCTCATGGAGAACAACGTTGTCTCCACTCTTTTCCACGCTGGCAAAAATCTGTTCTAGAAATGACATGCGGTTCTGGTCGATCAGGATTGCCGATGCCGCAAGCTACCTTCTGGAATTTCCTTGGTGAACCTTCGTGCCCTTGGTGGTTTCCGCACTTGTTTAACCACAGAGAACCACGATACGAAGGAGCCCAACCTAACCATAGGCCTTCACCAACTCTTGCAACCCCTCGCCCATCGGCGGCAGATAATCCTCCCAGCTCCATTCCCCGCGCCGTGTCGGAAACTCCGGATACCGCCGCTGCACTTCTTCTTCGAAATACACGCCCATGCGAGCCATCAATTTCAAATTCCTCACCACGCTCCGCGCGATCCCGTCGGCAATCCGCTCCCCTTCGCGATCCAGAATTTCGAGCGCCGCCAGAGTCCGCGCCTCCAGGTCCGGATCATCCACATTCATCAGCAACTCCGGATGCCCGCGCTCGTTCATCAGATTCCGGATGCGTTCATCCATCGTGATCCCCGCCGACGCCACCAGCACCGGCATCGAAGTCACAATCCCGTGATAGCGCGAAGACACCATCATGCGGCAAGCCCGCAGAATACTGACCAATTGGTACATGTTGTAGTCGTCCGAGGTCAGAACCGGAACTCCGCCCAGCTTCTCCGAGATACGCCGGCAAGGCCGGGCATCCATGCGCTCGGTCGCCGCCATGATCACAAATACATTTTTCTTCTGGCGGAACGCGGCCACCGCATTGGCAATCGAACTCAAATAATGTTCGTAGGCCCGGTCCGCCTCTGGCCCCGCATGATGAAAGTAGGGCCCGCGGTAGTGGCTCTTTTTGTATGCGCCGGTCAGGCTGTGCAGCGCGGCCTTCGCCACCGACGCCTTCACCGGCCACTCAAACGGATTGATCGGACACACCACCAGCACCGGCGTCTTTCCATCCCAGCCCACATCGCGCAGCGCTTTCTGCCCATACTCCGCGCCCATCGGCTCAAACGTCCACGCCGTGTCCGTACCCAATTCCGTCGGTACGCCCAGCTCGCGCAGAATTTTCCGCGACTCGTCGTTGCGCGTGATCACCAGCGAATTCCTGCAATAGCGCCCGCACATCTTCGCGACCAGCGGATCCATGTGTCCTGCCTCGGCGCCGTAGCCGATCGAAAGCTTGTTCTCGGCCGCCGCGATGCCCAGTGACCCGATCATCATCGTCGCTAGCGCATTCGCAAATTTCGATTTGAACATCGAACCTTCACACGCCACCACGCCGTGATGTTTGGGCACTTCATTCGCCAGGAAGGGCGGAAAAATATCCGGCAGCCGAACCTGCGACGTGCCTTCAAAATATCCGCGCGACCGGTCAAAATTAAACGTCATCATGCTGAGGTCAACGTTCTCCGGCCCAAGAATCCGCCGGATCTGCCGCAGCATTTCTTCCACTCGAACATCTGACCCCGTGTTGCGCGTCCCGTTGTAGCCCGCAAACAGCAGCTTCAGTTTCTCGCCCGGCTGCCACGGCTCCCCCTTGCCCATCATCCACTGAATTTTCTTGCCCTCGATGATGCTCGATACCCAAGCTTCCAGAACGAAGTCCATCATGCGGCAGACCCTCCCGCCCTCGTGCTCTCCGGCCAGGCTTGATATGGATAATCAAAATTGTGCTCGCGGCTGAACCGGAGCAGAGGAAGACTGTATTGCGAAAACGGCGCCGGCTTGCGTCCCATTTCCGTTGTGACCCGCGTATTGTCGAACACCGTATTCCATGTCAAATACGGCAAGAAAACCTTCATCAGTGCCGCTCCATGCCCCACCGGTCCTTTGCGGTTGGCAAGCATGTTGACAATGGAACCAAACGACCCTTCGAGGATCGGCAAAAACAGCTGCCCGCGCCGGTTCTGCTCGGCTGCCAGCGCCTTCGTCAATTCCTGAAATGTCTGCGCATCGTTGCCCGAAGACAGATGATAGGTGTCGTGCTCGGGACTCGCCTTCATGTGCAAGCTCGAAATCGCATCCGCCACGAAGTCCACATTCACAATGTCAATCTTGTCATGCGGACGAAACGGCAGCACCGGCAATCCCGCCAGGAACACGAACGATCGCACCATGTCGAACTGTGTCGTCTGCGGATAGCGGCTGTCCCCCAGCACGATACTCGGCCGGAAAATCGTTAGCGGCACGTCCGGGAGCAACTCGCGCACCATGTGCTCGCAGAATTTCTTCGTCCGCGCATACGGATCGTAATCCGAGCGTTCCCACTCAATCGACCGGTCTTCCAAAACAACTTCGTGGCTGCGCTTCCCCGCCACCGCCACCGTGCTCACATTCGAAAACCGCCGCAGCCCGTGATAATACTGCGATTGCCGCGCCAACTGCACCACTTCGAGCGTTCCGCGCAGATTCACATTCAGACAACTCTTCTCCGACTTCCGATTCAGCGAAGCCGCACAGTGGATCACCGAATCGGTGCTGTGCACCAGTCGGTCGTAGTCTCCCGGTTCGAGCCCGAACTGTGGCGACGTAAGATCGCCGCGGAAAACCCGGATCTTCGCCTGCAAGTATTCGTAGAATTTGGGAAACGGCATGTGCAATTGCATGGCATGCCAAAGCCGCAGCTCCGCGTCACGCGGATCGCGGCCGCGCACCAGCAGATTCAAGGTCGCGTCATGCTGGTCGAGCAGATTCGCGGCGACATGCGCGCCGATGTACCCGGTCCCGCCGGTCAGGAAAATTGCCACGTTGCTCCGTTTGTCCCCGTCTTCAGCGCATCGCCATTTTCGGTCGTTGTCGTTATCGTCAGCGGCGGCGGCATCTGCAGCACCCGCGGCGCACGCGCTTCCAGCGGACGCCCTTCAATCAGAGGATACGTCCACCGCCGCAGTGCCGGAATATGAATGTCGATCCAATACTCCCACCAATCCAGTCCCGCCGTGTCATATCCGAAAATTTCTTTCTCTTCGGGCGCCAGCGCCTGCGACAACTTCTCTACATTATCCGCGACAAAATCATGCTCGTTGTGCAGAATAAACGGCTCGAACAGGCCCACTAATTTTTCCACGCGCTCGAGGTTGCGCTCGGTTTTCGCGAGTGGCTTCTTCATCGGCAGCGGAGACATCACACGCTGAATCGATTTGATAATCATCTTCTGCGCCGGCGCCGACATGCGGTTATAACGCTCTTTCGAAACCGGAATCGCATCCATCCGCAGCCGCAGCCAGTACTCCAGACCTTCCTGCGCCCGATAGTGACGCCGGTGGCCCAAACTCGTCAACTCGATCGACCGCCCCATGTCGCAGGGGTTCGTGCACGACGTCGCCAGTTGGTACAGCGGATCGTGCCGCCGCTCCACCAGCGCCGCGGCAATCAGCGTCATCCCGGCGCACACCGCATCCACCGGAATAATGTCCAGCCGCTTGCGTTCGTTCGAAGGCAGTTGCCGGAAAGCCGTCCCCAGCAGATACGACAGCGACGCCGAAGTATTGATCCCCTCATTCCACCCGCGAAACGGCTTCGCCACCGAGGTCTCAACAATGGCCGGACGCACAATCGCAATCGGCAGCCCCGCGCCATGCTTCGCGATCATCGATTCCGCCAGGCTCTTGGTGAATGTGTAAGTATTCGGCCAGCCCAACTGCTTCGCACGCCGGGTGGCTTCTTCGGTAAGATAATTTTTCAGCCAGCGAACCCGGTTCTTGCGGATCTGGTTTTCCAGTGCATGCCCACTCAGCCCTTTGGCCGCATGCTCTTTCCCCAGCGCCTGCTTCTTCAGTTCCTCGGTGACTTCCGGCCCTTCCACCCGCGCTTCCGCCGACTCCACCAGTTCATGCAGGCGATGCCACTCTTTTTCCGCGTCGAAATCCGCTAACCCGGCCGGCGTGTAGTTCAAAGGCAACCGCTCACTCACCCGCCCATCGCGCTGCCCAGCCACATAGCAAGTCGAAAGATGCAACAACGCCGCGTGATCCGACCCGCGAATGAATTCGATCAGGTGATACGTGGAATCCACATTCACCGCCAAAGCGTCCCGCAGATCCGGATTGAAATCCGTCAATCCCGAACTGTTGATGATCAAATCCAGATCCTTGCGCAGCTGCGCTGCAGTCTCAGGGTCCAGCCCCACGCCCGGCTGCGAGACATCGCCCTCCACCACCTCAACCTTTTCCGCCAGCAGGGCGCCCAGCCGGTCGCCGTATTTCTCAAACACGGGATCAAAAACCGGCGATCCCTCTATCATTTTCTCGAAGCGCTTCTGTCCGGGACTCGACTTCTGCCGCCGGATCAGCAGATAGAGTTTCCCGATCTCAGGCAGATCCATCAGCGTATTCGCCAGCCACACCTTACCGATAAATCCCGTAACGCCGATCAGCATCACGCGCTTTCCGCCCAGCGCCTTGCGCACCGAAAACCGCGCCGGATAGCGTTTTTCGTCGAAATACACAATCGGACGAACCCGCGGCGCCTCCACCCGCACCGCCGGCACAATCGCCGAGGCCAGTGCCTTCGGACCGCGCAAACCAAGAGCGCGCACCCAACGCGCCGGACTCTGCTGCCCGTCCGGACCCGCTTCGCGAATCCGCGCAAACATTCCCCGCGGCCGGATTACTGGACTCAGCAGCCGTCCAGTTGCAACTCCATCGCGGAAATCGAGGCGGTTCGCAATGATCCACCGCACTCCCAGATGCCGCGCCAGCGGGCGCATCATATGCTCCAACCCCTGGCTCACCAGCACCACGTCCACGCCCGTCGCCTGCAATGCCTTCAGGTGCTGCACTCCTTCTTCTTTGAGCAGCGGCTTCAGCTTGTATTCGAATTCTTCTTCGCCCAGCAGATCGAGCCGGTCGCGCGTAATCCCGCGCAGCACGGCGTGCACGATCCGAGTCGCAGCGACGCGATTCGCCGCATACAAAAATGGCCGCAGCAGCGCCATCACGAGCACCAGACTGCGGCGCGCCGCCCGCGCGATAAATGTCTGGCTGTTCCAAGTAAAAAATGCGATCGGCCGAACCGTGGTCAGCTCCAGCAGACTTCCCTCCACCCGCCAGTAAACGGGCGACGAAGGCCGCGAACGACGAGGCGGCGAAGCGATGGCCGGAGCGACGCGCGAAGCCGACGGCACGCCTGCTGCCGGCGCGCTGGGGTCAAGCGACGTCCGCGCCCGAACTACTTCGAGATTGTTCACAGGTTCCACGAATCAATATTCCGGCTGCGCCTTTTTTCGAGACAACGTTCCGAGACAACTTTCTCTCGGCTCACAATGCCCCCAGGAGACAGGGCGCAATTATCCATTTTAACCTCTCCTTCGCAAAGCACGAAGAATAACCGCAAGCCGGTAGTGGCCGAAATGTTTCGGCCACTACCCGCAAGCCCCTCTCCGCGTGGGTTCTCACCCCGCCCGTTCTACCCAGCACACATCCCAATACTTCCCAAACTTCCGCCCACTCTCGCTGAACACGCCCACCACTTTGAATCCAAAGCGCCGATGCAGCGCCTCGGTCGCCGCGTTCGGCAACACATACACCCCCACAAAACGATGAATGTCCTCGCCCCTCAACACTTCAAACAACTTCGCATACAACCGGCTGCCAAGGCCCTTCCCCACCGCCTCCGGCGCGCAATAAAGCGTCGTCTCCACCGTCGTCTCATACGCTGCCTTCGGACGAAACCGCGTCGTCCCCGCGTATCCCATCACGATCCCATTTTCTTCGGCGACCAATAGCCGATGCCGTCCCGTTACGCTAAACTGTGCGAACCAAGGCTCCCGCCGTTCCACCGTGTAAGCTTCAACGTCAAACGTCACCGGAGTATTCAGAACGTAGTAGTTATAGATCTCTGTGATCCGCGCCAAGTCCCCACGTTCCGCCGTCCGAATACGCATCTCGCTCATCGCCGTCCTCGAAGAAGAATTCCGCAATTACCGCATGACCCACCCTAAGACCGCTGCTGCCGCAACCAACCAGGCCGAGTTCACGCGAAATCGGAGCAGTGCGATCAAGCCCACGCCGAACACGACCAGCGTTGCGCGGTCCACAATCGATGCCTTCCCCAACTGCCACGCCACCACCGCGATCAACGCGAGCGACCCCGCGACCACTCCATCGAGCGCTGCCGCCGCCACTGCCGATCTTCGCAGCCGCGGAATCAGCGGCCCGCTCACCGCCACCAGCACGAATCCCGGCAGAAAAATTCCCACGGTCGCCACCGCCGCGCCCATCCAGCCCGCCACAACGTACCCGATAAACGTCGCGGTCGTGAACAGCGGACCGGGCGTAAACTGCCCCACCGCGACCGCGTCAATCAACTGCTTCTCGGTCAGCCAGTGCAGACGCTCGACGAACTCGGTCCGCAGAAACGCCAGCAATACATATCCGCTGCCGAACACCACCGACCCAACTTTCAGAAACGACAAAAACAGCCGCCCCAGCCCGACCGGAAACGCCGCGCCCATAGCCGCAACCGCCATCGCCCCGGCAACAACTTTCGGAAGCCCGACTATTTTCGGAAACCCAACCGCGCCCACCAGCCGGTTCTTCATCGCCAAAGCCGCCGCCGATACCAACCCGGCAAACACCAGCACCAGCACTGGACTGACTCCCAAGAAATTCAGCACCGCCGCCAGCACGGCAATCACCGCCAGCAGAGTCGTCCGCACTCCCGTCCGTCCCAGCTTCCCCAGCGCCTGAATCACGATTGCGACCACGGCCGGCTTGATCGCCGACAGTACGCCTTCGGCCTTCGGTAGCGAGCCAAAGCGCACATAGGCCCACGCAATCACCGACACAATTGCAGCCGCCGGAATGATGAAGCAGCAGCCCGCGACAATCAGACCGCGCCAGCCGCGTTTCAGTTGACCTACAAAAATTGCGACTTCGGTCGAACTCGGTCCCGGAATCAAATTCGCGGTCGCCAGCCGGTCCAGAAATTCGGCCTGGGTAATCCACTTCCGCCGCCGCACGAATTCTTCTTCCATCATCGCCAGATGCGCCGGCGGACCACCAAACGCAATCGTGCCCAGCTTCAAAAACACCAGGGCAATCTCAACCAGCGAAGCCTCCCGGATTTCCGTGGACTCAGCCATAGCCTGTGTGGCGCGGGCGCCCCCGCCCGCGAACTCGCCGCCGAAGTGGAAAATTCGAGGGTACCGCAAATTTTCGTCTGTAAGAATTGATACCATGATTCACCCGCGCAAATAGTCCAGCGCGCAAGCGGAGGAAGCAGCAACGTGAATATGCTGACGCTATTCGGACTGTTCGCGGTGACCGCGATGTTGGTCACTTATGCGCTGGAGAACCGCAGTTCCTGGTTCATCCTGGCGTTCGCCGTTGCCTGCGCGCTCGGCTCTGCGTATGGTTTTCTGCAAGGCGCCTGGCCCTTTGGAGTGGTTGAGGCCATCTGGTCGGTCGTCGCCGTGCGCCGTTGGTATTTCGCAAGGCGATGACGCTGCACCTGATCGCTTATTGCTGAAGCTGATCATTCAACTCCTGTCCTTCACGTCACGCAGTACGCAACAATCGTCCGCCCACGCGGCCCTCGCGTCTTCTCCACCTTCTCCAGCAGCTTCCCTTCCCGGTCATCCGGATCGACGACCATCTCGCAAGCAGCAATCTGTTCATCAGTCGCGCCGTGAAAGCACATTTCGCAGACTCCCAAGCCGCCTTCTGCTCGTACGGGAGGACCAAACGTACGGCACGTCATCGGCCGAGCCTCGTAAAGATCGCACAATCCCGTCTCCGGATCGAGCACCGGACACGGCTCCTCGTTGGCAAATTCCGCGAAGCGCTCTTCCGCCTCCGGACCTTCGTCGAGCACGCCCGTTTTCGGATTGCCGGGAAACTCCGCCGACAACCGCCCCACCGAAGCCCGCGCCCGCCCGCGAATTCGGCCCGCCCTTTGCGGGTCCGCCTTTTCGAGGTCAGCCAGTCCCTGCTGCAACCGCACCGCATCCAGTTGGTTGATGGCAAACACACCCATACAGCACTCCGTGCATCCCGGACGACACACCAGCCACTCGCCGCTACGCCGCGTGGCATCCGCCAGAGCCGCGTCCACGATCTGGATCAGCGCCCCATCCGCAGCCGGCAATCGCCGCGTAGACATGCCGGAAGCATACCGCATCGCCGGAGCCGCGCAGAGTGGTCGGAATCACGAGCAAGAAATGGAGGCGCAATCGAGGGAAAGAAATGGAGGATGGGCGGGTTCGCCAATCCTCCAAGAATGGTGTAGCAACAAGCTAGGGTTATTTGCTGTCGCCGTCGTGGTCCACATCGCCAGTACTCTTCAGGGTGACTGTGTCCTGCGGGAGCGAGGCACTCTTCGGAGTCTGGGCCGAGGGTTGAGGGTGGCGAGCAGCCGGTTGTGAAACTTGGTTAGCGTAGCTGGCTTGGGCACTGCTAATGGGATTGATCATACGAAGGGGATCGGCATTGTCTGAAAACTCTTTGGCGAAATCAGGCCGGGATCGGCAATCTTTGGTAATGGTTACTGAACATAAAGAAACGATCCTCCGAACAATCATCCCCAGTCAAATATTGTCATCAGAGTCATCCCTCCTCAAATAATGGGCGCGGCTTCCAGCCGCGCCGTAAACGCGAGTACAATGACGTGAATCCCGGTAGCTCCCTAACGTATATTTTCCCGCGCTCCAAAGCGCTGTCCCGGTCAGTCAACCAGCAAAGGGGACGCAGATGTTCCGCAAAACCATCGCCGTCGGACACGCGGTGTTAACTGTCGTTCTCGGCTCCGCCGCGTTGCTCAGTCAATCGCCGCCCGCGCCGCCCAGTTCCTCGGCAGGGCTTGAGTTTCCCGTGATCATGCGGCAAAACGTGGCTGCCGGCACTACCCCCGTCGGAACCAAGGTCCAGGCCAAACTCGTAGTCGCCACCTTGGTCAATGGCGTAGTAGTTCCGCAGGACGCCATCTTGTCCGGAGAGGTTACCGAGTCCGTGGTGAAGTCTGCAACCGACCCATCCCGCCTCGCCATTCGCCTGGACTCCGCGCAGTGGAAAAATCGATCGGCGCCCATGGTGCTTGCGCTCGCGCCCAAAGTTTACTTGACCGCCTGGTATTACCCCGCGGCGCCGCCGACCAATCAGGATCCATCGTCTGGGCTGCCCGACGATGCCCACAACCCGAGAGCTGGGAATATGGCTGGTGTCTACCCCGGCCAGAGGAACCCGACTTCACCGCCCTTTTCAGGCCCTGATAGGGACAAGGACACGCTCCCCGCGCCGGCGTCAGACATTTCGCAACACCGCGTCCTGATGAAAAATGTAGAGTCCACGCGCAATAGTGAAGGAGCCGTTACCCTCACTTCCAAGCGTTTCAATATCAAGCTCGATAAAACGACCACCTATGTCCTCGCCGCGGGCGACCTGCTACCGGCGAACTAACAAGCCAAGTGCCCCATTTCTTCTCTGTCCTCTCTTAGACGCACCCCTTTGCCCCCCTGCCTTTTCAACAACTTACCCCCATAAAATCCCCCAAATCCCCGCTTAACCCTGATTTTCTCCCCTTCATTGCCTTCTTCGTGCGTAACGTTCACGGTTTCAATAGGATCACTGTGACCCATTCCACGCATCGAAACTTCCAGGTTTCACTGGTAGGTTTCCTCGTGGAAAGTCTATTTACATAGGTTCCCGTAAGCGGGACCGCGGGGACAGTTCTAATCTCCCGAGCTGAGGAAAGCGAGAGCAGAATGCATAAGCCGATCAAATACGTTGAGAAGGCCGTGACGGTTGCCGCCACGGGCGCATGGGCAGTGTTTGAACGCCTGAACCGCGTGGCTCCGAATGTGGCGCCGACTCCCAAGTGGTCCGACAAGCCCCTGCTCAAGTCCTGGGAAAAGTCGAAGCCGCCGCTCGGCTGGCCGCGCTCCACCGATTCACTTTGTCCCAAGTGCGTGCCTGAAATACGTCAGCAGATTCTCGACGGCCACCTGCCGGTCGACGTTCTGATGAACGAAAAAGTCGGCGAGATCAAGGCCCAGATCATCGAACGGGACGGCAAGATCTGGATGGTCAAGGACTGCGTCAAGCACGGGCACTTCGAAGACTTGATGTCGATTGACACCGAATTTTCGCAACACCTCGAAGATGTTTTCCCCGGTCGCGATATCAAGGCCCACAGCGACGAGAAGCTGCACCATCATGGAACGTCGACGGTGAAGTATGGACGCGGCGCGGTGCTCACCGTCGATCTCACCAATCGCTGCAACATGATGTGCGATCCCTGCTTCATGGACGCGAATCAGGTCGGCTACGTCCACGAACTTACCTGGGAAGAAATCAAGACCGTGCTCGACAACGCCATCACCATCAAGCCGCGTCGTCAGATGTCGGTCCAGTTCTCCGGTGGTGAGCCGACGCTCTCGCCTTACTTCCTCGACGCGGTTCGTTACGCCCGCAAAGTCGGATACAACAGCGTGCAGGCCGCAACCAACGGGATTGAGTTCGCCAAGAGTTACGAATTCTGCGAACAAGCGGTCGAGGCCGGCGTGCGTTATGCCTACCTGCAGTTTGACGGAATCGGCAACGCCGCCAACGATCATCGCGCCGTAGGCAACCTGTTCGATGTGAAACTAAAAGCCATCGACAACCTGCACAAAGCCGGCTGCGAAATCGTGCCCGTCATCACCATCATCAACGGCATCAACAACGAGCAGGTCGGACGCATCATCCAGTTCGCGCTCGACAATCCAAAGAAGATCGGCTTCCTCAGCTTCCAGCCCGTGTCGTTCACCGGCCGCGACGAAGCCATCACCGACGAACGCCGCCAAGCGCAGCGTTACACACTCGCGCACTTGGCCCACGACGTAAAGAATCAAACCGGCTTCGGCGTCCCCGCCCGCGACTGGTACCCGATCAGTTTCATGAGCACCTTCAGCGACTGGGCCGACGTAATGCATGCCCAGGATTCCAACAACGATTGGGGCCAACTCTCCTGCGGTTGTCATCCGAATTGCGGGACGGGGATGGCTCTTATGATTGATAAGGAGACTAAGGAGGCGGTGCCGGTTACTGCTTTCTTAAAGGGCGATCAACTGGCTAAGGATATCGCCAAGGTGAACGATGCAGCTCGCAGCAAATTCTGGACTGCGTTCGGGATGGCGCTCTGCCTGATGAAGAACTACGATTCGTTCCAGTCGCCTACGCACTTCAAGATGACGGACCTGCTTAAGAAGTTCGACAAGAACTTCAATGCTACGGGCAAGAACTATGGCAAGGTCGGTCCGGATCGGACGATTGACGACGTGATGAAGCGGCGGCAGGACCGTTGGAACTTCCTGTTCATCGCCGGGATGTGGTTCCAGGATCTGTTTAACTACGACTTCCGGCGCACCGAGCAGTGCATCATTCCTTATGCTACGCAGGAAGGCGAGATCAGCTTCTGCGCCTACAACACGGGCGTGGGCTGGCGCAACATCATCGAGAAGATGCACATGACTTCGACGCTCACCAAGTGGTACGAAGAGCACGGACGTCACGAGATCTTCGCGGGCGGCAAGAAAGTCAACATGGAAGACGCGGAGCACGCGCTCTACCTGCGGGAAGAGATCGTTACCCACGAAGTGCAGCACGATCTCGACAAACTGGGCATTGCGAAGACGGCACGCGAAGAAAAGAAGCGGGCTCGCGACAGCAAGGCTGAGACCAACAAGGTTAAGAACGACGCGGCCTACGACGCGCGCATGGCGCAGCTCTATCGGGAAGTGGTCCTGAAAGAGAAGCCGGCAACGTCGGAAGGTGGATTCATTCCGCTGGGCGCGATCACTGCGGCAATCGCTCCGGCAAACGGGAATGGCGCCGCGAAGAGGGTTGAAGAAGTTGGCGAGCCGGTGGCGGGAGACTAGGTCTCAGTTCCCGGTTCTCAGTTCTCAGAGGCTGCTTGAAAAAGAGCGGCCTTTTGTTTTGCGAAGGGCCCGCGAAAGATGTGATGGCGCACAGCCCCCAGTTAATTCAGGAAAAGTCTATTCGGCGGCCATGAATTTCAGGCACACGGGCGAGGGCACTTTGAGTGTCTGCCCGGTGGGAGTTAGTCTTCCGGAGTTGGGGTCGATGCGAAAAACTACTATGTTGTTGGCGTCTTGATTGGCTACTAAGAAGAGCTTGCCGGTGGGGTCGATTTCGAAGTTGCGCGGTGTCTTGCCTTGGGTGGGGAAGTGATCCGCGAGAGTTAGAGCACCGGTGTTACTGTCGATGGAGAAGACGGCGATGCTATCGTGTCCGCGATTGGAGGCGAATAGAAACTTGCCGCTGGGATGCACCTGGATTTCGGCCGCGTCGTTGTTCCCCGAGAAGCCTTTCGGAAGAGTCGAAACCGTCTTCAGCGCGTGCAGAGCGCCGCGGCTCGGGTCGTAGGAAAATGTAGTGATGCTGGACTGCAATTCATTCACAACGTAGACGAACTTGCCGTTCGGATGAAAGGCCAGGTGGCGAGGCCCGGCGCCGGGGTCGAGCTTGGCATAGGGAGGATCGTTCGCGGTGAGGGATCCGTTTTTTGCGTTGAAGGGGTACACCAGCAACTCATCTAGTCCGAGATCGACTGCGATGGCAAAACGATTGTCGGGTGTGGTCTCGATCCAATGCGCATGCGGGGCTTCCTGGCGTTCGCGGTTGACGCTGGACCCGACGTGCTGAACGAAAGCGGAGGAATCGCCGATGTGGCCGTCGGCGCGGACGGGGAACACAGCCACGCTTCCGCCGGTATAGTTTGCCACCAGGGCGTACTTCCCAGTTTTGTCGAATGCGATGTAACAAGGGTCGGCACCGCGCGAGGCGACTTCGTTCAGGAGCGATAACTTGCCGGTCGGGCGATCGTTCTTCTGGCGATCAATGGCGAAGGCGCTGACCGCTCCGCTGTTGCCACCTTTATACTTCGGGACTTCATTCGCTGCATACAGGAAGCGGCGGCTCGGGTCGATCGCGAGGAATGAGGGATTGGTGGTTTCTGCTGCTACACCGAGCGGAGTTAGTTCGGCGGATGCGGCATCGAAGCGGTAGGCATAAATGCCTTTGCTCTCCTTCTCGGTGTAAGTGCCGACGAAAAGAAGGTATTTGTCTTTTGGAGAATCTTTAGCGGCGCTCGCGGTGACGAGCGACAGGAGGAGGAAGAGCCAGTGCAGGCAGAGGCGGCGAGAAATTGTCATGGCGATTATCAAAACGTATTCGAGGTGGAAGCGCAAGGGCGGGGGAGCTTGGGCGGGTGCGCGCAGCTCCGGCGAGTAAGGATAGCGCTTACTGTTAAGTGCTGGCAGAATAGAAAACGATGGCCCCCCGGGAGCAGGGGCGACCGCTCCCCGGCCTCGAAAAGCGCGAGACCTGGGGCACGCAAGCCTTTCGAGTTTGATCTTCGCATGTTCCGTTAGCTATAAATAATGTCCTATGAAAATTCTCTTCATTGGTGGAACCGGAATCATCAGCGCGGCTTGCACGGCACTGGCTGCCAAGCGGGGCTTGGATGTCACGCTACTCAGCCGCGGCCAGCATGCGTCGCAGCTCCCGCCTGGCGTCAAGACTCTGATTGCAGACGTGAACGATCCCGCCGTACTCCAGAAACTGGAGCACGATTCGTTTGATGTGGTCGTCGACTGGATCGCTTTCACCCCGGCCGACATCGAGCGCGATCTCAAGCTGTTCCGGGGCCGCACACGGCAGTTCGTGTTTATCAGTTCGGCCAGCGCTTATCAGAAGCCGGTGACGCACTACTTGATTACCGAGTCCACTCCGATGGCCAATCCGTATTGGGACTATTCGCGGAACAAGATTGCCTGTGAAGAGCGGCTAATGCAGGCCTATCGCGACGAGGGATTTCCCGTGACCATCGTGCGGCCATCGCTCACCTACGGCGATACGCAGATTCCGCTGGTGCTGAATAGCTGGCAGCAGTCTTATACCGCCGTCGACCGGATGATTCGCGGACAAAAGATGGTTGTGCCGGGAGATGGCTCTTCCCTGTGGGTGGTAACGCACAACACCGATTTCGCCAAAGGACTGGTCGGCCTGCTCGGCCACCAGCAAGCCATCGGACACGCGTTTCACATTGCGTCGGATGAAGTGCTGACGTGGGACCAGCTTTTTCGCATCGTCGGCGCCGCCGTCGGCGTGGAACCGCAGTTGGTGCACATTCCATCCGACTTCATTGCCGCGTGCCTGCCCGAAAAGACGGGGACATTGATAGGTGATAAGTCCGTGAGCGTGGTCTTTGATAACTCCAAGATCAAACGTTTTGTTCCCGGCTACTGCGCCACGACTACTTTTGCCGAAGGGATTCGACAGTCCCTCGCGTGGTTCAATGCCGATCCTTCGCGGAAGCAAATCGACCACCAAGTCAATGCCACTCTGGACAAGCTGATTTCCGCGTATGAGAAAGGAATGAGCGAAGCAGTCCGAAGCTTCGCATGAGCACGATTCACATGACCAGCGTGAGGCGGTTCACGCTTTGGCCCAATCCTCCCATTCGAGACCCTTGACCCGGCCCAACTCCTTCCCGTTGGCGGTAATCAGCGTCAACTGGTGGCGCAATGCCTGGCCGGCGATCAACAGGTCGTAAGCCCCGATCGGCTTTCCCACGGCTTCCAACACCGCTCGCACCCGGCCAGCAACCTTCGCGTCCTCGGGCTCGAAGGCAAGCAGGGTCACCGGCCCCGCGAAGAACGTCTCCACCAGCCGCGCATTGGCTTCCGGACGGGCGCTCTTCGCAACCCCATACCAAAGCTCAAACGCCACCACGGAAGAGACCAACACCTTTGCGTCCGCAGCAAGCGCCTTCTGCAAGCGGGTCCGGACCGAGGGCGACTTGCCGTTGATCAGCGCAATGCACGTGTTGGTATCGAGCAGATACTTCACTTGAAGATCTCGCGGCGCGGCGTTACCGGCTGGCTCCGCCCTTTGCCGAGGAAGGATCCTTCCCTAAGCCGGTCCAGTTCCGCGAACCACTCGGTGGGATCGGCGATGAGCGGCTCCAAAAGCACTCCCTCCGACAACCGGCGCACGCGAACCTGAGTGCCCTCAAAGCGAAACTCGCGAGGCAGCCGCACTGCCTGGCTGCGTCCATTGCGGAATAGCTTGGCGATTCCCGTCTCGGACATTGGGCAACTCCTCCCGCTCAGCAGCTGTAGTGTCCTGCAATTTCGTGGCATCAATCCACACATTGTCATCCTAAGCGAAGGACCTATGAATTTGAATTCGCTACGCACGAGATCCTTCGCGTCGCTCAGGATGACAACCCAAACTTATGTAGCGAATTTGCGGGACAGGACACTAGTATATACCATAAATAGCGACCACGAACTCGATCAATGGTATATACCGAAAAGCTCGCTTTTGCAGCTATCCCGCCAGTCTAACTAGCCCCGAGTCAACGACTTAACATTTTAGGAATGTTTCACGTGAAACACTTTGAGGTTTTGCAAAGGAGCCTACGCGCTGGCTTTATCGAGCAGCGGGAGCGGCTTGTCGCTTGACGCGGACGTCTCCAACTCCAACTGCTCCTGCCCGCTGAGCGCGGAAACTTTGCCCCGATAACTTTTCAGGTGCCGCTGCGCGGTCTCGAAGGCTTCCTGCGCTTTGTTTAGATTCTTGCCGACGTTTTCAAACTGGTTCTGGAAAAAGTCAAACGACTTCTGCGCCTTGGCGAGTTCGGCGCGGCTCTTCTCGAAGCGGCTGGCGACTTCGTACCACTTGTGTACCAACGCAATCGTGTGCAGCGTCATCAGCAAGGTGTTGGGCGAGACGGGAAAGACGTGTTGCTCGTTCATCCAGTCGCCCAGTTCGCGGTTGCGGATCACTTCCATGTAGAGCGTCTCGCTCGGGAGATACATAAGGGCGATTTCAGTCGTGCCATTCTCCGGCTGGATGTACTGCTGAATGCGCTTGGCTTCCGCCTTCATCACGCGCACCAGTGCGACCCGCGCCGCTTCAATCTCAGCTTTGTCGTTGCTCTCGAAGAGCGCAATCACTTGCTCGCGCGGAAACTTGGCGTCGATGGGCAGCTTGCGGTCGGGGAAATAGATGACCGCATCGGCGCGTCCTCCACCTTCGCCTACGGATGCCTGCAGCGCGAACATATGCGCGGGCAGGAAGTCGGCAAGCAGCCGTTCTAGGCTTGCTTCCCCGAACTGGCCCCGCAGATGCGGCAGTTTGAGCAGGTTGTTCAGATCGTTAATCGAGTGGCCGAGAGCGCCGACTTCACGGAGCTGCTCTTCGGCGGCCTTCAAGTGCTGCTGAACTTTTTCGAACTGGGCAAATCCTTCCTTGATGTTCTGATCGAGTTTCTGCTGCACCTGCTCGGTGATCGCCATCAGCTTCGAGTCCACGCGATCGCGAATCGAGTCGAGGCTTTGCGCGGTCTGCTGATTCAGGCTCTGAAATTCGCTCTTGAGTTGCTGCGTAGTGAGCAGAAGAGAACTGGTCATCTCGCTGCGGCCCTCGCTCAGGCTCCGGTTTTGTTCTTCCCTTCCCGCGGCGAATTGCTGCTCAACCGAGTTCCGGATCTCTGAAAACCCTTGCTGGATGCGGTCTGTGACCTGCTGGCGGAGGTCCCCTTTAGTCTGCTCCAGCCTACTGGCCATATCGGCAGTGCTGACACTGATCTTCTGGCCAAGGGTGGTATTGAACCTTTCGAGCTGACCTGCAACTTCCGCTTTTACATCCACTTGCGCGGCGGCCGAAACGCGGCGCAGCAGAACGGCCGAGAACCCAAGCAGGACAAGGGTTCCGACGAGCACGGTAACCAGCAGTATGGTCTCCATAGTAAGTAGCTGAGCTGAATTCTAGAAGCTAGCGTGAGAGATGGAAAGCGGAACTTTGCCGGCGATCCCCGCGCCGAAACGCCAACCACAAAAATTATGCTCCGGGCCCTGGCGGTTTCACTCGCGATGCTGGCGGTAAATCCCGGACCTTGCGCGGCAGAAACAACTTCGCAAGCAGTCGGTATTCGCAACGAGCAGCCCGCCCCCCACTCGAACTCGACGGCCGGATCATCCTCTGGTGAGGACTCCGCCGCCGAGAACGAACTTTTGGAAGCGGCAAACAAGAGCCGCGAACTCGCCGGCGTGCCGCCGTTGCGCATGGAAGAAAGTCTGCGCGAAGCGGCGCGAGCGCACGCCCGGCGCATGGTTCGGAGCGAGCAACTGGAGCATCAGTTGTCCGGGGAGCCCTCCCTGCTCGAAAGAATTGCCCAGGTCAGCCCGCTGAAGATGGATCGTGCCGGCGAGAACATCGCCTACGCTACCTGCGCTCCGAGCGCGAATGAAGTCCTGATGCGCTCGGCCCCGCACCGGCAGAACCTGCTCGATCGCGGATTCAATGTCGCGGGCGTCGCGGCCATCTGGAGCAAAGGCCGCCTGTATGTGGTCCAGGATTTCGCGCACGAAGTTCCGTCGTACTCGACGCAGCAGAGCGAAAAATTAGTGGGCCGGGCCGTCGATGACGTGCGTCAACAGGCAGGACTACCGGAAGTCGTCCAACTCACGCCGCCGAAGCTTGACGAGGCTGCCTGCTCGCTGGCGAGAGAGAACCGTCCGAACGCCCGCTTGCTTGCGACCGCCTACGACAATCGAAAAATAATCACCTACACGCAGAGCCGTCCGGAGTTGCTTCCGCAAGGCGCGTTGCGACTGCTGCGCGACCCGGGCGTTCGCCAGTTTGCGGTCGGCGCTTGCTACGCGCGCAATGCGGCGTATCCGATCGGGATATACTGGGTCGCGATTCTTCTCTACTGAGATTATTCATTTACTGATGATGTGCGGCCCGCAGAAGCTCTAAAGCCCGCGTTTTGTGGCTCTGAGCGGCACGGCTGAAGCCGTGCCCTTCCCAAAACCTTTCCCGAACGGTTTATGAGACAGTTCTGAGAATTCTAGCTTAATTGCCAAACCCGGGGTTATACTCGACGACGTTCTGAAGGCAACACTGGAGGAAAAAGTATGTTTCACTTAATCTGGTATATCCTTATTGGCCTGATCTCGGGGGTTATCGCGAAATCGGTGATGCACGTGCATATAACGATCTTCTGGACGATCGTGCTCGGCATCATCGGATCGATCATCGGCGGCAGCGTTACCCATATGTTTTCGCGCCCGACAAACGAACGATATCATCCCGCCGGCCTCATTTTTTCCACACTGGGCGCGATCCTGGTTCTCTTCATTTGCTATAAGCTGAAGATTCATTTTCCCCAGGTCAACCCGTTCTAGCTCATCGACGACTAACCTCGTATTCCGAGAGGACGGTCACGTCTCGGGCTCAGGGAGCCACTGGCCTGCCTTTTTCACGTCCTTTGCCCCCCAGAAAACGATAAGGCATTCTTGATTGCCGTGAATCTTGCGGCGGTCCTTCGCGTGATTGACAGCGTGTGAAGCACCTAGCTTCCTTGGCGGCACTCTGGGCCGATACGTTCCCGATTTTCCAGCTTTCAAGCCGCAAGAGCCGGAAATTTGAGCTGAACTGTGTGCTAACCTGCGAGCATCTGTTTTTCGACATCTGGCCCGCCCGTATGGAACATGCTCCGCGAATACGCATCGGGACTGCCGGTTGGTCTTACAAGGACTGGGACGGGATTTTGTATCCGCCGGAAGTGACGCGGAAGAAGGTGCATCCGGTCGAATTTCTGGCGCGATTCTTCGACGTCATAGAAATCAACACATCGTTCTATGGACACATACGTCCCGAACTGGGGCGTCTGTGGTCGCGAAAAGCAGCGGCGGTCAATCCAAATTTTCTTTTTACCGCGAAGTTGCACCGGTCCTTCACTCATTCTCCGCTGGCGGTGATGGAACCAACTTCGGCGGCCAGCATCCGCCCGAATGACCAGGACGAACGGCTTGCCCGAGAGGGTCTGGACTCGCTGGCCGCGGAAGGCAAGCTGGGCGCGCTGCTCATCCAGTTCCCCGTCTCCTTCAAGAACACCAGTCTGAACCGCGAATACCTGGAGCAGTTGCTGCGGCAGTTCATCGAGTATCCGCGAGTGGTCGAAGTGCGGCACGAGAGCTGGGACAATCCGGAAACGATCGCCGAATTCATGCGGCACAACGTCGGTTTCTGCAACATTGATCAGCCGCTGCTAGGGCGTTCGCTGGGGCCGACCGAGTATGTCACGTCGGGCGTCGGATACGTACGGCTGCACGGCCGCAACTACGAACATTGGTTCGACAGCGGGTTCGACAGCGATAACCGCAACGACCGTTACAACTATCTCTACAAGCCCGCGGAATTGGAGAAGTGGAAAGAAAAAGTGGAGATCATCGCGCAGAAAGCCGAGTCGACGTTCGTGATTGCGAACAATCACTTCCAGGCGAAGGCCGCGGTGAACGCGCTGGAGCTAAGGCATCTGCTGGATGGAAAGAAAGTCCGCGCCCCGGAGACGCTGGTGAAACACTATCCCGAACTGAAAGAGATGGTGGAGGTCGAGGATGCTAGCGGGGATTATTCGCTACTGGCGTGAAGGGGTTGTGCACTAGTCTCCCGTCGGTGAAATCTCTTTATAGTTTTGGCGGTCGATGAGTGGGGCAACCGGCGCTACCGGAACCCACTCTGGTGCTGGCCGTCTGGCGGCCCACTTTTCGAAAGGCACGATGCCTGCCTTTCGGGCCGTATTCCGCCCGCCCTCCAGCTACTTACTTCGGGCGCGCAGGTGCGTTAAGGAAACTCACCAGATCGCCGATGTCGGTGGGCTTCAGGGTCGGCCAGGGTATGCCCAATTCCTCCGCGCGATCAATCATGCGGGGGCCATGCCGCCAGAGAGCGGCGGTGAACGAAATCGTGGTGAAAGCTTCGGTGCCCGACCTAAGCCCGGGCCCAATTTGTGTGCCTTCCGCCATAGTGCCATGGCAAGTGGCGCAGCCGCGCTCGGAAAAGACGCGCTCGCCCACCAGGGGAGATCCAGTGGGCTCGAAGTACCGCAGGCTGGCAAGGAACGTCCGCAAGTCCGCCATCTCGTTGCCCTGAAGAAGCGGAGGAGGAATCCCGTTTTCGCGGGCCTGACGGAGCATCGCGGGTGCGTGGTTCCACAGAACGCTGGCAAACTGCCCCGTCGTGAGTGGAAGATCACGCTCTGGCCCCAACTCCGGCCCCACGCTGCCACCCTGCCCGCGTACGGAATGGCACTGTATGCATCTGTTCTGGAACACACCCCACCCCCGCTCTGCATTGCCGGGTATTTCGCGTGGTTTCGTCGCTGGCTGGGAAGCGCTGAGACGCACATACGCGATCAGATCATTCATCTCATTCCCGGTGAACTGGGGCCATTGTCCCAGGGTTTTGGTAATAGGAGCAATCATCGATCCGGCGTGGTTAAGCATGGCGCGTGTCCAGGCGTTGGAGTCAGGGCCGGCAGCGATCTTGGATAACTCGGGCGCCGCTTGGCCGCCCGTCCCGCCCACCGAATGGCAGCGGACACAGCCCTTCTCGTTGAATACCCGCTGGCCGGCGCTCGGGTCCCCGGCGCGGTCAATGCTGGTCGCCTGGTACAAGAACGCAAGAATGTCTGCCATTTCTTGCGAGTTCAACTGGGGATAAGGTTCGTTCTTGCGGCGGATCTGCCGCCACATGCCGGGTCCATGGTTCCACAATACCGTCACCAGCCACCCCATGGCGGGAGTACCGGGGTGCTTTCCGGAGAGATCCGGGGCAACGCGCCCCCCTGATCCATTGATGGCATGGCAAATGCCGCATTGCTTGTCACCAAAAAACAGGGCGGCGCCTTTGTCGGGTTCACCGATCATGTAAAGTGCGCGGCGCGCAGCGGTCGGCCGGCGCGCCTGTATGAACACGGCCACCATTAAGGCTACGGCAATCAGTGCTGCAGGGATCCAAATGAGAAGCCGTTTGCGTCCATTCAGCATTGTCATACACCACACTCCTCTCTCACGCCCGGCCCGCAGGGCGGTCGAGGACTGATGAATCGCAGGGCGATGCGCCTCACTTCTGTTCCAAGTTCCTGATATAAAGCCCCCGCCCCACGAGTGTGCGGGCGATCGTCACCAGCGATAGCCCGAGCTCGACGCGCCGAAAGCTCCATTCCTGCTCGCCTTCTCCACAGCAGCGTACGTCTGGCACAAATCGTTTGCAAAACAAATTGCATCGGTGGGTCTAACTCTCTATCTTCTTGATGTACAGCCGAAGGCCAGCCAACACTATCCCGATCGCGATGAGGGATATTCCGAACCCGAAACGGCGATAGTTGCGCTCAACCATGGCTTCCTTCCCAGCTTGCAGGTTCTTGGCGGCGATTTTCAGGCCGGCTTGAATATCCTGATCTACCAAGTCCGTCCGGAAGCTATGAATCGTGACTCGAGCCTTGGTCAGCGAATCCCGTGCCTGGTCCTGTCCCAGCCGTGCCTCGCTCACCTCCATGCCAGAAGACTCGGCGACACGGAGAACTGATTCTGCGCTTTTGACGGCCTCGTCCAATCGACTCAAGCTACTCTGTAATCCTGCCCTCGCTTGATCACATGCGTCACCTGGGTTATGACACCGCATGCAGACGGCGTCAGGACCAGTGCCAAGCTTCGCGTCCGTTGCGTGGGTGATGCCATGATTGCTGTGACACACGACGCACCCTGGAAGAGAAGCCGCTTCAAAGGCTTTTTTGTGCGTACTCTTTTCGTACATTTGGGCTTGGAAAGCGTGACAGTTCGAACACACATTCTGAACTTTGTCTACTCCTGGCGGCGCCGCGCCATGGTTTCCATGACACGTTGTACAGGTTGGCGCACTCAGATCGCCGCGCACCATTAGCGCCTGGTGGTGCACGCTCGTGCTGTACTTTGCGAACTGATCCGTGGGAATGGAATATCCCTTCATGTAATCCGCGTCAGCATGGCAGCGAGCGCATGTGTTCGCCACGTTGACCGGGTTCACCGTGGAGCGGGGATCGCTGGGCGCCCTGAGATCGTGGACACTGTGACAATCGGTGCACACTGCCACCTTCGTGTCTCCCGCCGCGAGGCGCTTGCCGTGCACACTGGTGTGGTACTGGTCCAACTGGTCGGTGCGCAAACTGGGGTTGAACTGCCGAATATAGGCTGGATCCGAATGGCAACTTCCGCACAACTGAGGGATCTGCTTGTGGTCGATCTTGCCTTTCCAGCCCGCCTTTCGGCTCATGGCTTTGTCTGGATCGTCGCTGGTTGGGTCGCCTCCGTGGCAACTGGCGCAAGTCAAACCCTTTTGCGCGTGGATATCCTGGCTGAACTTCTCCTGGCTCACTCCCAGGGGATCAGGCAAGGCGGAGTGACAATCCAGGCAGGAGTTCGTGGTTTGCCCATAACCCAGGCACGCTGCGAGCACGACGAAGCCGGGCAGCCCGACATAGCGGGCCGCGCTGAACGGTCGGAGCCTATTTCGCAAGATGGCCATAAACACTCATACCTGCAATGTACGCAAGAGCAAAGACGGCAAGCCCAGTGATCCACGCTTTCGGGCGTGAGGGTTGGTCACTCTCAAAAAAAGGCAGCAAAAGCCACAACAAGCCGACGAGGCCGAATGCAAGTACACCGAGAACTTCCCCGTCGATGAACCACACTTTGGGCGGGATGAGCTTCAGCGTCTGGAACATGAAGAGGAAGTACCACTCGGGCTTGATTCCCGCTGGGGCAGACACAAAAGGATCTGCCTTGACCCCAAGGTTCCACGGGAAGATTGCTGCCAATGCGCCCAGCACTCCCAGGGCCACGTACCAAGCCATCAATTCCCGCAGCAAGAAGTTGGGAAAGAATTTCATTTCCCGCTTTGCCGACGGATTCGCGGTCCACTGCACTTCCAGTTTCGGGGGAATGCTCATGCCCAGGCGTTGAACCAGCAACACGTGCAGCAGGATCAGCACGGTTGCCAATCCGGGTAGAACGGCGACATGGAACCCAAAGAACCGGGTCAGCGTGGCTCCCGTCACCTCTTCACCGCCGCGAAGAAAGATCATCATGGGCTTGCCGACGATCGGAACCTGCCCAGTAATCTCGGTGCCGACCTTGGTGGCGAAGAAGGCCAAGGCGTTCCACGGCAGCAAGTAGCCGCTGAAACCGAACCCCATGACGAGAAACAGGAGAATCACTCCGCTGACCCATGTGAGCTCACGCGGTTTGCGGTACGCCTTAAGGAACAGCACGCTGAACATGTGCGCGAACGCGGTAAAGATCATTAAGTTGGCCGACCAGGAGTGGATGGAACGAATCAGCCAGCCAAACTGCACCTGGGTCATGATGTACTGCACGCTCTCGAAGGCTTCGTTCGCGCCGGGCCGGTAGTAGAGAAGCAGCAGGATCCCGGTCACCACCTGGATGACGAACAAGAAGAGAGTGATACCGCCGAGGAAGTACCAATAAGAGAGCCGATGGAGAGGAACAGTTTTCTTCCGCAACGGGGCGATCAGGCCCTCCCAGCCCAACCGCTCGTCTAGCCAACTGCCCACGTTGCGTAAAGGACTCATCTCAAGCCTCCCGCCGACGCCGCACGAATATCTCGTCCCCTCGCACCTGCACCTCAAAGCCTTCCAGTGGGCGCGGCGGAGGACCCGAAATATTTCGGCCGTTGAGATCGTACTTACCGTTGTGGCAGGCGCACCAAACTTGACGCAAATCGTCGCGGTACTGCACCGTGCAGGATAGATGCGTGCAGGTTGCTGACATGGCGCGGTACTCTCCGCTGGCAGTGCGAATCAGCAGACCAGGGTGATTACCAAACCGGAAAATCTTTCCACTGTTCGGCTTCAGCTCTCCGACACGCCCGGCCACGACGGAATCGCTTCCGAGGTCGGAAGCTTTCGGTGGGACCAGGTAGCGCAAGAGGGGATAGATAAATGCGACAGCCGTCGCCAGAAACCCGCCACCCAGCAGCACCTCGACGAACCGTCGACGGGGTACCGGGGTCGATAGCCGGTCGCCGGGGTTCATCGTGCCCCGATCATTCGTTGCCATAGCCGCCTCTCTGATCGATTTACTTCTTGCCCAGCTCGCGGATGTGAGCCACCAACAGCTTGATTTGGTCTGCACTCAAGGTCTTGCTGAACGCTGGCATCTTGCCTTTCCCTTGGGCGATCATCTGGGACAGCTCAGCATCTGATTGTTTCTGGACCTCAGCGGAGTGCAGATCACGGACGTTGAGTTTCTGCCCGACAGGCGTTTTGCCTGGCCCCGTCGGGACCGTGGCACATGGCGCATTCTACTTTGAAGAGTCCGGTTCCATCCGTTGGAGCATTCTGTCCCTGGGCCAAGCTCGGCGTAGTTGTTGCTGCAGAAAAGAAGAAGAGGATAACAAACAAGTGACAGCAGCAAAGCTTGCGCGAGACAAACCTCAGGTCGTACTCCTGGTCTCAGTTTCAGGGTTGCGATTTGAGATTGAACTTAGTCGGAATCTCCTTTTTACCTCCCAAATACGGCACCCAGTTTACACCCATCTTCCCCGCTCGCAACCCGGTGAAATGATTTTTGTCTGGAGCGCCCCGAATCGGTATGCGATCCGCACCCGCATTGCCGAACTTGCCCCATTTGTGGGCCAGCCTGCACAAACTCATAAGCGCGTTGCAAAGGTTGGCCGCTACAGGCCAGCCGCCAGCGGCTGCCTGTGGGCGATCCTATCGCATTGCACACACTGGATTTCGTGTGTTAGTTTCGACTTCGAGAGGTCCACTTGCGACACACGGTTCCGGCTGGGATGGAGCGCAAGGAAACTGACGTTTACCTGCGGCTCGATCCGGCGCGTCTTCCCCAGCATATCGCCATCATCATGGACGGAAACGGGCGCTGGGCCCGGCGACGGCACATGCCGCGCGTTGCCGGACATCGCGCCGGCGTCGCCGCCGTGCGTTCGACGGTCGAAACTGCGGCGCGCATCGGGATTCCGGCGTTGACGCTCTATGCCTTCTCCGAGGAAAACTGGAAAAAGCGCCCGAAGACGGAAGTCGATTTCCTGATGCGCCTTTTGTGCCACTTTCTCAAAGCAGAAATCAAGACGCTCAACGAAAATAATATCCGCTTGAAATACATCGGACGTCAGCATGAGTTGCCGGATTCGGTGCAGCGCGAGATGGCGGAAGCGAGCGACGCCACATCGAAGAATACCGGGATGCTGCTGACGCTGGCGCTGAACTACAGCGCGCGCAGCGAGATCGTCGACGCGTTTCGCTCGCTGGCGGAGGCCGCGGCGCGCAATGGCGGCCTCGATCACATGCAAGTCGATGAGCAGGCAATTAGTGACAATCTCTACACGCGGGGCCTGCCGGATCCGGACTTAGTAATTCGCACCAGCGGCGAGATGCGGCTGAGTAACTTTCTGCTCTGGCAGCTTGCCTACGCGGAGATCTATGTGACGCCGACGTTGTGGCCCGATTTCCGCGGGGTTCAACTGCTCGAGGGCATTGAAGAGTATCAGAGACGCGACCGCCGCTACGGCGGACTGGGGCCGGACGGACATGCTCCGCAGCATACGTCGCTCCGGGATCACGCTGAGGCGAAGCGTTGATGGGCACTGCTCGTGTGGGGACTGCTCGTGTGGGGACGGGGCGCCCTCGCCCGTCCAAGCCGAGCGCAGCTCGGCAGATGCCTGTGCTCACAGCACTCTCGATTCGCTATAGACGAAGCGTAAGTCCATGATCAAGCGCGTCGCGACCGCCGTCGTTTTAATTCCCCTGGTTCTGGTGCTGGTGCTGAAGGCGCCGCTTTATGTGCTGGCGATTGTGTCCGGAGCGGTCGCATTGCTAGCCATCGCGGAGTTCTTGAAGCTCGCGACGCACTACGCAGTCCAGTCGCTGCCGGAGGCAACGTATGCCTTCGTTGCGCTCTTCTTTGTATTTGTGATTGTCGCTTCCACCAATCGCACGCCTCTAATTGAGACTACGGCCTTGCTCTACGGGCTGGCACTGGCGGCGGCGCTCGCACCGTTTGTGTTTCTGACCGTGGCAATGAGAATGAAGCGCGCCGACTTGACCAGCGGCTATCCGGCGGCAGCGGCTTCGGTGTTTGCCTTCGCCTATATTGCGGTCCCGATGGCGCTGCTGGTCGAGATCCGGCAGCAGCCGGCGGGAGCGATCTGGACGATTTACACGCTGCTCGCCGTGTGGGCGGGAGATATCTTCGCTTACTTCGTGGGCAAGTCGCTGGGCCGGCACCCCATGTCGCCGGAGATCAGCCCGAAGAAAACCTGGGAAGGCGCGGTAGCTTCGATCCTGGCCAGCGTGATCGTCGGCACGCTGTGGTTTCAGCACGCGCCCGGAATCAGTGCCGCTCTGCTGCGCGCCGGCCTGATCGAACGCCGCGATGGCATGTTCGGCCTGGAGCAGCCGCAACTGTGGCCCATCATTCTGCTGTCGGCGCTGGTCAACATCGCGGCGCAGTTGGGCGATCTGGTCGAGTCGCTCATCAAGCGCGGCGCCGGAGTGAAAGATTCCGGCACGATTCTGCCCGGACACGGAGGCATGCTTGATCGCATCGACGCCATGCTGTTCGCCGTGCCGGTAGTGTGGGCGTATGGCGCGTGGCGGTTGATGCAGTAGGCGTGTGGAGGATCGATTTTGTTCGTTGACCCTCCGGGTTGGTGGTGTTGAAGAGCTAGGATCCTGCCCCACCCTCGAAAGCCAGGGTAAGGATGGGGCAGGATTGAAGTTGAGCGGCCACCGGGGGGACAACCCGGCGGCTCACTCAATCAAAAGGTCGCAACGTAGGTCACGACACCGTGTGCGATCAGGTCATACGTCGGATCCACCGTGTGCGGGCCAGTACGCGGCGCACTCAGCAGAGCTTGCAGGTCAATCACCCCCAGGTAAGTCGGCGGAACGAAGCACCCGTTGGCCATGATCCCGTACGACTTGCCGTTGTTTGGACTCAAGTACGCCGTCACCGTGTGCGGATCCAGCCCCTGCGCGAAGACATTTCCGTCCGGGGTATTCGGCATGACCGCAGCGGCATCATCCAACACAGAGGGCGTACCCGAGCCCGAGGTCGAAGGAAGCTGGATCGCCGCGAACGCGTTCCCGCAGAACTCGCCCGTGACCACTCCCAGGTGAGTTCCCGGAGTCACCGCGATTCCAGCGGTTGGATACGCAAAGCTGCTGAACTCCGGAAAACTTTGGACTTGTTGGCCCGCCGTCGTCCAGGTACCCGGCGAACCGGGGACAAACGTGGCCTGCGTCAGATCGCCGATGTAGAGTTCAGGGGTACCCCCATACTGTTCGACCGTCGACAGCGCAATCCCGGTTGTGCAATCCTCCGCCGCGGAATCGAGCTCGCCATCGCTAGAGATGGGGTTGCCAAACTCACCGCCCGACCCTGAAGTTTTGAACAGGTCATAAACCCCACCCTCACCGGGCGACAGCACCAGGTTGCGTCCCTGGTCCCAGACAACGTCCTCCGAAACCTCGTAGGTCGCCGGTACCGCCGCGGCAAACGTACTGCTGGCGAGATCCAGGAATTGAATGCCGCTTCCGGATGGCGCCGTACTCAGTCCGATCGTCACCACCGCCTTGTTGGCCAGCGCGTTCACTGCCACGCCACAGGTTATGCAATCGCCGCCCGAGAAGCCGGTATACTGGTCCCCGCCGCTCGTCAGCGTGGTGTTGAGGGTTGATCCCGTGATGAGATAGACATCATTGACGTTGGAGCTGCACACCGTCTCTCCCGTCACCGAGTTCGAGGCACAGGAATTGACCACGTTGGGAGTGGCAATCGACGTGGGTGCAGGGGTGGTTGGCTCGAGCTGCACCACCTGGACACCGGTATTGCTGGTATCCCATGCTCCATTGGGAACGTAGGAAACCACGTTCGGCTTCTGCACCAGCACGCCCAGCGAACTCGATGGCAAGCACGAGAGGGCCGCGACTGTGCAATTCAACGTGCTGGGTGAGAACTTGATTTTAATCGTGTCATACTTAGGATTCTTGGGTTCCACTAACGTCGCCGTCCCAGTGAGCGTGTACGAACTGGTCAGGGTTACGCCGTAATGCGCCCAGGTCTGCGTGTTGGTTCCGCTCCAGGTTCCGCCGGTGTGGGGGACCGGAGCCACGGGAATGGAGTCGGTAATTGTGATTGGGGATCCGCTGGTCGGAGTCAGCGTGATCGAGTAGTTAACGGTCGTGGCTTTCGACAAATCCTTTCCTGCAACGTTGATTGTGTACCCGGAGCAGGTGTCGGTAACGTTAGCTTGGTTGATGATATTTGCTGCTACCGGAAGTGCTGCAACCACGACCAGTGCAACCACTAGTGCCCAAAACATCGAACGACGTTTCATAAGATCCCTCCTAAAGAGTTTTGTTGTCTGTCAGTTAGCGGTGTGTTTTCTCAAACTCACCAAGCGCAACTCACCGTCTGCGCGGCGAGCGCAAATATGTAGCAGACATTCCTGGACGACCCCACTGCTAGAGCTGTTGGCGGGAAGGAGGACGAACAGCCCCACAAAGACAAACGCTGGTTACGTAGACGCCCGCCTTTCGCGCGGGCGCGTTCGGCAAACTCTGCTTCAGATTCAAAGTCTTGTCAAGGCGAAATGTGGCTTAGCCCATCGTCACTAGCCAAGTGCGGCTACCAGCGTCGGCCCGAAATCCTCATAGCGAGCCTTCACCTGTTCGAGCACGCTTCCCACCCGGTCGGGCGAACTCCGAGCTACGAACTACCGTCTCCATCCCTTACAATGAGAGCTGATCCTTCCCGCATGAAACGCATCGCCATCCTGGGTTCGACGGGCTCGATCGGCCGCAGCACTTTGAGTGTGGTCGAGAGCTATCCCGACCGCTTTCAGGTCGTCACATTGGCGGCCGGCAACAATGCCAGGCTCGCCTTTGAGCAAGCGGTACGCTGGAAGCCGCGAGTAGTGTCGCTGGCGGACGAAGCCGCGGCGCAAGCGCTCCAAGCCAAGCTGCGGCAAGCCGGCTTAGGCGAGATTGAGGTCGTGGACGGCGCCGCAGGCACGGTTCGGGTGGCGACCCATCCCGAGGTGGATTTTGTGGTCAGCGCGATTGTGGGCGTCTCCGGCCTGGAGGCAACCTACGAAGCGGTGCGCGCGGGGAAGACAGTTGGCTTGGCCAACAAAGAATGCCTGGTGGTGGCGGGTGAGTTGATCACCGCTGAGGCGCGGAAGCAGGGCAAGCCGCTGCTGCCGATCGACAGCGAACATAACGCCGTCCACCAGTGCCTGCGCGGCGGCCGCATGGAAGAGGTGGAGCGCATCTGGCTGACGGCTTCCGGCGGTCCGTTTCTGAAGACGCCCAAGTCGAAATTTGCCTCCATTACGGTGGAACAGGCGCTCAATCATCCCACCTGGAAAATGGGAAGACGGATCACCATAGACTCTGCAACATTGATGAATAAGGGTTTCGAGGTGATCGAGGCCTGCCGCTTGTTCCAGGTCCCGCCCGATCGCGTGCAAGTCATTGTGCATCCACAGTCTACGATCCATTCCTTGGTCGAATTCGTGGATGGCAGCATACTTGCTCAATTCTCTGTGACCGACATGCGTCTGCCCATTTTGTATGCGCTGACGTATCCGGATCGCATCCCATCGGAGTTGCGCTTCTCGATCATGGACTTGCGGCAGCTGGATTTCTGCCCCCCGGATATGGCTAAATTCCCTTGTCTCGGTTTGGCTTACGAAGCGGCGGCGGCCGGAGGCGCAAAGACCATCGCCCTGAACGCCGCCGACGAAATCGCGGTGGCTGCGTTTCTGGAGGAGCGGATCGGATTCGAGGAGATTCCGCGGATCATCGAAGAAGTAATGATTGCAACGCCAGCCGGACATTTGGAATCTATACAGAAGGTGCTCACTCTGGATACCGAGGCCCGCCTTTTGGCAAGAGAAATCGTGCAGCAGCACCGCCGAAAGGGATCGCCCATTAGGGCCATTTCGTAGTAGGAATTTTGGAGTAATCTGAGAAATTATGCCGCAGCTTTTGTCCCTCCTGCATACCATCTTCGTCATGGGGATCGTGCTCGGACTCATGATCCTGATTCACGAGTTCGGTCACTACGCCGCAGCCAAGTACTTCGGCGTGCGGGTGGAAGTGTTTTCCATCGGATTTGGCAAGCGTCTGCTGGGCTTCAAAAAAGGGGAGACCGACTATCGCATCAGCGCCATTCCGCTGGGCGGGTACGTAAAGATGTCGGGCGAGAACCCCATGGACGACCGCACGGGCGATCCGGGAGAGTTTCTCTCACATCCGCGCTGGCAGCGCTTCATCGTAGCCCTGGCCGGACCGGCGATGAACATCATGCTGGCCGTCGCCCTGCTGACCGGCGTGTACATGGTGCACTACGAATATCCTGCCGTGCTCGATGAGCCGGCCGTGGTGGGATGGGTCAATCCCAACACTCCCGCCGAAAAAGCAGGCATCCAGATTGGTGACAAGATTGTCCGGGTCGAGGACATCGAGAATCCGAATTGGGAACAAGTGGACGTCAAGGATGCGCTCAGCCCGAATCAGCCTTTGAAATTTGGCATCGAGCGCGACGGCAAAGTCACCGAGCGAGTGCTTGTTCCGGAACCGCTCGGCCCCAATCAATACGGAGATATTGGTTGGGTGCCGAAAGAATCCAGCGTGACTTTGAAAACGGTCGAACACGGGATGCCCGCCGAAAAGGCCGGCCTCAAAGTTGGGGACCAGATACTCACCGCGAATGGGGAAGACATTCCCGCGCTGGAAGCGCTGGTGCAGATGTTGAACCGCACCAAGGATCAACCGCTGGAACTTGTGGTCCTCCGCAACGGCCAGAAACAGACCTTCACAGTGAGACCCATCCTCGACCCCGGCGGATCTCGGCAGGGACCTGCCTACCGGATCGGCATCGCGAGGAGCGTTCCCACCAAAGTTGTAACGCTCAATTTCTCAGACGCGCTGCAACGCTCACTGTCGGACAACAAGAAGAGCTCTTTCCTGATCCTCGAATTGCTGCAAAAAATGGTGCAGCACAAAGTATCGATGCGCCAAGTCGATGGTCCGATCGGAATCGGCAGCGCCGTCGGCGCGGCCGCCCGCGAGGAGGGCTATACTCCGCTGCTGCTTATCACTGCCGCCATCAGCTTGAACCTCGGCATCATGAACCTGCTGCCGATTCCCATCCTGGATGGCGGCGTGATCCTGCTGCTTTTCATTGAGAGCCTCATGCAGAAAGAAATCAGCCTGCCCATCAAAGAACGTATCTACCAGGCGGCTTTCGTCTTTCTCGTGCTCTTTGCCGTGATGGTGATCTATAACGACCTGGTCAAGACACTGCCGGGGCTGACGCGGATGCCGTAGTTTCCGCCGTTCGGCGTTCGCTTTTCGCTATTCGCTCCTCCGTCGAGGGGGCGATCTTCTTGCCGTAACCTGCTAAAATATAGTTTCCGATATGGCCGAAATTCATCGTAGAAAAACCCTCACCGCCACCATTGGCGGCGTCTGCGTGGGCAGCAATGCACCGGTTATGGTGCAGTCCATGACCAACACCGACACCGCCGACGTTCCCGGCACCGTAAGACAAGTCGCCGCCCTGGCGCGAGCCGGCAGCGAAGTCGTCCGTGTTACCGTCAACAATGACGAAGCCGCCAAGGCCATCCCCCACATCGTAGAAGGACTCGAGAAGCAGGGCTTGCGCGTGCCGATTGTCGGCGACTTCCATTACAACGGACACCTCCTGCTGACCAAATACCCGGGCTGCGCCGAGGGCCTGGCGAAATACCGCATCAATCCCGGCAATGCCAGCATCGGACGCAAGAACGACGACAACTTCCGCACCATGATCGAAGTTGCCGCGAAACACCAGAAGCCCGTGCGCATCGGTGTGAACTGGGGATCGCTCGACCAGGCGCTGCTCACCCGCATGATGGACGAGAACTCGCTTCTGCCGGAACCGAAAGACGCCCGCGAAGTCACCATGGAAGCGATCGTCGTCAGCGCGCTCAGCTCGGCGAAGCTGGCCGAGCAGCACGGACTGCGCTCCGACCAGATCATTCTCAGCGCAAAAGTCAGCGGCGTGCAGGATCTGATTGATGTGTATCGCATCCTCGCCGCGCGCTGCGAGTACCCGCTGCATCTAGGACTGACCGAAGCCGGCATGGGCGCCAAAGGCATAGTGGCTTCGAGCGCGGCCATGGCCGTGCTGCTGCAGGAAGGCATCGGCGACACCATCCGCGTTTCGCTCACCCCCGCCCCCGGAGGCGATCGCACCGAAGAAGTCCGCGTAGCGCAGCAAATCCTGCAATCGCTCGGCATTCGCAGCTTCACCCCGCAAGTCACCGCCTGCCCCGGTTGCGGACGCACCACCAGCACTTTCTTCCAAGAAATGGCGGAGCAGATCCAAACCTACCTGCGCGAGCAGATGCCCGTCTGGAAGGAAAGCCACACCGGTGTCGAAGAAATGAAAGTCGCCGTGATGGGCTGCGTCGTCAATGGCCCCGGCGAATCGAAGCACGCGAGCCTGGGAATTTCTCTACCGGGAACCGCCGAAGAGCCGAAAGCCCCCGTCTACGTGGACGGCCGCCTGTTCACCACGCTCAAAGGCGACAAGATCGTCGCCGAGTTCATCAAGATTCTCGACGACTACGTCGAGTCCCACTACGCGGCCAGGGAAAAAGAGAAAGAAGAAGTCGGCGCGCGAAACTGAGCCAGCCATACGCTCGTCCGAACCATAAAGAACACGTCTCGCCTCTAGTGGAGCGAAGGGCAACGGCATTGAGACGCGGCTTGCCGCGTCTCTGCTCGCTGGCTGAGAAAACTGGACGGGAAAGCTGGAAGGTTTTTTGGGGTGGGAGACGGGAATTGAACCCGCAACCGTCGGAGCCACAGTCCGATGCTCTACCAAATTGAGCTACTCCCACCGCAGATAACGATTATAGCAATTGCGGCGGGAGTTCGGCTCTCGCTGGCTTTGGAGTGGTGGCTAATTCTGTGTTGCCGAATAAATAAGTTGCGAGCTGCGGGGCAACCGGTTTGCTCGAAGCTCGCGGCTCTGCAACACGAAATTAGCCCACTGCCCGCTTTGCACTCGCCTTTTCCAGCCCGTTCCCTACGGTCTGCCCACGCCCATGACATGGAATCCCATGGCGCGCAGACGCGACGAGTCGAGCAGATTCTTGGTGTCGATGATGATCGGCCGTTTCACCAGGTGGCGGATCTTCGCGAAATCGAGCGTCCGGAATTCAGGCCAACCGGTGGCGACGACCAGGGCATCCACGCCTTCGGCGACTCCGTAGGCGGATTCGCAGTACTTCACCATGCCGTTCAGTTGCAGTCGCGCATCGGGAATCGCCACCGGATCGTAAGCCCGCACGCGCGCTCCGCCGGCCAGCAAGTTCTGCGCCAGTTGAACGGAAGCCGATCCCGCAACGGAGTTGGTGTTCGGCTTGAAAGACAGCCCCAGAATGCCGACGTCTTTGTTCTGCACGGTATCGATCGCATCGGCCACTTTCTGCAAGAGCCGGTTCGCCAAATCCAGATTCACCTCGCGGGCGGCATTCAGCACTTTCAGGTCGACACGGTTCTCTCTCGCCAGCCCCGTCAGCGACTCCATGTCAGTCTCGGCGAAAATTCCACCCATGCCGGCGCCTGGTTGCAGGCAGCGCGGCGCAATTTTCTTGTCCAGCCCCAGGGCGAGTGACAGGCTGACGGCATCGGCGTTCACGTGTTCGCACAGGCTCGCAATTTCGTTGATGAACGAAATCTTGGTGGCCACGAATGCCGTGGTCGCTTCGCGCGCCAACTCCGCCGTTTCGTAATTCGTGACCAGCACCGGAACTCCGCGCATCACCAGCGGATGAAAGATCTGTTTCAGCGTAGAGACGGCTTCGCTCGAAGGCGTCCCGAGAATGATCCGGTCGGGCCAGTTGAAGTCTTCGACCGCGCATCCGTTGGTGAAGAACATCGGTTGGCACACCAGCAGGCTCTTCAGCCCCTTCTCCTTCAGCGTCATTTCAATCTTTTTGGTCGAACCCACCCGGCCCGGCGTGACGATCGACAGCACCTGGAAGCGGCCCGCCGCGCCCGCCAGGCGGAGTATGAGTTCTTCCAGTCCCTGCGCGGAATCTTCGGCGAGAAAAATCACTTGCGCCTTACGCGCCAATTCTTCCGGGTCCGCCGAATACACCAGGCGTCCCGAACGCACGTTGCGCCGAATTACTTCCTGAAGATTTTTTTCGAAAAAAGGTATGTTGCCTTTGGCCACTTCCATGATGCGGGTGCCGTCGGCATGACAGCAGCAAACCGGCGTGCCGAAATCGGCGAGACAGGCGGAGATAACGGTGGCGAGGTAGCCGGATCCATAAACCCCAATTTGCATATGCTCTCTTCCGATCAAACCCGCAGCCTGGGATCCGGCGCTTGGTCTGCAGCCCGTTGAATCTATGGTAATCCGGCCCATGAACTTGGCAACGGGTGGAAAGTACATGTCCCGACGAGCAGCGAATTTGGCCGCTAGTTATGGGTTTTCAGGGGTTATTGCGGACTTTGTTGCGGCCTTGTTGCGGATCTTGTCCCGGACCTTGTCCGGACTAGGACTTGGACGACAATTGGCCGCGTCCCAACGGCACCGGAGCCACATCCTGCCAGAAACCGCCATTCTCACGGACGAACATCAACTCCTCCACACGGACCTGGCGTTTGCCCGGAAACTGCGCCCAGCGTTCCCGCGCCACCACGCACGCCGCACGCGCCTGCTCATCCTGTTCCGTTTTCAAAATCGTGAGATGCGGAATATAGGGCCAACTCTCCTCGCTGTGCAGCCCGCTTCCACTGAGTTGATCGTGCAGTTCACGCATCCGATAAGCAGCCTGCTTTACCTCGATGAACACCGTCGGAGTCGTAGGCAGAAATGTTTCCACGTCTCCCAGGTCGACGCTGAACGGGACGACGCGGCCACAAGCCTCTTCCAGAAACTCCAGCGCGGCCGCTTCGGTTCCGGTCAGCTCCCGCGGAGGAAGAATCGTGAGATGGGCCGCCATGTGAGCCATCGTGGGGTGGAGTTCCCGGCGCAGTTGTTCCACGAACTCGCCAACCGAATTGCGGACGTACGTCACCAACGCATAGCGTGAACTGGGCATGACTTCCGAAACAAAATTATAGCCCGAGCGCGGCCTGCCAGGGCAGTCCACCTTTTGGGGAGTGTCACGAAGGTCACCGGCATCGCATCATTATATAATCGAATCACAGTCGGGGCGTAGCGCAGCCTGGTAGCGCACCTGCCTTGGGCGCAGGGGGTCCGCGGTTCAAATCCGCGCGCCCCGACCAATCAAATCGGCCGCATGATTTCAGGGACTTGCAAGCGCACCCATGCAACACTTTTGAACCGATCCGTGCAGATAGGTGTTGAAATCGCATGGTTGCGACAGTTACCGCTGCCACCTTCCGCGTGATGCAAAAGAAAAGCCGCCCAGACATCGAGCGGCTCATCTGTGATCTCGGGTCGACAAAGAGTAGTGCGCTCTTCGTCGAAGCCTATTTCACCACCTGGTCCAATACGGACGATGTGCTTTTGGCGGAGGCACCATCCCCCAGGTACTGAGCCGTGATCGGGTGTGTGCCCACGGCGAGCGTGGACTTGGTGAGCTTGGCTACGCCGCCGCTCAGCGCCACCGTCCCGATGGCTGTTGCTCCATCCTTGAACGTCACTTTGCCGGTCGGCGTCGGTCCCGCCGAGGCACCGATCGCCGTAAAGGTCACTGCCTGCCGGTAAGCGGACGGATTCGGACTCGAGGTCAGGGTTGTCGTCGTCGGGTACTTATCCACTACCTGCTTCACCGACCCAGAACTCGGCTTGAAATTCGCGTCCCCCGCGTAGGTTGCCGTGATGGTTTGTGCTCTGGCGGTTAGCAACGAGGTAGTGAGCGTTGCCACGCCACTCGCCGTAGCACTGGTTCCGATCACGGTCGTCCCGTCGTAGAACGTCACTAGATCGCCGTCCGGAATCGCACCGTACGCCGACGTCACCTTTGCCGTGAACGTCACCGGCTGGCCAACAAACGATGGCGAACCCGATGTCGTCACCTGAGTCTTGGCTGGTCGTGGCTTCAAAATGATTTCCGTCAGCACGGCAGATGTGCTACCAGCGGCGTTGTTCAGCTCACCCGAGTAAATGGCCGTGATGGAGTGTGTCCCTTTCGCCGCGTAAGTCATGCTGTACGCCGCCTGGCTGTTTGCCAGCGTCACCGTAGCAAACGGCGCAGCTCCATCCTCGAATGTCACGGTCCCGTTCAGCACTCCGCCGGATTGGCTCGTCACCGCAGCGGTGTACGTGGCCACCCAGTTTATGGCCGCGGGATTCACGCTTGAGACCAACGTGGTCGTCGTGGGTGGGGCCCCGACATTGTTGAGCAGCACCCCCACTGAGCCGGCTGCTTCATCCGTGCCCCCACAGTTATTGTTGTTGCTGCATGAGTTCGCCACGACCAAGTCCGGTCTTCCGTCACCGTTCACATCACCCACCGCGACCCCGGAAGCGAGATACCCGCCGGAAATGTAGTTCACCGCAGCCCGGAAGGTTCCGTCGCCATTGCCCAACAGCACAGCTACCGCGCCCTCATTGTTACCGTTGCCACCAACAGACTGGTTCACCACCAAGAGGTCGGGTTTGCCGTCCCCGTTTACATCCGCGACTCCAACCGAGACTGCTACCGAGGCAGGCGTACCCGGGTCTGAACTGTAGTTCACGGCTGGCTGGAAGGTTCCGTCGCCGTTACCCAGCAACACGCCCACCGTGTCGGATAGATTGGACACCTCCAAGTCTAGGTTGCCGTCCTCGTTTACATCCGCGACGGCCACTGAGTTGGCATCATACCCGCCAGAGTCGTAGCTGACTGCGGTCCGGAAGGTCCCGTCGCCATTGCCCAGCAGCACGGCGACTCCGCCCGTATTCTTCGAGCAGCTGCCGGCGCAGTCGTTGGCAACAATCACGTCGGGCTTGCCATCGTGGTTCACGTCCGCAACCGCTACCGACTGGGCATATCTCCCGCCTGAACTGTAGGTCACCGCTGCCTGGAACGTACCGTCGCCTTTTCCTAGCAACACACTCACTGTACCGTCGCAATTAGCGTCGCCGCACCAATTGGCCACTAGCAAGTCCGGTATACCGTCGCCGTTCACGTCAGCGACGGCGACCGACGTCGGCGTTGGCGCCCCTCCGCCCGAGCCGTAGACGACGGCTGGCTGAAAGGTTCCATCGCCATTGCCCAGCAGCACACCAACCGTTCTGTCGCCGTTCGTAACCACTATGTCCCGCTTGCCGTCCCCATTTACATCCGCAATTGCCACCGCCTCTGTAATAGACCCGCCCGAACCATAGACTTTCTCTGCCTGGAAGGTGCCATCGCCATTGCCCAGCAGCACGCCTACCAAGCCTTGGCTGCTTTCTTCACAATCGCTGCTGGCGCATTGGTTCCCCACCACCAGGTCGAGTTTGCCGTCGCCGTTGACATCTCCCACGGCTATAGAGCTAACATAGTGTGCAGTGTATCCGCCCGAGCCGTAGGCAACCGCCGGCATGAAAAGGAGCGGACCTGAGTCCATCGCGTGGTCGCCAAATCGATTCCTCCCGGACACCTGACCTGCCCCTCTTGTTTGCGCCAGCACGGCGGCCGCGATCAAGAGAGCCAGAATTGCGACAGAAACCGCAACCACAATGAGAGAATTATTACGAGTGACCTTGCGCGTCATAGCAGACCTCCTTCACGAACGGAATCAGGGCCTTGTCGAGGTCGATCATCCAGCTACGAGCAGCTACGAGCGTTCCGATCTCGAACTGCCAGGCCCCTAACACGAATCCGTCACCGACAAACCAATTGCCAGAGGAGCCGACGTTCAAAGCTCTCGCCTCAGGGTGTGCACACCGTGGTCGGACCTGCTCTTCGTAGACGCGGGACGTATTAATGCCAGCACGAACGGGTGCGTCCTGTCAGTGAAATAGGTCACATCTTGATGTGCGGGGATCGCCAAGAGCCACAGTGCAAAGCCAGACTGTCACAGACGCGGCCGGATTGCGGGGCTTCCCTTCCTTAAGACCGCTACTTCCATCCAACTCACCAGATGTAGACTAAGCTCGACCCGGAACCGCAACTGCTGCGGACGTTAGCTAGGCAGTTGTCTTCGCCACGACGTCGTGCGTTATGCAGAGCGTCGCAAGTCGGACCTTCTCTCCTGCGGCACGGTCGAAAGGAGTTCACCAATGAGAAAACAAAAAGGGTTCTCACTGATTGAGTTGCTGATCGTGGTGGCGATCATCCTCATCATCGCTTCGATGGCGATCCCGAACCTGCTGCGCGCCCGGATGTCGGCCAATGAAGCATCTGCGGTCGGAGCAGTGCGAACCCTGAACACAGCTCAGATTTCGTATAACTCTGCGTATCCAACCGTAGGCTATGCCGCCACGCTTGGCGCCCTGGGCGGGGCGGCGTGTGCTCCGCCGAACTCGACGAGCGCTTGCTTGATCGATACGCAGCTCGCTTCAGGCACGAAGAACGGCTACACGTTCACGTTATCCGGGGTGACCGGCACTCCGGCCGCGACCTACGAGGTCATTGCGGCACCCACGCTTCCCAACCAAACCGGCGTTCGCTATTTCTGCTCGTTCGCCGACGCTGTGGTGCGAGGCGCGGTATCAGCCATAACCACCTGCGATACGAGCATCACGCCGCTTCAGTGACGGTGCAGGTCAGCGCTGGACTCCGCATTCCGTTGAGTACGAGACCAACTCGGCACCTGCGGGCATTAGTGGTTCTGTCCCACCAAAGCAACCTCGTTGAGCCTGTCCTCGGGACGGGCTTCCGCTTTTCGTCCACCAGGCCGCTTCCGGAACTTTGCCTGTAGCTTGTCGAGGTATACGTAGTAAACCGGCGTGATGTAGAGCGTTACGACCTGCGAAAAGAGCAGACCGCCCACTACCGCCAAGCCCAAACCTCGCCGCGAGTCCGCGCCCGCGCCAAAGCCAATCGCGATGGGCAGCGTTCCCATCAGGGCTGCCATGGTGGTCATCATGATCGGACGGAACCGGACGAGCGCGCCCAGATAGATGGATTCTTCCGGGCTCTTTCCTTCGGTCCGCTCTGTTTCCAGGGCGAAGTCAATCATCATGATGGCATTCTTTTTGACAATGCCGATCAGCATGATGATCCCCACGAACGAGTAAAGATTCAGTTCCTGGTGGAAGAGGGTGAGAGTTAGGAGCGCGCCAACGCCGGCGGAAGGTAAACCGGAGAGAATTGTCAGGGGATGAATGAAGCTCTCATACAGAATTCCAAGAATGATGTAGATCACCAGAATCGCCGCCAGAAGCAACAAGCCCATGCCGGTGAATGAGTTTTGGAAAGCTTGAGCAGTCCCCTGGAAAGTGCGCTGGATATCTCCGGGGAGCACTCGATTGGCCTCGCGCTCGACTAGTTTTGTCGCGTCGCCCAGCGCGGTTCCGGGCTTGAGGTTGAAGCTGATGGTCGCCGCCGGCAACTGGCCTAGGTGATTCACCATCAGGGGACCAACGGAGGGTACCAGCTTCGCGACGGTGTCGAGCGGAATCATTTTCCCTCCGCTGGAGCGGACGTATAGAAGGGAAAGCTTGTCAGGATTGTCCTGGAATTCCGGCAACAATTCTACGATGACGTAGTACTCATTGTTGGGCGAGTATATGGTGCTGATCTGGCGGGTACCGTACGCGGAATAGAGAGCATCGGAAACCTGAGCCGGCGTCAATCCCAGTGCGTACGCTTTATCGTGGTCGACTTCCACGGTGAGCTGCGGGTTCTTTACCTGCAAGTCGCTGGTAACATCCTGCAATTGCGGAAGTGCGCGGAGAGCATTCTCCAGCTTGGGCGCATCCTGGTAAAGCTCGGCCGTGTCGGGCGATTGCAGCGTGTACTGATATTGCGACTTGGTCAGAGATCCGCCGATGCGGATGGTTGGCGGAATTTGCATGAACACGTTCAGGCCCGGAATCTGCGACATTTTCGGACGAAGTTCCTGAATCACCTCCGTCGCGCTCATGTGGTTGACGCGATCTTTCTTGTCCTTCAGCCGAAAGAAGATGCGACCCTGATTGATGGGACTGCCGATCGCAGACATGGTGTTCATGACGCTGGGGTCGAAGCGCACAACATCGGCTACTTTTTGCTGCAATTGCATCATGTCCTGAAACGCAATTCCCTGTTGCGCTTCAGTGAACGCGAAGACCAGGCCTTGATCTTCGTCCGGAATGAATCCGGTCTTCGAGATCGTGTACAGGTAAAATGTCAACCCGATCACCACGAATGACACCATCAGGGTTGCAAACTTGTGCCGCAGGACTGCCTTCAGGCTGCGGTCGTAACCATGCAGCCATCCAGCGAAGACGCGCTCGCTGAAGTTGAAGAGCCGTCCATGGCCTGACCGCTCCTGGTGACGGAGAAACCGGCTGCAGAGCATCGGAGTCAGGGTTAGCGATACGAATCCCGAAACCAGGATCGCAGCGCCGATCGTCACCGCGAATTCATGCAGCAAACGTCCGATGATTCCACCCATGAACAACAGCGGAATAAATACGGCGGCCAGCGACAGCGTCATGGAGAGAATGGTGAAGCCAATCTGGCTGGCGCCATCCCTCGCGGCTTGCAGCGGTTCTTTGCCCATCTCCATGTGGCGGACGATGTTCTCCAACATGACGATGGCGTCGTCCACCACGAATCCGACGGACAACGTCAGTGCCATCAAGGAAAGATTGTCGAGGCTGTAGCCCAGCAGGTACATCACCGAAAAGGTCCCGATGATGGACATGGGCAAAGCGAGAGACGGGATGATGGTGGCGGAAACGTTTCGCAGGAAGACGAAGATCACCATGACGACCAGAGCAATGGTCAGCAGCAGGGTGAACTTCACGTCGTTGACCGACGCACGAATGGAGACCGAGCGGTCATAAAGCGTGTCGATTCGGACCGCGGCGGGAGTATGCTCTTCCAGTCTGGGCAGCAGCTTTTTGATGCTGTCCACGACCAAAACGGTATTGGTCCCCGGCTGTTTTTGAATCGCCAGCACGATGGCCCGAACTCCGTTGAACCAACTCGCGGTCTTGTCGTTCAGCACGCTGTCAGTCACGCGGCCGAGCTCGTTCAGGCGAACCGGGGAACCATTGCGATAGGCCACCACCATCGGCCCGAACTGCAGAGCATTCATCCGCTGCCCGTTGGATAGAATGGTGAACGTTTGGTTCTGTCCATAAAGCGTGCCCGTGGGAAGGTTGGTGTTTCCCGATTGCAGCGCTGCAGTGACTTCATCGATCCCTATCTGGCGTGAAGCCAGAGCACTCGGATCGAGCTGCGCCCGCATTGCGTATTTCTGCGCTCCATACACCTGCACCTGCGCCACACCGCTCACCATGGAGACGTTCTGGGCAATGGTGGTCTCCGCGGCTTCGTCGACGTCGGACAGCTTCATTGTCGGCGAACTCAGCGCCAGATAAAGGATGGGCGAATCGGCGGGATTCACTTTCTGGAACGTCGGGGGCGTCGGCATCTCCGGAGGCAATTGGCCCCCAGCCGCGGTGATGGCTGCCTGGACGTCTAATGCAGCGCCATCGAGATTCCGGCTGAGGTTGAACTGAATGGTGATGCTTGTTTGCCCGAGAGAATTCGTGGACGTCATCGAGTCAATGCCGGCAATAGTCGAGAATTGCTTCTCCATCGGAGTGGCAACGGAAGAAGCCATCGTGTCCGGACTCGCGCCCGGCAGAGAAGCGCTCACCAAAATCGTGGGGAAGTCCACATTCGGCAAGTCGCTGACGGGCAGCAGTTGATACGCGAAAATACCGAAGATCAAAATAGCGGCCATGACCAACGTGGTCATAATGGGCCGATGAATGAAGAGCTCGGAGAGACTCACAGTCCGCCTCCGGCAGGACCGCTGGCAGCCGCCGTACCCGTCTGAGTTCCGGGCAAGGGCAAAGTGCCTTGCACCGTCACTTTTGCGTTCGGGGCCACGCGCAACTGGCCGTTCACAATCACCTGCTCGCCTGTCTTCAATCCGTCCGAAATCAGTGTCAGATTCTGATACACCCCCGCCGTCTTCACCGGGCGCGATTCAGCCGTGCTGTCCGTTCTGACCACATATACGTATTCGCCTTGCTGCCCGGTTTGAATCGCTCTTGTTGGGACGACGACGGCATTCTTCTGTGTTGAGAGCACCAACGCAACATCTACAAACTCTCCCGGCCACAGACGTCGATCCTTGTTCTGAAACGTGCCTTTCAGCTTGAACATACCGGTCGTTGTGTCGACTCCGTTGTCAATGAACGTCAACCGGCCCTCTGCCGGACTGTCCGATTGTCCCTTGGGATAGGCCAGAACTTTGAGCTGCCCAGAGGAGAAGTGCGGTCGCACCCGATCCAGGTTCGCTTCCGGCACAGAAAACGTGACGTAGATGGGAGTGACTTGGTTCAACTGCAGCAGATACGGCGTATCATTCGCCTTCACCAGATTGCCCAGATTGATCATCAATGTTCCAGTGCGTGCGTTGATGGGAGCGACGATATCTGTGTACTGCAGTTGCACGCGGGCGGCGTCGACGGCGGCCTTGTCTGCCTCCACTGCGGACGCATCGGCTTTTGCCTGGGCACGCAACTGCTCGGCCTGTTCATGGGAAACAATACCCTCTTTTTCCAGGCCGGAGTAGCGGTCTGCCTGGATCCGGGAATTCTCCGCCTGCGCTTGATCGTGCTTCATCTGGCCAATGGCTTTTGCGAGGTCCGCCTGGAAAGGCCGTTTGTCCAGTTGAAACAGCAGTTGGCCCTGGTGCACATCCTCTCCTTCTTTGAAGAAGATTTTCTGGATTTGACCGTTGACTTGGGACCTGATCTGCACGGTCTGGTACGCTTCAACGTTGCCGATGGCCTTGATCTGAACCGGAATGTCTTGCTGCGCGACACTGGCCACGACCACCGGTGCAGGTGGACGGCCCCCGGAACCGCCTGCCACCTGAACTTGTCCTTTGTTTCCGCACCCGGATATAAAGAGAACAGCCGTCAGAAGGAAGAACAAAACCAACGACCGCAGTCGCTCGACGGCGTGTTTCATGAGGGCAGGCTCCCACAAGCGTGATACGCACATCATTCTATATTGACCGGCTGGATTTGTTTTGGTCAGTGACTGCTATCACTTGTGAGTCCCGTCGCTGAGTTCTGCTAATGCCACAGGCCCCGGCGTGCGGAGACGAGGAGCTTCAAACGAGGTTCACATAACTGTCGCGGTAGGGACGACCATTTCTGATCGCCCACCGGGTGGCCGGGGGCGGTCGCCCGCTCCCCGGCTCCCACAGAACGTAGCGTGCAGATTTCCCGCACTACGCTCGTCAGAAGTTGCT
>CZKY01000061.1_pt2 | contig 55738 bp, 54 predicted proteins | sample 2454881 | NCBI WGS metagenome assembly CZKY01 (sample SAMEA3539301, study PRJEB10725) | soil metagenome | biome: tundra; feature: field; material: soil | place: USA | collected 2010-05 | depth 0.15 m | reverse complement strand
GCGCCGTCCCACCCGCGCCAGGATGCGCCGCACTTTCTTGGGAGAAATCGAGAGCCGAGCCGCCACTCGAGACACTTTTCGGCCTTCGCGCTCCCAGACCCGCGCGATCACAATCTCCGCAAATTCTTCGCTGATTTGCCGGAACGTTTTCTCGCCCACCGCACCCTGCGACCAAGCCTTTAGCGCCGGATCGATACTTCCCTTGCGAAGAATTTTCGCACTTAACGTCTGAAGATCCTGCCACATGTTGTTGTCGGGTTGATTCACCCCGCAGGATGCCCGCGCCAGGTCATACGATTCGCGCGCCGCTTCCGGATTGTCGAAGAACGAATTGCACTGCGTCAATCCCTGCCACAGATGGGCGTTCGCGAGTAGCAGATGATGCTGGGTATGCTTTGCCAGATCAATCGCCTCTTGACTGAACTCGAGTGCCCGTCGCGCATGGCTTCCCGGATCGGCGCCCTCACCGATCTCTTCCTCCACCTTCGCATTTTCAATCATGCACTGCAGAATGCGCGCCCGGCCCATCAGAATGTAGTCCTGCTTCTGTTCTGCCACATCATACGCCGAGGCCGCTTCTTCCTCGGCGCGCTGAAAGTCTCCGCTATCGAGGTGGATGTACGCGGCATCGAGGTAAACCGTGCCGACTCCGTGATGGTTCGGGCGCTGCTGGTAGATGGCCCGGGCGGCCTCCAGGTGCTCAAGCGCTTCGCGGCGAAGCTGGGCTAATCGGCCGCGATAGTCATGACTGCGCGAATCCTGTTCGCGAGTTTCATGATCGCTCGTTGCGCCTGGCTTACCTTGGCGGCTGGCTGAGGTCTTCCGGCGCCGCTGGGCGTCGCTGTCGATTCTTTTCTGCAACTGAAGAGCGATCCCGCGCTTGGCGAGCGCCATGTTTGCCAGCGATCGCGCCAGGTTCGGATGCCGTGGATCCCGCTTGCCATAATGGCGAATGGCGCTCTCGAAAAACTCAATCGCTTTATCGAAACGGCCTTCCCGGCGCGCCATGCGCCCGTAGAAGGATTGAATGTTGCCGAGCGTCACGTAGTCATCGGTCTCGCGCAGCGCGCCTTCCGCCGCCTGCGAGATGCGCACGGCTTCTTTCCATTTGCCCTGCTGAAATAACAGCCAGCTCTCGAGCACTTGCATCACCGCCGCCATGCGCAGATGGCCTAACGCAACCGCCAGATCTTTTCCTTTGCCGGTGTAGATCAGGGCTTCGTCGTACTCGCCTCTTCTCCGCAGGCAGCGACCCTTCCAGAAATAAACGATGGCCAGCAGAAACCGGTCGTCCAGCTCTTCTCCTAAGCTCAGGACGAAGTCAAAATGACCAATCGCCGGTTCCATCGCCTCTTCCCCCATCGCCGCCATGCCCTCGGCCATGCGCAGGCAGATGTAGTCGGCGATCGAAAGCTTCGAACGCAATTCTGGTTTTGAGTGATCAAAGCGTTTCAGAAGCTCTTTGAGGGGTGGCCCGCTGAATCCGATATCCGTCCAGATCGCAAAATGCGCCAGCAGGCGGGCGGCATTTTCCTGGGAGGGATCGAGGTTGGCGATCACGTCCTGGTGCGACTGAAGACAGGCAATCCCGCGCTCGATTTCACGCGCGGCAACATGTTCCCGTAACTGCGAGAGGAAGCCTGCGTCAATCGGCAGGTTGGTCGGAGTACCTCTGCGTGCGCCCGTCACCATCAGTTGACGTTCTAGTCCAATAAGTCATAACTGGCAAGGGTAAGAAACTCCGCAAATTCATGGCTCGTCGTCAACTCTTCGAGGAGTTTGGCCGCCTGCCGCAACTTTTCGTCACTGTTGCTGCCCAGTTCGGCCGCCCTTTTATGGATAATCCCTTTCACCATGGCTTCCGTCACCGGCCTGCCATCTTTAAGGTGCGCGCTGTACCTCACCCATTGCCACACTTGGGCGCGGCAGATTTCCGCGGTCGCCGCATCCTCCATCAGGTTGTAAATCGGAACGCAACCCAGTCCCCCCAGCCACGAATGCAGGTACTGTAACCCCACGTCGATGTTCCAGCGCAAACCTGCTTCGGTGATATCGCCCTTGGGAACTTCAATCAAATCCTTCGCTTGCACCGCGCGGTTGGTCGACTTATGGGAAGAAATCTGATTTGGTTCGGGCATGTACTTATCGAAAATTTCTTTTGCCACCGGAACTAGGCCCGGATGCGCAACCCACGTCCCGTCATGGCCGGCGTGCACTTCCCGAATTTTGTCGCGCCGCACTTTCTCCAGCGCCTGTTCGTTGGCAGCCGCATCATTTCGGATCGGAATCTGCGCCGCCATCCCACCCATCGCATGGATGCCGCGCCGGTGGCAGATTTGCACCAGCAATTCGACGTAGGAGCTCAGGAAATGCACTTCCATCGTGACCTGGGACCGATCGGGCAAAACGAATTCAGGATGCGCCTGAAACTTCTTGATGTAACTGAAAATGTAATCCCAGCGTCCGCAGTTCAGCCCCGAAGAATGGTCGCGCAATTCGTAAAGGATCTCGTCCATTTCGAAGGCCGCCAGAATGGTTTCGATCAGCACGGTGGCGCGAATCGATCCGCGCGGAATTTTCAGTTCGTCCTGGGCAAAACAGAACACGTCATTCCACAGCCGCGCCTCCAGGTGATTTTCCAGCTTTGGCAGGTAGAAATACGGGCCGGTGCCTTTGCTCAGCAAGGCCGCAGCGTTGTGAAAAAAGAACAGCCCAAAATCAAACAGCGCTCCCGAGATCGGCTTCCCCTCCGCCAAAAAATGCTTTTCGTCCAGGTGCCATCCGCGCGGCCGCACCAGCAGCGTGGCCAGATTGGAACCAAGCCGGTACTGTTTTCCCTCCGGACTCTCGTACTGGATCGTTCCTCGAATCGCGTCCCGCAGATTGTGCTGACCTTCGATATTGTTACTCCAGGTCGGCGTATTCGAGTCCTCGAAGTCGGCCATATACACACTGGCCCCCGAGTTCAACGCGTTAATGATCATCTTGCGATCGACCGGCCCGGTAATTTCCACGCGTCGATCGAGCAGATCCTTCGGGATCGGCGCCACCTTCCACTCGCTTTGGCGGATTTTAGCCGTCTCCGGTAGAAAGTTGGGAAACTTACCGTTGTCGATTTCCCGCTGCACGGTTCGCCGCCGCGCCAGCAGTTCCTGCCGCCGGGGCTCGAACCGAGCCGCCAGTTTCAACAGGAAGGCGCGGGCCTCCGAGGTAAGAATGCTGGTTTCTGCCTGGGTGGGGGTCTGGCTCTCAGCCGCATCGTTCTGAAGGGAAGTCATGGCATTCATAAGTCAACATCATAGACAGCTGTCAGCGCAAGTCCTCCTGCACTAGGTCATTTGGTCCTAGTGGGTCCGGGCGGACAGAGCGATTTGTCTGAAAGTGAAATCCGGGGTCTACTGCATTCAGGACGCAAAATTCTGAACGGGGATAAAAAACATGACAACTTCGACTTCCAACCGGCACACCAGCAATACCGACGACACATTCGTGGAGGCGGGACACAGCCACGGTATTACCGCTTCGATGGCTCTGTACTATCCGTCGCTGATAGGTAATTGCTGGGACGACGAACTGCTGCCGTCGGGAGACTAGTATCCGGATCGCGCCGATCCTTTCGGATCGGCAGCCCTTCCCAAACGACAAACCAGCAACTGGCAAACCAGCCCTCGGTGGCGCGGCATCCCGCGTCCGTGAACCCAACACGATTTCAATTAAAGTCAAAACGGGGATTCCGGGGCAGAAATAATTCCCCCATTCGGGCCCCGAAGCCGCGGTTGCGCATGGCAGAACGGCTGACTACCATAGAGGCATTGCGGCCGTGCTGGAGGAAGAGGAATACGGCAACATCACTAATGCAGCAAAGGACACAATTGTCCATAGGAGGCGGAAAGTGTTGATCAGCGCTGAGAGCCAGGAAACCACTATGACGATGTTCGACCAACAGGTCGCGGCCGCGAGCAAATGGTTCGCGAGCCCCCGATTCGACGGGATCGTCCGTCTCTACTCCCCGCGCCAGGTGGCCGAGCAGCAGGGCACGCTTGCCGGCGACTACACCGTAGCGCGACGGGCAGCTGAGGAGCTCTACACACGGTTGCGCGAGCTCTTCGAAGAGCGCAAGCAGATGACTACTTTCGGTCCCTATTCGCCAGGCCAGGCGGTGATGATGAAACGGATTGGGATGGAAGGCATTTACCTGGGCGGCTGGGCGGCGTCCGCCAGGGGATCGCTGACAGAGGATCCGGGTCCGGACTTGGCCAGTTACCCGCTCAACCAGGTGCCCGACGAGGCCGCCGGGCTGGTGCGGGCACTTCTCACTGCCGACAAGAACCAACACTTCGCGCGCGCGAGGATGACCGAAGAACAGCGCAAGGCGACACCGGTCATCGATTTTCGGCCTTTCATCATCGCCGACGCCGACACCGGCCACGGCGGGGATGCGCACGTACGCAATCTGATCCGCCGCTTCGTCGAGGTCGGGGTGCCGGGCTACCACATCGAAGACCAGAAGCCGGGAGCGAAGAAGTGCGGCCACCAGGGCGGTAAGGTGCTTGTGGCCGAGGACGAGCAGATCAAGCGCTTCAACGCTGCCCGCCTGCAACTCGACATCATGCGGGTCCCGGGCATCCTTGTGGCCCGAACCGACGCCGAGTCCGCGACCTTCATCGAGAATCGAAGCGACGAGCGCGACCAGCCCTTTATCCTCGGCGCCACCAATATCGATTTACCCAGCTACAAGGCCGGCTATCTGGCCATCTTGAGGAAGCTAAACGAACTCGGCGTTGACGAAGTCCGCGGACACCTGCTTTTTGCCTTATCCGAGGCCGAGTACGCGGCGGCCTTCGATTGGCTGGAGCGGGTCGGGCTCATGTCGATGATCGCCGAGCGCGCCCCGGCTCTCAGAAATATGCCAGCAACCGAGCTCGAAGCAGCGCTCGACAAGATCGACACGCGCTATGTGGAAACCTGGCAGGCGGAAGCTGGGATGAAGACCTACGGTCTCGCGGTTGCCGAGGTGCTGGAGTTCCGCACGGCCGAGGGCGAGCGTTTCGACATGACCGTCGAGGAATGGCTGGCGTTCTCGAAACGGGCTTCTTTCTACGAGGCACGCGAGCGAGCGCGGTCGATGGGCGTACACGTGATCTGGGATTGCGAGCTGCCCAAGACTCCCGAAGGCTTCTATCACATCCAAGCCGGGATCGATTACGCCATCGCCAAATCGCTGGCTGTGGCGCCCTTCGCCGACGTGCTGTGGATGGAGACCAAGACGGCGGATCTCGAGGATGCCAGGAAGTTCGCGCAGGCCATCCACGCCCAGTATCCCGACAAGATGCTGGCCTACAACCTCTCGCCGTCGTTCAGCTGGGACACCACCGGGATGAACGACGAGGAGATGAAGCGGTTCCCCGAGGAACTCGGGAAACTCGGCTACGTCTTCAACTTCATCACCTACGGTGGCCACCAGATCGACGGCTTGGCGGCCGAGGAGTTCGCGACCGCATTGAAGCAGGACGGGATGCTGGCGCTGGCGCGTTTGCAACGCAAATTCAGACTGCTGGAGTCACCGTATCGGACACCGCAGACCCTGGTCGGAGGGCCCCGGCTGGACGCCGCACTGATGGCTTCGTCGGGACGCACTGCGGCGACCAAGGCGATGGGCAAGGGGTCGACGCAGTTTCAGCACCTGGTTCAGACCGAGGTCCCGACCAGGCTGCTGGAGGAGTGGCTGGCGGAGTGGAGCAAGCACAACGACTATAAGGGAAAGATTCGCGTGCAGCTACGTCCGCATACGGCCGGTTCGGAGCTGTTGGAGCTGAGTGTGCTGAACGAGCCCAGCGGGGAGAAGCTCGCCAACGTGGTCTTCGCCTACATCCAGGATCGTCGCGGGCGCAACATCCTCTCGATTCGCGACCAGAACACCCTCGCGCCGGTACGCAAGAAGCGGCTGATGACGATCGCCCAACTGTTCCTGATCCACCGCTACAATGCTAGCTCGGTGCACTACGTCACTCCGACCGAGGACAACGAGTTTCAGACACAAAGGATGAAGAGCGTGGGGATCTTCTCGGATGTGCATACCGAGATTGGCCAAATCATCGTCGCGCAAGTCAGCAAGGAACGCGTCGCCGAACTGCTCCAGCCTGACCGGGTACTTCTCTTGGAGATAATCCGTAAGACGTCGCCGGTATTGCAAATCCGGGCTTAGATACCCGCTTTGAAGGGCGCGGCTTCGGCCTCGCCTTCAAGCTAAACACTCACGCGTGGTTTTGGTCGTCCGCGCTTGTCTTCGCGAAGTTGCGCTGCTGTAAAGGCGCAGCCGCAAGTGCCGCATCTCCAGCTCGTAAACGCGCTGGTGACCAGGCTTGGCCCAGCATTACTCGTCTGCGGTTGGTTCGCGCGCACCGCCAGAACCAACTCACCACCGCACTCCGAACATTCACGTTTTTGCATAGCCCTCGTCAAAGAACGGGTCGCCAAGCCGCAGCGTCCCGTGACTGCCTTCATACTATGGCACAGATATCCGGAAACAACCGGTCAATATTGACCGCTTTGTGTTTCGCGCCGCTCCTGCCTCGATGAAACGGTGGGATCTCCCGCAGTCATCAGCCGAGTCGAAAGTGGCACGTCTGGTCAATCTTGAGCCAATCCTCAAGTCCTCCTCTTTCGATTCCCCGGCACTGATGCACTCCCCACGGTCGAGCGTCGCCGATAGTCCCGATGCGCCGCTGAACCGCATTAGATACGCTGGAGTACCGGTGATTTGGTCCGGTCTCTCGGCCCAGGCATCGCAATCTTAATCTCCGTATGTGAGCTATCTTGCTCAGACGCAAAAGTCCACGCCTGTCACTCTTAATTGTCCTGAGTGTGTAGCCGGAGCCGCGACCGCTGATTCGTGGCTTTCATTCTCAGGTCGCTGCGGTTCGGGTCTTGATCAAGTCCCGGCGAAGCGACCACATCCAGCCCATCGGCATTCTTCATCCGTGTGTACGCCGCGAAACCTACGGTGAATACAATTCGACCCTAGAATGCTCTCGAACACTGACGTTAGGGCAACAACTCCAGGCGCGGATGAGAGGAGTTAGCCCGCGAAACAAAGGAAGGTCAAAGTCATGCCTCTAATTCAACTGCTGGAAGTTCTCATCGTGGTGGGTGTCCTCCTGTGGCTGGTGAATCGCTTCATTCCCATGCAGGGAACCATCAAGTCAATTTTGAACGGCGTCGTGGTCATTGCCGTGGTTCTGTGGCTACTGAATGTCTTTGGACTCTTTAGTTCGATTTCCCGCATCCACGTTGGAACCTGAAGGATGACGTAAGGGAGACCAGCGAAGAAAGCTGGACAACACAAGCTCGACACAACGCAACATGGCAGACATCTGCCTGAAGAAGGAGATACTGTGAATACTAAGTTTTTGTTAGCGATCGGAATCACCCTCAGTATGAGCGCGTTTGCTCAAACCAATTCTCAAACCACCGGAGTCGTCGAGCCCCTGAGCCCGATGCCAATATTCCGTGTGAACGTAGTCAGCCGCAGCGTGCAGGCTGTCAACTACAAGCATCGCAGCGGAGCCTCCAAGGTCGATTTCGCGGGCACGGACTTGATGCCTTCAGCGAATGGTGAAGCCAAAGTGAACAGCAAGCGGGGATCCATCGAGATCGAAGCAGAATTTGGCAACCTGCAACAACCGACGACATTTGGCAATGAGTATCTGACTTATGTATTGTGGGCGATTTCGCCCGAAGGACGTGCGGTGAATGTGGGCGAAGTGTTAGTAGGTGACAACCACCGCAGTAAGGTGAATGTCACCACGGATCTTCAGGCTTTCGCTCTGGTCGTTACCGCGGAACCCTATTATGCCGTACGGCAGCCCAGCAACGTGGTTGTGCTTGAGAATGTGGTTCGCGAGGACACCAAGGGCACCAGCGAGGCGCTAAACGCAAAGTACGAACTGATGGAGCGCGGTGGCTACATTCCCACCGGCTACAAGTTCGACCCCGTGGTTCTGAATGCCAGGCTGCCGTTGGAATTCTTCGAGGCGCGTAATGCACTGCGCATCGCTCAATCCGAGGGAGCCGAGCAGTATGCCAGCGACACCTATCAGCATGCGGTTCAGCTGATGAACAATGCGGATGAATATGCTACCAGAAAACACCTCGACAGAAAGCCGCTGATCGCGGTCGCCCGCGAGGCAGTGCAGACTTCCGAAGATGCACGCGCCATCGCAGTCAAGAAGCTGGTCGAGATCCGCTTGGCAAACGAACGCCAGGATTCAGCAGACGCTCAGGCGAAAGCGCGAGGACAGGCTGATGACGCGATTCGGCAGAAAGAGCAAGCCCAGTCCGACACGGCAAGAGCTCAAGCGGCAAAGACTCAGGCCGAATCTGATACGGTGAATGCCCAAGCCGCCAACGCTCAGGCACAGTCCGATGCAGCCAAGGCCCGGGCCGACGCTGCTAATGCACAAGCTGCGACCGCGCAGGCTAAGTCCGATATGGCGGACAGCCAGGCTTCGTCAGCAAATGCACTCTCCGCAGCCCAGGCTGATGCAGAGCAGGCTCGTTTAGCTGCACAGCAAGCGGAAACCGACAAGGCCACCATGCGCGCGCGATTGTCCGAGCAGTTGAATTCCATTCTCCAGACTCGCGATAGCGCGCGCGGGCTCATCGTGAGCATGTCCGATGTGTTGTTTGACACCGGAAAATACTCGTTGAAGCCGGGGGCACGGGAGAAGCTGGCGAAAGTCGCCGGTATTCTGCTCGCCTATCCTGGACTCAATATTGAAGTCGGCGGCTACACGGACAATGTGGGCGGCGATGAAATGAATCAAACCCTGTCTGAGAATCGTGCTCGATCCGTGCGCGACTACCTGGTGCAACAAGGGGTGTTGACGAACTCGGTTTCGGCTCGAGGTTTCGGCAACACTTTGCCAGTAGCCTCAAACGATAACTCCGCCGGACGGCAGCAGAACCGGAGAGTTGAACTTCTCGTGTCCGGCGAAGCGATCGGCAGCCCGGTCAACGAGACAACAGGAAACTTGCGCTAGAGCAAGCGTACGCAACGAATCGATAATGGAGGCTAACACCCATGAAACTAGTTGGAGTTATCAGCACAGCAGTTCTGTCTTTGGCCCTAGGAGCCGCTGCTCCCGCGTACGCCCAGCAGGAGCAGCGCGACCAGCAGGAAGAACAGAAAGCCAAGCCTGCCCAGGACGAGAAAAAAGCGCAACCAGAGAAGTCAACAAAGCAAGAGGAAAAACCCGCGGCGCAACAGGAGAAGAACACCAAGCCGGAAGAAAAAAACGCAAAGCAAGAGGACAAGAACGCCAAGCCGGCAGAGAAAACCGCGCAACAGGCTCAGCCTGGAAAGCAGGCGCAGCAAGCCGGTGGTGGCCGCATTCCCGCAGACCGTTTCAAGGCCAATTTTGGACGGGAACACACGTTCCATGTCAGCCAAGGCGATTACAGCAATCACCGCTTCCAATACGGTGGCTATTCGTTCGGATTCGTAGACGCGTGGCCAGGCAACTGGCTCTACACGCAAGACGTTTATGTTATCGAGATTAACGGCGTGTATTACCTGTGCAACCCGATGTATCCCGGCGTCAACATTACACTCAGCTTCGCACCATAGCGGCCCATCGGGGGCGCAACCAGCTTAACTACTTATCGGCGCGGGTCCACTGCTTGGGCTCGCGCCGCTTTTTTCGGCGCCAGCAAGGTCATCTCGGGAAAAATCGTTAGCAGATTTATTGGGAACATTCACGAAAAGTGAGCTGTAGTGCACAGATTTGGCTGTGCCTCCGTGGAATCCTTGCCTTGACGCGTCGCCGTTCAATCCACGCAGCCCGCAGCAGCAAGGCACAACCGGGCAACCGAAGGATGATCTGGCAAGGTGGTTCAAAATGCGCACAATCCGTTTGCTATTGCTAGCACTTGTGATACTGACCATACCGGCCGCCTCGTTCGCGCAGTTCGGCGTGTCGATCACGATCGCTCCGCCCGCGCTCCCTGTGTACACGCAACCCATGGCCCCTGCCGACGGTTATTTGTGGACGCCCGGCTACTGGGCCTATGGTGATGAAGGCTACTTCTGGGTGCCGGGTACGTGGGTGATGGCTCCCGAAGTTGGCTTCCTCTGGACCCCTGGTTATTGGGGTTGGAGTGGCAACGCCTACGCCTGGAATGAAGGCTACTGGGGTCCGCATATCGGCTTCTACGGTGGCGTCAACTACGGCTTCGGCTATGGTGGTGTCGGCTATGAAGGCGGATATTGGAATAACGGGGCATTCTACTACAACCGCTCGGTGAACAACGTGAACGTCACGAACATTCACAATGTTTACAACAAGACCGTGATCAACAACACCAGGGTAAACCATGTCAGCTATAACGGCGGCGCCGGTGGAATTAACGCCCGCCCGACCCAGGCAGAAGAGACAGCGGCACACGAGCAACACAGGCCGCCAGCGGCGCTGCAAACCCAGCATGTGCACGCTGCCAGTACCAACCACGCACTCCTGGCGTCCGTGAACCACGGGCGGCCGGCAATCGCTGCCACTGCGAAGCCTGCGGAGTTTAGCGGTCATGGGGTGGTAGCAGCCAGGCAGGCGGGAGCACCTTACAAGGCAGCCGAGAATAAGGCCACCGAGAACAAGGCAGCCGAGAATAAAGCAGCTGCTACTCGCACGAATGAGAATAGGGCAGCCGAGAATAAGGCAGCTGCTACTCGCTCGAATGAGAATAAGGCGACTGAGAATAAGGCAGCTGCTACTCGCACGAATGAGAATAAGGCAGCCGAGAATAAGGCAGCTGCTACTCGCTCGAATGAGAATAAGGCAGCAGCTCATACGCAGCCTGCCGCTCATACGCAGCCTGCAGTTCATACGCAGCCTGCAGCTCATACGCAGCCTGCAGCTCATACGCAGCCTGCAGCTCATGCGCAGCCCGCAGCTCATGCGCAGCCCGCAGCTCATGCGCAGCCTGCAGCTCGTCAACAGGCTGCACCTCGCCCTGAGGCTCGCCCCGCGAGCGCTCCCGAGAAAAAAGGCCCGGGAGGTAAAGAACAGCCCCGTCAGTAGCAAATTGACTGCGACGTATGGCGTCAGGCCGATCGAGGTATAAGAAAGTCGATTAACTCTTACATTGGTGCGGGTCCACTCCGTGGGCTCGCGCCATTTCTTTTCCGGCGGTACGCGGCGATCGAAGTGATATCCCGCGTCGTGGAGATGCGATCCACCCGCTGTCATCATCCGCATCCCCCACGAGAGCACTAATTCCCGCCTTTTTCGACCCTATTCTTCCCATTGAGCAGTTTTGACCATTCAGAAACCAGCAGAACGTCTATAAACAAAGCTGGCTCTCCCTTAAGGTTGCTTTCCGGCGCGCATCTTGAGGATCGGGGGATGCTAGGAATCGGGAACACCGCGCTGGAATAAGACAGAATCGAAGTGCCCCTTCGGGAGTGACGTTTAAACGTCGGCTCAGTGCAGGGGAAAAGGAGTGAAATATGCTTGGAACTATATTGATCGTGATTTTGATCTTAGCTCTCTTTGGTGCGCTACCAAGATGGCCGCATAGCAGAGACTGGGGTTATTACCCGACCGGAGGACTGGGGCTGATCCTATTGATCGTTGTCATCCTCCTGGTTCTCGGTCGGATTTAACCGAAGGGTAGGTCGTCACCGCGGATCGCTCTTGGCGCGGGTCCACTCCATGGGCTCGCGCTGCTTCTTTCCCGCCACAGAAGATCGCAGGGTGCGGCTGGTGTGCCATGCTTCGCTGCTTCGCCTAGCATACCGGTAGCTGGTTGGCCGGATGTGTACACTCTTGACCAGAATCGCATGGGCATAAATGCCAGACTGGTGCTGGAGATTGTCTGCAATCGCCTGGAAGGTGCGCAAAACCCATGCAAAGCTCTGGTCTGACTAGCTCCAGGCACTCATCGCCGTCGCTCCACGCCACAGCGGCCCGTTGGCGCCTGCTGGCTACGCGTGTAGTGACACTTCTTCTCGTCGTGGTGATGTGCCGCGGCGCTTCGTTCGCTTACTCGGTTTTGACCCACGAGGAAATCGTGGACCTGCTCTGGTCCGACGAGATCCGCCCGCTGTTGCTCAAGCGATACCCGGGGCTCTCGGAAGATCAGATCAAGGAGGCCCACGCCTACGCCTACGGAGGCGCCGTCATCCAGGACCTGGGTTATTACCCATTCGGCAGTAAAGATTTCAGCAACTTGGTGCATTACGTTCGCAGCGGAGATTTTGTTCACGAACTGTTGCTGGAAAGCACAGATGTCAACGAGTATGCCTTCGCTCTGGGCGCGCTGGCACACTATGCGTCGGACATTACCGGGCACCCGGCAGTCAACCAGTCGGTGGCCATCGAGTATCCAAAGTTACAAGCGAAGTTCGGCAAGTCGGTGAAGTATGCGCAGGACAAGACGGCACACTTGAAAACGGAGTTCGGGTTCGACACGGTGCAGGTCGCGAAGAATCGTTATGCATCGCAGCAGTACCACGATTTCATCGGGTTTAAAGTGTCAAAGCCCCTGCTGGAGCGAGTCTTCCCAGTCGTATACGGATTGGAGTTGAAAGATGTGCTCACTCACGAGGATCTCGCCATCGGCTCCTATCGTTTCGCCGTCAGCCGGCTGATCCCGGAGATGACCAAGGTCGCGCTACAGACCCATAAGAAAGACATGATGCGCGAGCGGCCCGACTTCGCGAAGAAAACGTTCCTGTACCGCCTTTCGCGCTCCGGCTATGAAAAGGAGTGGGGGAAGGACTACACCAAGCCCGGATTCGGAACCCGGCTCCTCTCAACCCTCTTGCGCTACATGCCGAGAATTGGTCCCTTCAAGGGGCTAGGCTTCAAGAACCCGACTCCGCAGACCGAGGACATGTATTTCAAGAGCATCAATTTGACCGTCGATCAATACCGGACTTTCCTGCACGCAGTGCGCACTGACTCGCTCCTGCTCCCCAATTGTGATCTTGATAGTGGCCAACCGTCCAAGGCAGCGGAATACTCGCTTACCGACGACACCTATGCAAAGTTGCTGGGGCAGTTGTCGAGCCGCAAGTTCGATGGGACGTCGCCGGAGCTGCGCGCCAACATTCTCGACTTTTATTCCGACCTCTCGGCTTCTTTCGAGACGAAGAAAAACCAGGATGATTGGAAAAAAGTACTGGCCGAGCTAGACCAACTGAAAGCGATGACTCCGATTCCGACGGTTGCGGGTAGCCCCCCAAAGTGATCGCATCCGTCCCACGGGATCGCTCTGAAATATGCAGCTGCAAACAACAGAAAGCAACCCGGACCGTCTGACAAAAACCGGGCCAGAAGACTACGGGCGAATTGAGAACTCAAGTCTGTGGAATAGCCGAGCTTTCACGGGCGAGGGTCCCTTCGCCTTCGCTCCGGGCAGGTCCGCGCCACACATTCATTCAGAAAATGCTAGGCGCTAACCCGTACGGATACTAACTCTGGGTTGCAGTGGGAATTTTGCATGGACTTGACCGCGTCTTCAGCTGTGAATCTCCCCATCACCAGCGCCAGCTTACGATTGGTTGTCGTCTGGATGGGAAGCCGATCAATCCGCAGCACGTATTGAGGGGCATGAGCGCCGCCGCGGTTCACTTTCACAACAAACTTGATGTTTTTCATGGTTCCTTCCTGATTCTATCGATCTGGACAAAAAGCGAGATGAGAAACAGAAAGGAGGCGATATTTAAGCCGACTGCCTGTTTTCTTACTTGCCATTCGCACGTCTTCTCGCTGCCAACATGAACTTTGATCGCCTTGGGTTTGGCGTCGAAAAGATCCCCAAGCTGATCAACAGCGTCATGACTCAGACTTCAGAGCAATCAAAGAGGAGACAATTTTCAGATAGCTAACTTAGTTCAGACAGCCTGAAAGCGTAAGAAAGTAAGAAAAGATGCTTGCTCAATTTCAATGTTAGGCTTATGCGCTACCATTGTCAAATTTACCACCCCCCCATGCCCAACAACGTCAACACCGAAGCTGCCCGGAACTACCACGAAGCTACCAAGCATTCCTACACCAGCGTTCGCACCAACCCGCATTTCCTGGACTTTGACAACCAGCCCTTGCCGTTCAAAATCTACCCCGCGCTGGCGCCCTCGCGCATGCCGACCGAGGTACGCCAAACTGGAGTCGCTGCCCTTTCCGCGATCGCCGCCAGCGTCCCCGCCCAGACCCTAGTCCAGACAAACGTCCAGACCAATACCGCGCCGGATTTAGAGGCCGTTGCCCAACTCCTCTACCTTTCCGCAGGCATCACCCGGCAGAGAAAATATTCGGGCGGCGAAATCTACTTTCGCGCGGCGGCCTGCACCGGAGCGCTCTACGAGGTCGAACTCTATCTGGTTTGCGGCGACCTCAGCGACCTTCAGGCCGGCGTCTATCACTTCGCCCCTGCCGAGTTCGGCCTGCGCCGGCTGCGCGCTGGAGACTATCGCAGTGTCCTGGTCGAGGCCACCGGCGGCGGACCCGCCATCGCTCGCGCGCCGCTGACCATCGTCTGCACCTGCACCTACTGGCGCAATGCCTGGAAGTATCAGGCGCGCACCTACCGCCACTTCGGTTGGGACAACGGTACACTGCTCGCCAACCTGCTGGCCGTCGCTACCGCCCTGGGTCTGCCCGCCAAGATCGTGTGCGGCTTTGTGGACGCGTCGGTAAACGGCCTGCTGGATGTCGATTCCCAGCACGAGGTAGCCTTCTCGCTGGTCGCTCTCGGTCATGACTCCGGGCTTTCTGCGCAAACCGCTTACCGAGCGCTTGCAAATATCTCCCCGCTCGGCCTCGAAACTGTCCCGCTCTCTCGGAACGAGATTGACTACCCGCTCATGCGCGAAATGCACGCCGCCTCTGCGCTCGATTCGGACGAAGAAGTTGCGGCATGGCGCGGTGGCACTGCACGGGGTCACAGTGAACTGGGTCGAACGGACGTGGCCGATTCTACGCCGCCCGCCGGACCCGTCGTTCGGCTCCAACCTCTATCCGACGCGGAAATGCCTCGCGACCCGATCGAGCAGGTCATCCTGCGTCGCGGCTCCAGCCGCCAGTTTGCGCGCACGCCGATCAGCCTGCCGCAGCTTTCGACCATGCTCGATCGGGCGACCCGCGGCGTACCCGCGGACTTTCTAGATCCGCTGGGATCTCAACTCAACCATCTCTACCTGATTGTCCACGCCGTCGAAGGTCTCGAGCCCGGAGTTTACGTCTTCCACCGCGATCTTGGAGTGCTCGAGTGCCTAAAGCGTGGAGATTTTCGCGACCAGGCTGGGTATCTCGGATTAGAGCAGCAGTTGCCGGCCGACGCCGCCGTGGACGTTTTCTTTCTCGCCGACCTGCGTCCGATTTTGCAGCGCTTCGGCAATCGCGGATATCGTGCGGTGCAACTTGAGGCCGGCATCCTCGGCGGCAAGCTGTACCTCGCAGCCTACGCCCAGCGCCTGGGCGCCACTGGCCTCACCTTTTACGACGATGACGTAACCCGCTTCTTCTGCCCACATGCCGAAGGCAAGAGCGCCATTTTTCTGGTGGCCGTGGGCAACAGCGTCAAACAAAAAACCTAGCGAAGGAGGGTTTCACGTTTCGCCGCTCAACCTCGGAGGGAATTCTCATGCTAAAAAGATTGGCAGCCCGGCAGGGATTCGAACCCCGATACGCAGCTCCAGAGGCTGCAGTCCTACCGTTGAACGACCGGGCTGTACGAGAATTCTAAATCATTTTGCGGTGACCGCAAAACGGCGGGCTCTCGTCGGGTGCGCGCGCAAGTATACGAGACCCGGGTTAGAATCTCTGGCAGCGGTGCGAGGAGTTGCCCATGCCCAGCAGCGGAACTTTGCCAGGAACTTTCTCAGGAACTTTGCCAGGAACTATGCCAGTTGAAACCGATTACTCCGAGATGGCGCGCCGTCCCCTGGAGGCCGAGCAGTGTGCTCTCATCGTCGTGGACATGCAGGAGAAATTGCTGCCGCCGATCTGGGAAAAAGAACGGCTGGTGCGAAATGTGCAGTTGCTGATTCGCCTGGCTGGAATCCTGAAGATCCCAGCGCTGGTGACGACACAATACGCGAAGGGCTTGGGCAACACCGTGCCGGGCATTGCGTCCATGTTGCCGGACAATCCGCCCATCGACAAGCTGATGTTCTCCTGCTTCGGCAGCGACGTGTTCTGCTCCTTGCTGAAGCGCTTGCCGGGCCCACGGACGACCGTACTGCTGTGCGGCATGGAAACGCATATCTGCGTGATGCAGACGGCGATGGGGGCGCTGCGGGAGGGCTATCTGGTGCACGTGGCTTCCGATGCCGTCAGCTCGAGGACAGAATTAAACTGGCGCATTGGACTGGATCGCATGCGCGCCGCCGGAGCCGTTCTTTCCTCGACCGAAATGATGATCTACGAACTGCTGCGCTCGTCGGGCGCGCCCGCGTTTCGAGAACTGCTGCCCTATCTGAAGGGGTGAGTCGTTGGTCGGCGGTCGTTAGTCGTTGGCAAACCGCGAACGACTAACGACTAACGACCGCCGACTGTCTCCGCCGTCTCTACCCCGCCGCCGCCTCTTTCTGTTTCACCCGGACGACGGTGATTTTCGAGAAGCCCTCCTCGAAGGCCGGCGCCTTCAACTTGCTTGCCATCTTGCGCATGATATCTTCCGGGACCACGCGGCCACGGCGCCGGTGGCGTTCCAGGCAAACTTCCAGCGGGACATCGAAGAACAAGCCCTGCACATCGTAGCCGTAATCCTTGGCCAGCTTGATCCAGCTATGGCGGTCGTGGGGCGTGAGGTTCGTCGCATCCACGTAGTTCATGGGACGGCGGGCAATCAGCCTCGCCTTCAGCATGGATCGCAGGTTCGAAAACACCAGATCCTGAAAGCGCTGCTCCTGCGCATCATCGAAAAGAAGTTCGCGCAACAGATCGCTCGAAAGCGGATGAATGCTGTGCCGCTTGAACCACGAACTCTTGCCCGATCCCGGCAACCCGATCGCCAGGACTACCGTTCCCTTGCTGGCGCGGGCGGGAGCCGGCGCAGCTTGAGCAGTCGCAGCTTCAGCCGGCGACTTCCCGGCAACCACTGGTTCCAGCACGGATGCCTCTGCTGCAGAAGGCTCGGCTGCGGGTGCGGGCGTAGCCGCTACCGGCCGCGGACGAGATCCGCCACGACCTCCGCGACTGCGGCGACGGCGCGCCGTTCGTGGTCTCGGTGCAACTGCCGCGGACGCTGCGGCTGGTGCCGAGACGGGCTCAGCCGCGGGCTCCGGCTCCGGTCGCGAAGGGCGGCGCGACTCGACGACTGGGGCTTCGGCGGGAGCTTCGTGCGGCGCAGCCGGATCATTGTCATAATATTTCGGCTGCAAGGGTTCGGGTGCGTTGCCTGGTTCCTTAGGGGAGCCGTCTCCGGCCTTCTTGCGGCGTTTTAAACGCTCGTTCATCCATTTGCGCATATAGCTGCTTGTAGCATATCGGCGCACGCTGGAGCAATCCGCGCCCCGTGGCGGCCAGGGTACCCGGGTGAGGCATCGGGTGATCGGGCCATCGGGTGATCTAAGCTCAAAGGCCTTTGACTTTCGATGGCCCGATCACCCGATGGCCCGATCACCCGATACAATAAATCCATGAATCCAACGCATCCCGCAACTCTTCCGGTTGCCGCCGGGCAACTCCCCGCGGTGCCGCTGACGCTGGAAGGCTACGCCACGCTTCACCAGATGATCCGCTTCCGCTGGACCGCGTGGCGCTCCACTCCCGACAACGACCGTCGCGAGATCGCCAACGAAGCCGCGAAACTGCTGGCAGAGATGGAAGGCAAGACCGATGGGCAGTCTGCGCTGTTCTCGTTGCTGGGACACAAAGGGGACCTGATGCTGGTCCACTTCCGGGAAAGCTTCGACCAACTCAATCAAGCGGAGCTCGATCTGGCGCGGCTTCGACTCAATGACTTCCTGGAGCCTGCGACTTCGTATTTATCGGTGATTGAGCTGGGGCTGTATGAGTCGTCGCTGAAGACCTACAAGGCGCTCGCCGAGCGCGGCGTGGAACCACACTCGGACGAATGGAAAAAGTCGATCCAGGAAACCATCGCGCGCCAGAAAGAGGCGATGAAGCCGCGCCTGTTCCCGGCGATGCCGCCGAACCGCTACATCTGTTTTTATCCGATGGATCGCCGGCGCGGCGAAGACAAGAACTGGTACACGCTCCCCATGGAAGAACGCCAGCGCCAGATGAATGAACACGGCCTCGTCGGACGCCGCTATGCCGGAGAGGTGAAACAGATCATCACCGGCTCCATTGGTTTTGACGATTGGGAGTGGGGCGTCGACCTCTTCGCCGACGATCCCCTGGTTTTCAAAAAGCTGATCTACGAGATGCGCTTCGACCACGTCAGCGCCGTCTATGCTCTGTTCGGAAGTTTCTATATCGGATTGCGCTGTCCGGCGAGCCGGCTGCACGACTTGCTGGAAGGAAATCTGCCGCAGCACGCTTAAGCCTTTAACCACCAAGGACACGAAGGTTCACGAAGGAAACCCTGGGGAATTTAACCTTCGTGTTCCTTCGTGTCCTTGGTGGTTAACGCTCCTGCTGCGTGCGCCCTTCACTTTTTGGAATTGAAACTCGTGCCGTTTCATATCCACGCGCGCCCCTCGGAAGGTCACACCCTCCATGCGCAGGCGAAATTTTTGTTCGGCGGCATTTTCTCCGCTCAGTTTGATGGCCCCGCCCGAACCGACCACGCGGTGCCAGGGCAATCCAGGAACCTGTTGCAGGATGCGCACAACTTGACGCGCGGCGCCGGGCCAGCCCGCAGCCTTGGCTAAAGCTCCGTAGCTCGACACCGTTCCCGCCGGCAAAGCGCGAATGCAGCGCACGACGCGAGCACGCTTATCCTCCGGCAGGCTTCTCCGGGACCCGGATTGACCGAGCATGGGTTGAGCGGGATTGGATGGAGATTGCCGATTCACGGCTCAATACCTACCGGACAATATTACGGGACACTCATGTTAACCTAGATTCACAAATACAAAAATTTACACACGCCCGTAAAACCTGCGATTACGATGTGTGCATCCCATATTCTTACTCACCACCAAAACTGCCTTTTGGAGAATAAGCATGTTTCGCTTGTTGAAAGCCCTGCCCCTTGCGTTGGCTCTTGCAGCCTCGACTTTCTTTACCACCAGCTGTTCAAGCAGTTCGCAGTTTCGAGTCGTCGATGCCATCCCCGACGCTCCGGTTGGTCTCGATGTTGATGTCAATGGAATCAACGCATTTACCACCCCCTTCGCTTTCGGAACCTTCGGCAGTGTTGAGCCATCCTCTGGCTACCAGAAGGTATCGGCGGGCAGTGACTCGATCGAAGTGTTTCAAACTGGCACGACCACGCCAGTCATCCCATCCACTTCGATTAGCTTTGGCGGTGCGTCGCAGTACACGGTGGTACTGGCCGGAAGATATGCCTCCCCCCCGACCGCTTTGCAGTTCACCGATAACAACACCGCGCCCACCTCGGGCAACGTCGAATTCCGCATCATCCACGCGTCGCCGAGCACAGCCGCCGTGGATATCTATATTATCCCGCCGCTCACGGACGTTTGCAGTGTTCCGACCAAGACATTTACCAATATTAACTTCCAGGCTGCGAGCCCCTCCTACGCAAGCGTTGCCCCAGCCCCGTATTCGGTGATCGCGACCTACGCGGGAACCTGCCAGATAATCCTCAGCCAGGACTATCCTCAGGGGACGGCCGGAATGATTAGCACCATGGTGCTCGTGGACCAACCGGGCGGTGGGCTTCCTCCACAGTGGCTGCCATTGACCGACGTCCAGTAAATACAGGCGAGCCGCTTCGACCCAACTAGTCGTCTCGCTGCGACCTTCAGGAAAAGGAACCGGGCCTCGACCGAGGCCCGGTGAACTACCTAAGCCGCATCTTTCTTGAAGGACTTAGCCGCCGTTTCTTCATCGTCGAACACTTCAAAAATGGTGAGCAGCTTGGTGATCTGGAGCAGATCACCTACACGCTGGCTCAGCCTCGCCAGTTTCACCGCGCCGCCGGCGTTGCGGGCACTCGTGTAAAGCGAAACCAGCGTTCCAAGCCCGCCGCTATCGATGTAATTCACTTCGCGCAAATTCATCACAACCTTCGGGCTCTGGGCCAGCAGTTTCTTGACCGTGTCGCGCAGGCTGGCCGATTCTTCGCCGAACACAACTCGACCGCTACAATCCACCACCAGCACGCCCTCCACCGATCGTGTGCTCATTCTCAGCTGCATAAGCGCTTCTTCTCCCAATCATCGCGGTAAAACTCGATCTAAGAGCGTACCCCGCCCGACTCCACCGCGCAAGTTGTCGGCGCAAGTTGTCGGCGCGCGGGTAGTGGCTAATTTCGTGTTGCTGGGCCGCGAGCTTCGAGCTGCGGGCTTCGAGCAAACCGGATGCCCCGCAGCTCCAAGCTCGAAGCTCGCGGCCCGAAGCGGCACGCACGCGAAACTGTATAATCGTGGTCTCCGATGAGCTACCAGGTCCTCGCGCGCAAATACCGGCCGCAGAAATTCTCCGACGTCGTCGGCCAGGAACACGTCACCCGCACCCTGCAAAATGCGATCGCGCAGGAACGCATCGCGCACGGTTATATTTTCAGCGGCCATCGCGGAATCGGCAAGACGACGGTCGCGCGTATCCTGGCGATGGCCGTGAACTGCCGCTCCTCAGAGAAGCCGGTGGCCGAGCCCTGCGGCATTTGCGATTCCTGCACCGAGATTCGCGCCGGCAACTCGGTGGACGTAATCGAAATCGACGCTGCCACCAATCGCGGAATCGACGAGATCCGCGAATTGCGCGAGGCGGCGCGCTACCGTCCGGCGCGCGATCGCTTCAAAATCTACATCCTCGACGAGGCGCACCAGATCACCGACGCGGCCTTCAATGCGCTGCTCAAAACGCTGGAGGAGCCTCCCAGCCACGTCATCTTCATGATGGCCACCACCCAGCCCGAGGATATTCCGCAGACCATCCGCTCGCGTTGCCAGCACTTCAGTTATCGCGCGATGAAGTTCGAAGACATAATGGATCAACTCCGCGACATCGTGGCGAAAGAGAAGATCCCCGCCGACGAAGACGCCCTCGCCCTGTTGGCGGAAGCGGGCGACGGCTCGATGCGCGACGCGCTCTCCATCCTCGACCAGGCAATCGCCTCCACCTCCGACCACCTCACGCACGATTCCGTGCGCAGCCTGATCGGTTCCGCTCCGGCAGCGGCGCTGGAAACGATAATGCAGGCCGTCGCGGAAAGTTCGAGCGAGAAAATTCTTGTGCTGGTTGACGAACTGATCGGCGAAGGGCACAGTCCCACCCATTTCGCGCGCCAGTTGGTGCGCTTCCTGCGCAATGTCACCGTAGCGAAGATCGCGGGCAAGGCTTCGGCGCTCCTGCAGATTTCGTCCGATGAGCGCGCCCGCGTAACCCGCATCGCCGACCTGTTCACCGAGGAAGACCTGACGCGGCATTTGCAAATCATGCTGCGTACTCATGGAGAACTCGGATACCGCCAGGAACAGCGCTTCCACCTTGAACTGGGACTGCTGAAAATGGCGCACGCGCAACGTCTGCTGCCGATCGAGCAGTTGCTGAGCGAGGCGGCGGCGTCCGTTTCTGGACCAGCCCGCACCACACCCCGGCCGGTTCTCGCTTCGCCCACGGAAGCCCGGCGCAGTGAGCCTGCCACATCGGCGCGATCGAGTTCGGTGTCGCCGTTCGCGGCCGACTCGGCGCGAAAAGGCAGTCCCAAAGCGGAGGCGTCCGGCGATACCGCAGCATTCGCGGACAAGCATGCCCTGAGCGCAGTCGAAGGGAGTGTCCGTGCCACACACCCGTCTGGTTTGACCAGCGCCAACATCGTCATCATGGGATCAGCCGCGCCAGCCGTTGCGGAGTTATCGCCAGCACCCGACTCGCAACCAGTCGAGCGTAGAGAAATAAAGGTCGAAGTGAGAGCCGAGGCGAGGCCCGAGGTCAACGCAGAGTCGCTTCGCGACGTCGTTCTCCACGCGCTGGGCAATCAGCAAATGCTAGTTTCCCTATTAGAAAACGCGGAGTGGAGCCTGAACGGAAATGCGCTGATCGCCAAGGTAGCGGCTTCCGGCACGATGATCGAAATGTCATTCCCCGCCGACGCGCGCCGCATCGCCGCCGCCGCCGCCAGCGGTCTGGCCGGGAGACCAATCAAGATGCAGATAGAGCCCGGCGGAGCGCCGCAGGTGGTGTCTCCGGCGCGCCGTTCTTCATCGAACGGAAGCGCCCGCAGCCGCGCCGAACAGGACCCCATCGTGCAACGCATGAAAGAAAAGTTCGGAGCGGAAATCCGAACCGTGATTGATTATCGGGAGAAAGGATGAGTTCAATTTGTAATTTGTAATTTGTAATTGAAAAGCCGACTGTGCGTTGCTGCACTTCAAATTACAAATTACAGATCACCAATTACAAATTCTCTTATGTCTGGATTCAATCTGCAAGAACTAATGTCGCAAGCCAAGCAGCAGTACGAGACGCTGCAGAAAAAGATGGAGCAGACCGTGGTCGAGGCTTCGGCCGGCGGCGGCACGGTCACCGTTAAAATGGATGGCCGCAAGCAGGTGCTCGCCATCGTGATCGATCCGGAGGCAGTCAAGGCCGGCGATGTCGAGATGCTCCAGGATCTAGTGATGGCCGCACTAAACGAAGCCAGCCGCAAAGTGGATCAGGCGATGCAATCGAGCGTTGGCGGAATGCTCGGCGGACTGGGAGGAATTTTGTAGAGCGATCGGGTGTTCGGGTCATCTGGCCATCGGGTGATCGAAATTCAAGAACAGATGCCCTTGCGCTTCAGATCACCCGATGGCCCGATCACCCGATTGGTTTACCTATGTCCAAATTTGCCGAACCCATGACCCGCCTCATCGACGAACTCAAGAAGTTGCCGGGAATCGGCAACAAGAGCGCACAACGGCTCGGCTTTCACATTCTGCGCTCGAGCGAGGATGACGCCGAGGCCCTTGCCTCCGCCGTTCGCGATGTGAAGGCCAAGCTGCGTTTGTGCTCGATCTGCAATAACATCACCGACGTCGATCCCTGCGTGTACTGCAGCAGTCCGACCCGGAATCAAAAGCTCGTCTGCGTGGTCGAGGAACCGACCAACATTGCCGCCGTCGAGAAGACGCGGCACTTTAACGGCGTTTACCACGTGCTCCACGGCTCGATTTCACCACTGCACGGTGTGGGGCCCGAACAGTTGCGCATCTCAAACCTGATCAGCCGGGTCGACGGCGGCGAAATCGAAGAAGTCATCCTGGCCACCAATCCCACCGTCGAGGGAGAAGCCACCGCCACCTACCTGGCCCAGCAACTGAAGCGGCAGGGGCTGCGCGTCACGCGGATCGCCATGGGAATTCCGGTAGGTAGCGACATCGAATACACCGACGAAGTCACCATGCTGAAGGCCATGGAAGGCCGGCGGGAAATGTAAATTCGGCTCTTCCCGTGGGGTTCCAGACTCGCCGATTCACCGGATTCACGACCGCTTCGACACGATTCCCGTTATGACCTGTTCTGGCTTCAACGCACCCGTGCCTGACTGGGTCCTTCGCTTGACGAGCGTATGCCGCGCCCTTAAGATGGAGCGAACGCAGGCCCAAACCGTCTTCAATGATCTACCAGAACACCTTGCACTACCGCATCGTCGAGGAGTTTGGCGGTGGCTGCACACGTGTGGTGTACAAAGCGGTGCTGTGCAAAGCGAAAGACGCGCGACTGCACCGATTTGTCGCGCGGAAGTCCCTCCCTGAAGAACTCTCCAAAGAACCCCGGGCGCGCTTTCAACGCGAGACGCTGGCGACCTCGGCAAGGAACCATCCGAACATGAATCCCGGTAGAGGGGGCGGTGCATGGGTGTGAGGAAGGGGAGGGGCGGGGAGCCACCCAAGGCGGAAGCAGCTGCGCGTGCGAAATCCGAGCCAACGCGCAGCCGAAAACCCTATCAGAAGCCGGCGTTCCGGTTCGAGCGCGTGTTTGAGACGATGGCGCTGGCGTGCGGGAAGGTGAACTCGACGCAGTCGCATTGCCGGAACAACCGGAAGACTTCGTAGCATGGTGCGTGCGCGTTACTTAGGTCACCTTGGATTCCCGTTTTTTCTCTGTGGTTCTGATCTGGGCCTCCTTAGAATTGTATATCTGGGGACCTGGCGAGCAGGTTGGCGAGCGCGCCGTGGACAGGTCGCTAGGGCGGCTTCCCGGATGAAGATGAAAGTTTAGGGGGGATACCATGCAAGCGTGCGCATTCCGTTGGTTCGGTGTGGCGGCTGGGTTGCTCCTGCTTGGCATTCCGCTTTCGGGGCAAGCACGGATGGAGAGGACCTCCTCGGCGGCCGCCAGCGATGGGCAGACGCACCTGGGGTATCCGCAGGACTGGAGTTCGCGGCACTTGTTGATGCCGGGCACGCGCGCCGAGGATATTCTGGCGGCGGGAGCGCGGGACCCGCGGCATGTTTACAACATGGTGATGCGGCAAGTGGCGGTGGAAAACGCACGCATAAGTGTGCGGTGGCCTCCGCGCCGAATTCCGCGCCGAATGAAGATCGACTGGGCGGTTTCGCTCGAGAATGGGTACGTGCCGCAGAATATGTTTCCTGCGAAATACCGATTTGACGCAGGCTCGGAGAGTTGCAATTCCGATTACGTTCTGTTTGGGCTGACCGTGGCTTCAGGGACGCAGGCCAACCTGGTCGGGATCAACAACCTGTACACGGAAGCCAGTCCGAAGTGCAATAGCGGAACGCCGTGGGTCGCGTTCGCCTACAACACGGCGAATAAGGGCGGGCAGATCCGGACGTCGCCGACGCTGTCGGAAGACGGGACGAAGGTGGCGTTCGTGGAAAGCACGGGCGGGGCTTCCTACTTCCACGTCCTGGTGCTACCGAATCCGATTCCGACGCCCGGCGCAACTCCCCCGCAAGTGGGGACGGTGTTGAGTCCGCAGACTCCGACCCCGTGCGCGACGCCGACGACGGCGGGCTGCATGACCACGCTCACCATCGAAAGCAGCGCGACCAATACGAATTCCTCACCATGGGTGGACTACAACACGGATACGGCGTACGTGGGCGCCGACAATGGCTTGCTGTACAAGATCGCGCCGGTATTCGGCGGCGGCGCGCCGGCGCTGGTCACCAATTCGGACTGGCCGGTCACGGTCTCGACCCAGACGAACAGTGTACTGACCGATCCAGTTGTAGATGACACTTCGGGCAGGATTTTTATCGGAGACGGGGCGGGATACCTGTATGCGGTCAGCCTGACCAGCCCGGGTAAAACGTACGCGGCGCAGCAGACGATCGGGTGGGCGGCGAACGGAGGACCAGGAACGGGGGTTGTGGATGCGCCGATTGTGGTCAACGATCCCGCCAATCCTATGACCAACCAGGTGTTCACCTTTACGGGATGCAGCTTTGTGCTGGGCATCGGCGGGGCGGTCACCCAGCTTCCGGCGAACTTCGCGACCGGTGTGCCCACAACCGCGAACACAGTGGATCTGGGATCGGCGAGCGGGGACGGGGACTGCACGGGGAAAAACGTACACTCGGGAACGTTCGATAACGCGTTCTGGGTGAACGGGTCGACGTCGGGGCACATGATCGCGTGCGGATTCGTGCAGTCAGGAGGCGTACCGGCGAAACCACAGATGTATTTCTTCCCCTTCGCAAGTAACGTCATCACCAGCACGAATTCGTCGACGTTTCTTGTGAATAATACGAAGGGTGACGAGTGTTCGCCGCTGACCGAGTTTTACAACGGAACGACGGACCGGATGTTCTTCGGAGTGGGCTCCAGCGACGGATTCCTGGAGAGCTCGACGATTACAAGTTCGTTGACGACGCCTAGCTGCGCGGCCCCACCGACCTCCAGTTGTGTGAAGGCCCCGAGCGCCCTCGGAGGCACCAGCGGGATCGTGATCGACAACCAATTGTCGAACGGCGGGACGAACATCTACTTCTCGACCCTGGCGGCGGGGTCCGTGAACGGCGGGAACTGCCATGTGTCAGGCGGAGCTGCGAATCCCTACTGCGCGGTGAAGCTGACCCAGTCGGGGTTGCAGTAAGGGCTCTGCTTGGGAGCTCGCGTTTCTGGACCCCGCAAGCAGTTTGCGGGAATCGCAACCCACCGTCCCTTTCGCCCTGGCACCCGATACTGTGCAACACTTTGAAGCGTGCCTCTGTGAGGAGCCTTGGAACGGGCCACGTCGATCGGGCGAACACGCCCGTTAACTAGATTTATTTTCTTTACTTTACCTAAACGATTGAAACCATCGCACGGAATTCTGACACGGCCCCATAAATGCTTCTTCGGTTACGTCTGTCTCCTCGCTCCTTTTGAACGCTTTGCTGGCGCGAGACGCACAAGCGGACGTGAACCGCGCCCGCGCAAGTCTCCGAGCCAGCTTGGCGCCGTGCTGTGATGTAACCGCATCTCAACCGACGCTCCCGAAGCCGGGCCTAACCGCCCGGTTTCATTTTTTTGTCGGGATGCCGGAATGCGTAGGGAGCCGACCAAAGCTCCGCGATCTCAGTCGCCCGCGGTTCCCAGCAGGAATCCGTTGGCTTCCTCTTCCTGGCCAACCAGCCCTTCCGGCAACCTGCCCCGGTTGTACTCTGCCATGCGGTTCTTCCACTTCAGAAAGTCGGTAATGCTCTGCGGTTCGATGCGGATTTCCACCCGCCGCAAGCTCGCCAGCAGAAGATTCATCTCGTTCTGGAACCCAATCTCGAAACGCATGTTCTTCGCCGACGCCTTGACCCGCTCGATCTCGCGCCCGCCCACTTCCAGCAGTCCCCAGCCTGCGGGAAGTTCCTCGGTCCGTATCAGACCCCGCGGCGCCAGGTAATACCGCTCACAGCCGACGCCGATCTCCGGCTTTTGCCGGAAGCGTTTATCGCGATCGGCCAGGAAATCTGCGCGCGACACCTTGCTCTCCACCAGCACCGAGTGGCACGCCTTTTTCCAGCCAATGGCGTCCGGCATCTCGCCACTGACGCAGGCCTGCTCGCTGAGCACCACTCCGCAGCGATAAAGCCGCAGCCACCGCACCGCCATCGAAACTAGTTTTGCATGGATCATATTTGCGCGGGACACAAGAGAAGTTTCGAAGAGGAACGTAGTTCTGAGAAGTGTCAGAGTAGCTACTATGCAAGAGTCATTCCGAAATCCAGCCCCGCAGCAGTGTATGTCGCGGCCCCGAGCGCCGCAAAAGAGCGGAATCCGCTAGAAAAGTAGAACACGCCATCGCTCCAGCCGCGAAGCGGCGAAACAGGAAAGCCCGGCACGTGAGTGCCGGGAAGACAAAGTGGAACAAACCGGAGTCCCGTCAGGGACGGCACGGCTCTCGCCGGCACTCCTAAAGCGGCCGCCGAGTGTACCTGTCAGCCATCGCCACGCGTCCCGCAGACTTGCCGCCTCCCGCGGAACTACGCAATGCCCTCACCAGCACCGGCCGCCGCAGCACGGTTTCCAGCAAATGTCGCGCTGCGGCGACCTCTTCCGCCGAACGGTCCAGCGCCGAATATCCCGCCGCCCGCACCACTACGAAACGGTCCTGCAGACTAACCTCGAGCCGCGGAGCGTTCTCGTTCCCATGGCCCCCATGGCGCGTGTCCAGCGCCTTGGCCAACCGCAAAACGCCGGCCAATTCCATGGCGATCGGCCGATCTGGCAGTTCCAGCACTTGCATGGTCTTTCCTCGCGGACGCGGCAATGCCCCGCGGTGATAGCGCGCCACCACCGCCGCCAGTTCCAGTTCTCGCGCACTCCAACCCAGCGGCCGCGCCAGCCCACGGATCATCCGATACGAATTCTTTTCGTGATTTTTCGGTCCCTTGGCTTTGCCGACGTCATGCATGAGCGCCGCCGCCTGCAGCACCGCTCGCGAGTCATGCTCCAGATTCGGCGCCCCCAGCTTCGGATCCCCCGGATTCTGCGCCACAACGCCCGTCGTCATCAGCCCCGCATCCTTCAGCCCGTCGTACAAAACCAGCGCCAACTGGGCCACGCGCTGGGAATGCGGAAAATCGGGATCCAGATATCCCGCCCACACCCGAAGCCGGCTCAAAGCCGCCGCCCGCAGCTGCGGACCCGACGGCAACTCCGTCCGCCAGACGCGCCATAGCGACTCGCGGCCCACCATCTTCTCGCGATAGCGCTCGATCCTCTTGGCGCGCTCCACGTTCAACTTCTCACGCCAGCGGCTCTGGCTTTCCACATCCGGGAACGCCATGATCTCGACGGCTGTCGCCCACAACACATCCAGATCGTGCACCTCTCCCAACAGATCCTGCAGTTCTTTCAGATCGTCGCCCCATAACGCGTGCTGGCGCGGCAGAAAATTTTCCACCGTGTAGCGGAAGCGTTTGATGCCGATGCGCAGCGCGTGCCAGCTAACCTGCGACCGCGTCCGCAGAGCGTTCTTGTGCAGATCGTACGCGGCTGTCCACTTTTCCAGCGCCAGATGCAGATACACCACGCTCCCCGGACGCACCCGCGCCGCGCGCTGCGGCAGAGTTCTCGTCCACTGCCGCCATTGCTTGCGGTCAAACTGATGGAGATCCTTGAAGGCGTGCTGCTTGCATGCGGCTTCGCGCGCGTGTACGTGATCGAGCAGCTTGATCGCCACTGGGTCACCGGACAAACGATCACCCGACAAACGATCGCCCGCCGAATCGTTCGTGTCGCTCAGCTTCTCGATCCACCCTTGCATCACCTGCATGTCGCGCAGCTCACCGAGCGCCTGGAAAAGTTTCTTCCCCGCCTTCTTCATGTCCTTCCATGAAGAATCGGGATCGATCGCCATCAATCCATCGGCGAGAGAACGGCAGCGCCGCAGCGCAACACGAAGATCGTGCACCGCATCGGCATCGAACCCCGCAGCCGCCCGATCGCACTCCACCAGCACGCGCTCCATCCAGGCACGCAGGCCCAGCTTTGGCTTGGGGCTCGCAGGCTTTGGATTCGCAGGCTTCGGGCTCGGAGGTTTCAGAATTGGACTGGCTCCCACCGTGGCTCCTTTGGTTGACGGGAACCATTGTCGCTTTTTTGGGCGAAATCTTCTAGGAGCAGCTTTCGGTCTCAGCCTCGGCGCCTACCCCCCCTACCCCCCCTTTTTTGTCGTACTATTAGAATCATGGGCTTACGGGGTGGTGGTCGCCACATAATAGATTCTAAAGGACTTATTTTCTAGATAATTCATAAATAAGGAGTTAGCTTGATTTTGGCCTCATTCTACGGTTTTTGGGAGGGGAATGACGCCCCTTTCATCGCCTCAAGATTAGTTGTCAAAGAGTAACTGACCCCATTTTGGGGCTGGAGCAGGTTCGGGGGCCGTCCTGGTGCCGGACACACCCCGGCACTGCTACAGGTCTGGGACATTGTCGCGCCGGGGTTGGTTGGAAGTCTGTGATGACGCGCACCGGTTGTTTGTGATGAAAAATTTGGTACCCAGTACTCAGTACCCAGTGGACGAAGAGTCGGTGCTTCCTCCACTTCCAGGAAAAATCCCGAGCTTCATGCCGCAGTGGAATCCCAGGTCTCGAAAAGCGCGAGACCTGGGGCACCCGGCCTGTAGCTGACTTTCAGTCGAGATCAAATCTCACGGTTCATTGCCGGTAACTTCTGACTTCTGCTCATCACGGAGTCGCGTGGGCTTCCCAATAATATTGAGCGAATAATCGGCGAGTATTCCCATGAAATTCGTAACCACTTCAGCCCCGTGCAAGGTAACCGAATGCCCGTCGCTCATGAACAGAATAACGGAATCATCGGTGAATTCGCCTGTTCGAACGACCTGCATGAGATTGATGAAGGCGGAACCTTCAGCGGCGGGAAGGTGCAAAAACGGTCTGTCCATGGCTTAACGTCCCTGCGGGAAGCTATGATCCACAAACACTCTAGCACATCCGCTACGATGAACTGCCCGGAAAGACTTCGGTACTGATCTAATTTAGCGTTCCGCGAATTAAGCCGTTCTAGAAGCGAGTATCCGATCCAACTTGCGCTCATACTCGGCTTCAATCTCGCGCTTGTCCTCTTCTGTGCAGGCAGGACTGTTTAACCTCTGATCGCGGGACCAAGCAAGCATTCCGCGGTATTCCGGGTAGGGAAATGGCCAAGTCTCAACGATTTTTTCCTTATCCACTGTAGTCATTGGCATGAATCCGATCACACCCGATTGAGGACCTCTGCGGCCTAGTTATGTTTCGCGGTTCACTTTGCGAAAAGCGGCGTATTTGGACTTTCGTGTTCGCTTGAGTTTCTTCGCTTCCTTCTCTGCATCCAAGTGCGCCTTGATCTCGGAGTGTGGCACAGCGACAATCTGGCGCATAGCAGTCTTGAACCGTTGCCATTCAGGATTCGCCGATTTTTCCGCGCTATCGCTCATACTTCAACTGCTAAAATGCGGAAGGCTGGGATCGGAGTTCCTTTCATCGGCCTTGAACTACCAAACCGATGAAAGTTGTCTGCCAGACATTTCCGGTCTCAGCCTTTCGCTAGATGGGGGACGGCACGGGTGCAGGCGTCAAGCCTAGAGAACTTCTGCCTGTCGGTTCGACTCCGACCGTCTCCACTTTTTCACCTAGCCGGTAAGATGCGTGCTAAGCAAGAATCATGCTAAGCGCTCCGCATACGTGCTGGCAAGCATAATGCGAAGCCGGTGCGCATACCTGTCAGGCAAGAATAAAATGCTCAGCCGCCGCGCAACTAAAACCCCCTGCCAACGGTCAGTCACCTATATTTATACCCGCTTAAACCTATGATTCCAAAAGACCGGGGGGGAGGGGGTACCACATACTAACTGGTTAGTAACCCAAGAGTAAATAGAAACAAAACCAGGCGCCCGGCTCGACTGAGAACTGAGAACCGAGAACTGGGAACTGAATTTACAGGAGCTTGAAAATGCCTTCATATCCGGTAAGTATTCGTCGATGTCAGCATATTAAGGTCAACGGGACGCAGTGTGGATCGCCCGCGCTGCGCGATGAGAAATGTTGTTACTTTCACATGCGATGGCGTCAGATGAGCAGGAACATTAACATGAATTTCCATGAGCGCGGGACAATAACGCTCCCGACGCTCGAGGACGCGAACTCTATCCAGGTGGGACTGGCCGAGGTGATGCGGCTGCTGGTGACGAACCAGATCGATCACCGCACGGCAGCGCTGATGCTCTATGCCTTGCAGACCGCGTCTGGCGGGTGGGCCACTTTAACGGGGAAGTATAACGCGGGTTTGTCTCTTAACATGGACCGAAATAACTGGGGGTGCGCCACTTCTCGCGCTTTTCGAGAAGTGGCCCGTTGAACCGCCGACACCGTTCGACTCCGCCTTACGCCGAGCGCCCAACGTCTCGCGCGCTTTTCGAGACGTGGGATGCGACCCTTGACCGAGATGCCCGCCCACTAAAAAATGAGCTGTGTAAAACTTACAGTGTAACAAGTGCCCGCTAGTGGCTCTTTAACCACACCAGAACTCTGAGCATTATCAATGACTTGGTGGGATGGCTCCGGCAGCGGTTCTGCTCCCTCTGCCGCCAAAAACACCGGGCGAGCCCCATACTTTCGCTGTCTGTTCGACGGAGCGGCCTCTGGATATGTACACTCTAATACGTACAATTAAGTCAGTACAAAGTGTTTCACGTGAAACACTTCGTACATACAATTATTGCCGGGCGGGCAGCCACTCATTCGTGCTCTTTGGCGAATGGAAGTGTGCCGGTTCCTAGTTGCTCAGCACCTTCTCGCGCTCCTCGGCATCCTGGAGCTCCTCGCGAGGCGAACTCGGCAGCGCAAACTCCAGCACTTCGTCAATGGTCTTTACGTAGTGCGTAGTCAAGCCGAGCAACTGTTCAGGTGTCAGGTCTTCTTCAACATTGGTTTTATTTTCGGCGGGAAGGATCACGTCATGCACACCCGCGCGTTTGGCCGCCAGCACTTTTTCTTTAATGCCGCCGACTGGAAGCACGTTCCCGCTCAGCGTGATCTCGCCCGTCATCGCCGTCAGCGGACGAACCTGCTTGCCCGACAGCAACGACACCAGGGCGGTCACGATCGTGACGCCCGCCGAAGGACCGTCTTTCGGGATCGCTCCCGCGGGCACGTGAATGTGAATGTCATGGTCGGCGAAAAATCCTTCGTCGATGCCCAACTGCTTCGCGTTCGAACGTACCCAGCTCAACCCAGCCTGCATCGACTCGCGCATCACGTCCTGAATCTGACCGGTGATGGTCAGCCCACCTTTGCCTTTCATCTGGTTGGCTTCGACAAACAACACGTCTCCGCCCGACGGCGTCCATGCCAGTCCGACCACCACGCCCGGGCGCTTGGTGCGCTCGGCAATTTCGCCCTCGCTGCGCACCTTGATGCCGCCGAGAAATTCCTGCACGACCTCTTTGGTGACGACGAGCTTGTCGGTCTTCCCTTCCGCCATGCGGCGCGCCTGCTTGCGGCAGATGGTGCCGATGGTGCGTTCCAGGTTCCGCACCCCCGCTTCGCGCGTGTAATGGCGGATGACGTAGCTGACCGTTTCTTCCGGAAATTCGATCTGTTCGGGCGTGATTCCGTTTTCCTCGATCTGCCGCGGGATCAGGTACTGGAAGGCGATGTGAACCTTCTCTTCCTCGGTGTACCCCTGCAGTTCGATAATCTCCATGCGGTCGCGCAATGGCTCCGCGATCGGATCGAGCATGTTCGCCGTGGTAATGAACAACACCTTGGATAAATCGAACATCACGTCCAGATAGTTGTCGCGAAACGTCGCATTCTGCTCCGGATCGAGCGCTTCCAGTAACGCCGACGCCGGATCGCCGCGGAAGTCGCGCCCGACCTTGTCGATTTCGTCGAGCATGAAGACCGGGTCTTTCGTCTCCGCGCGCCGTATCCCCTGAATGATCTGCCCCGGCAAGGCCCCGATGTAGGTGCGCCGGTGGCCACGAATTTCTGCCTCGTCGTGCACCCCGCCCAGCGACAGACGCACGAACTTGCGTCCCAGCGCGCGCGCAATGGATTTACCCAACGAAGTTTTGCCTACGCCCGGAGGCCCGACAAAACACAGAATCGGCCCTTTCATGTTGGGCTTTAACCGCCGCACCGAAAGGTAGTCCAGGATGCGGTCCTTCACTTTCTGCAAGTCGTAGTGGTCGGTGTCGAGAATCTCTTTCGCCTTCAGGATTTCAATTTCCCCACCCGACGTCTTCGCCCAGGGCAGTATCGCCAGCCACTCGATGTAGTTCCGTGTGACCGAATAATCCGCCGCCATCGGCGACATGCGCACCAGTCGCCCCAGTTCCTTCAGCGCTTCTTTCTTCACTTCGTCGGGCATGCCCGCGGATTCGATCTTCTGTTTCAGCTCTTCGGTGTCACGCTGGCCCTCGTCCTGCTCGCCCAGTTCTTTTTGGATCGCCTTCATCTGCTCGCGCAAGTAATATTCGCGCTGCGTCTGCTGCACCCGATCCTGCACTTCCGATTGGATCTTGTTCCGCAGTTGCTGCACTTCCAGTTCTTTGGCCAGGTGCTGATTGATTTTTTCCAGCCGCACCCGGACGTCGCTCGTCTCCAGCGTCTCCTGCTTGTCGGCCGTCGACAGCGATGGCAGCGACGAGGCGATGAAGTCCACCAACCGTCCCGGCTCTTCAATGTTCATCGCCACCGTCGAAAGCTCGTCCGAGAGCGTCGGCGAACCGGCCACAATCTGCTGGAACAGGGTCAGGACGTTGCGCTGCAGCGCTTCAATCTCGGAATCCTTGGGCGGAATCGTCTCCGGAATCGTGGTCACCCGCGCGCGCATGAACGGCGCAAGCTGCGCGAAATCCGCCAGTCGCACCCGCTCCAGTCCTTCGGCAAAAACAAACAGGCTCTGGTTCGGCATCTTGACCACTTTGTGCACCACCGCCAGCGTTCCGATGCCGTACAGATCGGTCGGCTGCGGCGAGTCCACGCGCGCCTCGCGCTGCGCCACCACCACGATGGTCTTGTCTTCGCCCAGCGAGTTAATCAACTGCACGGAACTTTCTCGCCCCACCGTCAGCGGGAGCACCGCATGGGGGAACAGCACCGTGTCGCGCACCGGCAGAATCGGCAGCGACCGCTCAGTGGTTTCGTAAGAAGTGAGGTCAGAAATAGGATCGCTCATGATTTTTCCTTGAGTGACTTTCACTCAACCTTGGATGAACTCCACTGCCAAAAAGATGCACCCTTCGTGCTAGGTTGTTGAATTCTAGACCTTTTTTAGCCTTTTGCAAGACACGGAAGGGTTTCGGCCTCCCGCTGGGGCTGGCCCTTCCGGGGACGTGCCTCCCCTCCTGCACGCCCCCCCCGTCAAATCAGCTACTTTTCTCTGGTTCCCCGCCTCCAGCTAAAACACGTGCTTCGCGCGATCGCCTTTGAATACCAGCTCTTGCAGAACTCGCTCGTTCGCCGCATTCAAGACGTAAATCGTCTGATTCTTATCGGCCTTCGCGCTCAACGGAACCAGTGTGCACTTCGCGCGCACCTCAACCGGCTTCTTCGTCCCTAGCTGCCGGAACACCATGATGTGGTCCGAGCCCTCCATCACGTGACGAATCTCGTAGTCTCCCTGCGGCAACAGCGTGTCCGCCACCCGGACCTTCTCTGGAAAGTTCACCTGATACTTGTCGGCAATTCCCAACTGGTTCTCAGCAGCCGAAAACGCGCCCAGTATAAAGACACACATCAAGATAAGAATTCCTGCAAAGATCTGACGCATATAAGCCCTCCTTGTGGCCCCGGGCCAGAACGGCCCACCTTCAGCCTAGACCGAAGGCGCGGTTCCCGCAGTGCAGTGCCTCACACACGGTTGTGACGAAAGAGCTGGGCGAACAGGAGTCTCTCGGCAGGCTTTGCCACGCTTTCCTTGGCGCTCCCATCGGAAGGCAGCTCACTTGTGCCCATAACACGCCAAGGCACGACGGTGGCCTCAGCGCGCGCCAAGGATGGATTTAATCTCTACGAGAGGCCGCCCGGGCGCCAGGCTCGATAGTGACGCCTCGAAGTGAACGGTGATAGCATCTTTGGCCGAGACTATACTCAGCAGTCTACGTTTCTTGGCTTCTTGATAATTGGGCCGGTTCTCGAACTTTAAAACTAAGGTGCCGCGATGAAACGATTCATGCTTGTACTGGGCCTGCTTGTCGCTGTTGGAATTTACTCGCCTGCACAGGAAAACACGATTGCTCCGCCAGAAAGCCTGGTGACGGAGGGCGTTCCCAGGATTCCGAAGTCACTGGCGGAAACAATCGGGCGATACACGGAGAATCGTGCTGCTTTTCAAACCGACTGGCACCCGAAGCGGCGCGAAATGGTGATCGGGACGCGGTTCGGAAACACCTATCAGGCACACCTCGTGAGAATGCCTGGAGGCGCGCGGCAACAACTGACATTTTTCGCGGAGCCCGTCCATGGCGCCTCCTTTCATCCCAACGGCGGCGACTACTTGTTATTTCAGAAGGACGTGGGGGGCGGCGAATGGTTCCAATACTTTCGCTATGATCCGGGCACCGGCGACAGCACACAGATCACAGACGGAAAATCGCGCAACACTTCGGCGCGCTGGTCTGCGGGCGGAGATCTGATCGCGTACGTTTCGACACGCCGCAACGGGCAGGACACGGATTTGTGGGTGATGAACCCGGCGGACCCGAAAACGGACCACCTGCTGACGCAATTGAGTGGCGGCGGCTGGAATCCGCAGGACTGGTCCACCGATGACAAGAAGATCCTCCTGTTGGAGGAGATTTCCATCAACGAAACGTATCTGTGGCTGGCGGACACGGCAACCGGCGAAAAAACGGAATTGACGCCACGAAAGACCGCGGAGCAGGTCGCATACGCCAGCGCGCGCTTCGGCAAGGACGGAAAGGGCGTTTACGTCACGACGGACAAGGACTCGGAGTTTCAGAGGCTCGCCTACATTGACCTGGCCACGAAGAAAATGAAGGTTGTAACCCCCGATCTTTCCTGGGACGTTGACGAGTTCAAGCAATCGTGGGACGGCAAGTGGATCGCATTTCTCAGCAATGAGGACGGGCTCAGCAAACTGCACCTGCTCGACGCAGCCACGTACCAGGAGCGTCCGGTTCCGCATCTGCCTGTCGGCTTGTTAGGCGGGCTGATCTGGCACAGGAACAACCGGGATCTTGGCTTTAGCCTGTTGACCGGAAACGCTCCTGAAGATTGCTATTCGCTGGATGTGGCCGCGGGAAAAGTGGAGCGCTGGACGATGAGCGAGACAGCCGTCAACCTTTCTGGACTTCCCGAAGCGGAACTGGTCCGCTGGAAGACGTTTGACGGAAGGAGTATTTCGGGCTTTCTGAACCGGCCGCCGGCGAAGTTCACGGGCAGGCGTCCGGTCCTGATTGAAATTCACGGCGGACCGGAGGGACAGGCACAGCCCGGGTTCCTCGGTTCCTACCATTATTACCTGAATGAACTGGGGATCGCCATTATTCAGCCCAATGTGCGGGGCTCGACGGGCTACGGCAAGGCGTTCACGAAGCTGGATAACGGATTCCTGCGCGAAGGCACCTACAAGGACATCGACGCGCTGCTCGATTGGATTGCGACGCAGCCGGACTTCGACGCAAGCCGTGTCGCGGTGACCGGCGGAAGCTACGGTGGGCACATGACGCTGGCGGTGTCGACGCTTTACAGCGACCGGATCCGGTGCTCGATCGACGTCGTGGGGCCGTCGAACCTGGTGACGTTCCTGGAGAACACGGAGGCGTACCGGCGCGATTTGCGGCGTGTGGAGTACGGCGACGAGCGCGATCCAAAGATGCGGGCGTTTCTGGAAAAAATCGCACCGATGAACAACATCGAAAAAATCAAGAAACCCATGTTCGTGGTTGCGGGGAAAAACGACCCGCGCGTGCCGGTGAGCGAAAGCGACCAGATCGTCGCGGCATTGAAGAAACAAGGAACGCAAGTGTGGTACCTGATGGCGAAAGACGAGGGCCACGGGTTCCAGAAGAAAGCCAATCGGGATTTTCAATTTTATGCGACGGTTGAGTTCTTGCAGGAATACCTGCTGAAGTAGTTGAGCGAGGTTGCCCAGCGCACAGGAGCTGCCTCACGCCTCCGGATAAATTCCGAGCACCTTCACCAGCTCCGCCACCTCGCTTAGATGCCGCAGGGCATTGCGCGAATCTTCATCGTCGCCGCGCAGCAGGTCCACAAAAAACATGTATTCCCACGGACGCCCGCGCATGGGCCGCGACTCGATCTTGCTCAAACTGATGTCGCGCAGCGCGAACACGCTGAGCGCCTTGAACAACGCCCCCGGAATATTCTTCAGGCTGAACGCCAGCGAAGTCTTATCCGCACCGCGCGCCGCCCGCGGCTTTCCCCGCTTGATCAGAAAGAAGCGCGTAAAATTCTTCTTGTCATCCTCAATCCCCGCCTTCAGAATCTTTCCCGCATGCACTTCCGCGGCCCGCCGGCTGGCAATGCCCGCCGCATCGCGCAAGCCCTCCGCCACCATATGCTTCACGCTTCCTGCCGTGTCGTAGAACGGTACCGGCTCCAGCCTCGGATTCTTCGCAAACAGGTCGCGGCACTGATCGAGCGCTACGGGATGCGAGAACACGCGCCGGACATCTCGAAGCTTGGTGCCCGGCAGCGCGATCAGGTTGTGCACGATGCGCAGGCGAAACTCGCGCACGATGTGAACGTCGTGGCCCAGCAACAGATCGAAATGTTCGGCGACCGAACCCGCCAGCGAATTCTCAATCGGAATTACCGCGCCGTCCACCGTTCCCCGCTTGACGCGGTCGAAGACCTCGAGCGAACGCGCACACGGCACCACCGCCGCCCGCGGCAACATCGCTTCCGCCGCCTCGTGGCTGAAAGAACCAAGTTCTCCCTGGATCGCAATCTTCATAAAGCCCCTTTCCTTCAGCGGTGACGGGGTTCGTATCAGGGCATCGCTTTAGCGATGCCGAAAGTTCTTCAAAGTCCGACGCCCCTTTAGGGGCGGCGCGCCGCCCAACCCGCAACTCATCCCACCGTCGACCGCGCCAGCTCTTTCGTCATAACCAGAGCGTCCATCTGGCCAGAATAGTACCCGGCAACCGCCTTTTCCACGAAGTAACCTTTCTGCTTGTAGAAGCGGATCGCGGCTTCATTATTCACCGGCGTCTCCAGCGCCACCGCGCGCGCGCCCGCCCGTAGCAATTGATCCTCCGCGGCCCGCAGCAAAGCCGAGCCGACGCCCGCCCGCCGAGCCTGCGCGACCACATCGATGGTAATGATGTGCCCACTCTTGCGGCGAGTCTCCGCCACGATGAAACCTAAAATGTTGCAACCCGGAATCCCCGCCGGTGCGCTGCCGCTGCCCGGAACCTCACCGCCTTCGCCTTCGGCCACCAGAGTAAACGACCCGGGCCGGCGGATATAAAAAGCCATCTCCGGTCGCGAGTAGGCCAATTGCGGATCGAAGCATGCCTGGTCGATCCGCCACAGCGTGTCAAAATCGGCTTTCTCGAATTCTCGGATTCGGAACGGCACGCCGCCATTGTAGCGGGATTGTGGCGGGAGAGTACCGTAAGCTCTTCGAAATCAGACGCTCCTTTAAGCTGCGAGCGGCGAGCATAACAAGATCAACTGGTTGCTCGAAGCTCGTGGCTCGTGGCTCGCGCTCGCGTGGGCATCGATAATCGACTCTTTCCGCAATCAGCCTTTTTTCCTCTTCTAACCCCTTGCGCGGTTGCATCAATAAGAAGTACGATTTCTGACACGAGGCAACGTGGGGCGTTTCATTCTCATCGACGTGGTCGCAGCGCTCGCGCTCTCCTTCCTCTGGTATGCCTGGTTTGTCCGTTACAACCGGCGACGGGCAGCCAACGTGCTGCAGTGGGTGCAGGCGGCATGCCTCGGAAAAGGCCGCGTCGTCGATCTGCGCTGGCAGCACAGTAGTTCACGCCTGAAGGCTACCCTGAGTCTTTCCTCGCGCTGGTTTGAGGACGCCCGCCTCACCATTCGCCTCTTGCCCCGCCCACTCCCGGTGCAGTGGGCCCTGAGCCGCTGGCGCCAGCAGCAGGAAACGCTCACCTTCGAAGCCAATATGGGATTCCCCCCAGGCTTCCATCTCGATGTCATCCGTCACCGCTGGTCGGGCCACTCGGGAGCGAAAAGCTCGGGGGCGAAAAACTCGACCGGCACTCGCGCCTGGACCATCAGCCGCCCCGGCCCCGTCATTCTCACCACCAAGGAAGACTGGCCCGTAGAACTGAGCCCTGTGGTGAATGCGCTCGCCTCCTGGCGCGACAAGGATTTCGTCGGCGTCCGCTTCAACTCCACCGCGCCGCACTTCACCGCCACCGTAGCGCTCGAAAACCTCTCCGATCAGAAAGCCGCAGCCGCCTTGCTCGGCCTCTTCCGCGAACTCGCCGCCAGTTCCTCCGCCAAGCAGCACTAAGAAAATCGACGTCTTTGCCGTCGAGCCACTGCAACACCCAATTCTGCCAGTAGGTAGTGTGCGCCAGCAGTTGAAAAATGGAGTGCGGAACTCCGGGCGGTCGCATAGCGGCAACTCTCCAGTCCAGCCCATCAAAAGCGCTCTGCGTTCCAGCATGCGCGCCCTCTCCTGACAAAGCTCGCCCGACGATGTGGCTGAGGACTTTGTCATTGCCGCTCTTCATGGCTCGCCTCCTTTTGGCATGGTTGCGTCACCGTCTTGGGGAAAGAGTTGCAGGGCCGCCTCCCAGAAAATATGGCCCCGCAGCTGAATGCATTGCCCGGGCCTGAGAAAGCTGTGACCGTTTTGAACACCAATATGATGCCAATGGAGATAAACAGAACGTAAGCGAAGCGGCCCGTCTATATTGTCCAGATATGTTGCCGAGAGAAGAGAACACCGTCTGCCGTCATTTGCAACCGGGTCCAACCCAAACCACGGTAAACAAGCTCACCACTCTACGCGCATGGCGGGCGAACGAATATCCCCTAGATCGCTGCAGCTGTCGTAAACAGCGATTTCGCCAATTACGTACGCAGCCCACGCTTCTGGTCGGGCTGCCTGCGGCCCTCGGAAGCCAGACGTCACGCCCCTACTCCGGCTCTGCCACAAACCGATACCCCACGCCCCGCACCGTCTGCAAATGTTTCGGCTGCGATGGATCCTCTTCAATGTACCGCCGTAGCCGCACCACAAAATTGTCGATGGCGCGCGTATCCGTGTCTTCGTGCAATCCCCAGACTTCTTCCAGAATCGACTTGCGCGAAACCACGCGACCTTCGCTGCGCACCAGGTAGCGCAGAAACTCCGCCTCCATCAAGGTCAGATGGATCGTGTTTCCCAGCGAACGCAATTCCAGTTCTCTGAAGTCAATCGACTTGCCGGCAAAACTGAACGTATCGCCGCCAGCTTCCTGCGCGCCCAACGGCGCCGGCCGCGCCTTGTCACCGTCAGGGCCAGCGCCCGCCGTGTCCGCGTCTTTCATCCACACACTGCGCCGCAGCAAGCTCTCCAGCCGCGCAATCAGAATCGCCAGCTCGAACGGCTTGGCCAGGTAATCATCCGCCCCCGCCGCGAATCCCTGCAGCACATCTTCCGGACGCCCGCGCGCGGTCAACATCAGAATCGGCACATAGTTTTTCTTCTCGCGCAGCAACGCGGCGACATCAAAGCCGCTCTTGCCCGGCAGCATCACGTCGAGAACCACCACGTCAAAGCGTTCTCTTTTTTCGACCAGCCTCTCCAGAGCCGTCTCGCCGTCCCCCGCAACTTCCACCGCGTGTCCTTCGGCTTGCAGGTTGTAGCGCAAGCCCTGGGCCAGGTGCGCCTCGTCCTCCACCACCAGCACCCGGCTCATGCCACCCTCCGCGGCAATTCCAGGGTCACGGTCGTTCCCTTCCCTGCCCCTTCGCTCTGCGCGAATACCCGTCCGCCGTGCTTGCGCGCGATCGACCGCACGATGAACAATCCCAGCCCCGTGCCCTTCGCCTGCGAGAGCGAGCGTTGTGTCACCCGGTAAAACCGCCTGAAGATACGTTTCAACTCATGCTCCGGAATTCCCACGCCCTGATCGCGCACTCGCAGCACTAACCGCTCCTCATCGGGAACCTCCAACTCCACCGAGATGTGTACGCCATCCGGCGAGTACTTCACCGCATTGTCGAGCAGGTTCGAAACCGCGGTCCGCAACTCCTCCGCATCGCCCATCACGCGCGCTCCGTTGCCGTTCTGCAGAGATGAAGACGAAGACAAAGACTCGCGGTACTCGAGATCCGTCGCCTGCAAATGATGGCGTACCCGCGCCAGTTCCATGCACTCGCGCACCAGCGTGTTGAATTCCACCGGCAAGCGCTGCGGCGGGCCTTTCTTATGCGCCGCCTCGCCCGCTTTCAGCACCTGCTCCACGGTGTGCAGCAGGCGCTCGGTATCGAGCAGCATCAACTCGTAGAACTGCCGCCGCTGCGCTTCTCCCACTTCGAGTCTCTGCAAGGTTTGAAGGTAGAGCCGGATGGACGCGATCGGCGTCTTCAATTCATGGGTAACCGCGTTGATGAAGCTGTCGTGCTGCTCGTTGCGGCGAATTTCCCGGACCAGAAAAATCGTATTGAGGACCAGCCCCGCGATGATGACCAGAAAAAGTACGCCGCCGAAAAAAAGCTTCAGACCTTCGCGCCAGTACAGGATGACCCAACTGACGTTCAGTACGACGGCCGCCGCAATCAGGCAAACGCCCAGCGTGATGAAAAAATAAATCGCCTTCTGCCGGCTGATGATCCGCACAGGAAGATTGTAGCGGGCAGGAGAACAGGTGTCAGGTCTCAGGTGTCAGGAAAGGCAAAAACTAAACCGCAGCAATGTCAACTCATTCCCGTAGAGACGCGGCTTGCCGCGTCTCTCGTAGGCACAATCAGAAGCCCCGCGCCGATAGCGACGCAATCACGACAGATTTTCCTGAGACCTAAGACCTGACCTCCTCCTCAGTCGTTGCCCGCGGCCGCCACCATCACCCCATCCCGCTTCACATCCCGAACCAAAGCCGGCTTCGGCGGCAGGTTATCGAGCGCGACCTTATACACATGCCGCGCCAGTCCCAGTTTTTTCAGCGCCCAGATGCCGTACCAGTTCATGTCAACTTCATACCACGTCATGCCATGACGCGCGGAAACCGGATGCGCATGATGATTATTGTGCCAGCCTTCGCCAAAGGTCAAAACGGCGACCAGCAAGTTGTTGGTGGAGAGGTCTTTGGTTGCAAAGCGCCGCGATCCCCACAGGTGTGTGACCGAGTTCACCATCCAGGTGGCATGCAGTCCGACCACCACGCGCACGAACACTCCCCACAGCAGCCACGGCCATCCGCCAATCGCAAACAGGATCGCGCCCACAATAATATTTCCCGTGTAGTGATACTTGGTCAGCCAGACGTGAACTTTATCTTTGGTCAGGTCGGGGACGTAGCGGCCCAGGGTCGTGGTGTCGTGATGCATCGACTTGCCCATCAGGATCCACCCCATGTGCGACCACCACTTGCCGTCGATCGGCGAGTGCGGATCGCCTTGCTCGTCGGAAAACTGATGATGAATCCGGTGCGTCGCCACCCAGAAAATCGGCCCGCCTTCGAGCGCCAGCGTCGCGCACCAGGTCAGGAAGTACTCCACCCACTTCGGCGTCTTGTATCCGCGATGCGTCAGCAGCCGGTGATAGCTCATCCCAATCCCGAGGCTGCCCGAAACCCACCACAAGAAAATGGCGACGAAAAATGCCGGCCAGGTAAAGAAAAATAACGCCGCGATTGCGCCCACATGAAACAGGCCCATGGCGATCGCCGTGCCCCAGTTGATGCCGGCGCGGGTCGCCCGGTCTTTGCGAAAGCTGGTTCCTTCGCTGTACTCGCTCGCTGTTTCCATCGTGGTCTCGCTCATGGCCTCGTTTGCTGTTTCGATCATTGTTTCGATCATTGTCTGTCGCATCGCCCTTCTCCCCACAACCGTCTAACTGAGGTTAGCCTAGACAATATCAAGATCGCGCAACCAACTTTGTAATACTTCTGTAATCCTCGCTGGTTAAAGGGGTTACGAGCGTAATGCGTGTCAGACCATGAAGACTAGACGCCATTAGCCATCTCATAAATCCGTTTTGAAGGGCACGGCTTCAGAGCCTGCCCTGAGCGGAGCCGAAGGGTGCCGCCCGAAGCCGCCAAACATCGGGGCTTTAGCCCCGGCGGTTCCTGGCCTGCAACCTTTTCGTGCACGTTCCCCCTGTCGTGGAGTATCGTTAAATGTTTCAACCGTGTTTCCGAACAGGAGGTGTGTGTTGAAAAAGAAATTGTCGAACAAAGAGGTATTAAAGAAAGCTCCACTGGTCCTTCTCGCATTGTTCTTTTTTGTGTTCGCGTTATGGGCGCAGAAGGATCAGCCCCCCGCAAAAGCGCCCGCCCCCGAGTACAAAATTCCCCCCGAAGCTGCCGCCAAGGTAAATCCCGTCAAGCCGACCTCGGAGTCGCTTGCCAAGGGCAAGAAGCTGTATGGCTTCGACTGCGAGATGTGTCATGGAAAAAACGGCGATGGCAAAGGCGACATGGCCTCGGACATAAAAAACGTCACCGACTTCACCAATCCGGACGCGTTGAAAAACCGCACCGACGGCGAACTCTTCTACGTGATCCGGAAGGGCAAGGGCGAAATGCCCCTCGAAGGCGACCGCGCCAAGGATGATGACATCTGGAACATGGTGAACTACATCCGCTCGCTGGCCAAGAAGTAGGAATCGGGCTCGTGTGGGGACGGGGCTCCGCCCCGTCCGCGTAGGGACAGCCGCCCTCGGCTGTCCGAGCCGAGCGCAACTCGGCAACTGCCCGTGGTCACGGCAACTCTGGATTCCCTACAAGACGCCCGCATCTACTTTGACGCGCCCTTCACTTCCACCCCCGCCCACTTTTCCAGCAGCGTAAGTGTCGCCGCGTAGTCCAGATCCTGTTGCCCTTCCTCGGCCGCGACGTCGTAGACCTCTTCCACCGCTTCCAGTCCGGGCAGGCGCACGCGCGATTCCTTGGCCGCATCAAGCGCCAGGCGAATGTCTTTCAGCATCAGCCGCAGAGGAAAATTGGGCGAGAAGTCGCGCTTCAGAATGAACGGGGCTTTGTAGTCCACCACCCCCGATCGCACCATCGAAGCCTGCACCAGCGGCACCAGCTTTTCCACGTCCACGCCCAGCTTGGCGGCGAGCGTGAGCGCTTCGGCGAATCCTTCGTAGATGAGCGCAATCTGCAGATTCATGACAAGCTTCGTGGCTTGTCCTTTGCTGGTTTCGCCCATGTGGAACACCTGCTTGCCCATCGCCTGAAAGAGCGGCTGCAGGCGAGCCAGCACAGTTTCGTCGCCGCCCACCATAAAAATCAGGCTCCCCGCTTCGGCGGCGATCTTTGAACCGGTCATCGGAGCGTCGACGTAGTCAACGCCACGCGCCTTCACGCGCTCCGCAAAGCGTTGCGTGGCGGAGGGCGAAATCGTGCTCGAGTCCGCGATAATCATGCCCGCGGCCAGAACTTGCTCCACGCCGCCCGAGCCAAATAGCAAGTCCTCGACCGCCTTTGTGTCGGAGACGCACATCCACACCACTTCCGCGCCCGTCGCCGCATCCGCCGGAGAAGCCGCGCTGCGCGCGCCTTCCACGTCCTTGCCGCCACTCCGATTCCAAACCGCGACCTCGTGTCCGGCTTTGACCAGATTGGCGGCCATCGACCGTCCCATAATTCCCATACCAAGAAAAGCGATGCGCATCAGCGTTGATTCCTCCAAATGTTTCGTATCAGGATATCGCTTCAACGATACCGCAAGTTTCTTCCGCGTGTAGAGACGGGGCTCGCCCCGTCTCCGAAGACGCGGCAAGCCGCGTCTCTACGGGAAACTACTCGGCATCGAAATTCGATTTTTCCGCCAGCTCTCTAAACTCTGGATTAGATATGACCGGCAAAGGGACGGTCAAGGAAAACACGATTTCTTTTGCACCGGAAAAATCAACCACCCCAGAAACGCAAAACGAAGAAATAGTCCGTCCCTGCGCCGATCCCGTCCCCCCGAGCATCTAATATGTACTAGAGACTTGAGCAAACAAAGCCGATAATGTAGCGAGAGTCCGCGTATCCAGCGGACTGGTCGAACCGATGCTAAAGTCCTCATTGAAAAATCCTGCGCTGCGCAAGCGAGCCAGTCAGTTCACGCGCCTGGTGCGGCATTCCGCGGTCACTCCTCGCACCGGCGAGACCCACAAACCGAAACTGGTTTCGAACGGCGAACTGGGCGTCACCTTCATCGGACATTCCAGCTTTTTTCTGCAAATTGGCGGACAGAACGTCGTCATCGATCCCAACTTCGCGCGCTGGCTGTTCGTTCTCAAGCGCCTGCGTCAACCGGGATTGAACCTGCGCGACCTGCCTCCGATGGACGTCGTACTCGTAACGCACGCGCACTTCGATCACTTGCATCGCCAGTCGCTGCGCACCATCGCGCGGCAAACCCGGCGCCAGACCGGAACCGCGCCCACGCTCGTCGTCCCCCATCATTTATTCGACCTGGTTTCCGATCTGGGCTTCGAACAAATTATCGAACTCGAGTGGTGGAATACCTATCGCCACGGCGCGCTCGACATCACCCACGTCCCCTCGCGACATTGGGGAGCGCGCATCATCAAAGATTCGCACCGCGGCTACGGCGGATACGTGCTGCGCAGCGGTAAACACTCCGTCTACCACGCCGGAGACACCGCATATTTCGCCGGCTTTCGCGAAATCGGACGTCGCCTGTCGCCGGAACTTGCGCTGCTCCCCATCGGCGCCTACAATCCGCCGCAATTCCGCAACGTGCACACCAGCCCCGCCGACGCCACCCAGGCCTTTCTCGATCTGAAGTCCCGCTGGATGGTGCCCATGCATTATGGAACGTTTCGCCTTTCGCACGAGCCCATCGAAGAGCCCCTCCAGTTGCTGGAGCGCGAAGCGCTGGCCGCCGGCGTGAAAGACAAAGTGGTCGTGCTCGAAGAGGGCATCACCCGCTTCTTTTGAAGCGTTCTCGTCTCGAAATTTCTCCACAGCTTCGCATCCCCGCTTCTTGCTCGGCGGGAGAATGCGCCTCCGCCAGCGACAAATCTGCGAGCCCGAGCTGAGGGCGTCAAGGATGGGGCAGCGGTCAAAGACGGTTGCGGAAACCTATCTTTGCGCCAACCGAGTCAGAACCAACCGAGTCCGCCGCGCGTCACTTGCCCACATAGGTACGCGGAGAGCCGACACCGGTGCACAGGTCCCAGCCGACAGCGCAGCGCGAATCGCCCTGGGTGATGTCGTTGAAGTCGGCTTTGTACGCGGTCGGATTGGCCAACTCGCCGTAGATCCAGGTGAGCTCATTGAGGGAAGACGGTTGCTTGTTGCCGGCAGCATTCACGATGCCAGCAAAGGTCGGGGAGGCCCAGCTCGTACCTCCGACTGAATACCAGCCGCCCTGGAGGTAAATGCCCGCGCAGCAGAAATCTGCGGCCACATCAGGATATCCACGGTGGGTCCCGACGATGCCTGCAATGCCGCTCTGATAGCTCGGGATGGGCTCGTACGGACTGATGTTGCCGCCGCCTCCGCCCGTGTAGTAAACCTCGTTCACAAAGTTGCCGTTGCGGTCGCGGTTGAAATACGTGCCTCCGACCGAGACTACGTTGGGAGACGCTCCCGGATAGATGCTGACACCAATACCCGAATCACCGCTGGCGGCAAAGTAGACAACTCCCGGCGTGGTGAAATATTTGTCCCAGTTATGCTCTTGTTTAACTTCCGGGTCGCCCCAGCTCATGCTGACTACACCGCCGCCAGCTTGGGCCACGAGTTTCGCCGCGAGCGTGACCGCTCCCCAGGTGGGGTCGGTGTTGACCTGCACGGATTCGACCAGGAAGAGCTTGGCCTCGGGCGCCATGGCGTGGGCCCACTCGATGTCCAATGCCTCCTCAACCAACCACTCCGAGTAGACCGGAGGCTTTTTGCCGCCGGCATACTTCACCGTGAAGTTAGCGGCCGGTATGCCGTAGTAAGTCGAGAAGGCCTGCAGATCGGCTGCCGCGGTTGGGTAGTCGCCGGCATCCACGATGGCAATCGCGCCCACGCCGCCCGTCGGCAGATTCGTGCTGGTGGCGACCGGGCAACCGGTTGGTCCGCTCACCAGCTGGTAGACGCAGGCCAGGGATGCCGGCGTCTCCACGCCAGGAGGTGGCCCGGCGGGGTTCGGGACGTCCGAGTCGACAAAGAAGTAGTTTGTGTGATGGCGGCCGGGCTGCGGAATGCTGGATTGCGGGTAGATAATCCTGTGTCCGTTGAAAACGGACTCAATCCGTGTTTGAGCGGAAGCCGGAGACGAGACCACACCGAGGAAGAGCGCAACCCCGACGACCATCATGGAGATTACAAAGGACCGTTTCATTCACTGACTCCTGCATGCGGTCGGCAATTATGCCGTCGGTAATGATGACGGTTGTCTTGTGCAAATGCAAGGCCGAAACCGGGCGTGTGGCGCGGCTTCTCGCCATCACTTGCACTCCGGAGGGCGCCCGGTCCAAGCTACCTCCACCAACTCACAGAATGTGATAGACGTAATGAGCAAAGAGAATCGCCAGCAGCAAACCTCCGATGCCACAAACCCAGAAGAGAAAATGCTCGGTCAGCTTTGGGGAATTAATCTCCTTCTTGTCCATGACTGAAGAATACTCCCTAACCTCGTCGAATTACATTTAGAGCGATTTCACGGTTGCTATACCCGGAACCAACGCGCCGAGTGCACAAGGAGACGCGGCAAGCCGCGTCTCTAAGGGTAGCCACGACGGTGAGCAAGCGACCGAAATTGGGTACACGTTCTCGGAATCCGCTCCAGGACAACGCAGGACAACGGAAGACACTCGCAGGCAAGGTTTGCCGCCTGAACCCGGACATGTTTCGGATTCCCCGCCGGGAAATGGATTCAGCGTGAGAACAACCATGCCCTTGACAGAGCCTTCGCTCTTATAAAGGGGCACCCTCTTGAGAAACGATAGTGGTGATAGGACGGGCCGCCCGCCGCCAGGAGGCTTACCACCGGAGCCTCCTGGTGCTGGGACTCGTAACTACCTTTCTTCAAACCGCACTTCGTCGTCCGCTCAGTAAGTTAATGACCAGAACCACCAACCCCACAACCAGCAGCAAGTGGATCAGGCTTCCGCCCACATGCAAACTGAAACCTAGAAGCCACAAAATCAGAAGAACAACAAAAATGGTCCACAGCATGTCAACCTCCTGTGCTCATTCGCGAGCACACAAATGCGAATCTCATCCAACGTCCGCGAGAGCAGTGCTTTGCGCGAACGGATAAGAGAACGAATGATGGACTCTGCTCCCACTCGAACACGCAGCCGTCGGCTGAATGACAAACAACGGTCGATCGAGTGCGGAAGCCCTACTATTTGTCGGATTTGGCCTCAGCTTTTGCGTGGCGAATTTCCGCAAGGAACGGCTGGGCTGCGGCTGGAACTGGCACTTCGCCCAAAAGCAAAGCCCGAGTTTCGACCCCATGTCCGTACATCGCGTGCCGGGAATCACTGTCTTGGCGGAGCGATGCGCCTTCCAACGTGAGCCCAGCGAACGCACCCTTGGCACGGGAGTAGGTCAGGATCTCTGTATCCAACTTCCAATCCGTACCGGCCTCGGCATGGCGTCCCACTGGACCCGCTGCCGCGGAAGCGTCCCCTCCAACTTGGAAATTACTGGAGAGCAGCCTTTGCATCGCTTTGTCATTCTGAAAAATCATTACCACGTCCACTGCTTCCACCCCGATCTGCAGCCCCCAGCTTCCGCCCGAAATCGTGATGAACGCCGGCGCACTCCAGCCATCCGCCGTGCGGCAGGTGGCTACGCCCTTGCCTCCCTTAGCTCCAAAAATAAAGCCACCTTTGACCATGTGCGGTATAACGGCCACGCACTTTGCGTGCTCCAACACTTCTTCCGGGATTCCCTTGTCAGGCATCCCCATAATTTCGTGCATCACTGTGGCGGCATTGTCTAGCCGTTCGGTGGCATCTTCCCGCGCCGATCCGGCCCAGCACAACGTGCCGAGACTCAACATCGCAAGTAAGAACATTACTTTTTTCATTGGGACAGCCTCGTTTCTTTTGCCTCCGCGCCGCATCTCCGGCTTTGTGCCAGTTCTACAGTCGCACACAATTCCGGCTAGCCATGCCGGCGCACCAGGTCGATTCCGACGTTAGCAAATCAGGATTCAAGAGGTCTGTACAATAATGCACACATTTGCCGCATGGAATGGCCGGCAAATTCTCGTGAAGAAATCTATCCTGTCCTCTTCTGCACGAGTTCCAGTGTGAACTCGTGTGGGAACTCACATTTCACATGACACCCCTGCGTGTACCTTTTCCCGTTTCGAGATGAAGCCGAGGCCCTCTCCAGAGGTGGTCAATTTTGCTCAGACCCCAGAAAGCCAGGAGATTAAAAAAGTGACAGTCCTCAAAGACGGCTCAGAAGAGCCGCAATCCGCGCTTTACGAGGGCGAAGGAGAAATATGAAAACCAGTACGAAAGACAACATCAAGGGCAGCTTCCACGAAGTGAAGGGAACCATCAAGGAGGAGGTCGGAAAGGTTACGGGTGACCGCGATTTGAAAGCCGAAGGAAAATCCGAAAAGAAGGCGGGGAAAGTTCAACAGCGGATAGGCCATGCTAAAGAAGCCGTCGCAGACTTGAAAGGACAGCTAGCAGACTTAAAGAAAACTGGATAGGCCCGTTCAGAAATGAATCGGCAAGGTTGAAAATACCGGAGGGGTGGGAACACCGTGGCGCTATCAAACCTCAAGTTTTCCGATCGCCGATCTTCCTTGAAGTGAATTGAGAGCACTGAACTACTGGTCGTGTCCTTCGTTCTCAGCTTGTTGTTTGTTAGCGCCTCCTCCGCGGTTGTCTTCCATCGCAGTAACCCTTGAGACTTCCCTGCGCGCAGTCTTGCTTGGTCTACCCTCAACCCGCCTAATGCCTGCTGAAGGTTTATCCCTCTTAAACTCGCCGACAACGATGTCGCTGCTGTGCCCAACCTGCCGCCCGGCACTCTGGGAATTGTCCCAGTTCGATTCGGGCCTGACCCCGAGTCCGGCTGCAGTCCGGGTATCAACCTGCCCGGTGATTGGCAAATGCTCAGCCTTCTGATACGCGCGAATACTGGCTCGGGTCCGTAGACCAAAGACACCATCGACCTTGCCTCCGTAGTATCCCTTGCCACGCAGAGTTTCCTGCACCTTCTTGATCTCGTTCTTGATGATGAAGACTGCAACTCCTTCTTTCTTGGAGTTAGATCCTGCGGGGCTTCGCGGGAGGGCTTGCCCCAACATCCCAGTCGTCAGAAGTGTGAAGACTATTCCAGCCGATCCGATCTTGCTCGCGAGAAACATGGCTTCTCCTTGCGCCGGCCCTGACGATGTGTGGCTTATCCGAACGCAACCGGTTGCTGATTGCAGCCTTATGAAGACGACCGGAGCGCCTGGCAAACCGTGTCTGGGTTTGGGTCGGCCCTGTTCCGAGAGGGTAGGTTAGGCCGTCTGGTGTGGCGGCCGAACTGCCCTTTTGAGACACGAACAGATTCGCTCACTTACTCCAGCAATACTGTGCAAAATGGACCATTTCGTGAGCCATCAGAAACAGTCTCCCTCCATCCGGGCTTTCCCTGATTTGGACCCATCCAGCGCCTGGCGGGCTGCGCTTTTCGGATATTTACGCTGTCCAAGAAAGTGGTAAAATAGATCCGCTGTCGTGTAGGCAGGAGGAGGTGCCTATGTCTCCTGCTCGCCAATCCAACGGTTCTCCAGGCGGAAGGAAAATCGCCCGCCAAACCCCAATCGCCCTGACACTCCAAACACAGCGTAATGCCATGGGTCCAAGGGTAGCGGCCAAGAAGAGGCGCGATTTCGATCCCCCTGCATTCCTCGCCACCATCGGCGAGGGCAGGAAATCTGTGCTTTTCCAGAGGAAACAAGGAATCTTCGCGCAAGGGGATGCGGCTGATGCGGTGTTTTATATCCAGACGGGCAAGGTAAAACTCACCGTGGTCTCGAAGATTGGTAAGGAAGCAACGATCGCCATACTAGGGGACGGAGACTTTTTCGGCGAAGGTTCGCTTGCGGGCCAAGCGCTCCGTATGGGTTCGGCAACCGCCATGACGGATTGCGCGGTTCTGCGAATCGACAAGCGGGCCATGATGGAAGCGCTTCATCGGCAACACGAATTCTCCGACCTGTTCGTGGCCTATTTGTTGGCGCGGAACATCCGCTACGAAGAAGATCTGGTTGATCAGCTTTTCAATTCGAGCGAAAAAAGGCTGGCCCGGATCCTTTTGCTGCTCGCTCATTTTGGCAAGGAAGGCAAACCCGAGACGGTAGTTCCCAAGATCAGTCAGGAGACGCTGGCGGAAATGATCGGCACAACCCGCTCCCGGGTCAGCTTCTTCATGAACCGGTTCAGAAAATTGGGGTTTATTCACTACAACGGCGGGCTGCAAATCCACAGCTCACTTCTACACATTGTTCTCCACGACTAGGTTCTCCACGACTGGCCTTCGCATCTTCCAGAATCCGAAACACGCGCGGGTTCAGGCGGTAAACCTTGCCTGCGAGTGTCTTCCGTTGTCCTCAATGTGATTCAACGAGGTTCGGGAGTACGCTTCTTGCATGGACAAGAAAGAGAGCAAGTTCACATTTTTTCACATTTAGATACTTTCAATTCTCTGACTGTTCTTTTTTGAACAGTTTTATCCCGGATACCCTTGCTACGGTGAGAGCGTTACTGCGCTAATACACGCAAGAAAACCGGAAGGTGAGTCCGCGAATCTATTCTGGAGGAAAGCGCCTTGAAAGATGAAACGACTGCTGGAGGTTTTAAGAAAGTGTCTCGCTCCGAACTGATCGAGTTGCTGAACCAGGACCTGTCGCGCGAATACCAAGCGATCATTGGATACGTCGTCTATTCACAGGTCTTGAAGGGTGCTGAGTTCATGAACATCGCAGGGGAACTTGAAAAGCACGCTGCACAAGAACTGAGCCACTCCCTAATCATCGCCAAGCAGATTGATTATCTTGGCGGCATGCCGACGGTTGAAGCCAAGACCGTCCGGACATCGGAAAAAGCCACCGAGATGTTGCAGTTCGATCTCGACAACGAAACGGAAACGATTCGAAATTATCGTGAGCGAGTCCGCCAATGCGAGGAGTTGGCTGAATATGCCATGGGCGAACAAATTCGCGAGATCTTGATCGACGAACAAGACCACCAGATTGCTCTGGCGACTGCTCTGGGCAAGGGCGTTCCAGCTCCACGTAACACCAAATAGCGGACGAGGATCTCTGCTTGGCAGGGTGCTCCATCCTTGCCGTTCTTTGTCATAGGGAGGGATTCCACGGCCATGTCCCGCTTGGGATTTTTTTGATATCTTCCAAATCCCGCCGCAGAGCGCGCGGCTATCCTTCCGAAATTGCGAGCGCGGCCACCCGATCAACGCCCGCGCCGAAGCAGAGCTTGGACGGCCCACCCTCCGGAGTTCAAATGATTGCGATAGGCCGGGCCCCCGCCAACCGTTAAGTTTGAATGTGTTCTCTTTTGAACAGACTGCTCAGCCTCGACCTGTCATACTTTTCAGCGACCTGGAGTTACGCAGGTCCGGTGCCACGCCAAGAAGTGGCGCGCATCGCGGCGGCTTGAGAAGCGTTCCGTCCTGGCTGCCAACAAACTTATAAGTCAGCCCTCGGAGGAATCCACAATGAGTCTAGAAACGATTTTGATTATCGTCCTGGTTGTGTTCTTGTTTGGTGGAGGCGGTTGGTACTGGGGGCGCGGGCGCGGTTAACGCGGCCTGTTCTGGAACGGAAATAGCCGTTCTGGAGCGCGACCTGGCATGAGTAGCAGCTTCGCCACTCCGTCAACGACTGACTCGGATCGAGTCCGATTCTTGTTCATAGGATGGCAGTTCTGTCGGGGCGGGTAACGGAAGTCCCGCTCCTTACTGAGGCAAGATTCAACGATAAGGAGACCACAGATGAAACCGAGTACGAAGGATGAGATTAAAGGCACCTTTCATGAAGTGAAAGGCAAAGTCAAAGAGAAGGCAGGGCAAGTCACGAGCAATCCTGACTTAAAGGCTGAAGGCAAAGCCGAAAACATCACCGGCAAAGTTGAAAAAAAGGTCGGGCAGATTGAAAAAGTGCTCGAAAAGTAAATTAGGCGGGCTCTGTCGGAGCACGCCGCGTTCGGGACAACTGATGCACCGCCGTTCCCCGCTCTGAACTGCAGAGACCGCAGACATCAGCTTGGCGCTCGGAGTTCTGTATTGAAGCGGGCCACACATATCAGCCCCACGAACCCCACTTCGTCGCACGAACCCGCGCGGGTGTCCCCGTTAAGCGCCTGAATCAGCGTTAACAACGATAGCAACAACTTACCGACAACAGAAAGACCAGCAAAGGAGAACCAAAATGTTAGAGCAAGAAAAGCTCAACCCACAGCATACCGATCCGCAGAAGCCCATTCCGGAGCAGAAACCTGTAAACCAACCGAACCAGCCAGTGCAGCAGAAACCGCAAGTCCCGGGCGGACAGCCCAAGAGTCCGCAGCCGGAGCAGGAGAAATACGATCAAGAGAAGAAAAAGCAGGCTTAGGCTGCGGTGGATTTAGGTCGGTGAAATAGCGGGCTCAGGGCGGTTCGATTGAGATAGAACCGTCCTGATAACCGTCGAAGTGATTTTTAGCTTCAAGGCCGCCGGCGCGATGGCGCTGGCGGCTCTTTTACGCGACCGAGAACTGCTGGCGGACGTACTGCGATTTCTGGCGCCCCGTGTGCCATTTATTAAAATTGAGTACTTCTCATGCTGTTCCCATTTCTCACCTCTCTCACTTGGCGGCACGTACGAAAGCGCCGGTGGTCGCGTTAATCACACCGATGCCCTTCCTGTCCGTCTCGCTCGTGCCGTAAATGACATACCAGACGGGTATGTTCTGCTGTTTGTCCTTGAGCAACACGTACGTGATGGGCTGCTTTGCATCCTTCTTCACGATGGCCTCGCCCCCGTGTTGCTGCGCGATCGCGAATGCCTTATCCGTATCGGTTTTCAGCAGATACTGCGAAAAGATAAGACCGGCGGATTGCGCGTTGTAGGCGCCGTCAGCCCCCTCGGTTGAAACTCCGAACGGCGGCGCATCCGGCCGGCGGCCTCCCGAGCAAACGATGGTCTTGACGGCCCGGCGAGCGGGCGAGGCAAAGTACCCTCGCCAGACGGTTGATTTTCCATCCTGGCCGGTGGTTTCCGTGGTGAGAACGGATTCCAACCGAGCCGGCTGAGCATCCGGCGACCACTTCATGGCGAGACCCATCATTCGATTGAATGCCTCCTGACCGGTGTAAAAGATGGGTTCCTTATTTTGTGGCTGTGCGGCGACGGCCGGCTTTTCGGGCGTGCTCTCCTTCGGCTGATTCTCGGTCGAGCTACACCCTGCTGTCAGGATGGCAACGCTGATTACACTAAGGGCAAATGCGAGACGATATAATTTCATGCTCCGTTCCTCCAACGAGTCTTTTGAACCCATATCCTCATTTATCGCGACTACTTATTCTGCTCCATCACAGTGTCTTACGACAAGGCAGATCAGATCCGTCGTGATCTGGTCCCGTTTAAACAGGAACCTCTTTTTTCAGCGCTGAATTTGCCCGAATTGTACTGCTTGTGTGGGCTTTTGCAAGGCCAAAGCTGCATCGGCGAACGAAAAGCGGGTGCCCCGCTCATCGCGCACTTTGCGATGAGTGGGATTCCACCGCGATCGGCCGGATTCCCCATCCTCGATGTTCTTTGTCAAGGGCGGGATTCCACGACCGTGCCCCGCTTGGGATTTTGTTTGATATCTTCCAATCCCACCGCACCGCGCGACGCAGAGAGAGCGCGGTGATCCTTTCGGAATTGCGAGTGCGGCCACGCGATCAGCACCCCCGCCCAAGCGAAGCCTGCACGAGGCGCCCTCCCGAGTCCAAACGATTGCGACAGGCCGGGCCGCTCTCCGATAACCGATGCGGACGGCAGGCTACCGCGGACCTGGCTCAGATTCTCCCGGCACTGCGCCGTCGGTTTCGGATTCCAATGGAGACAAGCCGCCGGCCTTGAGCTGGATCGCGGCGCGGCAGTCCTCTACGCGCACGACGTTTCCCAACCCCCAATTCGGGAGCGACTCGTCGGCCTCGTGTGAGACTCTGAATTCGCAGATCACCTGATCACCCACCTCGAGTTCAACCGGTTCTTTGAAGTGCAGAAGCACACCGCCTGCACTCATATTCACCGTAGTCGCACGGATAGTCTGGCCGTTCTTGCTCACCTTGACGGTTGCTCCGGCTTCGATCAGGAAACGCACTTCTGTTCTTTTTCTTGAATGATCAGGTTCCATGACTCATTGCCCCTATTTTGGGTAACAATTGACTTGACAACTCATGAGTTGTCTGCTACTATTTCAGCATGGAACCGAATACACTTCAAGACGCGATCCTCTACTTCGCAAGCCCTGACAACTGCCGCGAGTACCTTGTGGCCCACCGCTGGCCCAACGGCGTCACCTGCCCGCGCTGTGGCAGTACAAGGGTACTC
>CZKY01000170.1_pt2 | contig 60539 bp, 54 predicted proteins | sample 2454881 | NCBI WGS metagenome assembly CZKY01 (sample SAMEA3539301, study PRJEB10725) | soil metagenome | biome: tundra; feature: field; material: soil | place: USA | collected 2010-05 | depth 0.15 m | reverse complement strand
GGAAGGCAAGCGTAGCCACCTCTTCGTCGTTAAGGTTCTGGACGAATTTCCTTCTCCGGGTGACCTTTCGGGTCGCAACATAATAGTGATCCCCCACGACCTCACGCCGGGCGACTACGATGCGCCCGTGTTCTCGCTCGGCGGACAGGACAACTACGCCTTCTCGCCTGACGGGCAGGAGATTTGCTACACCTCGAACCACGACAAGGTCGAAGCCACATCCACCAACAACGATCTCTGGATCGTCCCGCTGAATATGAATAATGGAGCGACGGGCGTCTCGCCCGTCCAGGCGAAAAACATCACCGCCGACAATCCCGCCAGCGACTCGACTCCGCTCTATTCGCCCGATGGCAAGTACATCGCCTACCGCGCCCAGCAGCGTCCGGGATACGAGAGCGACCGCTTCCGCCTAATGCTGTACGACCGGAAGACGGGGGCAAAACGTAGCTTGACAGAAGTATTCAGTCCCGTGGTGAGGAAGGGACAGGAACGAACTCCGGCTGCGGTCTTTGATTTCTGGGTGGGGACGATCGCCTGGGACCCTGATTCGTCGAGGATTTATTTTGTTTCGGAGAAGCAAGGGGAGTCGCCGATCAGTGTGATTCGACTAAAGTCTGGATTCCTGGAGAACGACTACTCAGGTGCAATGCAATTTGAACTGCCAGAGGTGATCTCGGAAGGTTTCAACGATGATTTGGCCGTAACGTCGGACGGAACAACTCTTCTGTTCACGAGAATGGCGGTACAGCATCCCAACGAGATTTACAAGCTGGTTAGCAAGGATCCAGCCGCTCCACTCACCCATATCAATGACGCCGTCCTCTCCCAAGTTCCCATGTCCCCGCTTGAACCTTTTTGGTTCACTGGTGCCAAGGGCGACAAAGTCGAAGGCTTCCTCGTCAAGCCGCCGAACTTCGACGCCACCAAGAAATATCCGGTGAAGTTCCTAATCCACGGCGGCCCCGAGGGCGCCTGGGACGACGACTGGTCCTACCGCTGGAATCCTGAACTCTTTGCCGCCAACGGATACGTGGTCGTCATGATCAACTTCCACGGCTCGACTGGATACGGACAGAAGTTCATTGACGCGATCAACGGCGACTGGGGCGGCGCTCCTTTTGAAGACCTGATGAAGGGGCTCGACTATGCCGAGAGGACTTATCCATTCATCGATAAAGACCGCGAGTGCGCGCTGGGCGCCAGTTTCGGCGGATACATGGCCAACTGGGTGCTCGGCCACACCGACCGCTTCAAGTGCATCGTGTCTCACGATGGCACGTTCAACAATGAATCAGACTGGGGAACGACCGAAGAACTGTGGTTTAACGAATGGGAATTTCACGGCACGCCCTACACGAACCGCGAGTTGTATCGCAAGTGGTCTCCGCATTTGTTTGCGGCGAATTTCAAGACGCCTACGCTCGTCATCCACGGGCAACTCGACTACCGCCTCGACGTGAGTGAAGGTTTCCAGCTCTTTACCACGCTGCAGCGCCTGGGCGTGCCGTCCAAGATGCTCTACTTTCCCGACGAAGGCCACTGGGTGCTGAAGCCGCAGAATTCGCAGCTTTGGTGGAAGACGGTCAGCGACTGGGTGGATCAGTGGACTGGGAAACAGTAGCCAGTTGCCAGTACCCAGCACCCAGTAAAAAACCTTACCCCCGGTCTATTAGAATCATAGGGTTGGCTGGAAAATCGCTTCAAATCTTTGGTTTTAAAGGAGTTATACGTAAAATATTCCAGAATAAGGACTTAGCTAAGTCCTTGGGCTCCTCCAACAGAACGGGCATACCAAAGTGGACTAAGAGCAGTTCCCAGTTGCCAGTACCCAGTACCCAGTAAAAAACCTTACCACCGGTCTATTAGAATCATAGGGTTGACTGGAAAATCGCTTCAAATCTTTGGTTTTAAAGGAGTTATACGTAAAATATTCCGGAATAAGGACTTAGCTCGATCCCCCGCGCTCGTGCGCCAGACAGGTACACCAATAAGAAAGGGTGCGGGAGTGATCCGCACCCTTTTCTTCTTCTATAGTTCCATTATATCAATTCCGACCTGCCCACCCCGCCAACTTTTCCAACTTTATTTTCCCCGCGAATTCAGCGACTTAGCCGGAAAATCGTCGAAACGGGGGCTTGACAAGATTTCCCAAAATCGAGAGGTGAACTTGGAAGATGCAACCCTTGTGAGTAAGGGTAGACGCGAGTCTCTACTTGTACAACTTCACTTGTAGACTTCCGGGACGAAGTTCTGCTGGTGAATGGGCGGCCGGATGTACTTGACGGCATCGAGCGGCGGAAGCTTAAGCGGTTCCGGCGTCAGATCTTCGTAAGGAATCTGCGCCAACAGGTGGCAAATCACGTTCAGCCGCGCACATTTCTTGTTGTCTGCGTTCACGACGTACCAGGGGGCCTGTTTGATATCGGTGTACGCGAACATCTCGTCCTTGGCGCGCGAGTACTCCACCCAGTGTCTTCTGGATTCGAGGTCCATCGGGCTCAGCTTCCAGCGTTTGGTGGCGTCTTGCATCCGGTCTTGAAAGCGGCGCTCCTGCTCTTCATCGCTCACCGAGAACCAATACTTGAGTAGGATGATGCCCGAACGGACCAGCATTCGCTCGAACTCCGGGCAGCTGTGCAGGAATTCAAAATACTCGCTTCTGCTGCAGAAACCCATCACCCGCTCAACGCCAGCCCGGTTGTACCAACTGCGGTCGAACAGGACCATTTCACCGGCAGCCGGCAAATGCGCCACATACCGCTGGAAGTACCACTGCGTCCTTTCCCGCTCGGTGGGGGTGCCCAAGGCCACCACCCGGCAGACGCGCGGATTCAGGCTCTGCGTGATCCTCTTGATAGCGCCCCCTTTTCCCGCTGCATCCCGCCCCTCGAAGACGGCCACCAGTTTCAGGCCCTTGTGCCGGATCCACTCCTGCAGTTTGACCAGCTCAATTTGCAGCCGGCGCAACTCATCGTCGTAGACGAAGTTTTTGCCCAGCCTCAGCGGTGTGCGGGCGGAGCCATTCACCGGCGTCGCGCCGTTCCTGGTTTTCTCCGCGTCCGAAGAGCGTTTTTGCGCCATGGCCAATTCCAAGATCGCGAGGCCGGAGATGCCCCGATCAAGTCATCGGCATGACGGGCCAATTGCCTTAGCCCGCCGCCTACGCCGGGGGGCTTCCCCGTCCGGCGGGGACTCCTTACGGCAGACCTTCGAGCGCCGGCCCGAGGAAAACTCCGTCTTCACTTTGCGCAAAACGGCAGCTTCTTTTGTCTTCAAGCAGCCTGCTTTCAGCGGGACTGCCAACTGAAGGATTGTCTGCCGGGGGATGGTTCGTTGAGGGATCGTTCGCTGAAGAATGATTCGCCGAAGGAGTTTCAGCCGGCTGCCGTGCGGCCCCGCCACCATTGTCGTGTTCCGTCGAGTCCGCCGGCGGCTTAGCTGACGGCTCAGCCGGAGGCCGAGGAACTTCGACATCGACATGCGGCAACTCGGAGGCCGACTCACAAGAAACCACATCGCCAGCCCCCGGAGTTCCACTCGCACCGGAGCTGGAGTCAGTGCTGGAAGCAGTATCCCGACGCAGGCCGGAACAGGGGCTCTGGCGCGCAACCGGGTCCTCCGGCGGAGTACCTTGCGGAACCGCAAACAGCGCGTCCGGCACGCCTTGTGGCGCGGACGTTTGCGAACCAAAGTTCGGAACAAAGTGCGGATCGCGCAGCGCAGTCGGAGCCTTGGGGCGGTTGTTTTGCGGCTGCTCCGGAACTATCGCTGCCAAGCTCTCTATCTGAAACTGCGCGCTCGAGGAACCCGCACTCACCGTGATAAACACATCGCACGGGCCCACGCTTCCGGCAGAGGGCACGATGGAAGCGAGGCCGTCCTGAGTGCTCACGACCTGCGCCTGCGACGATCCGAGGAGAACGGGCATCCCGTTTCCTCCGGGGTCTGGACTGACCCGAGCCAGCGTGGTTTCAAAGGTGACGGTCACTCCCATCACCGGATTCGAGGCACTCGAGCCGTCGGTCACTCGCATAACCAGCGGCTGAAACGACTGCCCTGTCGGCACAACCTGCGACGATCCACTCACCGTCTCCAGCGGCCACAGCGAAGCCGGCGTGGAGAACAAAGTAAAAGTCTGGCAGGGCGAATTGTTCGGAGCAACGCAAGCACTCACCTGCACATCGGCATTTTGATTCGTGAGTTGTGCCGTAATGGTGGCGAATCCCGAGCCGTTAGTGGTTCCACTGCCCGCCGAAAGCGAAGCCGTGCCCTTGGTGATTGCAAAATTGACCGCGACATTCGACTTGGGCACGCCCAGATCCAGCGCTTCGACCGTGAGTGGAACTGCGATCGTCGCGCCTTGCCCAACCCAGCGCGTCGGTGTCACCGCAACCAGGTCGAGCGCGGAAGAGGTTCCCACCACCGTGGCCTGCCGCGACTGCGGCGGCGAGTACGACGCCGGCGCCAGAGCGATCGTGATCGTGCTCTGTCCGGTCGCGGTGGGAGTCACCCAGCTGGAAGATTGTCCCGCTTCATCGCTCAGCACCGAACAGGAAGAAGCTCCGCTGCACGCCGAGAACTGCAAGCCGTTGGTTGCGCTCCATGCAATCGTCGCCCCGCTCACCGGCGTAACTCCGTCGGCGGCAACCGCGCGCACGCGGATGGCATTGGCGGCGGCAGACCCAACGGGAGTTGCCGGCTCCGCACCTTGCAGCAGCAGCAAGAGGTCCGTGGCCAGAGCGCCATAAGTCAGCGCGCCGGTCATTTGCGAAAAAGCACCGCTTACCGGATCCGACACCAGGATCGTAGCAGTTCCGTCCTGCGATCCGGCAGGCATTGCCACCTCGATCTGGCTCGCGGATGCAGAAAGAGTGTTGCCGTTGTTGCCAGCCACGCTCACCTGCTGTCCCGGATTAAACCCGATGCCATTGAGAGTGGCCACGCCGCCAGCCAGACTGAGGCGCGCCGGCGTAACCGTGTCCGAATAAAGGAGGCTGGCCTGGTAGAAGTAGTCTGGACGACCGTCGCCACGGTCGTCGGCCACCCCCACGCGGAACGTGTCTGTCGCGCCGAACTGCGCATCCAGTCGGGTCATTCCAAACGTCATCGAGTTGAATGCCGCGGGCGTTGAAGCCGGCGCTGGATCGCCGCTCTGGTCGCTCAATTGCCAAATCCCAATTACGGGCAACAGTTTGGTTTCGGTCGGCTGGCCCGTTTCGTCGAGGGCGGTCACCGAGACCGAGGCCGTCCGGTTCGCCTGCGCTGTGAACTCGAACCAATCGGTGCTGCCGTAACCGGAGATCCACGACCCCCATCCACCGCCCGCCGGAAGCGTCGCCGGATTCGCGTAAGTCGACCCGCTGCCCGGATGCGCTTGCGCGATTTCATCTTGCAACATCAGGAGGTCCCGCTCCACATTCGACCCATTGGTCACCGTGACCACAACCGGAGCGAACGAGCCCGAGGACGCCACCTGTGTGGGGGCATACGGTTCGACGCCCAGGGACCAGTTCGCATCCAGCCCTTCCACGCTTAACTGGTACTGGGCGATGGTTTGCCCGGTCGGAATCGTCAGTTGACCCAGATCGAAAAAACCTTCGAGCGCGGGATCATTAGAGCCCCATCGGTCGTAGCGAAGACCGTTTGCGTCCAGGTATCCATTGATAATGTTGCCCGCGTTGCCGTGAAACGCGAATCCAGAAACGGAAGCCACAACGTACTGCCGCGAGGGCTTGCCGGTTCCGTCGATCAATCGGGCCACGACGTTGACTCCCTGCATCGGCTGCACCGCATTCCCGGATACATCGGTGAAGTACACGCTGCCGTAAATTCTGCCCGCCGGTTGCTGGTTCACGTTGCTTGGATAAAGCCGTGCGAGCGCGTTGATGTCATCCATTTTTGGGACGGCCGCGTTGGGATAGCAGGCGCTCATGGGCACGCATGAAATCGGATCGGTAAAGTGCATCACCGGAAATCCCGCAAAATCCGCGCTGGTCGGAGGTGGTATCTGCGTCAACACGTTCAGGTTGGCCTGCGACCATCCCAAGCCAAAAATGCGCCCCAGGACGCGCACCAACCGGTATTGAACGTCGGGCAGTTGCGCATTGGTAGCCGCGCAGACTCCGTTGATCACCACCAACGCGTGCACGATGTTCCCGCCCGTGGAGAAGTTGTCGGGTCCGCCGTAGACGGCGTTGGTGAAGCACTCCTCCAAGCCTCCGGCGCCTTGGCCCAGCAGCGCATCGGTGACCGTTCCGTCGTAGTCGTAAACAATTCCGATGGGAGTGCCCGTGGCTGAAGGGGTAATGTCCGCGGGCGCGGTGATCGTACCGTAGCCGTCGGTTGCGATATTGCTGCCGTTCACGTCTTCAGCAAGATGTCCGCCCTGCGATGCGGTCAGAGCAACACCTGAAATGCTGGTCCAGGCGCTGAAGGCGGTGGCAACAAAAGCATCGGCCTGCGCGCTGGGGAGGATCGGGCTCAAGTCTCCCTGGTCGGTGAAGTACTGCACCGAGCCATTCGCCCAGACCAGGGTTTGGCCTTCGACTCCAGGAGCGTAGCCGGAGCCCGCGATAAAAGCCGGGCCTCCGGCGCGGCTGGTGACGGCACTGCAAATCAGAAAAGCGGCAACCGCCAGAATTCGCCAGCGCATGACTCACTCCTCTTCATTTCTGGCGCTGCGGATGGCCCGCTCCAGTTGAACGACGCTGATGCTCCCGTTATCGACGGGCACACGTGGCCGCACAGAAGATTCGTTTCGTAATCCAATGGCTGCAGCAGGCTTCTGCTCGTACTTAGACACGTTCTTCCCGCTTGGGTCGAGAGCGACCTGGCCCAGTGGTCCACCCACGGGGCTGGTGAAGCCCAAACGACTCGGCGGATATAAGAAGATCAAAATGTGCTGGCCGCTGCGCATCGGGCGATGCATGGACCACGCCCCCACCCATTCGTGGATGGTGAGCACTTGGCCGGGATCAACCCCGGCAATCGCCCGGTCCACGCGAAAACTCAACTGCACCGCCGGAGTCGTCCCCGGAGCTGCCCGATCGGTTGCCGCAGTCTGGGTTGTCACAGTCTGGGTCGCGGCGGTGAGCACCGTGCCGGCGAATATCATCCCGGCCCTCCGCGAAAGCTGTTTCCATTGCGAACCTAGAACGCGCTCAGCAATGACTTGATCCGATTGCTGCGCGGCTGCCAAGCTCGACAAACAGGCGAGTGCAACGGCCAACACGCGTCTTGACGCAGGCATAGCGATTCTCTTTCTGGAGGGAATGGGACCGGGAGAGGTCCTGGGAGTGAAATCAGCGTAGCGCGTTAAGGATTCAGGCGGATGTGCGGGCGGTCACTGTGGATTTGTGATGAATCGTCAGATAGTGCGGACGGTTGAAGAGACACATTTCACATTGACCATGGTCTTTGACCATAGTATTATAACGAAGGAGTATCCGACATGGAAGAAATTGCCATTTCCAAATTCAAAGCAACTTGCCTGGCAGTGCTCGAGAGCGTCCGCAAAACTGGGAAAGCGGTTCTGGTGACGCGCTTCGGCGAGCCGATGGCTGAGGTCGTCCCTCCTCATAGGTCCAGGAAGCCGAAGCGCTGGGTAGGTTCTCTGGCGGGAACCGGTCAAATCACCGGCGACATCGTTTCTCCTGCCAGCGAAGAAGACGATTGGGAAGTCCTGCGCTGATGAGACTACTCCTCGATACTCATATTTGGGTGTGGACCGCGCTCGACCGGGCTCGTCTTTCCAGCCGCCTGACTGCCACACTGGAGAATCCCACCAACGAGCTGTGGCTTTCACCCATCTCGTTGTGGGAAGTTCTGACCCTTTGCCAGAAAGACAGGCTGACTCTTCATCCCAATCCCCAAGCGTGGATTGCCAATACACTGGACGCAGTTCCCATGCGGGAAGCTCAGGTCACATATCAGGTCGCGCAAGAAACCGCCCGCGTGCAACTCCCCCACCGCGACCCTGCCGACCGTTTTCTGGTGGCCACTGCACGCGTGTTCGATCTGACCCTGGTAACCGCCGATGAGCACCTACTCAAGGCTCGCCAGGTGCCAGTTTTGGCAAACCGCTGAAGGCGCAGGTGCGCAACATCTGCGGTTTTCGAGGAGTGGGAGGCCGCTGGGGTGAATCGTCTTAGTCTTCCGAAATCCGAGCCCAGCATAAACGCGAGAGGCTACTTCTTATAGCGACGGTTTGCCTTTTTGGTTGCCTTCCGTTGCGCCTTCGCGTATTTCTTCATTGCTTTCCCCTGTTTCTTGTTTGCCTTGTTCAACATCTTTTGCTGCTTCTTGATCGCCTTTCGGGATTGGCGCGCATTTTCTTCTGGACTGATGCGTTGAGCTTGAGCCGACATCGAGCCTGCGACACTCAAGGCGACCAGAAGCAGGAAAGCAGCGATTCGTTTCATAATGTCTCCGAACGGAAGATCTTGTAGACATCTTACCCCGAGCTGCGCCCAGGAGGACACACGCGGTATTACTTCTGTAATCCGGCCTCTGGCGGGTGGGGCACCCTGGTCTTCTTCCCGCCCCAAAACAGCTTTGGGCTAGTGAATCGTCTTCGTCTTCCGCGACATGTAATCCATTAGCAAATACTGCCCGAGCGTGTATGGCGTCGTGAAGTAGGCCTTCCCACGGCACATCTGAGTCACTTTCTGAACAAACTGCACCAGCCCATAGTCCGACGCCAGCATGAAGGTATTGATCAGCACGCCCGCCCGTTTGCACTTCGAAACTTCTTCGAGCGTCTGGCTGACCACCAGCGGATCGAGCCCAAACGCGTTCTTATAAATGCGCCCGTCTTCGAGCGTGAGTGCGGAAGGCTTGCCGTCGGTGATCATTACGATCTGCTTCATGTCCTTGCGCTGGCGCTGCAGGATGCGTTGCGCCATGCGCAAGCCCTCGCGCGTGTTCGTGTAATACGGCCCAACCTTCACCCGCGCCAATTGCGAGAGCGGGACTTCTTCCGCCGAATCGTGAAACAGTACCAGCGACAGCGAGTCCCCGGGATACTGCGTCCGAATCAGCTGCGATAGGGCCATCGCAACTTTCTTCGCCGGAGTGAAACGGTCTTCCCCATACAGAATCATCGAATGCGAACAGTCGAGCATCAGCACCGTCGCGCACGACGACTGGTACTCGCACTGATGCACCTGCAGATCGCTGTATTCGAGGTTCAGAGAAAGCCCGAGCCCTTCGCGCTGAATGGCGGAAGAAAGCGTCGCCGTGATGTCGAGGTTCAACGTATCGCCAAACTCGTACTGCTTCGAAGCGCCGCTCGCTTCGATGCCCGTCGCCAGGTCGCGCGTGTCATGCCGTCCAAAACTCGACTTGCCCAGCGACCCCAGCAGATCGCGCAGCGCTTTGAATCCCAAAAAGTCGAGGCTTTTGTCGGTGATCTCGAACTTTGCCTGCTGCTGCGCGTCGCCGACCTGACCACCGACGCTCGATTGCTTGGAAGGATCGTGCGGCTGGTCAATGGAGATGTAGTCTTCCTGCTGCATCCGCTCGATCAGCTTCTCGATCAGCTCGTCAAGTTCGCCCTCCATCTGCATCTGCTGCAGCCGGTCGCGCATCTCTTCGTCAAACATCTCGCCATTAAGCAGCGCTTGCTCGAGCGCATGCCGCAACTCGTCCAGCGTCTGCTCGCCCTCCGGCAGTTCGTACCAGAAATTGTCGTTGAATCCGCTCTGCAGAAAATAATCCGAAAGCGCGCTGAGCAGATCCTCCATGCTCATCTCGCTGGCAGGGTCGGGAACGTATTTGGAGTAACGAATTCGCTTCATGATTCTCGCTGTGTACCTATCTTCCCCACGTGTGCATAAATTCCTTTTCCGTGTACGTGTGCAGGATGCCTCCAGTAATCGGGTCAATCATGTACCCCTGAAGCTCTCCCATATTTGCCCCGTAGCCGCTACTGCCTGGCACGGACGCCTCCACCAACAACCGCTCGGGATTGCTCAGCCAGTGCACCGCAAAAACGTTGACCCAGCTTGGGTCTCGCGCATACCGCTCTCGCTCCCCGCGCGAAAAGAAAGAATGCCCCTTGGGATTGACGCCAGCCGGAAATCTCCGGGCGAGATCAGCCTGAACCTGTTTCATCACGGTGTCCTCCACAACCGTTTCACCGTCAACCGTATAAACATAGACCTTCCAGTTTCCGACTGCTCCACCGTCGCTTGAAGTAATCGCCAGCAGACGAGAACTAGGAGACCAGAGCGCCAGCGGTGAGCTGTAGGGACTAATACTCGGACCCACGAGGTGGCCGTCTTTCTCGATGAAATAGTCCGGGACTGATGGGTCCTTGGAACTCCCAACGACCCGCAAGATTAGCTTACCGTTCGGTGAGGGCAGGGCGACGGGCTTTGCGGTCGGACCCCAAAACTGCGGCAATGGTGTTGATTCAGCATCCCAGCCGTGCGTTTGTGCACCTAGATGGAAGGAAGCAACGGCAGTGATGAAGAGTGCAATGAGGATAATTCGATGGCGAGACATTTCCGGCTCACATTCTTATGAAACATCCTATATGTTGTCCTGCCTGTTACTCCGCCCGCAACAACTAATTAAACCCTCGTTTTCTTCCAAACCCCGGCTCCTCCGGCTCGTACACCCGTTCCTGCTTTTTCGGAGGCTTTTCTCCCGCGGTAAAAACCCGCTCCTCGTTGCGTCCGATTTTCTTGTGCGCGTGCAGGCCTTCCAGAACAAACTCCGCCGCCGACACCTGCATCTCGGCGCTGTCTTTCGGGCCGACGTTCAGCTTGCCGAGCTTTTCCATCAGCCCCTGAATCTGGCTCAGGCCTTCTAGCACTTCCTCGGCTGCGGCATTGTCGCTGAGTTGAATCTCGCCGCCCAGATCGAACCACTGCACCACCTGACTCAGGTTGACGCCGTGAAGATAAGTATCGAACGTCTTCGCGATCGCGGTGCGGATCAGCTCTCGGCTCACGTAGTCCGCGCCCTTCATCTCACCTTCGTACTCCAGTTCCAGCTTGCCCGTGATCGCCGGCAGCGCCGCGTAGATGTCGCTGATCCGCGGCACAATCAATTTCTCCTGGTGCTTCAGCGCGCGCCGCTCGGCATTCGATACCACGTTCTCGATCGCCGAAATCGGCAGCCGCTGGCTCACCCCCGACCGCTTGTCGATTTTCTTGTCGTCGCGCGCCGCGAAAGCGATCCGCTCGATCACTTCCTGCACATACTTCGGAATGTGCAGCCGTGAGCGGTCGCGGCCATTCTCGCAATCGATCTCGCGATCGAGCCACGCTTCCTGCGCGGTAATCTCGATCCCTTCTTCCACCGTCGCCGGGTAATGCGTGCGAATCTCCGACCCGATGCGATCCTTCAGCGGCGTAATGATCTTGCCGCGCGCGGTATAGTCCTCCGGGTTTGCGCTGAACACAATCGCGACATCGAGCGGCAGCCGGATTGGATATCCCTTAATCTGCACGTCGCCTTCCTGCATGATGTTGAAGAGTCCGACCTGAATCTTGCCCGCGAGGTCCGGCAACTCGTTGATCGCAAAAATTCCGCGATTGGCGCGAGGCAGCAATCCATAATGCACGGTGAACTCGCTCGACAGTTCGTGTCCGCCACGCGCCGCCTTGATCGGATCGATATCGCCGATCAGGTCCGCGATCGTGACGTCCGGCGTGGCCAGCTTCTCTACGTAGCGGTAGTCGGGCGTCAGCCAGGCAATCGGCGTGGCGTCTCCTTCTTTCACAACCAGTTCGCGGCACCGCCGGCAGATCGGAGCGTAGGGGTTATCGTGGATCTCGCAGCCCGCGACGTAAGGCATCTCTGGATCAAGCAATGTAGTCAGCGCCCTTAGAATTCGGCTCTTCGCCTGTCCACGCAGCCCGAGGAGAATAAAATTATGCCGCGAGAGGATCGCGTTCACTATCTGAGGCACCACCGTGTCGTCGTACCCAACGATGCCAGGAAATATCGAACCGCCCTCGCGCAGCCGCGACATCAGGTTCTCGCGCAGCTCATCTTTTACCCGCCGCGAAGCGAGGCGCTGTGCAGTGAAAGAACTATGGCGCAACTCGCCGAGAGTCCGGGCAACACTCATGGTGGAACTACCCCCACAGGAAAAAGCCTTATGCGGATTATACCGCCGTCGGCGCCGTCAGTTGTCAGCCGTCAGTTCTCAGTTAGAGCTGATTTAACTGAAAATTGACAACTGATAACTGAGATCTGCGTTCAGTTCCAGAAGAATAGTCAAGACCTGTGGATTGGCGTGCCACGATGAGGTGGTAAGATCAGTTGCAGGAAGGGGACGAAGTTGTCGGAGCGATCAGGAACCCCTGCTGATGATCCGTTCAGTGGTCGGCACTCAACCAGTCACGAACGGCTGACGGGACTGCCCTGGGATGCGTCGTACCACGACGGCCCTGCGCCTTGGGATATTGGCCAGCCGCAGCCAGCAATAGTACGTTTGGCATCCGAAGGCGGATTCGCCGGAGCGGTGCTCGATGCGGGCTGCGGGACCGGCGAGAACGCGCTTCACGTCGCCTCGCTAGGATTGTCGGTTCTGGGCGTTGACGTGGCTGGGACGGCATTGGCGATCGCCCGAGAGAAGGCCGACGACCGTGGGATCGAGGTTGAGTTCGCTGCGGCTGACGCGTTCCAGTTGGAGCGCTTGGGGCGCAGGTTTAAGACGGTGCTGGACTGCGGACTGTTCCACACCTTCGACGGCGACGAGCGACCAGGATACGTGGCGAGTCTAGCGTCGGTGACCGAGCACGATGGAACCCTGTATGTGTTGTGCTTCAGTGACGACGGTCCCGACACTGGCCCGCACCCCATCAGTCAGGAAGAACTGAGAGCGGCGTTCAACCCCAGCAATGGATGGAATGTCGCCGCCATCGAACCGGACCGGATTCAGACGAGATACCACGACGACGGCGCACCGGCCTGGTTCGCGACAATCAAACGGATCTAGACTGCGGGACTGGTCGGCTCGGTGAGCGATCCCGTGCCGTCACTCATTGCTCTCAGTTCCAGCGCGCCTTCGACGCCCGCCGCAGGCCAGGAAGAATCGCCCCGAGATAGCCGACCACCGCTTCCAGGCGCTTTGCTTCCGACAGCGTCGAGAGCAGGCTCTGCTTGAAGTCGAGGTCGAGCGGAAGCGACCCTGCGAGTAAGAAGGAAAGATTGCCGGCATGCTCGTCGGGCCCGGAGGGCTCTGCCCCGGCTAGTTTCGCGATCTCTGCGTGCAACCGCACTGCCTGCGTCACCATCTGGGCCGCCGGCTTGTCGGGTTCGTCTTCCACCACTGAAATTTCGGCCTGCAAAAACTCTCGATCTTCGTTGACCTGAATCACCTCAAACCGCTCGACCCCACGGGTCAGGATGTCCATGCGCCCATCGTCATATTTCTTGGTGACTGACATGATCTCGGCCGTGCAGCCGATATCGGCGACTCCATCGGAAGACGCACGCACCACCCCAAACGGCTTCTTCTGTTCCAGGCATTCCGCGATCATCTCCTTATACCGCGGTTCGAAGATGTGTAGCGGCAGCGGAACGCCCGGCAGCAGCACCAGTTCGAGCGGGAAAATGGGCAACAGCGAACTCACGGCGCCTCCAATGCAGCGATTTTACGCCATTAAAGAAGCCATCAGCTCTCAGCCATCAGCCCTCAGGAACAACCGAGCGGCGATTTGGTTTTCCTGAGGGCTGAGGGCTGACGGCTGAGAATTTGACTTGCCGCCCGCCACGCGATACAAGGGTCGCCATGGAGATGGAAGGGAAAGTCGTGGTTGTCACCGGGGCTTCCATGGGAATTGGGGAAGCCATTGCCAAAGTTTTTGCCGATGAGGGGGCCAGCGTGGTATTGCTCTCGCGCGATGCCAGTCGCGCCGAGGCCGCCCGCCACCGGGTCGGCCACACCGATCGCACGCTAGCCATGGCCTGCGATGTTCGCAATCGCGAAGATATCGGCCGCGCGCTTGCCCTGACGCTACACCACTTTGATCGGGTGGATGTGTGGGTCAATAACGCGGGCGTGGGCATCCGCGATTCGGTAGCTGATATGGAAATATCCGCTTGCCGCGAATTGTTCGAAACCAATTTCTTCGGCACAGTCGCCTGCATGCAGGCGGTAGTGCCCGCCATGCGCGAAGAAGGCGGCGGGACCATCGTCAACATCTCGAGCGTTGCCGGACACATCTCGGTGCCGTTTATGGCTGGGTATTCTGCCAGCAAGTTTGCCATCAACGCTATCGGAAAAGGCGCCCGACTTGAGTTGAAACGCGACAACATCAACGTGCTTACCGTCTGTCCCGGCTACGTGAACACCGATTTCGGCGAGCACCTGGTTGCCAACCGCCAGCGCAATGTCCGCCCGGAATCCGTTCAAGGCGTCGCGGCTGAGCGAGTGGCTCGAGCGGCCTATCGCGGATATCGCAAAAGAAAGCGCGAGGTCGTCGTACCCTGGACCATGATTCCAGTCATAAAGCTGTACCAGTTGTTTCCGGGATTGGTCGAGTGGGCAATGGCAAAGGCAATGCGGAATTCGCGCGAAGGTAAAGAAAAGTAAATTCGTCTGACCTGCAGACGCCCGAAGCATCGAATGAAATAGGCAGAACTGCAGTCTTCCACCCCCTCCGAAGGGCCGTTTGCACGGCGGCCCTTGGGGGTGGAGGCTGCCGTTAACTTTTCTTGTGCTCCCTTTTCGTTAGAATAAGGTCTATGAGATTCCGATCCCGACCTGCGCAGTTGCTGTTCCCCTTGCTTCTTTCTCTGGCCGCACTGTTTAGCGTCCTGTTGCCTGTCATCATGTTGTCCCAGGTGGCACGCGCGCAGGAGGGCGCCCTCGACAAATCCGAGCCCAAAGGGATCACCGCCGAGCAAATCATCAAGCGCTTCGCCAACAAGGAGAAGGAGTTCAAGGAGGCGCGCGATCAGTACACCTTCCGGCAGGACGTCAAGGTCATGACGCTCGACGGCGACACTCCGGACGGCTACTACCAGCAAGTGTTCGACGTGACCTTCGACGACAAGGGACGCAAGATCAAGAACGTGGTCTTCGCGCCCCAGCCCACCCTGCAGCGCCTCATGATGACCGAGGAAGACTTCGACGACATCGAGAACCGCCTGCCGTTCGTGCTGACCTCGGATGAAATCGGGGAGTACGACATCCTCTATGTCGGCCAGCAAAAACAGGACGAACTGAGCACCTATGTTTTCGATGTTGCCCCCAAGCAGATCGCCGGCAAGAAGCGCTATTTCCAGGGGCGCATCTGGGTCGATGACCACGATTTTCAGATCGTGGAAACGTATGGCAAGACCGTACCCGACATCCGCAAGAAGAAGGGCAACGAGAACCTGTTTCCCAAGTTCACCACCTGGCGCGAACAGATTGACGGCCAGTACTGGTTCCCGACCTACACGCGCGCCGAGGACACCCTAAAGTTCTCCATGGGAGACATCAAGATCCGCGAGATCATCAAGTACACGAACTACAAGCGCTTCGGAGCGAAATCGAAGATCATCTACGAAGGCAAGGAAGTGCAGAAGGCGGAGCCGAATCAGAAGCCGGAGGAGCAGAAGCCGCCCGAGCCGCCGAAGCCGCAGTGAGGCCAGGTTTCAAGGTTTCAGAGTTTCAAGGTTTCAAAGAAAGACCACAGCCCCTCATCGTTTGGGAACGGCTGCCTTTTGGCGCAGGGAGTTCAGCAAGCGATCTAGCAGACCGAGCACTTGGACGATTCGCGCTCCAGGGCCTCATACGCGGGTCGCTCCAGGAAACCCAGATCAAGGGCAATCGCTAGCTGCGTTTCCGCTTCCAGCAAAGAGCCTCTCGCTTGACCTAAGAAATGCTGGAATTCTCCGGACGTTAGCCTGCCTTGACCTTCCGCGATGTTCGATACCACTGAAACCGCAGCTCGTCGGATCTGAGAGGTCAGGCCATAGGTTTCGGCTTTAGGGAAGTTTGCTGTAGCCTTATAAATCTGAACCGCAAGCGTCTTGGCCTTCTGCCAAACCAGCAACTCGCGATAGGAACGCGCCATAATCTCCTCCTGGCGTTTTGGTCTTTGAAACCTTGAAACCCTGAAACTTTGAAACCTGCTTCCCAGCCTCTGAACCCTCAGTAGAAAAGGTATTTTCTCCACTTATCATCCGAGTGCCCCATCAGGCGCATGATGTGGCGACTGGTGTGGAGATTGAAGGAGCGGGGTTCGCGCGCGGGCTTCATGTTGGCTTCGTGAGGAAGCTGGTTGCCTTTGCGGCGATTGCAGGGATGGCAGCAGGCGACGAGGTTCTCCCAGGTGGAGAGGCCGCCGCGCGAGCGTGGAATCACGTGGTCCAGCGTGAGTTCGCCGGAGGGAAGCGTGGTGCTGCAATACTGGCAGGTGTTGCGGTCGCGCAGCAGGATATTTTTCCGCGAGAGCGCCCGCGACTGGTGCGGAATCCGGCGATACTCCAGCAGACGGATGACCGAGGGCACGCGCATGGCAACGCGGGCGGCGTGCAGAAAGTGTCCGTTTTCTTCTTCCGTCATAGCGACGCCCTTCAGCACCAGCACGATGGCGCGGCGCGCGGCACAAACGTTGATCGGCTCGTAGGAAGCGTTCAGCACCAAGACGGGCTGATGCAGCGCGTGGCCATCACTTTCCTGGCGCATGCCGGGGGCAAGCATCGCGGCCGGAAGGTGCGACCGCATGCTTCCACCGAAATTGTGCAATCGCAACGACATGATTTCTACCCGTGAGCCGCCATGCCCACGCGATCTTCACTCCCTTCCTCCGACCGATTCTCGGGCAATACGACAACATCGGAAATTTTCAACGTGCGCGCTACTGTCGCCACCCACACGCGCGCTGCTCCCGCGCGGCGCAGAACCCGCGCGCACTCGGACGCCGTAGTTCCCGTAGTAAGGACGTCATCTATGAGTAAGACGTCGCGTTTCAATATCCGCGTTGGATCGCTCACCGCAAAAGCGCCCCGCAGGTTCTCGCGCCGCTGATGACTAGTCAGGCCAATTTGGCTTCCGGTGTCGCGGCGGCGCACCAGGACTCCCGTGCACAGATCAAATCTTTTCGGACGCGACAGTTGCTTGAGCGCGCCCCGTGCAATCATCTCCGCCTGGTTGAATCCGCGTTGCGCTTGCTTGCGCGTATGCAGCGGAACGGGGACGACCGCGATCGTCCCAACGGGCATCGCCTGTTCCAGGTTGGCAATCGTCTCTGCCAGCACGCGCCGCAGAACTGCCGCCGCGGGACGAACCTGCTGGAACTTGAGCAAATGTATCAAGTCGCGCAATTCACCGTCATAGCTGCCGTAAGCGACCGCCCGCTCGAACGGAGGATCCACGCGCTGACAGAGCAGGCACCGCGTCTCCCCGCGATCGATGTAGCCAGGCAAGTGCATCGCTGCTCCGCAAACGGCGCAGTACGAGCCCTTCAGCGGTCGAAGGGCAATCAAACAGGTTTCACAAACGGGAAGTCGGGAAACTCTAAGCAGTGGGAAACCACAGATACGGCAATCGGCGGGAAAAAGCGTGAAGAATAATGTCGCAGCAGCGCGCTCAGCCCAACCGGCGAACCCATGCTCTGCCAACCCATGGTCCGCCGCTTGGCCCTGGGCAGCCCGTATTCGAAACCCAGAACTGCTGAAGACAGCCTCCCGCACCCGACAAGCCAACGACGCTTCACCGGGCTACACGAAGTCAGTATAGCCGCCGGGCACGCCCTATGCAACGCGGCTATCGGACTTCGAACCACTCGGCGGTTGATTCTGCGACTGCTTGCGCTCGGGCTGAACGCGTTCGAGCGCTGGAATCGTGCGCAACACGTAGGCCCGCTGATCGCAACGCCCACAGCGGACCGTTTGCAGTAACACAAAAGGAAGCACATGTCTTTCAAAGAAACCGCGAGGGCGGGAGCGATATGCTTCGTGTCCGCCACATCCCCGGCAGTGGAATTCCTCGAAAAACCGGCTCCAAGAAGGGCTGGCAACGGGAGTCACGGAATACCTCCTGGACAGAACTATTCTAACCCTGGGTAAGATGCAAAGTTTCGCACAAAAGGCGGGGTCTCCGCTCACCGACCGTTCCTACGAGACGCCTGCACTTGTAAAGCTCCCTTTCGGCATGTTAAGGTGCGCCGTCGCTGCTACTGTGAATCGGCAATGAAATCCCTAGTGACCACGAGGACCCTATGAACACTTCTGCGGCGAATACCGAGGCCCCCCGCAAGCATCGCCCCTACGTCCCGGAATCGATGGAAATGAAGGAGTTCACCTTCCGAGCCGTACTGATCGGACTGTTCCTGACCGCCCTCTTAGGCTCCGCAAACGCGTACCTCGGTCTCAAGGCGGGGATGACGATTGCCGCGACCTATCCGGCAGCTGTCATCTCCATGGCACTGCTGCGGTTGATGAAGGGTTCACTGCTGGAAGAGAACATCGCGCGAACCGTGGGCTCGATCGGCGAGTCGGTAGCCGCAGGCGCCATATTCACCATCCCTGCCTTTGTGATGGCCGGCCTGTGGCCGGGGCTCACAAAGGATGAGTATTGGAAATCGGTGGCTCTGATGATGATCGGGGGCACACTAGGCATCCTGTTCGTGACGCTTCTGCGCCGCGTGATGGTCGAAGATCCCGACTTGCCGTTTCCCGAATCGGTGGCCGCCTCCGAGATTCACAAGGCCGGCCAGCAGGGATCGAAAGCGGCCAAGATTCTCTTCGCCAACATGGGCTTCGGCGCGTTCATGTTTCTGCTGGGACAGATCAATGTTTTCAATCCCAGCAACACTTTCCCGGTGAAGATCAGCGCCCTCGGAAAGAAGTTGCTGCTCCGCACCATCACGAATCCAAACGTAGCTACCACCATTACCGGCGGCGCTACATTGATGACCGCGCCCGACATTAGCCCCGCCTATCTTGGCGTGGGATACATCATTGGCCCAAGACTCGCCGCCCTGAACTTCGCGGGAGGCTTGCTGGCCTGGGGCCTGCTCGTTCCACTCCTAACCTTCACCCTCGGTCCCTACATCCAGGCCTCGATGCCGCAGGGAGAAACCATCGCCTGGCCGCTGCTGGCGCAAGCCATCTACTTTTCGATTGTGCGGCCGATCGCGGTCGGCGGGATGTTGGTGGGTGCGTCTTACACGCTTTTCAAGATGCGCAAACAGTTGGCGCTCGGCATGGGCCGTGCCGTCTCCGATCTGAAAAAGTCGGCGGCGGTGCATGCCGCTGCGAATCGCACTGAGCGTGATTTGCCGGCCAAGGCAGTGTTTGCCGGTATCGGCGTAGTATTCGTGGCCATGCTTCTGCTCTACTACTATTTCATCAGCGCAGCAGGCACGCTCTCCAGTTCTCGGATATTATCTGGCTGCCTGGTTGCCGCCGGTGTGATGGTCATCGTCGGATTCTTCTTTGCCGCCGTTTCCGGCAACCTTGTCGGCATGATCGGCTCCTCGAACAATCCAGTCTCAGGGCTCACGCTGTGCACGCTGGTGATTGCGGCGCTGCTCATGGTCGCGCTCGGAGTTTCCGGAACTGGCGGAGTTGCAGCCGTTCTCGGAGTCGCAGCCGTGGTGTGCGTCTCGTCGGCGGTCGCTGGAGAAATGCTGCAAGACCTGAAGGTCGGACACATCCTCGGCGGCACACCCTCGAAAATGCAGATCGGAGATCTTCTCGGCATCGTCGTGGCATCGCTCGTCCTTTTCTTCCCGATCGCGATCCTGGCCAAGGCATACACCTTCGGCAGCCCCGCGCTCCCGGCCCCGCAGGCGGGATTAATGGCCATGCTGTCCAAAGGAATCGTGGGCGGCGACATGGCGTGGCCGCTCGTGATCGTTGGCATCCTGCTGGGACTGGCGATGATCATGATCGAGGTGAAGAGCGTGATGCTCTTCGCCGTCGGCATGTATCTCCCGCTAGGCACAACTTTTGCCATTTTTATCGGAGGCGTGATTCGCTGGATCACCGACAAATTGCGCGATCGCCGAGGGTTGAACGATGCGCAGAAGGCGCGCGTGGAAAACTCCGGCGTCCTGACGGCCTCGGGATTGATTGCGGGCGAGGCGCTGTGCGGCCTGGTCATCGCGGGCCTGGTGGGCTCTGGCCACGACGTAACGCTGTTCAAGTGGACCCCGCCATTTCTTCTGGCGCTGGGCGCGCTCGCCGTGCTGGCAATCGTCATGATCCGCGTTCCGCTGGCGAATGCCGGCAGGCCTGAGGATCCGGCCCCGCCGACCGCGATTATGTGACGCTTGTGGAGGGACGGGCGTCCTCGCCCGTCCAAGGTTGCGTAGGGACGGCCGCCCTCGGCCGTCCTACCCGAGCGCAGCTCGGCCTCGCCTGGAGCGATACCATTCACGAGGAGCGCGTTTTCATGTCGATTGCGGAAAACATTGCCCACGTGCGGGAGCGGATCGCGGCAGCGGCGCGACGGGCGGCCCGCGATCCCGACGAAATCACACTGATGGGCGTGAGCAAGACTTTTCCCGCCGAACGCATCCGCGAGGCATACGCGGCCGGACTGCGCGTTTTCGGCGAGAACAGGGTGCAGGAGTTTGCGGGGAAGGCGAATGCTTTGCGCGACTTGCCTGACGCCGAATGGCACCTGATCGGACATCTGCAGACAAATAAGGCCGCGAAGGCGGCGGAGTTGTTCGACGCGGTGGATTCCGTTGACTCAGCGCGGATGGCGGAGAAGCTGAATGCGTTCGCGGAAAGCGCGGGCAAGACGTTATCCGTCCTGATGGAGATCAATGTGGGTGGCGAGAAGGCAAAAAGCGGAGTCGCACCCGGCTCAGATGAACTGGAGCAGATTCTGCAGGGCGGGCCGCGATGGGGAAATCTCAAGATTCATGGCCTGATGACCGTCCCGCCGTACACAGAAGATCCCGAGGGCTCGCGAGCCTATTTCCGCCAACTCCGCGAGATTCGGGACAGTATTGCCGCGCGTGAGCTGCCGAAAATTGGCACCGCAGTCCTTTCCATGGGCATGTCGCACGATTTCGAAGTCGCGATTGAAGAGGGGGCAACGTGCGTGCGCGTGGGAACGGCGATCTTCGGGGAAAGAGCAAAAGCTTAATCACAGGGGGCACAGGGGAACACAGAGGAAAATCTAGGAAATGTTGTAGGGTTTCCCCTGTGTACCTCTGTGCCCCCTGTGGTAGCGCCTTTCGATGGTAGTCATTCAAAATTCGCCCACTGGCGCCACCTTCGCGGTCAAAGTCCATCCTCGTGCCAAGAAGAATGCCATCACCGGCGAAGTGGGTGGCGCGCTGAAGCTCGCCCTGACCGCGCCTCCCGTGGACGGCAAAGCCAACGAGGCCTGCATAGATTTTTTCGCAAAGCTTTTGAAGGTACCGCGTTCGTCCGTTACTATTGCAGCCGGCCAGACCAGCCGGCATAAAGTGATCAGTGTGGCGGGCTTGTCGGCAGAGGAAGTAAGACAGTATTTGAAAATCTGAAGCCGCCATCAGGAGCCATGCTTGACCCTTTCCGAACGCTTCGACGAGATCCGCACCGGCTTCGAACGACCCTTCTGGGTCGCGAACATCACCGAGATCTTCGAACGTCTTTCCTACTATGGGGCTTTTGCTTCTCTTGCCCTGTATCTGCAGGAGAAGCTGAATTTCTCGACTGAGCAAACTGGGACTCTGACGGGCTTGTTCGGTGGCATGGTATGGTTTCTCGCCATCTTCGGGGGAGCCGCCGCCGACCGCCTCGGCTTTCGCCGCGCGCTTTCGATGGCCTACCTGATTCTGGCCGCAGCCTATTTCCTGATCGGATCGATTGGAGCGTCATGGCTGGCGCCGGTGCGCAACGCGGTGCCGCTTGGATTGTTTGTCGGCTGCATTCTCATCCTCCCTGCACTCGGCATCTCGCTGGTGAAGCCTTGCGTCGTCGGGACGACGGCGCGAGCTTCGAAGGAAAACGTCCGCTCCATCGGCTACTCGATTTATTACACGATGGTCAACATCGGTGGTGCCCTGGGCCCTTATTTCGCCTCCTGGTCCCATCGCCATCTAGGGGTCGAGAATGTTTACCGCATTGCGGCGCTCAGTGTCTTCGCGATGTTCTTTGTAGTCATCATCTTCTTCCGGGAACCGCGCAAGGCTGGCGACGCGCCTCCGCCTTCGATCGCGACGGTGGCGCGGAACTTCTGCGTCGTGGTAGGCAATTACCGGCTGGTTCTGCCGGTATTGCTGATCGCCTTGCTGCTGCGCGTCGGATCATGGATCCATCCCAGCTACAGCGTGCCTTGGTGGATCTGGTGCGGGCTCCTGGTCCTCGTGCTCGCCGGTCTCAGCCGCTTCATGTGGTTCCTGGCGCTTTTCACCGGCTACTGGATCGTGTTCTGGCAGCAGTACATCAGTCTGCCCGGCTACATTCACGGCTACGTCAACGCGAATGCCGACGCCGAGATCGTTCTGGTGACCGATGGGCTAACCGTGATCTGCCTCACTCTCGCGGTGAATTACCTGACCCGCAAGATCCCGGCGTTTCAAGCCGTCATTCTGGGCACGGTGATCACGTCCGCTTCGTGGTTAATCCTCGCGTTTCGGCCGACGATCTGGGGCGCGGTACTTTCGCTGTTTGTACTGGCGCTCGGTGAGATCATCCAGGCGCCGCGCTATTACGAATACATCTCGCGACTCGCGCCTCCCGGACAGCAGGGCACTTACATGGGCTTCGCGTTCCTGCCCATCGGAATTGGATCGCTGATCGGTGGCTGGTTTGGCGGCACGCTGGTGCATCACTTCGGAGAAGTCACTCATCAACCGGCGCGGATCTGGTGGAGCGTCACCGCGGTCGGCCTAGTCACCGCGGCGCTGCTTTGGATTTATGACAAAACTCTGCGGACGGGCGGCACAGCTCCGGCAAAGTAGGCGGCTCTCGCGAACATAGGACTGTGACGCTAGATCACAGCATTTCTTTGGCACTCCTTATTATCATGAGCCACTCTCCGCGAACTGAAAGGCGGGGACGCCGTTGCTCCAAGAGGAGATCATGCCTGCGCGCACAATTACTCCTGACTACATCGCAGACCACATCCGGCGCGTGCTGAAGGATGGCGGGTCAGCGCCGCACTCGGAAGACGTGCAACACTTTTTCAAGGAAGAAGTACAATCGCGCGGCTGGTACACGGCCGAACTAAGGAAATTTGCGGTGCGGTTCCGGCGCAGCATCGTCCGCGAACGGGGGATGGATTTCCTGGTGCAAGTTGCCGACCAGCTTTTCTCCGGCCAGATTCTTGAAGAGAAGGTGATGGCTGTTTCCCTGCTCGAAAAACAGACGAAGAATTTTGGCGACAACGAATTCCAGCTTTTTGCCTCGTGGCTCGACCGCGTAACCAGTTGGGCCGATCACGACGCGCTGGCGCATTATCTGCTGGCGCCGATGGTGGCCGCCGACCCTGCCCGTTGCCGCGAGGTTTTCCTGTGGGCGAAGTCGCCGAACCGTTGGCGGCGGCGCGCGGCCTGTGTGGCGCTGATCCGGGGAGCGCGCGAGCAGCAGCTCTTTGAACAGATCGTACAGCTCTCGAATCAATTGCTGCATGACGAAGACGACATGGTGCAGAAGGGATTGGGCTGGCTGTTGCGCGAGACGGCCAAGGCCGATCCGGAGCGTACCGTGCCGTACTTGACGGAGATCCGGATGAACGCGCCGCGACTGGTGCTGCGGACGGCCTGCGAAACCCTCGCTGCGCCGGCAAAAGAGAAGGTATTGATGTAGCTCGCCGCCCGGTTGGTGAGTCTTAACGCTCGTGCATCCTAACTTTTGGTCAACGCCTTCGTGACCTCCGCGTCGCCAGTTTTCTCCTGGAACCAGTTGGGATAAACAATGCTGGGCCTGGTGAGTTGGTCAAGCTCGTTCAATTCGGCCATCGACAGCTTCACATCCAAGGCGCCAAGATTGTCGTCAAACTGGCGGACGTTGCTCGCCCCGAGCAGAATCACGCTGACGTAGTCTTTGGAAAGCAGCCAGGCCAGCGCCAACTGGGCGACCGTGGCTTTGTGGTCGGCGGCCATGACGCGCATCCGCTCGATCAGGTCGTAGTCCCTCTCTTTGTCGGATGGCAGGAAGCTGAAGTCTGCCAGCCGTCCCTTGCCGCCGGTTGGATCCTGACGCGTGTATCGCCCGCTGAGGAAGCCCCCCGCCAGCGGGCTCCAGACGACGATTCCAATGCCTGCATCCTGGCAAAACGGCACTATCTCTTTCTCCAGATCGCGGCCGAGGAGCGAATAGTACATCTGAGCGGCGATCAGTGGCGCGTAGCCCATTCGCTGCTGAATGCCCAGCAATTTGGCGGACTGCCACGCATTGAAATTGGAATACCCGACATATCGCACCAGACCGCGCTGCACCAGGTTCTCAAGTGCGCGAGCCGTCTCTTCAAGAGGAGTGTGAGGATCGAGGCGATGAATCGAGAGCAGGTCGATGTAGTCGGTCTGGAGGCGCCGGAGGCTTGCTTCGGTCGCAGCCACAACATGTTGGAACGACCCACCGGTATGCAGCAAACCGGGGCCCGTCCGAAAACCTACTTTGGTGGAGATCACGACGTCTTTGCGCCGCCGCCCGAGTGCCTGCGCCAGCATGACCTCGGCTCGCCCTTCTGTGTAAGCATCGGCCGTGTCGAAGATGTTGATCCCGGCGTCCAGTGCCCGCCCAACCAGATTGTCGGCTTCTGCCTGGGGAGTTTTCCACGTGTGTGCCATCGGGTGGCTGGAGCCGGTGCCATCCCCGAAAGTCATCACTCCATATGCCATCCGCGACACAATCAAACCGGAGTTGCCAAGGCGGGTGTATTGCATAAACGATCTCCCTCATTCAAAAGAAGCGACGGTTCAGAGCCCTTCGTCTTCCAGATATTTTTCCACTTCCAGCGCGGCCATGCAGCCGGAACCAGCGGCCGTGATGGCTTGGCGGTAGCGGCGGTCCTGCACGTCGCCGCACGCGAACACGCCGGGCACTCGCGTGAAGACGTTCTTCTGAGTAACCAGGTAGCCATCCGCATCGGTTTCGAGCTGGCCTTCGAAGATCTTGGCGTTCGGGATGTGGCCGATGCCAAGAAACATTGCGCTCGTAGGGAAATCCCAGCTTTCGCCGCTCTTCAGATTGCGCAGACGCAACGCGGTGACTTCCTTCTTGCTGACATCGAGAACGTCGTCCACCACGGTATCGGTGAGAAACGCGATCTTGGGATTGGAATGGGCGCGATCAAGCATGATTTTCGAAGCGCGAAACTGCTCGCGACGATGGATAAGTGTCACCTTGCTCGCGAAGCGCGTCAGAAACGTCGCTTCTTCCATGGCGGAGTCGCCGCCGCCGATCACCGCGATTTCCTTGCCGGAAAAAAAGAAGCCATCGCAAGTCGCGCAGGAAGAAACACCGTGGCCAATCAGCGCCTGCTCGTTCGGCAGGCCAAGCCAGCGCGCCGATGCTCCGCTGGCGATAATGAGCGTGCGGGTCTGAATGGTCTCTTTGCCGAAGCTCAATTCGAATGGACGCTTGCTCAAATCGGCTTTGACCGCGTGGCCCATGCGATAGTCAGCGCCGAAGCGCGCGGCCTGCTTGCGCATGTTCTCAATCAATTCCGGCCCCTGGATGCCGTCGGGAAAACCAGGAAAGTTTTCCACCAACGTGGTCAGCGACAACTGTCCGCCCGGTTCATGGCCTTCGATCACGAGCGGCTTGAGGTTGGCGCGGGCGCTGTAGAGGGCGGCGGTGTGACCGGCACATCCGGAGCCCATGATCACGACATTGCGTATGTCCATAGTGTAAGAAACAGTGTCAGTAGATAGATTCTGAAAAATAGATTTCGCTTCAGACCGCAATCCGGCGGGACACTACGGGTTCTTTTTGCTGCCGGCGCCCGCCTTGGTCGTAGTTCTGACCGAGGTTCCCACGCCCAGGCGAGCCAGTTCCTGGGGCACCATTTTGCGCGCGCTCAGAGCGTCGCGATATCGCTCCATAATCGAAGAGGCGGCGTGGAAGATCGGCTCGTACGCGCTCTGATCCGTCGCCGGATTCCCTTCTCCTCCGGCGCACCGCGCCAGCACGACCGACGCTTTTCCAAAGCGCTCCAGTTTGACGCGCGAGACCGGTGTATTGGAAGACAACATCGCGGTCGCGGAAACAACCGCGGACGCACTGTCCTCGATCGAAACCTGCATCAGATCTTTTGGATCGCGCACGCGCAGCACGAGCGTCTCCACCATGTTCGTCGAATCCACGCTGAACGAGTATTGGACGTTGCTGAACATGGTGGCGCCGGGGAACTCGCGCCGCACCCGGACCCAGTCGGCCGCCGAGACCGCACCGGGCGGCAAGGGTTGCATACCTGGGATCGGAGTGCTCTGGTCGAGCGTGGAATGCCCGCGAGCCACCTCGTAATCCTTGCTGAAGGCCGGCTTGCCCGGTACCTTGGCCAGCGCGGAGGATAATTCCTTCTGCTCGTCGGCCGAAGGCGCACACACGTTGATGACGTTTACTTTTACCGGAGGCTGCTGGGCGGAAGCTACCGCGGCCATAGCGATGGCCACCGTCGTGACTAGAATTTTGTGAGGGGACACGGCGAAATTGTATCAGGGAAACCGCTAGCTACTGGCTGCTCGGTTACGGGTGAGGGGTTCGGTTTTCAAGGGTGACGCGGCGACTCGGTATCCGTTTTCCTGCGCTTCCGCGGCCACCAATGATGAGCATCGATCAGCACGGGGGCGAGAAGCACGGCTATACATACGAACACAACGAAGACCGAGATCATCCAGCGCAGCAACATTTGGCTCCGGGAAGAATCTGTCCCTACACCGTGAGGGCCCGCTAGAAGCTAGTAGCCAGGAGCTAGCAGCCCTTATGATTGCGTCGTGGCGCTATCGTCGTCCGCCGCGCCATGCCGGCGCAGCAACTGCGGCAGATTCTGCGAAAACGCCGAGCGCGGCAGCACCATGTCACAGCCCACTTCGTGCGCTTTCTGCTTCAGGTCGCCCTGCACGTGCGAGAGAAATCCAATGATCGACGTCCCCTTCTTCAGCTTGCTTTTCAGTTTCGGGATGAGCGTCAAAGGCTTGGCATTGGCGTTGTTCAAGTCGAAGATGATCAGGGAAGGATTTCCTTCGCCGTTGCTCTTCATCCGCTCGGTGAGTTCCTTCTCGTTCTTCACGAACTCCACCTTCACGTTCATCTTCTGGCCCGTGGCCTGAATCTTGCTCAGGAAGAACAGGTCTTCGACAAACGCGAAGACGCGCGAAGCCGCATCTTCTTTTGGAGCGGGCAGCGGCTCAGGCTCGGCCACCGGGTAGGACGCGGAAAAACCAGGACGTCGCGGTGCTCGGCTGCCGTTGCCATTATCCGTGCCCATATTGGCGCGGTAGCTGTGATCCATGGGAGCGGTAAAAATGCCCTGGTGCTCCTGGCGGTCGCGGCCCATCGGGCCACCCGCGCCTCGTCTCGGCGGACGCCGTCCACGACGCCGTTTGTGTTTTCCTCCTCCTGCGGAGGAATGTCCGGGTCCTGCATTCATATTTTTCTCTTGTTAATCCCCGGCCTGGATCACAGGCCTGATTGTTTCGTCTTCCTTAGTGATCGGCACGTTCAAGGTGTGGCGCAACGCGTGGCTCACTCCACCCCGGCTAACGGCTGACCAAACCCCACATCGGCTGGATGCTATTCGAGAACGATGTTCAAACTATCTTGGCGCCTGGAGTTTTGTTTGGCGCGAACGGCCAGCCTGGAAGCATGGCCATTGGGAACACCTTGATGTTACTCATGAAACCGCCGACTGCGCAAGGGGGGGTGCACTTAAGTTTTCCACATCTGGCATTACCAAAGTGGGCTATTGACTTCCCTCATTGCGCAAAGCGGTTGCCTGTCGCCGGCGCTGAAGCCCTTTTGAAACCAGTCCATGCGCGGCATCCCTATATTTCCGGAAGATGACAGCCACGCAGTTTCGCCTGAAGTTCCGCCACGGCTACGCCGATGTAAAAGGGGTGAAACCCGCTCCTACCAGAGAGAAAACCTCTGCATCGCACTCGCTTGCGCTGCCGGGGCAGCGCTTCGTCGCCCGCCAGCCAATTTTTGACCGCTCGCAGAATGTGTTCGGGTACGAAATTCTTTTCCGAAACGGTGTCGAAGACTACTTCAACGCCGATCCGGAACTTGCGGCCCGCTCCACAGTCGATAGCTCCCTGCTTTTCGGTATCAACACGCTTTGTGATCACCGCCGCGCGTTCGTGAATTGCACCCGTGAGGTTTTGTTCAAAGATCTGATTACGCTGCTGCCCCCCAGCCAGACCGTGGCCGAGATTCTGGAGACGGTCGAACCCGAAGATCGCGTCATCGCTGCCTGCAAACGGCTGAAGGCGGCCGGCTATCTCATCGCCCTTGATGACTTCGCACCCAACGATCCGCGCCTACCGCTTTGCGAGTTTGCCGACATCATAAAAGTCGACGTCCGGGCAACCAAGCCTGAGGAACGGGCCGGCATGATGCGCCGGTTTGGGTCCCCGAAGTGCAAGATGCTGGCTGAAAAACTCGAAACGCCCCACGAGTTTCATCAGGCCCGAGACATGGGATTCGTCTATTTCCAGGGATATTTTTTCTGCCGCCCTGAAGTCGTCATCGGCCGCGAAGTTCCTGCCAGCCGCTTGCACTATATACGGCTGCTCGAAATGGTCTCCCGAATGGAGATCGACATGCGTGATCTCGAGAAGATGCTCAAACAGGAAGCCTCGATTTCTTACCGCTTGCTCCGCTATCTGAATTCCCCGCTCTTTGGATTTTCCCTTGAGATCAGGTCCATCCGCCATGCCATGGCCGTTCTGGGAGAACGGGAAATGCGGCGTTGGATCCGGCTCGTCGTCACCGTGGGCGCGGCCGAGCAGAAGTGCAGCGAACTGGTGCTGATGGGATTGGCTCGCGCGCGCTTTTGCGAACTGCTCTCCGATCGGCTGCAATCGAACACTGATTTGTTCCTGTTGGGGCTGCTCTCCGTCATGGACGCCATCCTCGAGGTCAGCATGGACGTGCTCCTGGAACAACTGCCCGTGGAGCGCGAAACCAAGGCGGCGCTGCTCGGCCAGAATAGTAGCCTCCGGCCCCTGTACCAACTCATGCTGGCCCACGAATCGGGTGAGTGGTCGCAATCGAGCGAACTCGCCAAACAATTGCAGCTGCCCGATGAAGAAGTCGCCTCCACCTGGTGGCAGGCCCTGCAGTGGGCACAAGAAGCAACCAGCAGCGCGTGAGGGGCTGCCAGCTATCAGCTCTCAGCTCTCAGTCAAACCCTTCAACGCAGAGTGCGCGAAAAAAAACGCAGAGTGCGCGGAGAAGTTCTTGGCGAGACCGAATTCTCCTCTGCGATCTCGGCGCACTCTCGGCGTGCTCGGCGTTAAAGTTCTTGACTTCACTGACAGCTGAGAGCTGACAGCTCTCTACGGTACTTCGATCAACTCCATCTTGCCGTCCCGTGTCCGGTGCAGCACCATCAACACGCCCTTGGGATCGCGGAATACGAAAACATCTTTGTCGCGAAAGTGCGCCTCTTTGATCGCCTCTTCCAATGTCATCGGACGAAGAGCAACCGAGTCCTGGGCATGCACCAGATGCACTTCGGTGGTCCGTGCCACCGATGGAAATTTATGCACGAGAACGGAAACGGTGGCATTCTCCGCCAGTCCGAGCGCCGCCTCAAGGTTGTCTTCCAGCGACTGGCCGTCAAACTTCTTGACCGCCTTGCGCTTCTTGCTCAGCCATTTCGTTTTATGTTTGAGCGCCTGCTTCTGCAGGTGGTCGAGAGCTTCATTGACGGCCGACATCATGTCGGTGGTCTGCGCCAGCCCTACAATGGGACCGTTGGGCGGGTTGATCGTGATTTCGGCTTTGTGCTGGCGTTTTTCGACGGCCAGAATCACCTTGGTCTCGAATCGGTCACCTAGAATTTTACGGATCTTGTTAAGGCCGGTTTCAACTTCCCTGCGGATGGTGGGAGTAATTTGGTATTTCCTCGCGGTGTATTCCACGTTCATCAAGCACCTTCCTGAGAAGAAATCGGGTGATCGGGTCATCGGGTGATCGGGTCATCTAAATCCAAATGCCTTTGACTCTCGATGGCCCGATGACCCGATCACCAGATGACCCGATTATTTCTTCACCCTCCTCTGATGCGTGCTCGGAATCTTCATATCTTCCCGATATTTCGCGACCGTTCGGCGAGTGACCTGGATGCCCTGCGATTGCAGAATGCGGGTGATCTGTTCGTCGGTCAACGGCCGGCTTGAATCTTCTTCTTCGATCAGCTTCTTAACGCGGCGTTTCAAAATCAGAAGTGAAGTGCCGCCGCCCTCTGGCCCCTGCACGCTCTCCGAGAAGAAATACCGCAATTCGAACACGCCCTGCTGCGTGTGGACGTACTTATTGGCGACCGCGCGGCTGACGGTAGAAGGGTGCACACCGATCTCTTCGGCCACTTCCTTGATCATCATCGGCTTCAGGAAATCGATTCCCCGTTCGAGAAAGTCCTGCTGGCGCGCCACGATCGAGTAGCAGACCTTGGTGATCGTCTGCTTGCGTTGTTCGATGTTTTTGATCAGCTGGATAGCGGACTTGTAGCGATCTTTGACGTAGTTACGCGTGTCGCGGTCATTGCCGTCGCGGGTCAGCAGGCGCTTGTACGCGGGATTCAAACGCAACTGCGGCATGTCCTCGTCATTCATGATGACCAGCCACTCGTCGCCATGCTTCACGAAAGCGACATCGGGCTCAATCAGCCGGGCCGGAACTTTGTTGTAGCGCAAGCCCGGCCGGGGATCCAGGGTGCGGACATACTCGAGCGCTGCCTGCACCGCCTCGACTGGACGCCCGATCGCCCGTGCAATTTCCTTGAACTGCTTCAGCGTCACCGCTCGCAAATGCTGATCGACGACGGCAATCGCGTCTCTCACAACTTGCTCGGTCAGGGCGCTGCCGTTTGTGTGCAGTTGCAACTGCTCCAGATGGTAGCGCAACTGATAGAGCAGGCATTCGCGCAGGTCGCGACAGGCGATGCCCTGCGGATCGAACTGGCGCACAACTTCTAGCGCTTCGTGCAGATCGGCGACCGTGAAGTTTACGGACGCAATCCGGGCTGGCGCTGTCGCTGCTCCCGTGGCTGTGGTTCCGTGGCTCGCCGCGCTTGGCAGCGGAGCCTCGGCTGCCTGAACCTCGGCGGCTATCTCGGGGTGAACATCCGGCGCGACCTCCGGCGCAACAAAAGACCCAGTTGCAGCGCCTTCCGCCGTCAACTCCGAAAGGCCGGCGTCTGCTGCGCCGAGGTCCTCGGGCGCAAGAACAGAAGTTTCGAGGTCAGAAGTCTCGAGGTCAGAAGTTCCGGGCGGGGCCTCGGCGACTGCAAGCCCGAGTGCCTCCGCCTCACCAACGATCTTGGCCGCCACTTTCACATCTGCCTCGGGAGCCGCGACCGGAGCGATACCCAACAGTTCTTCGTCGGTGGCAATCAAGTATCCTTCTTCGTTCAGATTCCCAATGATCAGCTCAGCGGCTTGGTGCACAGGCGGCCGCACAGAAATCGCGCCCAGTTGCCATAGCAGGTGGTCGCTCAAGTTCCCCGGCTTCGACAGGAAGTTCTCGAACGAAGGCTTCTCGATCTCTTCCATTTCTCCCGAGCTGCGATAACCGGGATCCAGATAATCCTGGAAGAACGAACCAAAATCGATCTCCTCGAAAGGATCCTTCTTCTCATCCGCGATGGCCGGGGCCTCTTCCGAGGTCGCCTTGGCGGCTAGCCGGTCGCGTTCTTCCTCCTGGCGTCCGACGTCATCGAGCAGCGGAATAGCATCTTCCAGCTCTTCCAGCACCGGGTTCTCGACCATCTCGGCATTGATCATGTCCTTGAGCTCGAGCTTGTTGAGCGCGAGCACGGAGACCATTTGCACAAGACCCGGCGTCAGAATCTGCCGCTGGGACAACTTGACGTTCAGTTTGTGCTGAAGAAGCACTATTTCTCCCTAAGAATTTGTTATTGCTCCCCAAACCTGGCTGCACCGTGACGACCGGTACATCCGGGTGTGGAAAATTTAGCTTCTCATGCACCGAGGTAGATCGCGTGGACACGAAAGGTCAATGTGCCCACGCCTTGGTAACTTGAAGCAGTTGCCAGTAGCCAGCTGCCAGTAGACCTGACTCTCACTGGCAACTGGGAACTGGCAGCTGGCAACTTCTTCCTCATACCGCAGCTGGCAACTTCTTCCTCATACCAATGAAAAGCTTTCCCCCAAATAAACCCTTCGTACCTCCGGGTCACTCCCCAACTCCTCCGGCGTACCGGAGCGGAAGATCCGGCCCTCGTTAATGATGTATGCGCGATCCGTCACCGACAACGTCTCGCGCACGTTGTGGTCCGTGATCAGGAGCCCGATCCCGCTGGCTCGCAGATCGGAAATGATTTTCTGCAAATCCAAAACGGCGATCGGGTCGATGCCCGAAAACGGCTCATCGAGCAATATGAATGTGGGGTTGATGCAGAGCGACCGCGCGATTTCCACGCGCCGCCGCTCCCCGCCCGACAACGCATACCCGCGATTCTGCCGGATATGCTCCAGTCCGAGCTGGTCAATCAGCTTCTCCGCCTTTTCCCGGCGTTCATGCCAGGAAATCGGCTGGACTTCCAGCACGGCCAGGATGTTCTCCTCGACCGTCAGTTTCCGAAACACCGAAGCTTCCTGAGGGAGATAGCTGATGCCATACTGGCGCGCCCGTAAGTACATGGGAACGCTAGTGATATCTTCGCCGTCGTACAGCACCCTACCTGTATCGGGAGGAACCAGACCTACGATTGCGTAGAAGGATGTGGTCTTTCCGGCGCCATTCGGTCCCAGAAGGCCCACTACCTCGCCCTGCAGAACCTGAAGGCTGACTCCGTTGACTACGCGTCGGCCACGATAGGATTTCCCAATTTCGTCGGTAGCCAGCGTATGCATTTATCGTGCCACTTGCATCCTAGTGACGGTCGGAGACTTTTCTTTACCTTCTACGAGCACCCTATCATCGTGTCTGTAGAAAGTCAACGAATCGCCCGTAATTTTGCCCCGTTCGGCATCAAAAATGCTAGGAGTTCCGCCGGTCAGGACGAACTTGTCCTCGGCTGCCGTGTATACCAGCTTGTCACCGGTCGCATGACGCGTCGGCTGCGTGATCACAACCCTGTCTTCGGCCACGATCCGCTCCACTTGCCCAGGCGTTCCCGGGCCCGCCGCTGTTTGCGACTGGCTCCGCGGCAGCAGAAACACCGTCATCTGCTGTCCCGTCAGCGTAGCGTCGGGCCCCTTCGCGGTCACCCCGCCATCCAGGAAAATTCTCCGCTCCGCATCGGCGTAGTTCAGACGCGCCGATGTGATGTGGACTGGGGTCACCTTGCCGGTCTTATCCACTTGCACCAGTACCGTCGAAACCGGTTGAGCCAGAGCTTGTGTGGGAGCGGGGCTCTGCCCCGCTCGGACGGGGCGAAGCCCCGTCCCCACATCAGCCCCCTGCGCTATCAATGATCGGTGGTCGCGATCAAATTGAAGCGTGGGAGCCTCCACTACGTTCGAATTTTGCCACAAGCGGGCATCGCCGGTGTACACCGCAACCGCCGGTGAACGATGTGCCGTCATGCTTCGGCTGCTCACGTGGATCGGGTCGGACGAGGCGAGCATACCGCCATCCGGTTGCGCCTTTAGATCGGAGTACGTGCTCTTGACGTTGCCCTCAGCGATGGCGTCGCCGGTCGTCCGGTTCATGCGAATTGTCTGGGCCGTCGTCGTCATGCCGTTGTCCACCACCCGAGGCGATCCGCTCAGCACCAGCAGTTGATCGGCAGCCGTGTACTCTCCCCGCTGCGCCCAAGCCTTTTGCGCGCCATCGACGTAGGCAACACCACCTGACTGCGTGATCAACGCGATGCCGCCCTCCGGCCGGAAGACAACGTCAAGCATCTGGCTGGTCGATACTCGATCGGGCAGTCCCGGAGCGCCGATCTTACTGCCGACGATCTTACTCGCAACAATCTTGGCGTCCGGCTCTCCATGCAGCGTGGCCAGGCGATTCTTTTCCGTGAATTTCGCAGTGAACTTGGCGGCGGTAACCACCGTCTTCTGGTTCGCTCCCGGCTGCGTGATTACGATCTGCGGCGGTCCGCTCGTCTCCGCACGCTCCAGCTGACGGCCGTCTTTCACGATGAAGTCCATCACCGGGGCGGTCATCTCGATATCTTGCGCGCCTCCCCCAGCCGGCGACGACGCCAGTGCCGAAGAAAGTGCCGACGACATCACCACCGCTCCAGTCCCGCTCTGGCTCTTCTTCTGCGCCAGCCGCACGCCGTCTTCGGCATGAACCGTCTCCAGCATCTGCTGCCCGGCAAAGTGCAGCGTCACCCGTCCGGCGCCCGCCTCGGCAGGCTGCGCTCCCTGGTTCTGCGCTCCTGTAGAGACGCGGCTTGCCGCGTCTCCGGTCGCGAGTTGCACGTTGCCGCTCAGAATGGCTGTGGTGAGTTGATTCCGGGTTCCGGTCAAGAATAGTTCGGCGCGATCGGAACGCGCCTGCGCTTCCGAGTTGGACGTTTTCGAGTTGGACGATGACCGGCCATGAAACTCGCTCCGCACATCGCCCTCGGCAAGAATGCGGTCCACCGTGTTGTCCTCCCGCAGGAAGAACGTCGCGCAGTCGGACTGTAGTTGCTGCCGCTCCCGGGTCAGGCGCACACCGGTGAGCACGACCTGCCGGGGTTGCTTCGAAATCAGGCCGTGATCTGCATTCAGACGGACCGGCTGCGGCCTGCTGACGTTCAGCGCGACCGCCGACAGCAAATTCATCGTGCCCGTCTTGGCAACGTATTCGACGCCCACCGCCGAACCGGAAGCCTGCGGCGTCTGAAACACCACCTTCCCGGTGGCGGAAGCGTCCCCTGTATTCTTGTTGAAGACCAGCCCGTTGGTTTCAAGATGAATCGGGTCTCTCGTTTGCGCCGGAGGCGTCTGGTCGGAATGCCGCATGCCCTCGGGATTCGCTTCCAGGTCAATCAGCACCGTGCCCGTCGCGCTCACATTGCCCGACGCGGGATCGTATTCGAAGTCGTCCCCGGTAATCTGGTCGAAGCGGCCGGCATCCTTGCCGTAGATGACGATCTTGACGTTGTGCAACTCCGCCCGTCCGCCCCCTTTGAACTGAACCGCCTTGGAGGCGCTCACCGTAAACAGAGTGCGGCCTTCTACGGATTTGGAGATAGAAAAGCCTTCGGCGGTCTGCTGAATGTCCAGGCCGATTTTCGCCGGAATGTCGTGGACAGCCTTGCGCACACGGAATCGCGCGTAGAAATACATCCCCGCGACCATCGCAATCATCAGAATCGCGCCCAAGGCGAACCAGCGGCGCAGCCGTGAAACCGGAGAGGCCATTGGAGGCTAGTGTAACTCGCCACGAATCAGTTCCCGGTTCTCAGTTCTCAGTCAAAAAGAATTGCCTCTCCACTGAGAACTGAGAACCGGGAACTGAGAACTACACCCGCCGCACCAGCGTCCCGGCCAGCAGATCGTGCAGCCCCTGTTTGCGATCCGTGAACCCGACCATGATGTAGCCGATGCACAGGATCATCCCAGAAAGCCACTTCGCAAAATGCCTTCCCGTCGCGCGTCCGAATGAGATTCGGTTGCCATTGAGATCGGTAACTTTCATCCCAAAGATCATCTTACCCAGCGTCGCCTGGTACGACGAGCTTTCCATGAGAGCCTCGTACAACCAGGAGCCGAAAATCAATAGGATGATCGTGACGCCACTGCCCAAAAGCCTCAGTCCCGCATGGGGGAGACCACTCATCATTCCTGCCATGCCGAGACCGCCGAAAATCATGCCCACAGGAGCCACCACAACCCGCAAGATGATGGCGTCAATAATGGCCGCAACTACCCGAATCCAGAACCCTCCGTAGCCAACGCCCACCACCGGCGCAACCGCCTGATACGAAGTTGCCGGGGCTGAGTAGGGCGACGCTGGGTTGGACGGCGCCACCGCTGTCGGGACAACGCCGGGCGTCGGGCCAGTGGGCGCTCCACAGCGACTGCAGAACTGAGCGGCTGCGGCATTCTGCGCGCCGCACTTGTTGCAGAAGAAAGTTTCGTTCATGCCCGGCACTATAAAGATGGATTGGCTTCTTGTCAAAAGGAAGAAGTAAAACGGCAGAAGCAGACCGCGGAAGCAAGTGCAATCACCGGACGCGCATTACGTCGCGCAAAGTCAGTTCCAAACCGCCGAATTCAGGATGGTCGTTCATGCCGAGCGAATAGGCTATATCCAGGCGATCTCCGGCCAGCAACTGCAACCGGTCGCAGGATTCCTTCAGGCCCCAGCCCATCGCTTTGAACGCGATGTTGTCGCGCCAAGAAGATTGTGTGGCGGCGGGGCTTTGCCCCGCCGGGACGGGGCGAAGCCCCGTCCCCACACCGGTGCTCAACTCTTCGCCGCGCCTCTTCGGGATCGCCGCCGCATCGGGATGGCAGCGGGGAGTGAAGTCCTGCACAGCCGTCGAACCCGCGCCATTGATGGCTGGCGCCACCCGCAGCCGAACATGCTTGTCTTTCACCGCCTGCGGAGGCGCCATCAGCCGTACCGCCCGAGCGGCGAAAATGGGCTCCCGATTTTCCATCCCAAAAGGCTCCAGTAAAAGCAGCGCCTGGTGAAGTTCCGGCGTGACTTCTCCCAGCGGCAAATCCCGATCGAACTCAAGCTGCGGCTCGAAATCGGCAGGAGTGAGCCGGGCGCGCGCGTACGCATCAAGATGCTCGCGCAGTTTTTCCACGTTGGCGCTGGGCAGCGCGAAGCCAACCGCGTGCGCGTGTCCGCCATAGCGGGAAAATAGCTCGTGGCACGATTCGATCGCATGCAGCAGATGGAACGCCGGGATCGATCGTCCCGAGCCGTGCGCTTCGTCGCCCTCACGCGAGATGACCAGCGTTGGCCGCCCGTGGCGTTCCACCACCCGTGACGCCGTGATGCCAATCACGCCGCGATGCCAGCCTTCGCCATCCACCACCACGCAATACGCTTCGCGCAGCGCGGGCTCTTCTTCCAGCCGGCGCTCGATGTTATCCATGATGCGCCGCTCTTCTTCCTGACGCTCGGCGTTCAACTGGTCGAGCCGCCCCGCAATCTTCCTGGCACGCTCCATGTCTTTCTCGTTGAAAAGATCCACCACGTCGCGAGCCACGTCCATGCGTCCGGCAGCGTTCAGGCGAGGCGCGATGCGGAAGGCGACTTCGGTCGCCGTCAGCGCCCGCCCGTCGCCGAGCTTCGCAACTTCGAGCAGCGCCTTCAGCCCGACGTTCACCGGAGAACGCAGCCCCTGCAATCCCAGCTTCGCGAACACGCGATTCTCGCCCAGCAACGGAACAGCATCGGCGATGGTCGCAATGGCCACGACCTTCATGAACGACATCAGCAGGCGCGACTGATCTTTCGCATCCAGCCGCCGCTGCATCAATCCCTGGGCCAACTTGAACGCCACGCCCGCGCCGCACAGAAACTTGCAGGGATAATCGCATCCCTCCTGATTGGGATTCACGACCGCAAGCGCCTGCGGAACGCCGCCCGGCCCCGGCAAATGATGGTCGGTGACGATCAGATCCACGCCGGTGCGCCGCGCCGTTTCGGCCGCGGCGAACGCGCGGATGCCGGTGTCCACGCTGACGATCAGCCGCACGCCGTCGGCAGCGGCGCGCTCGATCACCTCGTCGCGCATGCCATAGCCTTCGCGGATGCGGTGCGGCACGTGAAAGTCGGCCGCCCCGCCGCAAAGCTCGATGGCCGTCTTGAGAATGACGATCGCCGTTGTGCCGTCCACGTCGTAGTCGCCGTAAATGAGAACTTTCTCTTTGCGCTCTAACGCCCCTTCCAGCCGATCAAGCGCCGCTTTCATCCCGCTCATCCGCAGCGGGTCGTACAGGTCGCCAAGTTCAGGCGAAAGAAAACGGAAAGCCGCCTCCGGCTCATCGATCCCACGGCCGACGAGCAGATCGGCAAGCACGGGCAAAGCAGAAGAAGAGATTCTCAGTTTGGAATCATGCAGCGCAGCTTCGAGGACCCTGGCTTTGGGAAAATTCAGCGAATTGGCGATCCATCGCATGCGCAACTTCCGGGAAGGAACAGACTACCAGCTTGCGCCACATTGCCAGAAGTGGGCGCACCAGCGGGTCGTGGGTCAGTTTCACGATAGGACACAGAAAACCAATCAACCACCAAGGACACGAAGGATCACGAAGGTTCTTGCCCCAGGGGTTGCCTTCGTGTGACTTCGTGCCCTTGGTGGTTGAGGTTTCGCGAATTGCCCACCAGCCACCAGGGTCATTCACGAAACCAACCCAGATTGCCGATAGAAATAATTCGGGGAGAACCTGGGTCCTTTCCATCAGGGCCGCAAACCAGCCCTCGAGCGCGAGGCCCCAGATTGCGGGAATGCGATGACTCTGGCAACGGGCACATCCAAAACGGCGGAGCCGATGGAACTACTGTGGGACCCAGACAGTATTCCACCCTTCCCGGCAATCGCACTGAAGGCTCTGAACCTAATGTCGGGCACGGACACGTCCTTGCTTGAACTCTGCAATCTGATCCGCTCCGATCTCGCATTCTCGGCTGCGATCCTCAGGATCGCCAATTCTCCGCTGGTTGCCTTTCCCAAGAACGTTACCAGCGTGCTCCAGGCATCGATGCTGCTCGGCTTCCAGCGCCTGAGGAGCGTGGTAATCACGGTTGGTCTGAAGGCGTATCTCAAAGACTTGCACACACCGCTGATGCGGTCGTGCTGGCGTCACAGCGTCGCCTGCGCGATCATCGCCGAGCGCAGCGCAAAGTGGAGATTCCTGGACAAGGATTTCGCCTACACGGCAGGCATTCTGCATGACATCGGCAGGGTCGCTCTGGCCACGGTCATGTCAGGGGCATACGCTCGCGTCATCGAGCGCGGGGCAGACCGACCCCAGGATCTCCTCCAGAACGAACGTGAGTTGTGCGGAATCGATCACTGCCAGGCGGGACGTTTGCTGATCACAGTCTGGAATCTGCCCGAGGCTTTCCTCAAGATCACCGCGTGCCATCACGACCCGGAGGCACACCTGCCGGGCACAGCGTCATTGGTCCCGCCCAGCTGTGAGTTGGCGGATTCACTCGGGTTCGCGGTAATCCGCTGCCGATCCCCTCGCAGCTATGCCGAAATTCTCGCCGAGTTTCCCGAGCCAGCGCGAAACCGCTTCCCCGCCGATGCCGAAGAGGTCGCCTCCGAGATCGTAAACGAGATCAAGATGATTGAGTCGGCGTAGGGGGAAGCTGCTCCCGCGCCACCTTTGAGAGATCCCCAACTCACTGACACCCACAGGACTCCTACCGCTCCTCGTCCTGGTCCGGCTCATCGATCATGAATCCGCCACCATCATCCGCCAGCTCGCGCAGGTGCTGGTAATGCTCATACCATTCGGTGCCGGCTTCATAGACGAAGACGCATCCCTGGTACGCCCATCCGAGCTGCACGAACCCGGTCTTGCCGACGTGGGTCTTCAGCCAGCGGCTTTCTTCCATATCTTCTTCGCTTCTGTAATCGCTGTCGGCGAGCTGCTGGGACAAGCGCTCCAACTCTTCGCGGTCGAGCGCCCAGGAGTGCATGGTCAGGAAGGGAGCGCCCGTGGACTTGGCCAGTTCCACGAAATCCTTCCAGCCATCCGGATTCTGTCCCGAGTCCCACAGCACGCTGGGAACTTCTTCGCATTCGACATAGCCAAAGAAACGGCGCATGCCCAGACCTTCAATGAAGGCCGTCATATCGTCTTTCATGCCCGTCAGGTCGTCTGGATGTGGAGACATGGAGTTCCATCATTGTACGGCTTGGAGCAGTCAGCCGCCAATGCCGGGTGCCGACTAAACACGCTTCGAGCTACGGGCTGCGAGGAACTAGTTTGCTCGCAGCTCGCGGCCCGAAGCTCGTGGCTCAGCACAGGAATTAGACCACTACCGGAGACAAAGCGCCGCGCGTCCACAGCTATCCTTGTGTTAAACTTTCTGCTTACAAAACAGCGCTTTAATCATGCTCTTTTCCAAAGAATATGTGGGCTATCTAGCCCGCGAAGTTTCCAAAAAACTGGTGGCGAGCGGTCTCATTGAGACTAAGGCGATGCCTGCTCTTAACGAGAAGGTGCATGCCGCTCTGCTCGAAGAACTGGCACTCGAAGACCGCATTAACGACGAGGTGCGCGTCATCCTTGAGGCGTATTCCGAAGAAATGCAGAAGAGCGGCGCCAATTACCAGGAAATGTTCCGCAAAGTAAAGACCGAGCTGGTGAAAAAATACAAGGCTGTTCTCTGAGGACGCCCCTGCCGTGCGATTGAGCCGCGACAAAGTCAACAAACTCGCCCACGCTGTCACCGACGCCGTAGCCGACTTGGATGAGGTCGACTTCATCGAGGACCGCAACACCATCCGCCTTGAAGTCCGCAAGATTCTTGAAGAGCTCCTCATGCAGGAAGCCCGCATCGACCAGGCCGCACGCCAGAAAATCGAAAGCCAGCGGCGCACCATCATCGAGGGCTCGGAAGAATGGTCGATTCTCTACCGCAAGTATTACAACGATGAAGTGAAGAAGCTGGGTCTGTAGTTCTCAGTTCCCAGAAACATCCTTCGGCGCTCACTGAGAACTGAGAACTTCTCGCTACCGGCTACTGGGTACTGGGTTCATCCGCAGCACATCATCCTGATCCGTATCCTTGCCCTTGATCCCAACCGCATCCAGTTGACGCGCCACCGGCTGTACCACCTGTAAAATCCGCGCGAGTGTTTGCCCTACGGCTTCCCTATCGCTGTTATCCGGACCCCGGCGCTCAATCACGCTCTGGAAAAAGGTTTTTGGCTTCGGATAGACCACGATCTTGACGTCGTCGCCTTCCGGTACTCCCGCCGCTTTCTTCGCCAGCTTCAGCGCCGTATCATAGCCGCCGAGTTCATCCACCAAGCCCAGGTTCTTCGCATCCTGGCCCGACCAGATCCGCCCCTTCGCAATCTCCAGCACTCTTTCCTTCGGCAGCTTGCGCCCATCGGCAACCTTACCGGTGAAATCCACATACACTCGGTCCAGCCAAACCTGGAATCGTCCCCATTCGGCGGGCGTGTAGTCGTGCGTTCCGGTGAACATGGTGGCGTTGTCGCCCTGGTGCACCTCGTCCCACGAAAGTCCGACTTTGTCCCACAACCCGCTGGTCAGCATCTTTCCGCCCAGCACGCCGATCGAGGCCGTGATGGTTCCCGGCTCGGCGACGATTTTGTCGGCCGCCATCGCCACAAAGTATCCGCCCGACCCCGCCAGATTTCCCATCGAAACAATCACCGGTTTGCCCGCCTGGCGCGCGCGCACCACTTCCCGCCAGATGGTATCGGAGGCGACATACGATCCGCCCGGACTGTCCACGCGGAACAGGATTGCCTTTACGTCCTTGTCTTCCGCAGCCGCTCGAATCGCGCCCGCCACCGTATCCGAGCCCATATTCTGGCTGCCTTGCACGGGATCGTAATCGCTCTTGCCGCGCGTGACACCTCCGACGCCGAACACCAGCGCAACCGTCTTCCCATGATCGTGCGGACGCCCGGCGCGACGCAAATATTTATGCAGGTAGAGCAGCTCCGCTCCGTCGCCCGCCTGGCTTTTTACTTTGCCGTAGACCTCGTCGCGATACGCAACTGCGTCCACCAGTTTCGCGTCGACTGCTTCTTTGCCCAGATAAGGCCCCGCGTCCACTACTGACTGGAACTTCTCCGGCGCGATCTGCCGCGCCTGGCAGATGCCGTCCTTCATCTGGTTGAACCACGAGGTCATGATCGCCGTCATCGCTTCTTTGTGTGGCCCCGTGAACTTGGTCTCAGTGAAGAAGTTGAGCGCATTCTTGTACTCGTAGCGGTGATCGCCATGAAAGGTTACGCCCAGTTTCGACAAAGTCCCTTTCACGAATGGCGACTCCATGATGATACCCGTCAGTCCGACGTCGCCCGAGGGCTGCAGATAGATGTGTTCAAACGCCGTCGCCAGGTAGTAAGCGCCGTTGCCCGGACCAAACTCACCAAAGGTTTCCGAGTAGGCGACCGCAAATTTCTTGTGCGCGCGAAATCTTTGGACGGCATCGCGAATTTCCTGGGTCTGTGCCATTCCCATCGGAGCCGCGCCGATCTTGGCAATCATGCCGACGACGCGATCGTCACCGGCTCCGCGATCAATCGCGTCCACCACGTCGCGCAGCGTCTGTTGTCGTTCGGTCAACAGCAACTGCGCCGACGGCGTGTCGGGCACGTCTTCCAGGAACGCCTCTTCGAAATTCGCTTCGAGGATCGTCTTGGATGGAACTTTCCCCTTGGTGCCGATCACAGCCACCAGCACGATGACCATTCCGATCAGCCACAGGGCGCCTAAGATGGCAAGAAAACGTACGATCAACTTGGACATGGTTTGCTCCTTTGGTAAGAAAGAGCAGTTTAACCAAGTGCGGGGCTTAGGCGCTATAGCGAAAGCCGTCGACGCCAGCAATTTTAAAGTGCATTAGACAAAAGTTCAGCGTTGTGCCGCTCGTGCGGACGGCGGCGCCAGGATGGCAGTCTTACCGCGAGGATGAGCTAGTGGCGGTCCTTGTCATCATCTGGATGTTCGTGGCGCCACTTCCAGTATTCCGACTGTTCGTTAGCCTTCAGCTTGGAGAAATCCCGATGTGTTTTGTGCTGAGCCTGCTCCCAGGATTGGTAGGCACGGCCTTCGTGGTCGTCCCAGGTATGACAATCCTTATGGTCGCGGTCGTAGTATCCATTGTTGGGGCAGTTCTTATCCTTGGCCTGGATGCCTACGGGCGCAATCAGGGTCGCACCCAGCAGAAGCGAACCTAGACACCGATGCAGTCGCTGCATGTATTTCTCCTTAAGCGGAACTCCATGGTTTTGGACCCGCTAGTTCCGCTTGTACGCCACCCAACCTTGGCAAGGCTGTACAACTTTGAACACTTTTAGGGATTTCATCCGGCAGTAGACGATTGGCAGAGTCACGTTTTCAACGGGTGATCATTACTGTCGAGCGTAATTGGAGGGCTCTTACGGTGCGGCTGAATCCGCGCCCCTTCAAGAAACAAAGTCAAAACACAAGTTTTCCGCGCGGGCCGCTAGGGCCGGGAGTGACTCAGTTGGGCGGGGGTTGTGATTGCGCCTTCCGCGGCCGAACTCACCAGCGCCGCGTACTTCGCGAATACCCCGGTCTTGTAGCGTGGCGCCGGGGCCTTCCATTCCGCCAGCCGCCGCGCTATCTCGGCGTCGGAAATCTCCAGCTCCAGCCTCCGGATCTTGGTGTCGATGGTGATGCGGTCGCCCTCGCGAATTGCGGCAATCGGGCCGCCCAGCGCCGCTTCTGGCGCAACATGGCCGACCATCAGACCGCGGGTTGCGCCGCTGAACCTTCCATCTGTGATCAGCGCAACGCTCTCGCCCAAACCTTCGCCTACAATCGCCGCGGTCACGCTTAGCATTTCGCGCATACCGGGTCCGCCCTTTGGACCTTCATAGCGAATCACCACCACATCGCCAGCCTTGATTTGCTTGCTGGTCACCGCCTGCATCGCCGCTTCTTCGGAATCGAACACGCGCGCCGGCCCGGTTTGCGACCCCCGTTCGTGGCCGCTCATCTTCACCACCCCGCCGCCGGGAGCGAGGTTGCCTTTCAAGATCACCAGGCCGCCTGTCGTCTTCAGCGGCTTACTCAAGGGAGCGATCACCGTCTGTCCAGCGGTTTCCTTCGCTGCGTTCGCCTCTTCGGCAAATGTCTTCCCGGTCACCGTCATCGCCCTACCATCCACATACTTGCCGTCGAGCAGCCTCTTGGCGATCACCGGAATGCCGCCCGCCGCGTCCACATCCGCCGCCACGAATTTTCCCGCGGGCTTCAGATCCGCCAGTAGGGGCGTGCGTTCACTGACGCGCTGAAAATCGTCGATCTCGAGCGGCAGCCCCATTTCGCGCGAAATCGCCAACAGGTGGAGCACGGCGTTGGTCGAGCCGCCCGTCGTGGCCACGCCCGCGATTGCGTTCTCGAACGCCGCAGGCGTCAAAATATCGCTTGGACGAATCCCACGCTGCAGAAGATTCATCACCACTTCGCCGCAGCGGAACGCGACTTCGTCCTTGCGCGGGTCCATTGCCGGAATGCCGTTGAACCCCATGGGCGAAAGCCCGATCAGTTCCATCACCGTGCTCATCGTGTTCGCCGTGTACTGCCCGCCGCATGCGCCTGCACCCGGACACGCCACGTTCTCCAGCGCCAGCAGATCGGCGTCGCTCATCTTGCCCGCCGCATTCGCGCCGACGGCCTCGAACACATCCTGAATGGTTACGTCTTTGCCGCGATACTTTCCGGCGGCAATCGTTCCGCCGTAAAGCACCAGACCGGGCAGGTTCATCCGCGCCAGAGCCATGGCCGCCGCGGGGATGGTCTTGTCGCAGCCTACAATGCACACCGCGGCGTCAAAAAGCTGTCCGCGGCAGACCAGTTCGATGGAGTCGGCAATGACCTCGCGGCTTACCAGCGACGCCTTCATGCCCTCGGTGCCCATGGTCTCGCCGTCGGAAATGGCGATGGTGTTGAACTCCATCGGCGTGCCGCCCGCGGCGCGAATCCCTTCTTTCACCTTGGCCGAAAGCCGCCGCAGGTGAAAGTTGCAGGGCATGGTCTCGATCCAGGTGTTAGCAACAGCAATGAGTGGCTTCGCCAAGTCGTCGTCGGTGAAGCCTATGGCTTTGTACATGGCGCGCGCTGGAGCCTGGTCGCGCCCGTCGGTGATATTGCGACTGCGATGTTTGAGGTCGATGTCCATGGGAGTGATGCAGACAGTGTAGCTGAATGGGAGAAGTTCTCAGTTCCCAGTTCTCAGTGAGAACCGGAGATTCTTCTGAGAACTGGGAACTGAGAACTTTCTTCTAGGCGTTCACCACTTTCGGCGCCGCCGGGTTCACGTCGGCTGTTTTCTTTTTCTCCGACGGCAGCCACGACATCATGGCTCGCAACTGTTCGCCTACCTTTTCAATCGGGTGCTGCTTCGCGGCCTCGCGCAGCTTGGCAAAGTTCTCGCCACCTTTCTTGTTCTCTTCGATCCATTCCTTGGCGAAACTGCCGTTCTGGATTTTCTTCAGCACTCTTTTCATCGCCTTGCGGGTCGCCTCTCCCACCACCATTTCGCCGCGGGTCAGGTCGCCGTACTCCGCCGTGTTTGAAATCGAATAGCGCATCCGGCTCAATCCGCCTTCGTAGATCAGGTCGACGATCAGCTTCATCTCGTGCACGCACTCGAAATAGGCAATCTCGGGAGCGTAACCGGCCTCGACCAGCGTCTCGAAACCCTTCTGCATCAGCGAAGTCAACCCGCCGCAGAGCACAGCCTGTTCGCCGAACAGGTCGCTCTCGGTTTCTTCTCTGAAGGTAGTCTGCAACACGCCGGCTCGCGTCGAACCGATGCCGTGCGCATAGCTGAGCGCGTATTCATGCGCGTGTCCACTCGCATCCTGGTGGATGGCCAGCAACGAGGGCACGCCGCCGCCCTGCGCATACACGCGCCGCAGCAAATGGCCCGGGCTCTTGGGCGCAATCATGACCACGTCCACATCTTTCGGAGGCTTGATGGTCTTGAAGTGAATCGAGAACCCGTGCGAGAAGCCGAGAATCTTCCCTTTGTGCAAATGCGGCTTGATGGCCGATTGGTAGAAGTCGGCCTGGGTCTCGTCCGGGGTGAGAATCTGTATCCAGTCGGCGCGCTTGGCGGCCTCCGCCGGAGCCAACACGGTCATTCCATCCGCGAGTGCCTGCTGGGCCGAGCCACGCTCGGGATCGAGCCCGATAATCACGTCGTATCCGCTGTCGCGCAGGTTCTGCGCCTGCGCGTGTCCCTGCGACCCGTAGCCGAAAACGGCAATGGTTTTGCCCTTTAGCGCGGAAGGATTGGCATCATTTTGATAAAAGACTGTCGCCACTGGAATGCTCCTTATGAGCTATCGTTGGATGAAATGCTAAATCATATTTGCAGACAATAAAACCGACCGATCGGTCGGTTTTAAGAAATGCTATCTTTCTCCTGATACCAGTGTCAAGCCGAGATACGGCCTAAGGGAACTGCAGGCGCTTCAGCTTGATCCGGTCGGCTGGGACTTGTGCCAGGTCGTAATGCGCGGCCAGGTTTCGACTTTCCCCTCAAAACTCGAAGTACGCTCCAGCGCGCGTTGGATGCGCGCCGCCACCGGTTCCAGTCGCCGGGAGCAAGCCTTCTTCAATTCCATGCAGGCTTTCCCATGCGGCCTCGGTCAGTGCGGGGTCGGCGCCAACAATGTCACGGATCATTTGCCAGGCGGCGAGGTTGAGCGCGCCCTCCGGCGCAGGACCCATCGCCAGTGAAACTGAGCACTGCGGGCAGAAACAGATCCGCTGTGCCGAAGATTTTTGGCGCGGCCTTACTCCCACCGTCTGCGCGAACAAGTACACCGCAACCGATTTTTGTCCGGCTTCAAGCTCCCGACTACAGCGAAGACAATACAAGTTGTCCAAGAGTCCCGTCTCCGGTTGTCTCAAGTTGTGTTGATGCTACTGTCTCCAAGGCGCTGCCGGTGGCACAAGTATGTAGAAGGATTCCCGCAAGCGCGCGCCATCTCGTATCCGTGGTGACCGAGAACTCGTAACGAAGAACCACGCGCCGCTCCTGCCTCTCTGAATCCGCCCGCGCCCGAACCAAGGTTTACTCTAGCCAGAAGCGGATCGCATCGCGCACTCTACTGCCATGGGCGTTGATCTATCCGCAAAGCTCTTGCAGCCGTCACGGCTTCGGAAAAGACGCCAGCAGGTCGCCGCCGTTTGTTACCGCATCCGCAGACGGGGCATCGAATTCCTGCTGGTTCAAACCCGCGGCGGACGTTGGATTTTCCCCAAAGGCGGCGTCGAATCCGGCCTCACCCACGCTCAGTCCGCTGCTCTCGAGGCTTTTGAAGAGGCTGGCGTTCATGGCCGGATGGAAGAAATCCCTTTCGCCCGTTACTTCCGTCGCAGACTTGACACTGCAACTACAAAAAAAGAGACGCGGCCTGTTGCTGCCCGGTCTTCAGAACCAGAGCTTGGCGTCGCCGCCCACCTTTGCGAAGTGTCTCGGCTCGAACCGCCGCAGGAATCGAATCGAAACCCCACCTGGTTTTCCGCTGAAAAAGCGAAGCAGCGTCTGCGCGAAGACCGCGCGCCGGCATTCGGCGCTGAACTCGTTCGCGTGGTCGACCGTGCTTTGTCGCGGATTCAGGGACTGCGCAGCGGCGCCAGCAAAACTCCCGATCGCAGGTACAGGGACGAATTGCAAAAAGTCCGCTTTGAGTTTTTTGAGGACGGACGCTTGCATGACGGTCTCAGAGAGGCCGCGCTCGCCCGCCGCTTTCTCCGTCAGCGCGACGCGCACTCGGCGGCGATCGAGTTCGCGGTGCAAGCTCACCTTCGGAAGGTTCTCCAGATCGGCGCGTCCGAGGAAATCCGCCGGCCGGTCCTGCGGCTGGGCGCCGGAGTGGGTTCCCCCGCTGAAACAGCTCGCAACATCACTGCGATTGACAGCGGACGGAGAGCAAATCCGTCGAAGCCCGGCAGCTTAGCCTCGAGCAAGCACAAGGTCCCGGGCAAACTCGCTGGTGGTCGAGCGCAGAAGAGCTAGAGCTGTTCGTCGCCCGGACCGCAATCTGGACCCAACTTCACTCTCGACCTACAAAACGCGGCTTAGCAACATTCCCGATGCTGCTAATCAACTCCAAATGTGACGGTGGTACACTGCTCAGCCATGCTGGAAGTGAAAGACCTTACGAAGAGCTACGGAAAGCTGATTGCCGTCACCGGCGTCAGTTTTCGGGCTGATTCCGGAGAGACCATCGGCCTGCTCGGACCGAACGGCGCCGGCAAAACCACCACCGTCTCCATCATTGCGGGATTGCTGAGCCCGGATTCCGGCGAAGTCCTCATCGAAGGGAAGCAAGTTAAGAGCGATACCGATCCGGTCAAGCTGAAGATCGGCCTAGTCCCGCAGGATATGGCGCTCTATGACAAGCTCTCCGCCCGCGACAACCTGACCTTTTTTGCGGCGCTTTACTCGCTCGCTGGCGCGAAAGTGAAGCAGGCAATCCACGACGCTCTGGCTCTGGTGGGACTCTCCGATCGCGCCGGCGACAAAGTGGGAACGTTCAGCGGAGGCATGAAACGGCGCTTGAACCTGGCTGCGGCTCTGCTTCACGATCCACAGATTCTTCTGCTCGATGAGCCGACGGTCGGTGTCGATCCGCAAAGCCGCAACGCCATCTTTGAAAATCTCGAGACGCTGAAGAAGCGCGGCAAAACCCTCATCTACACCACGCACTATATGGAAGAGGCCGAACGCCTTTGCGACCGCATCGTGATCATCGATCATGGGAAACTGATTGCCAACGATACGTTGCAGGGGCTGCACAAGCTGTTGCCCGTCACCAACGTGATTGCCGTCGACCTCGACCGTGCGGGCGGTTTCAAGGCGGAGCAGATGCTGGCGCTTCCGGAGGTGAAGTCGGCTGCGTTGGAAGAAGGCACGCTGCGGGTTGGAGTTCACGACCTGTCCCGCGGTGCGCCCGGCGTGCTTCGCTGGCTGGCCGAGAACGGGCATTCCTACAACCATGTCTCCAGCGAGCAGCCGAATCTTGAGACCGTCTTTCTTACTCTCACGGGAAGGAGCCTTCGAGACGCGTAATGATTCCGTTCCTGGCCCTGGTGCGCAAAGACCTGAAACTGTTCTTCAACGACCGCAAAGCCGTAGTTGTCGGGCTACTGGTTCCCATCGCGTTAGCCTCGTTCTTCGGCTACCTGTTCGGCGGGCAAAGTGGCAACGCGGAGATGAGCAAAGTGCCCGTGCTGGTGATTGACCAGGACGGTAGCGACATTTCCCGAGGGCTCATCACGCAGCTTGCGAGTGAGAAGAGCCTCGATGTGAAGCCATCCGCGCTCGATGCCGCGCGCGAGGCCGTTCGCAAGGGGAAAGCGACCGTCGCGATCGTCATCCCCAAGGATTTCGGCAGGGATGCCGGACACGCGCTGTTTACGAACGCGACCAAACCCGAACTCGGCGTGCTCTACGACCCTTCGCACAATGTGGAACTCGGGATGGTGAAGGGCATCCTGAGCGGCGCGGTCATGCAGACCGTCAGCAAGGAGATGTTCACCGGTAAAAGCGGGCGCGAGATGGTGAACGAATCCCTCGCACAGGTGGAGAACGATCCTCGGCTCCCAGCGGAAGACCGGAAGCCTCTACGGGATCTGCTTGGCGGCGTCAAGGAGTGGAACGAACGACAAGAGCGCGCGGGCGCGACTGGACAAGGAGAGTTGTCTGTTGGGCTGACCTTGCCATACCAGACGCGGGAACAAGCGATCACGTCAGGGGAAGACGTTGAGTACAACGGCTACGCACACTCGTTCGGAGGGATGGGTATTCAGTTCATCCTCTTCATGGGAATGGATGCCGGAATCGCGCTGCTGATGCTGCGTCAGAGCGGGCTCTGGCAGCGCCTGCGGGCCGCGCCACTTTCCCGAACCACGCTGCTGGGCAGCCGGGCGGTGAGCGCCTCCCTGATCGCGGGATTTATTCTGCTGGTGCTCTTCAGCTTCGCCCGGGTGGTGTTTGGCGTCCACATCCGGGGCAGTTTCGCGGGCTTTGTGGGAGTCTGCGCCGCATTCTCATTGATGACCGCCGCCTTCGGCCTCATGGTCGCCGCCCTCGGTGGGACGGTCGAAGCCACACGCGGCTACTCCATTGCGGCGACGCTCATCATGGTGATGCTGGGCGGCGCCTGGGTGCCAACTTTCATCTTCCCGAAGTGGCTCCAGAAACTGACCGTGATCATTCCGACCCGGTGGGCGATGGATGGGTTGGACGGCATGACCTGGCGCGGCTTGGGATTCTCCTCGGCGCTTGCGCCTATCGCTGTTTTGCTCCTCTTCACACTGTTGTTCGGTGTGGTGGCGGTGACGCGATTCCGCTGGAGGACCGAGGGGTAACCATCGTTGCCACTCGATTCGGTCGAGGTTCGAGGAGTGCGGCAGAGTAGAGCGGAAACCCCATTCCGCGATACCATCTCTGGTGATGCTCCGCGAAGCTACTGTCGAACCTCGCCAGGAAATTCTGCGCACCGCCGCCCGCCTCTTTCAACAGCAGGGATACGATGCCACTTCCATGAACGATGTCGCCGCCGCCCTCAAGCTCTCCAAGGGCGGCCTCTATCACCACTTCCAGTCGAAAGACGAAATCCTGTTCCACATCATGTCGCACGCCATGGAGATCACCGAGGAACGGGTCATCAATGTGGTGCGCCGCATCGACGGAGCCGAAGAGCGCCTGCGCACGCTGATCCGGCTGCACATCCAGGTTGTGCTCAGTCCCGAAGACCGTGAGATCACAGTCATGCTGCACGAGAACCATCCGCTGCCGCCGGCGCTCCGCCGCAAGATCAACGGGCGCAAGAAGGATTACCTGCACTTCGTCGAGCACCTCATCGCCGACGTCCAGCGCAAGCGCAATTCCCAGTCATCGGTGACACCGCGCGCTGCCGCCCTCGCCCTGGTCGGCATGATCAACTGGATCTATCAGTGGTACAAGCCCGACGGCCCACTCACCGGCGACGCGCTGGTCACTCAATACACGGATATTTTTTTTCACGGCGCGGTGGGGTGAGAAAGTTCTCAGTTCTCAGTTCTCAGTTCTCAGTAGCGCATCGTAGAGACGCGGCTTGCCGCGTCTCTCGCCTCGTCCAAAGGAGACGGGGCAAGCCCCGTCTCTACAGAATCACTCAGAGTTCCTTACTCGCCAGCCGCCTTCGCCGGCACCCAATACACTTCTTCCTTCAAGTTTTCTTTCTGGAAGCCGATCCGCTTCAGGATGCCCTTACTGTGCTCGACCATCTCCGGATGCCCGCACAGATACGCGATACTATTCGCTCCGGTGCACCCCCACTGGTCGGCGTACTTGCGAATCAGTTCGTCCACGCGGCCGACCTCGCCCTTCCAACTCTCGTCCTCCCACGGACGACTCACCGTGAAAACACAGCGAAACCATGGCGCTTGTTTCGAGAAGTTCTCCAGCTCCGCGCGATAACCGAACTCCCACGACCGGCTCGCCCCGTTCAGAAGAAATAATTTGTGGTCACCCGCAAACCTGCCTTCTTTCCAGTCCTTGAACAGCGTTCGCACATAGCTGACAAAAGGCGCAACTCCGGTTACGGTGCTCACCATCAAGTGGTTCGTGCGTTCCGGTTGTGCGGTGTCGAAGGTGAAGCGGCCCTTCGCAACTTTGCGCACCAGCACTGCATCGCCCAACTGTAGGTCATACAGCGGCGGCGTGGTCTCGCCGTGCGGCACCAGTTCAAAAAAGAATTCCAGTTCCTTTTCGTAGGGAGAAGAGGCAATCGAGTAGGGACGCTCCAGTCGCCGCGCGTCTCGTTCAACCCCGAGCGTCGCGTATTGGCCCGGAGCAAAGCTGAACGCCGCCCCTGGGTCAATGCGGATCATCCATAGATCCGGCGCAAAATCCGCGCGCTTGGTAATACGGGCCCGGTAGTGCTTGTCATCCATGACGATCAGTTTCCCCAGTGAATTCGCAAGACTCGCAGGTTGATCCGGCAAATCTCACCCGAAACCGAATAACCGACCGGTCGGTTGCGAGTGCTATAGACTACCGCAATTCGCGAAAAATGTGAGCCCCTCTGGTGATTTCTCCAACAAAAGAACAGCCCGCAAGCCTTTCAGCCTGCGGGCTGCCCGGTGGACTGTTTGGGATTGACTGAGGTGGTCACTCTCGTGGCCCCTCGCTCACTCCGGTGCCGGGCACAGCCTGTGCCCGGCGGATCAGCCCATACTCACGGACTGTTTGCGAGAGATTGTTCCCGATTCCCCCGACCAAAGGTTCCTCGAGAACTCCGCTTAGAGCAACCGCCCTAAGACTCAGCCACCTCACCTGGTCTGGTACTACTGTGACTTTCAGAACTTGTCATCCGACCACCTCCTTTCCGGTGTAAACGCAGATTACAAAAAAGCCAGCTCCGCGTCAACGGCACGGACGGGGTGTATCGCAGGAATCAACAGGTCTCAGTTCCCGGTTCTCAGTTCTCAGAGATGAACCAGAGACCACGCACCTCGACCACTAAACCTAGAACAAGAGCGCCACCTAGCCGTGCGTGCGGCGACCCCCTCCAGTACATGCCCGCCGGATACCTACCTCCGTTACTGCCCCTTCCCTAGACTGAAAACACGCCTGCAAGGCAGGAAAGGCTTCCCCCCAAGTCATCGATCTTTCAAGAAGGTCTCAGCTGTCAGGTCTCAGGAAAAACGTCACCCGGAAAAGGACTGGCGGCTGGGTACTGGGTACTAGCCCTTCCACCGGTATGCACCTGGTTGGGGCAGTCCTATATGCGCCAGCACCCGGTTGGCGAATTCCTGTGCCATGGCATCGGCGCTCGACGGATGGTTATAGAACGTTGGGATCAGCGGGAAGATAGTCGCCCCAGCGTCCGCCGCCAGCGACATATTGCGGATGTGGATTTTGTTCAGCGGCGTCTCGCGTACGCAAAGCACAAGCGGCCGACGCTCCTTAAGAGTCACGTCGGCGGCGCGCTCGATCAGGCGCGAGGCCGTGCCGTTGGCAATGCGGCCCAGCGTGCCGACGCTGCAGGGGATCACGACCATCGCGTCCGAAGGATACGACCCGCTGGCCACATTCGCTCCGATGTCGCTGTTTGACTGCTGCTGAATCTTTACCGAAGCCGCGCCGATGATTTGACGTAGGAGCTCAGAACGGCCTTCGACGCCGAGTTCTTCGGCCATGACGCGCAGGCCGCTGTCAGAAGCGATGAAGTTCACGGTCTTCACCCGCGGATCGCGTTCCACGGTGAGTAGAAAGTGCTTCAGAAACAAACTTCCGCTGGCGCCGGTAGTGGCAACAGTCAGGTTTTCCGGCGTAAGAAGGGACAAAGTTGGCGCTCCACGAGGCAAAACAGTTCACGGCCTCGAAAAACTGAGGATAGGGACGCACGAAAAGCAAGTCAAGGCGGCGAGGAAGCGGGTTGGAAATTCTGTGACTTGTCGTTCTGCTTTATGACTTGTCATCCCGAGCGGAGCGAGGGATCTGCAGTTTGTTACCAGCGAACGACGAACAGCGAACGACGGACTTATGGCAACCACCGGCATCTTACGATCGCGGCGCAGTGCCGCCCAACTCCACGCCATCGCCAGCGTCGAGCGTGAGATTCGCGCCATCGATCCCGCCGCCGGACGCAAATATCTCCGCGACTTTCGCGAGGCCTACCGCTCCTACGAGAAAGTTCTCGCCCCGAGGCATGTCCGCCACGAAATCGCCAAAGCTGGAATCGTTTTGGTCGGCGACTACCACGCGCTGCCCAACTCGCAGCGCTATTTAGCCTCGCTCCTCCGCGATCCCGAACTCCACCACCGCCCCGTAGTGCTGGGAGTCGAAACCATTTTTTCCCGCGACCAGCACATTCTCGACGAATGGTTCCGCGGCGAGATTGACGAAGCCGAGTTGCGCCAGCGTATCCGCTTCGAACTCGACTGGGGATACGAATGGGCTCCATTTTACGACCTGCTCTCCGCCGCCCGCGAACACGGCGCCTCAATCTACGGGCTCGATTGCATGCCTCGCGAAGATCTGCGCAAAATCGGAGCCCGTGACCGCCACGCCGCCGACAAGATTGCCGAACTCCGCAGGCGCCATTCCGACGCTCTCATCATGGTCCTTTTCGGCGAGTCGCACCTCGCGCCCCAGCATCTGCCGGCCCTGCTCCAGCAGCAGCTTCCCGCAGAATCCCTGCTCACCGTTCTGCAAAACGTCGACGCCCTCTACTGGCGCGCCGCCGGAGAAGCCCGCGACCACGTCGAAGCCGTCGAGGTCCGCGAAAATGTTCTCTGCGTCTTCAACGCCACACCGCTGGAAAAATACGAGAACTACCGCCTCTGCCTCGACCGCTGGGGACGCAGTGATAACGACCACAGCGCGCCCGACCTCGGCCCCACCCTCTACAACCTGATCGACGGCATGGTGCGTTTTCTTGGCATCAACCAGTACTCCCCGCACAACACTACGCAGCCCATGCTCCTGGTTGATCTCATGCCCGAAGTCTATTCGCGCAGCTCTGACGCGCTCCTGCGCCGCCTGTTATCTCGCAAAGGATTCACTACCGAACACCGCCTGTCCCTGCTCCGCCAGGTCCGCGAACGCGGCAGCGTCTACCTCACGCCCATCAACGCCGTGTACGTGCGCCAGTTCCGCATGACCTCCTCCGCCGAGGACGCTACCCGCTTCCTTCATCAAGCCTGTCGCGGACTGCCGAATCTTTGTACCGGCAAGCCTGCACCGAACGCAGCGCCCGTCGCCCAGTCGTTAGACGAGGACGATGCTTTTTACATGGCCGTCTTCGAACACGCGCTCGCCTTCTTCGGATCGCGCATCTTACACCCCGCGCGTCCCGCTTTCCGCGATACCGATCTGGCGGACTTGTTCGACGTGACGCGTGAAGACCTCGAACACCAGACTTCGCTTCCCTTCGCCGACGCAGTCGAAGCTCTCGACTTCCTGATCCAACACCGCGAACTCGATTTTCGCGACAACCATCGCTCCCAACGCCAGCCGTCCGCTCCCGAATCCCTCGCGCAAGCTCCAGCCTTCGCCGGCCGCAAGTACGAATACGTCGCCGAGCAACTCGGATATCTCACCGGCAACGATCTCTACGACGCCTACCTCGAAGGACGCCTGACCACCGCCGCCCTGCGCAAACTCTTCCTCACCCACATAGAAGAGCCCGGCGTGGCCCGCGAAGCCTACGTCCAGTTAAAAACGCGCCTGCGCTCCGGGCAACGCGCGTAGATCGATCGCACCCTTCTGGTTTCGTCTTCGAGGATTCTGGTGTTATAAACGAACTTTCCACCGAATAGACGAGGGCGGGTAACTCAGAGCTATGAGCTGGATTCGGAAAAGTCCGTTTGATCCGGATGAAGATCCAGCTAAGCACATGCTGGAGCTACTGTCCAAGGAGGCAGAAAGAGCGGGCGCTCCATTCAGCGACGAGGAACAGGAAATTCTGGCCACTAGAACGATCATTCCCGTGGAATTGGACATCAGAGCGCGAAATCTCATCGAACAGATGCTCGAAAGAGAGACCGTCGCGGGGCCGGATAGAGACCCCAAGAGCTTTGGCAATTCTCTTGAATGGACTGACTGCGACAACGGTCCGAACGTCGTCGAACTGACTATTGCAGTCGCCTCCGATAGAAGAGCCATGCATCCCCCTCCAATACAATGGGGATTGTGGCTCAAGGACAAGATTGGGCTCGTCGGTTGTGCTTTTGCGGCTGTGATACTCATGATGCTTTTCGTCGCTGCAATAAGCCTCTTGTTCGATCACAAGTAAACCACGGATTTTCGTTCACCTCCGCGTCTCGGCGATTCGAGGTTTTCGATTTTGCAGCCGCTGCGGTATCCTCACCTGTCCAATGCCTGACGACTTCCCACTCCAGTCCCAGACGCCCGATGCGCTCATGCTCTTCGGTTTCTGGTACCGCGCGCTCCCGGCCAGTCAACTCCGCCGCGGAGAGCTCGCAAAGACAAAGACCACGTTGCTGGAACAGCCGCTAGTCATCGGACGTGACCGACAAGGCCAAGCGTTTGCCCTGCGCGACGCCTGCCCTCATCGCGGCATGCCGCTCTCCTGCGGACAATTCGACGGCCAACAAATCGAATGCTCATACCACGGCTGGAGATTCGACACCCATTCCGGCCAGTGCAAGCTGATCCCGTCGCTCGTCCCCGATCAAACTCTGAAAATCGACCGCATCTACGCCGGCAGTTATCTCTGCGAAGAGCGCGACGACTTCCTCTGGGTCTTCATCCCCGATCCCGGCCCAGCCGGCGCCGGATTCTCGAAGCCCGCGCCCGCTCCGACTCCCGCCCCCGAGATTCCGAAATTCAGCGAGCATTACAAACTCGCCTATCTCACTGCCGACCTGCCTTGCTCCGTCGACCACGGCATCATCGGCCTGATGGATCCCGCACACGGCCCCTTCGTTCACCAAGCGTGGTGGTGGCGCACGCAGAAATCGATTCACGAGAAGCGGAAGAACTTCGAACCCATTCCCTACGGGTTTCGCATGAGCGCGCACACGCCCAGCTCCAACAGCGCTCCCTACAAGCTCCTCCGTCTCTACGCCGACGCCGATTCGATTACCACGACCATCGATTTCGTTCTGCCCAACCTGCGCTCGGAAGTCATTCGCGCCGGTAAATACTGGTTCTCGAGCCTGACTACGGTTACTCCCATCACGCGCAACCAGTGCCGCATCGACGTGGTGGCCGCGTGGAACCTGTTCCGCTGGATTCCCTTCGGACCCCAGTTGCTGAAATTCGTCTTCGCAAAATTCGTGGAGCAGGATCGCCACACCATGGAACTGCAATCCGAGGGCCTGAAACATAACCCGCACCTCATGCTGATCGACGACGCCGACCGCCCCGCAAAATGGTATTTCGGTTTGAAGAACGCAATGCTGGAAGTGAAGAAAAACGGCGGCGAGTTCCGGCATCCGATGACGGGGCCGGTGACGCTGAGGTGGAGAAGCTGAAAAAGGCAGGTCTAAGGTCTCAGTTCTTAGGTCTCAGAAAACCTCGGACTTAACCAACACGCAACCGGATCCTGAGACCTGAGACCTAACACCTGAGACCTACTCTCCCACCAGCCAGTCCATCGCCTCTTCCCGCGTCTTGAACGTCACAATCTCGCGTCGGGAAAAAGTGTGGAAGTTTTCCAGGAACGCATGCGGGATACTTTCAGTACCGACCCACGCCGTCTTCTTCACAAACGGCCGGTCGAGCGTCAGCACTTCTTTAATCCTGGTGGCGACCGCGTGATCCACTGTGGAGCCGGTGTAGTCGGCAAGCGTCATTACCGACTCGTGCGCGTGCTGCGCTACGGTGATCCGCACATGCTCAAGCAGGAGTTGCATCTCGTGGGCGTTGGCATGCGAAAAATCCAGCAACAGAATCCGCTTGCCCTTGTGCTCGAAAAAATGAATTCGATCATCCATTGTAGGCCTCGAATGATTTCCCCTGTGCTCCTCGGTGCGCCCTGTGGTGGACAAAAAGCCTCAACCCACGGAGGACCCAGGGGCACAGAGGAAATCTACCCTAACAGCAACTCCACGACGTTGTACACCGAGTCCAGCGCCGAGTCCAGCGCCGCCGCATCCTTACCGCCAGCTTCGGCCAGGTCCGGACGCCCGCCGCCTTTGCCGCCGACTTTCTCGGCCACCGCACCCACCACTTTCCCGGCCTGAATGCGGCTGGTCAAATCCTTGGTGACGCCCGCAATCAGCGAAACGTTTCCGTCCGTAGCCGAACCGACCACCACCACGCCCGAGCCGAGTTTATCGCGCAGTTGATCGACCAACGTCCGCAACTGCGCACGTTCGAGATTATCCACGCGATGGGCAAGCACTTTGACGCCGCGAACTTCTTTCACTTTGTCGCTGATCGAAGCAACGGCAGACGAAGCCGACTTCATCCGCGCCTGGTCGAGCTCGCGCGTGAGCCGCTTGATTTCCGAATCGCGCTTTTCCAGCTCCGCGCGCAGCGCTTCGGCGGGAGACTCGGCTTCTTTGCTGCTCAGCGCGGCCACCACGCCTTCCAATTCGTGGTCTTTGCGGAAGTGGCGCAGCGAGCCTTCGCCGGTCACGGCCTCGATGCGCCGCACGCCCGACGACACGCTTCCCTCTTTCAAAATCTTGATCAGGCCGATCTCGCCCGTAGCGCCGGTGTGCGTGCCGCCGCAAAGTTCCGTCGAAAAATCGCCGATCTTGATCACGCGCACCTTGTCGCCGTACTTCTCGCCGAACAGCGCCATCGCGTGATACTCGTTGACGGCCACGTCAATCGGAACGTTCTCGACGATCTCGACTCGTTCGTTGCGCAGAACTTCCTTGTTGATGATGTCTTCAATGTCTTGCAACTCTTCGTCCTCGACCCTGGTGAAGTGCGAGAAATCAAAGCGCAAATGATTCGGCGCGACCAGCGACCCCGCCTGCTTCACGTGCTTGCCCAGCACCTCGCGAAGGCCCGCGTGGAGCAAGTGCGTAGCCGTGTGATTGCGCATGGTGGCCTCGCGAATCGCGCTGTCGACGACGGCATCCACTCTCTGCCCAACCCGAATCGCTTGTTTGGTAACGACCTGATGCGCGCGCACGCCCTGGACCGGGTAGTAGCATCCGGTCACTTCGGCGACGACCGTGTTGTGATCGTCGGAGTACAGCTTGCCGCGGTCGCCGACTTGGCCGCCGGACTCAGCGTAGAAGGGGGTGTGGTCGAGGATGATTTCGCCGGAGTCTCCGGGGTGGAGTTCTTGCGCGCCTTGACTGCCCTTGATGATGACGAGAACCTCGCAGTTGGCGGCCGTTGTCTGCGTGTAGCCCACAAATTCTGAGTTCCTCTTAGGACGCTCGGTCTCGGGCACATACGCCTGACCAAGCGGATGCTGATCAGACGGGAGATGTGGATTGTTGCCCGCGAATAAACGCTGATATTCAGGGTTTGCCGTTTGCTTGGCCGCACCTTTCCAGGATGCGCGAGCGCGCGTCTTTTGTTCTTCCATGGCGCGGTCAAAACCCGCTTGATCGAAAGGGATGCCTTGGTCGCGACAGGCGTCCTTGATGAAGTCTGGATGGAGGCCAAATGTGTCCCAAAGTTTGAAAGCGACATCACCTGGCAGGGGACCTACCAAAGAACCCATCTCTGCCTCAGGCTGAGAAAGCACCTTTTCGGCGATCTCTCGTCCCTCTTTTACTGTACGTCCGGCCTTAGTCGTGGCCAGCCCATCGGTCATAAGCTTGAGGAATTGTTCCTCTAGTTCCCGCAAGCCTGCACCCAAAGTTCTGGCAAACCTCGTTTCCTCTGCCAAGACAGCTTTCGATACCTGTTCCGCCGACTCATCCAGTTCCGGATATGCAGCGCGCATCAGATCGGTAACCGCGGATACCATCTCATAGAAGAACGGCTTTGTCTGGCCGTGATCCCATCCACGCCGCATTGCGCGCCGCATGATTCTCCGCAGCACGTACCCTCGGCCTTCATTCGAAGGCAGTACTCCGTCGGAGATCAGAAATGTCGTCGCACGCGCATGATCGGCAATGACACGCAAAGACGCCGTGTACTCAGCCTGCGCTTCGTCTTCTAACTTCTTTTTCAACCCTGCAGTCCTCGAAAGTGGCAGGCCTTGTTCTTTCCACGCGGCATATGTCTCTTCGAGTTGGGTTCTCTTTCGCGATTCTCCAACCAGCTCGGCCGCCCGCTTTATCAGCGGGGTGAACAAATCTGTTTCGTAGTTCGAAATCACGCCTTGCAGCACGGATGCCAGTCGCTCAAGCCCTGCGCCAGTGTCGATCGACGGCTTGGGGAGTGAATTCAGTTTGCCGCTGGCATCGCGGTCGAACTGCATGAACACGAGGTTCCACAGTTCGACGTAGCGCCCGCAGTCGCAACCAAACCTGCAATCCGTGTGACCCTGATCGCTTGCCGCCGCGCCCATGTCGTAGTGAATCTCGCTGCATGGGCCGCAGGGACCGGTGTCTCCCATCTGCCAGAAATTATCTTTCGCGCCAAACTCGTAGATGCGCTCTTTCCGCACACCTTGCCCGAGCCACAGGTCGTAAGCTTCGGCATCGCGCGGGACGCCGTTTTCGCCTTTGAAGATCGTGACGTAGAGCTTCGCTTTATCAATCCCAAACCACTCCGGCGACGCGATCAGCTCCCACGCGTAGGCGATGGCGTCTTTCGTGAAGTAGTCGCCGAAGGAAAAATTGCCCAGCATCTCGAAAAACGTGTGATGACGATTGGTGAAGCCTACGTTTTCCAGATCGTTGTGCTTGCCGCCCGCCCGCACGCATTTCTGCGAGGTCGTCGCCCGCGAATAGTCGCGCTTTTCCAGGCCGAGGAAGACGTCCTTGAACTGGTTCATTCCGGCGTTGGTAAAGAGCAGCGTCGGGTCGTTCGACGGGACGAGCGACGAGGAGTGCACCTCGCGGTGTCCCTTCTGAATAAAGAAGTCCAGGAACTTGCGGCGAATTTCGGAGCCTGTGACCATGGAAGACTAAATTCTAAACGATAACCACAGAGGACACAGCGTAGATGCAGAGTGGAGGGACGAGCGTCTCGCGAGCCTGCCCTGAGCGGAGCCGAAGGGTCCAGCCGGGCGGGGACGCCCGGCGCTCCACCGGCAAACTTGGATCGGCGGCGAAGGCCCGCTGCGCAAACAGTTCGCAGCGGCACTTCGACGCCATCGTGAGAAAGCAGGTTTACTTCACAGATTTACTTCACTACGTCTTCGGTTTTCTCGCCAGCCTTCTTCACGCCTTTGCCGGTTGCCTTGGCGCCTTTTTCCACGCCTTTTCCGGTATCCTTGGCAG
>CZKY01000090.1_pt2 | contig 60541 bp, 56 predicted proteins | sample 2454881 | NCBI WGS metagenome assembly CZKY01 (sample SAMEA3539301, study PRJEB10725) | soil metagenome | biome: tundra; feature: field; material: soil | place: USA | collected 2010-05 | depth 0.15 m | reverse complement strand
GTAGCGGAGCGAAGCCCTGCAAAGCGCAGCGCAGCGGAGGCGGCGCCACATCCGGCGTCGACCTTCTGCAGGGGCGCTCTTTCATAATGCTCTTTCATAATGCATTGACCTAGCCCACTTGATCCGCATCTCAATGAAAATACGAGTGTTGTCGGACTTCTTGGCGATTGATCCCCGAATTCTGTGATATCCTGACAGTTGGAGTCGTTCCTCCCTGTGGCTCATCCAATGCCTATGCGACGTTGGCGGCAAATCTTGCGTTTTTTGGCGGCGGTGCAGCTGCTGCCAGCTCTTGAGAGCGGCGAGGAAACCCTCGTCGGCGGGCAGGCGGTGCTGGAAGGCGTGATGATGCGTTCGCCGCATGCTTGGGGGATTGCCGTGCGCAAACCTTCGGGCGAGATTGTTACGCACAGCGAGCCGCTGGAGCGGCCTTCCGAACAGCATAAATGGATGGGCTGGCCCGTGGTGCGTGGAGTGATGACGCTGGGGCACGCGATGACGCTGGGATTCCGCGCGCTCAAGTTTTCCGCCAATGCGGCGCTGGACGAGATGCCCGCCGACGACCCTGATAGTAAAGATCAGGGCAAGAAGATGGAAATCACCGGCTGGATGGCGGGGTTGAATATGGCTTTTTCCATCGCCTTCTTTATCTTCATGTACAAGTACCTGCCGCTGCTGGCGACGACGGAACTGAAAAAGGTGAATCCGGTTTTCGGGCAGCAGTTCCTGTTTAACCTGGTTGACGGGCTGATCCGGATCGCGATGTTCCTGCTGTTTGTGTGGGGCGTTTCGCTGTGGAAAGACATTCGGCGCGTGTATGAGTACCACGGGGCCGAGCACAAGACGGTGTTTGCGTTCGAGAATGGCGATCCGCTCGAAACCGCGGCGGTGCAGAAGTATTCGACATATCATCCCCGGTGCGGAACGAGCTTCCTGATGACGGTGATGATCATCTCGATGGTCGTGTATATGACGATTCCTGTGCATACTTTCTGGGCTCGATTCGCCATCCGGATTGCGTTGCTGCCGCTGATTGCGGGCGTTTCCTACGAGATCATCCGCTTCGCCGCCAGGCATCGTGGCTCGCTGTTCGCGCTGATGACAGCGCCAGGACTGTGGCTGCAGCGAATTACGACCCAGCCTCCGGATGACAGCGAAGTCGAGTGCGCAATCGTTGCGCTGGACGAAGCGATGAAGCTGGAAAAGCAGCACGGCGGGGAATTGGTGATTGCCTAGCGGTGCCCACCGCGAATTCTTGTTTTCTTTCTCATTCCACCTAAAATCATTAGAGTAGAGACGCGGCTTGCCGCGGCTCCGCCCGCAGAGTGAGACGGGGCAAGCCCCGTCTCTACGGGGTCAACATCATGTTTGAACGCTTGGACCAAATCGAAATTCGCTACGAGGAACTGACGCGCGCGCTATTGTCGCCGGAGATCACTAACGATTCGGCGAAATACCAAAAGACTGCCAAGGCTCACGCTGAAATTGCTCCCATAGTCGAGAAATATCGGGAATTCAAAGATCTGACTAAGGGAATTGCCGAGAGTAGGGCGATGCTCGTGGACGAAAAAGATCCCGAAATGCGGGCCTACGCCGAGGAGGAACTGGCGAAGCTCGACGCGCGCATCGTGACCGTCGAGGAAGATCTCAAGGTTCTGCTGTTGCCGAAAGATCCGAACGACGAGAAGAACGTGGTCCTGGAAATTCGCGCCGGGACGGGCGGCGATGAGGCCACGTTGTTCGTGGCGGAAGTCTTCCGCATGTACAACCGCTATGCCGAGACGCAGAAGTGGAAGGTGGAAGTGCTCTCCACGTCAGAGTCGGGCGTGGGCGGATTGAAGGAAGTGATCGCGCTGATCGAGGGCGACCGGGTTTTTTCGCGCCTGAAATACGAAAGCGGCGTGCACCGCGTGCAGCGCGTGCCTGCGACCGAGCAGCAAGGGCGAGTGCATACCTCGGCGATCACGGTAGCGGTGCTGCCGGAAGCGGAAGAAGTGGACGTCAAGATCGAGGCCAAGGATCTGCGCATCGATACGTTCTGTTCTTCGGGACCGGGCGGGCAGTCGGTGAATACGACTTATTCGGCGGTGCGGATCACGCACATTCCGACGAATACGGTAGTGAGCTGTCAGGATGAGAAGTCGCAAATCAAGAACCGGGAAAAAGGCATGCGCGTGCTGCGTTCGCGGCTCTACGAAGTCGAGATGCAGAAGCAGCAGGACGCGCTGGCAAAGGAACGCAAGCAGATGGTAGGGTCGGGCGACCGCTCGGAGAAGATCCGGACATACAATTTTCCGCAGAACCGGCTGACGGATCATCGCATCGGCTTCACCATTCACCAACTTGAGCAGGTGATGGACGGAAAGCTGCAACCGATCATCGACGCGCTGATTACGCATTTTCAGGCGGAGAAGATGAAGCAGGAGACGACGGGGGTGGTCTAAGGCAAGAAATGATAGTTACATCACACCACTACCACACGATGCGAATTCCCGCTGTCTTGAGAATCCCAGCGAAATGCAGCCGGCGGTCGCGCGTGACGAGTTCGGCATCCAAATGAGCAGCAGTGGCCGCGATAATGCGATCCGGCATATCCGGTACCGTCTCCCTGGGGATTCTTTGCACGGCCTCGGCCACTGCGGCGTCCAAGGGAGCTACGATCATGCTTCCCACGGGATCTTTCAGCGCATCTTGCAGCCTTTGCAGCGCTACGGAGGGCAGTCTGCCTTTCTCCGCCAGGTAGATGACTTCCACCAGTGAGATGGCTGAGATAAAGATGTCCTCTGCGTTCTGTTCGGCGCTTCCAATGACCGTGCGCGCAGTGGGCGAAAGCTGTTTTGAGCCGGAGAGATACCAGATCACAGCGTGGGTATCCAAAACCAATGCCATCAGGAAACGTCCCGTGGAAAATCCCCCCACATCTCTTGACGCGCTTGGGAGATATCTTCTTCGCTGACATTTACATCTAGGTCTGTCCAAAGGCCCGCGAGGCTACGCCGCGGCTGCTGTCGTATCCTTTCTTGCAGTCGGCTTACAAAGGCGAGAACCTCCTCTTGCTTTTGAGGAGGCAGCTCGCGGAGCTTTTCAAGCACCTGTTGTTCGACGGTCATCCGCAACCCCTACTTACCTTAAAGTCATTATATCGTGCATGGCAAGCCCGCCTGCACTCGGGCGGCAGCTTTCCCATCGGCCTTCCGTTGAAGCTGTGGTGAAATAGGAAGCGTGCAACTTCGCCAGGCTCTGAATGCGGCAGTCGAACGGCTGATGGCTTCGCGCGTTCCTTCGCCGCGCATGAACGCGGAACTGCTCATCATGTTCACGCTCGACTGCGACCGGGCGTACCTCTATGCGCATCCGGAGCGAGAGCTCACCCCCGACGAGATACAGCGTTATGACGAAGCTCTGGCGCGCCGGGCGACCGGCGTCCCGGCGCAGTACATCACGGGGCACCAGGAGTTCTGGGGGCTGGATTTTATCGTGTCGCCGGCGGTGCTGATTCCTCGTCCGGAAACGGAGCATGTAGTGGAGGCGGTGCTGGAGCTAGCGAAGCCTAAGATTGTGGAGCGACGGGCGTCCCCGCAAGCCTGCCCGGAGCGAAGCCGAAGGGTCCGCATCGTCGATGTTGGCACCGGCTCCGGAGCGATTGCACTTGCGTTAGCGAAGGAGCTACCGACCGCGGAAATCCACGCAACCGACATTTCTCCCCCAGCGCTGGAAGTCGCCCGGGCCAATGCGGCACGTCACGAACTTACTTCGCGAATCGAGTTTCATCGTACGGATTTGCTGGGCGGATTACCACCGTCTTCGTTCGACATCGTGGTTTCGAATCCCCCATACGTGGGAGATTCGGAGGAAGAGTCGGTGCAGCTCGAAGTGCGCAAGTTCGAGCCGCGGAACGCGGTGTTTGCGGGGCCGACCGGTCTGGAAGTGATCGAGCGGCTGATTCCGCAGGCGCGAGAGGCGCTCCGTCCGGGTGGATGGCTGGTGTTCGAAATCAGCGGGACGATTGCCGATCGAGCGCGGAGTTTGTTGTCGAGTTGGGACTGGGACGACGTCGCGATCAGGAACGACTTGCAGGGGATCGAGCGGGTGGCGATTGCGAGAAAAACTACCTTGCAAAATCCGGTTGGAGTGTCCCGTAAATCTACGACATAAGTTTGGGTTGTCATCTTGAGCGAAGCGAAAGACCTATGCATTGCGCACGCAAATACACAGGTTCTTCGCTTCGCTCAGGATGACCGTATGGAGTTATGCCCCGAACTTGCGGGACTCCAACTAGAACGTCACCCGAACCCCGAGCTGCGCGGCGAATGGAATTCCTACCGTGGTGCCGGGGCCGAAGAAATCTCCTAGACCGCCCGCCGGGAACAACAGTTGCTTTTGCGGATTGGTGATGTTAACCGGCGACGGGCAAGCAGCAAATGAAGACGCAGGAACGGAGCAGACCATGGTGGCATTGGCCAGATCGTTGACTGGGTTTGGCAAGACGGAGATGTCGGTATCGAAATTCGCCCCGGGATTATTGCGGTTGAACAGATTGAAAAACTCCACGTACGGGTCAATCCGCAGGCGATCACCGACCTTGATCGGCCGGCTCACGCGCACATCGGCTTGGATGAAGGGCGTACCGCGAAACTGGTCGAGGGTTGTTTCTTTGCCGTTGACGAACACTCGAGTGCCCACGGGAGTGGTTAAAGTGATTGGGCGACCGCTCTCCGCCTGCGTGATGGTCGTCACTTCGAAGCCGCCCGGGACATGCAGCGTTCCGGCCAGAACCAAGCGGTGCGTGACGTCTTCGCCCGATGGACCGTAATCGCCAGCAGCAAACGGATTGAGCGGATCGCATACCCCATTCACGTAGTCGAACAACTCACCCAGTAAGCACCCCCAGGTCTTGGCGCTGGAGAGCGTGTAGTGCGCGATCAAGTCGAACCGGTGCGCGACGTTGCCTTGCACACCCAGCATCAACGCGTTGTAGCTGGAGCGGTTGTCGGACTTGAAGACATTCAGGTTTGGAACCACACCTTGCTGATTGGCGTCATAGTTTGGGTCTGATGTGGGGATAAGCGGCGTGAAGAGGTTGGCGTCGCTGCCATAGCTGTAACCGCGGTAACCGTGATTGCCCTGCTCGTGCGTGTAGTCCGCGCTGATCGTCCAGTGTTCGTTGAAAGCGTGCTGAATGCCACCGGTAATGTGGATGGCATAAGGCGTCTTGTAGTTGGAGCCAATGAGGTTGCCCGCGACGGCGGCACCGCCTTGAAGGCAACCCGTGCCACTGAGCGCATAGGTGTCGGTGCCGGGGTCGGAGGTAAGGCTGCACGTTCCGGTGGTTGCGTTCGTGCCGTTGACCCCTTGAAATGCCGTCGCCCACCCGCCCTGCGCCAGATCGTTGTAGAACATTCCGAAGCCGGCGCGGATCACAGTCTTCTCGCTGCCGCCGGGGGAGTAGGCGATTCCGAGGCGAGGCGCGATCTGCTTGCGGTAGTCGTGCGGCACGCTTGGCACCACCGGGATCTGCAGCGCCTGCAGAGTTATGTAGGCATTGTTCTCAAGTTGGCTTCGGCCCGAACCTTCGAACAACCCGAACGTGGTCTGATAACGCACACCGTAGTTGACCGTCAGGTGATGAGAAACCCGCCACGAGTCCTGGGCGTAAAGTCCAACCCTCTGAACATTTTGCGAAAAGCTGCCGTCGCCGGCGGGCGTGAATGAGCACTTGGTGCCCGGCGTCGGCTGCACGGTGCCGACCGCAGTGCAATTCAGATCCGCCGTAAATTGTGTTAGTCCATTGGGGTTCTTTGTGGGATCGAAATAGTCTGCGGGATCCAACGCGAATTGGATGAGGCTTTCGTTGGTCGCTGCGAACGCGCCGCTCAGCACCGGTTCGTGAATAAAGTTGACTCCGAATTTGAAGGCGTGGCTTCCCGCAATGTGGCTCAGGTCGTACCGAACCTGGTATTTGTCCTGATTACGCAGCGACGGAAACAAAGTGATGGGAGTGGCGAATTGGTTGTCGCCAAAAGTTTCGAAGCCGGAAACGGTCAGCGAGGTCGCGCTGAAGGGAAACGCCAGCGCAAAGCCGAGATCCGAGTTGCGTGTCTGGGTAAGGTGCAACAGGCTGGCATCGATGACCAGATTGTCGAGCCACGTCGGACTGAACGCATACGTATTGCTGAGCACCGTGTTCGAGTAATTGTTATGGGTGGTCAGTCCGGTGGAGGGCAGAGTTGCCTGCGCTACCAGAGCATTGTGGGTGATGTAGCTGTCTTGCGAGGTGCGCAGGAACCACTGCGACTTCGAAGACTGCGCCCAGTCAAAACGGAGCGAGCTGATGTAGTCGCGGAACGGGACCGGAACACTGGCCGGTACTGGAATTGAAGTAACCGTCGTTCCGTTCACATCGATCAGGCCATCCGCGGCCAGTCGCGCCAGCGCATTAAATTGTGCGGTACTCGCCGGACTGTAAGCGATGCTGGCGTTTTCATGCACATGCTCGAATGAAGCGAAGACCCACACTTTGTTTTTTGCGAGCGGGCCGCCGAGCGTGCCCACGTAGTTCTGCCGGGAAAACGGCTGCTTCGGATTGGGCGCCGGATTCTCAATCGGGAAGCGGGCGTTGAGCCGCGCCGCTCGCTCGTAGAAAGCCGCGTCGCCGTGCCACTCGTTGGTACCGTGCTTGGTCGTGATCACGACGGACCCGGCCGTGGTCCCGCCGGTGTCAGCGTCTTCATTGGCCGTGCGCACTGCGAATTCCTGAATGGCATCGGGCGAGAAGTTTTGCAGGAAGCCGCCGATGAAGTCGTCGGAGTTGTCGCCGCCGTCGACGGAGAGTTCGTTGTTCAAGCCGGAGCTTCCGCCGGTTGACACGGCCGTGATGCGCGCCTTGGTAGGATCGGAAGGCTCGACGGGCTCAGTTCCGGGCACGAGGTACGCAATGTTGGCGAAGCTGCGCGCCGCGAGCGGAAGAGTTTCCAGGTCCCGGCTGCTGACCACGCCCTGATGCACCGCACTCGCCGTGTCAATCGACTCGGTCGTGATCGATGAGGCATTGCTCTGCACACTCACCGTCTCGCGCCCGCGTTCCGGTTTGAGCGTGACGGTGATATCGCGCACCAGGCTGACGGCGACGTCTACATCGGCCGTGGCCGGGGCAAAACCTCTGGCCGTCACGGTGACGCGATAGGAACCGGGCAGCAAGCCCTCAATGCGGAATTCTCCCCCCTCACTTGCCGTTGCCCCGCGGGTCATGGAAGATCCGTGTGACTGCACGACGACCCGAGCCCCCGCCACTCGCGCCGCGCTCGCGTCTTGAACCTCTCCCCGAAGCGAGCCGTTTGGATTCTGCGCGCGCATGAGCGCAGGAACAAAGACGAACATCAGCAGGAAAATCGGGAGAATGACGCCGCAGTTCAGCGAACTCAATCTGCGCATTTCGGAAAGTCGGAACCTAGCGAGCATGAAAAGACCCATCCAATGAACAAAAGGATTGCCGCTGTTCAGACTTTGCTAAGGGAAAATGGCCCGCGCGGCGAAGCGGACTAGCTCATCGAGAGTAACGGCACGCGCCAGTTACTACCAGCGATAGTGGAATCAACATAAGTTAGAAGAAAAAACACTCTGCAGGCAGGCGAAAGAGCTGGGAGGTCGCAGAAAAACTGGGGTTTCGTATCAGGGCATCGCTTTAGCGATGCCGCAAGTTCCTCGAAATCAACCGCCCCTTTAGGGGCTGGGCATCGAAAATCAACTTTCGCCGCCTGCTAGCGGACAAGCCACTCTGTAACTTCATGCGTCAGCGCCAGAGCCGGGCCGTAGGTGACAACGACGCACAACAGCGCCACAAAAATCGGTGGAACGGCGTACCACGGGCGAATTCGCATCTGGTGAGTTTTATCGGCTTCATCCCAGGCCAGCAAGCGTGCCACGCGCGCGCTGATGGATCCGGTCACGAAGCCCACGGTGCACGCGGGAGCCGCTTCGACCGGCACCAGGCGGGAGAGCTTGACCAGGGCTGCGGCCAGGTCAACGGCGTCGTCCTGATTCGAGACTGCCGCATCATCGGCGGCCAGTTCCGCGGTTTGGGACCAGGCACTTTCCAGCTTGGCCATGCCGGGGAAGGGACAAAAACGGAAGACGAGCTTCTTCAAGTTGTCGCGAGACTGCATGTGCGCCAGTTCATGCTTGAGCGCGATGTGCAGTTCGTCCTGACTCAGCAGCGCAACCGTAGATTCTGAAACCAGCACTCTCGGTCGGCGCACACCCACCAGCGTGAGTGGCGGAGCCTCGCGTCGGGACCGAAATGTCACGGTCTGCGCACCAGCATCCAAATTCAGAGGATGAGCGCCTTCCAGCCAGCGCGCCACCACGCGAGAAGTTTTGGTCTGGGCCGTGATCACGCGGAAGCAGCCGCAGGCAATCAGCAAGAGAGCGCAAACGCCCAGCGCGAGCGGCATCGCGCCCATGCCCTCATCAATCGAACGGGGTTCCAGCAACTGAAACGACGGCACAACAAAAGCGAATGTAATGACCACGGAAGCCGCTAGCGGGAGAACCCGCAACGCGAAGAGCAAACCGGCCAGGCTCTGTTCCGTCGCATGCAACCACTTCAACGAGCGCCATGCGACTGCCACCAGCGCCGATAGCAGACAGTAGAGCAGAACGAAGAAAGTGAGCGAGACGGCGATTTCACGGAGCGCAAACATCAGCCTTGTTCCCGATCTTTAGTTTCCCGTCCCTTGGTTTCCCGGCTTTGGAGTTCGCAGCGTTTACGTTCGACCAGCAGTTGCAGCTCATCGAGCAGTTGCGCGTCATGGGTGCTGAGCGCTTCCACCAGATAGGAGAGAGGCAATGACGAAGCGTCGCCCGATCCCAGCAATTGCCGGATGCTTTCCAGGGCTGTGACCCGTTGCAGTTCTTCGGGAGTGTGGCGCGGAGTGTAGCGGAACGCCCTGCCTTCGGCGACGCGGTCGAGCAGGCCCTTCTTGTAGAGACGGTCCACGGTCGTCATCACCGTGGTATAGGCCTGATGGATCTTGCCATCCGCCAGCAGTTCGCGAACCGTGGCGCTGCCATGCGACCAAAGCTTTTGCAGCAACTGCTGCTCGAAAGGACCCAGTTGAGGCCTGGAACCTGACTCGAAAATGGAAAACGCTTTCGTCATTCCAAGTAGCCCGCCAAGTGTGCCCGACGCAAGGTCGTCTGCCCGAAAAGAATACCATCGGATGGCGGGCCTTGCACCTCTCGAACGAAGAAAAGCGGAGCGCGCGATCGGAAAGGGAACCATCAACTTTCAAAGAACTCCCTGATCTGCGGCCAATACTTTCGAACGATCAAGTCCGTGCTCAAGTGCCCGCCACGCCGGAACAACCTCAACCTCACTCCTGTTCGCTCCGCAAATTTCTTGACCGATTGATAGGGAACATACGGATCATCCTCCGCATGAAACATCATGACGTCAACACCGTCCACCATCGCTGGCCGCTGAAGCTGAACATCACCCTGCTCTATAACCCCGATGGCTCAGGAACGCAAACCGTCACCATCAACCAGTATTACGAAAGAGACCATGAGGCGCGCCACAACGGACAGGCCACCTCCTTCAGCCTGATTCGCAACCGCGTGACACCCACGGACACTCTCGACTTCGATCCCGGCGGCAACATCACCGGCAACCAGAACCAGACCAGCGCGCAAAACTATTTTGCTTCCGACTCCACCGGATACTGCTACAGCCGGATCATCACCGCTAACACCGGAGTCCTGACAAGCATCACCGACGGCCAAGGCTGCAACTGAAGAACAGTTGCCAGTACCCAGTACCCGGTTGCCAGTTCTTCGCTTCCGTAATCACTCCGAACCACTGGCAACTGGGTACTGGCAACTGGCAACTGTTCTAAACCTGTGCACCCGTTGTGCAAATTCCGGTCGCCGAGCGCAGACGCGTCCACCGCAATTTCCCGCTCGCCGCTCAAACCCCGCCGCTCGTGCGCCAACCGCAGTTACTCTCGACCCATGCTTGATCCGGATTCATCCCATCCAATCCACGAGCGGAAATTCCACCGTTGCACAATTCTTATGTAATTGACCCGCCCTCTTGGTGCGCGTACAGTCGCTCCACTTGAAACAAGCATCCGCCGAGCGGCCACCGTGCTCGGTCAAAACCTGAAAGCCAGAAACGAACGTCGGCCCTGCCGAGGGGCGAAGAGAGCACTATGAACGTTGAAAGCCAATGGACCGTCTACCGCACCCGTTTTCTGGTGCGCGCTCGTCAACTCACCGCGCCACTCGTCTTTACCGATGCTCTCGGCCGCGAACAATCCGGCCGGGCCGGCGACTACCTCGTCGAGTTCTCTCACGGCGTACGCCGGATCACCACCCGAGCCCTCTTCGAAGACATCTACGTGCCGCTCGCACAGACACATGGAGCGCCGGGCGTCCTCGCCCGGCCGGTGGCTCGCGCCTCCCCAGAAGATCGCGTCCGTGCCGCCGCATAAGGCCAGGTTTCAAGGTTTCAGAGTTTCAAGGTTCCAAGAGCAGCTCATAGTGTTCAGACTTTGAAACCTTGAAACTTTGAAACCTGGCCCCACTTTCCCAACCCGGTACCCTTACCACTTTTGGGCCACAAGGTATGGTATTTCCCTCTTGACAGCCCCCATATACGGGAGTACGTTAAGCATCCCAGAGAACTTTTGGCAGTCCTCCTTATTTAAGGAGGCGACGACCGTAAACACCAGGGTGAGACAAAAAGTGAGGTGACTTCGCGTCTTCCCCTTCACGGGAAACCATCCCTCCGGAGTGGATGGAAACAAGCGGTGACTTCCCCCGGTCTGGCTCGGCCAGGCATCCCCTCGGGTGGATTCATCAAAAAAGCGCGGCTGAAGCTGCTCCCCGACCGGCCCAGCTTCCTTCGCGCCATATAGGAGCCCCGATGGAAGGTTTGATCGAACTCGTTGCCGCCTCTTTCGCCCGTCATGGCATCGAATGCCCAGCCGGCGATTCTCAGTTGGCCCGACCAGTCCAAACGAAGTCCGCCCAACCGAGACTGATCGAGACGAAGTCAGCCCAAGCGGTCCGTCCCGCCGAGCCAACCCTCACCACCGCCCTCCCGGAGCACAATTTCCGAAAGAGCTTGCAAGGCGATCCAGCTCCGTAAAGAGTTCGGCCTCTCAACTTCGGGGGACCGAATTTTTTGCCAAGAACGGGTCGCGGCTTTGGCCGGCTGCGGGAAAACTCAGATTTTGTTTTGAAGGGGCGCGGCTTCAGCCGCGCCGTAAGCTCTTCGAAATCAGATGCCCCTTTTAGGGACTGGGCGTGGAGAAGCAGAGATCAGCAATCTGCTTGGCCACGCCGCCGTGTGCATTCTTAGAAATGAGCAATTAAGTGCTTGTTGAGAAAACTACAGGAATTGTCATCCCGAGCGAAGCGAGGGATCTGCAGTTTGTCAGAAATCGGCGAAAACTGCGGATTCTTCGTTTGTTTGCCATCATCTAATTAGGAGAAGGAAATGCCCGAAGTGCGCGACCAAATCAAAACTCAATCCGCCGCCGGCAATGCTAATAAGAAGAAGGCCGCCGGCCTAACCTTCAGCCGTCTTTTCACCAAGCCCGGTGTCTCCCCCTACTCCGAAGTCGAGTGGGAACTCCGCAACGCTCAGATCACCGACTCCCAGGGAGGCATGATCTTCGAGCAGAAGAATGTCGAGGTCCCCAAAGACTGGTCCATGACCGCGACCAACATTGTCGCCTCGAAATATCTTCACGGACAGATCGGCACCGATCAGCGCGAAACCGGCGTGCGTCAACTGGTAGCCCGCGTAGCCGAGACCATTCGCGACTGGGGCATGAAAGACGGATACTTCCGCTCCGCCGAAGATGCCGCCACCTTCCACGACGAACTAGTCCACCTGCTAATCCGCCAGTACGTGGCCTTCAACTCGCCCGTCTGGTTCAACGTAGGCTGCGAACGAGTAGAGCCGAAGTCCGACGCCACCAACTGGCACTGGAACTTCACCACCCAGCAAGTGGAGTTCGGCGCAACCGGATACACGCGCCCGCAATGCTCGGCGTGTTTCATCAATTCGGTGAAAGACTCGCTCGACTCCATCCTCACCCTCGCCAAGACCGAAGGCATGCTCTTCAAGTGGGGATCCGGTACCGGCACCAATCTCTCCCCGTTGCGCTCCTCCACCGAAGTTCTAAGCGGCGGCGGCACCGCCAGCGGCCCGCTAAGCTTCATGAAAGGCTTCGACGCCTTCGCCGGAGTAATCAAGTCCGGAGGCAAGACGCGCCGCGCCGCTAAGATGGTCATCCTAAACATCGACCATCCCGACATAGTCGACTTCATAGAGTGCAAATCCAAAGAAGAAGCCAAAGCCCACGCGCTAGTATTGCAGGGTTACGACGGATCGCATCCCGACTCCGACGCCTACAGCTCCATCTTCTTCCAGAACGCCAACAACTCCGTCCGCGTAACCGACGACTTCATGGTAGCTGTAACGCGCGACACCGATTTTTCCACGAGAGCCATAGTTGACGGCCGCGTAGTCAACACTTACAAAGCCAAAGATCTGCTCCAGAAAATTTCCGAAGCGACTTGGCTATGCGGCGATCCCGGCATGCAGTACGACACCACCGTCAACCGCTGGCACACCTCGAAAAACACCGCCCGCATCAACGCCAGCAATCCCTGCAGCGAGTACATGTTCTTAGATGACTCCGCCTGCAATCTGGCCAGCCTGAACCTGCTGAAGTTCGCGCCCAACGGCACGTTCGACGTGGAAGCCTATAGGCACGCCGTGGACGTAGTAATCACCGCGCAAGAAATCTTGGTAGACAACGCCGGCTACCCCACAGAAGTCATAGGCAAAAACTCGCACGACTATCGCCCGCTAGGACTAGGCTATGCGAATCTAGGCGCGCTCTTAATGGCCGCCGGACTCCCCTACGATTCCGACGCGGGCCGTGACTACGCCGCCTGCGTAACCGCCATCATGTGCGGCGAAGCCTATCTCCAATCCTCACGCATAGCCGAACAATGCGAACCGCTGTGCCCCATCACCGACACAGTACAAACACGCCTGGGAGTAACCACCGCCGAAGCTATGCCAGGAGCAGCCTGCCCCGGATGGTACATAAATCGCGAACCGTTCTTAGACGTAATAAGAATGCACCGAGCCAGCGTAAACAAGATAGGCAGTGCTCGTGTGGGGACGGGCGTCTCGCCCGTCCAAGCGGAGCGAAGCTCCGCCGCCGCTCAACTGTCAGAGTTAATCGAAGCCTCAAAGGAATGCTGGGACGAAGCCCTAGCCCACGGAGAAAAACATGGCTACCGCAACTCCCAAGTAACAGTCCTAGCCCCAACCGGCACGATCGGCTTCATGATGGACTGCGACACGACCGGCATCGAGCCCGACCTGGCGCTAATTAAGTACAAGAAGCTAGTAGGCGGCGGGATGATCAAGATCGTGAACAACACCGTCCCCGGCGCGCTCTTCAAGTTGGGATACACCCATGAGCAGGCCGATGCGATCGTTTCTTACGTGGACGCGACCGGCACGATCGAAGGCGCGCCCCACGTAAAAGACGAGCATCTGGCGGTGTTCGATTGCTCGTTCAAGCCGGCGAAGGGTACGCGTTCCATTCACTACATGGGACATCTGAAGATGATGGCCGCCGCCCAGCCCTTTATTTCGGGAGCGATCTCGAAGACCGTGAACCTGCCGAATGCGGCGACGGTAGACGATATTTCCGAGGCTTTCATCCAGGCCTGGAAGCTGGGCCTGAAGGCAGTCGCGGTTTATCGCGATGGATGCAAGCAATCGCAGCCGCTCTCGGCCGCCGGAAGCAAGACGGCGAACTCCACCAAGGAAGACGCGGCCAGAAACGCAGCGGCCATGGCGCTTACCGAAGAGGACAACCTCAACGCTCCACCGCGCGCCGTGCGTCACCGTTTGAAAGAAGAGCGCATGTCGGTGACCCACAAGTTCAACATCGGAGGCCACGAAGGTTACGTCATCGTCGGCCTCTATCCCGACGGCGAACCCGGCGAGATCTTCGTCAAGATGGCGAAGGAAGGCTCGACCGTGTCGGGGCTCATGGACAGCTTTGCGCTGGCCGTCTCAATCTCGCTGCAGCACGGCGTGCCGCTGAAGCTCTTCTGCGAGAAATTCGCGCACACCCGCTTTGAGCCCAGCGGCTGGTCGAGCCATCCCGAAATCGGCTATGCCAAGTCGATCATGGACTACATCTTCCGCTGGCTGCACCTGCGCTTCCTCAGCGGACAGCAGCAGATGCTGTTCGACAACCTGCGTCCGCGCGCCCTGGGCACGCCCGCTCCGGAAGGTGTCGGCGATCTGAACGGCTCCATTGGTTCCGGCCCAGCGACTAGCGACCAGCGACCAGCGACTGGTTCCATCCACGCCGCCGACGCGCTCGCCGGCATGATCGACATGGGCGACGCTCCCAGTTGCTCGTTCTGCGGCTCCATCATGGTGCGCAACGGCAGTTGCTACAAGTGCATGAGCTGCGGCAGCACGAGCGGGTGCAGCTAGGATTATCATTGTATGTACAAAGTGTTTCACGTGAAACACTTTGTACTTGCTTAATTGTACGTACAACGATGTACGGCACCGGCGCACAAAAAGCGAAAGGATGGGGCTGGCCCGGTGTTTTTGACGTCAAAACGGGTCAGGACCGCTGTCTGAGCTGCGCGCCCAAGTCATTGATAATGCTCGGACGTCGGGTGTGGTTAAAGAGCCACTGGCGGGTACTTATTACGCTGTAATTATTACAAGACTCGTTTGGTGGGCGGGCGCTTCCGGTCGAGTGTCGCATCCGAGGTCTTGAAAAGCGAGAGACCGAGGGGGACGCGGCTACAAGTGCATGAGCTGCGGGAGTACCAGCGGGTGCTCGTAGGTAGCGCCGGCGTCTCGCCGGCAAGTGTGGAGATGGGTTTCGTGTGTGGCGCGGGCACTCTTGCCCGCGGCTTTTGACTTTGATCTTGCTTGTGGATTGGAAACTAGCCAGTCCCAGCAGATCGCAACCGCAGAGATTTAGGGAAGGGCACGGCTTCAGCCGTGCCAAGACGAGAACCAACCTCCGACGGATTTAGCCGCTGAGGTAGGCGCAGCTAGAATGATGCCGCGGTGGAATCCCACCCATCGCAAAGTGCGCGATGAGCGGGACTCCGGGCGCGTGTCGACATCGTTCAATAGGGCGCAGCATGAGTTTCGGGCTTGGGAGATTCAGAGGAGCTTGTCCGACAGTGACCTGGACTTTCGCAAAATATTCGCCTATAATGAGACTTGACAAAATGATCGGAAGCAACCTTGCGCAGTCGGGTACTCCCCCGGTTGACGGTATCTTTATGGAGGTGCTAAGGTTTCACCTGATAAACAGCGAGCCTTGCACCCATAACCGGCGCTTGCCAGCTATTCCCCAGTCGGCGACGCGGAAATCGAGTTGATTTATGCCGATTCCGGCAACATCATCACATGATGTGTTCCTAAGGGCCCTGCTGACACTCCAAGTCGACGACTTGAACGAGCCTGTCGCCGTCGAGAGCGTCGTTCGGGCGATGCCTGCCCGGGACAGGGACGAGCATCAGTCGCTTCCCCTGCCTAGATCTGTGCTGAGGGACATTCATTTTCTGGAGCGACACCGTCTACTGACCTTCGACGACAGCAATCCCCACGTCAAGCTCACAGCCTTGGGGATCTACGCGGCCCTTCTGTTCGAGCCGCTGTCGTAGCTGGAACGTGACGTCGCAAAAGCCGCAACTTCCCTTGCTGTATCGTGTGCTCGATTGGCTCACCAACCTGGATGAGGCATTGTTGCAGAACATACGATATACCAGTTACTTCGTTGGATTTGTGATCGAGTCGGCGCTTTCGTACGAGCTCATTCACAAAGGCAAGGGGACCGTGGCTCTCATGCTGGCAGTAGCAACGGCCCTAGTACTCGTCTCGGCTGTGCTGTTCGTTCCTTGGTGGTCGCCGCATGTTCTGCGCCGCCTCATACGCGACATGGAGTCCGACACAAAGTTGGCCCTAGCGTCGGCGCACGCGCGTAGTGCAGTCGGGGCTGTCGGAACCCTTCTCGAACAATGGCTACGACCAAGGACAGCGGCGCGTTTAGCGGATCACTTGTGCAAACTGTCCGAGGCTAAGGTGTATGAATTGCTTAGAATGTAGGTGCTATCTATGGCACTAACTGCCAATACCAACCCAAACCCGAATTTGGTTGAACTAACCAGAATTCTTGAGCGCCACACTTCGATTTGGTTTTCAGACCCCGTGCTTTTCGACCCCAGCGTCGACACTGAAGTGAAGAAGCGGACCTCCGGGCAGGTCTCGGGAGAGTGCGTTGTTTGCTACAATAATTTGCTGAGTGGCGAGAGCTCATTGAGCTCACTTAAGGACGTTAGGAAGCTGGCCGGACGCCCACTGTTTTACCGGCTCAATTACATTCGCCAGCTCTCCACTACGCACCTGGCCGTCGACCTCGACGGCACCCACAACCGCCTGTCCCACTGCCTTGGAACGCTTGATATCGCGAGTCGGTTCGTCTCGGCGATCCAGAAACAGATTTCATTGGATGACATCGAGGTGAAAGCTGTTTTGGTATATGCCTTCATTCACGACTGTTTTCACGGACCCATGGGGCACTCGCTTGACCTGGTCAAAGATGTTTTGTGGGGCCCCGTAGAGGAAAGGGTGGATAAGCACCTTCTCCTTAAGGAAATCGACACGCTGAGGTTATTGAAGAAACATGGACGAGAAGCGGATCGCGCCAAGATTCCACTCTGGAAGGAGATCAGGTCGTGCGTCGCCAAGAACGACAAGGAATGTGAACAGATCTTTGAGCACCTAGCATACTTCGCCGACTACTCTGATGTCGAGGTACACGACCCATACAAGGCGTTCCTGAGAGAAATCGTGGATAGCGATTTAGACGCGGACCGATTGGACTACATATGGCGTGACCATGTCTACCTAACGATGAGCGTGCTTCCGGACGCGGCGGAAATCGAGGACCTCATTTGCTCGGTCAAGGTCTTGGAGAACGGACGAGGGCGACATCTTTATTATGACTTGGTTCATAAGGACCTGGTTGACTCGCTGCTGAGTAAGCGGGTCAAATACTATTCCAATTTCTACGAGCACCCACTGAAAACGGTAGCCGATGAAATGCTTTCTCACGCTCTGTACTACGCTCTCGAGACGGTCGGGGCTTTTGGCCACGGCTCCGACCATGAGAAAGAGCTAGGTGAGTTCGCCGACCGTTTCGCCTACCTTACAGATGATGGGCTTATACAGTTCTTAGCAGAGATTACGTCGAATGATGATCAGATCGTCGCATCCTCCTTGCTCAAAGATTTCCGCACCAACAGGCCCTTTGCGATCATTGAAAAACGCGGTCTGCACAGGCAGGATTTTGGCCACCTGACCCGGCGCATCGCTAGCCAGCAGGCGAAACTGGATGGCATTGTGCAGGAAGAAAAGGACCTGATAAGGATGCTAGCCCGCCAGAAGCGGTACGATTTTGATCACACGGTCTACAGGGAGGTCATCGAAAAATTCAATTCACGCATTTACGAGCCTACAATCTGCGAGAACGATCCCGATCCCCTATGGAACAACAAGCGGCTGGAGCATATACCGGATGAAGACACATACCACATTCAGCTAATCTGCGGGGACGGATTCCGCAAGAAGTTTCGCCTCGAAAAGATGCTGTGGGAGAAGTTGTTAACATTTCGGGAAGGCGAAGTTCATCCCTTTGTAGATGCGCTCAATAGAGTTGCAATGAGTATGGCAGGATCTCGCAAGGGCGATGAGGAATTTGTGCTCCGGATAAAGCGCCTGCTTGAGAAATCACCGCTGATATTCATTACCCTCTCGTGGATTCCAGGCAGTTCGGAGGAGGAGTTGACGAACCACAAGCGGGGATTGTCTCGAGGTGGCATTCGCTTTCACGACAATGGCACACCTGTCAAGCAGCAACCCGAACTGACGGTCAGATCGAGCGATGAAGACTATTTCCTGCTGCTTTCAGCCCCTTCGATTTTGCAACGGGTACCAAGCATACTGAAACTGATCCAGGAGACGTTTGAGGGCCTGCTGTCTGGGCGAGCTTGGGCTCTTTGGGGTGTGAAGGCGATAGACGAGACTTGGGACTGACGAGGAGAGCGAGGGTGACCGGGCTTCCCCACCTTTCGCGCCTTTTCGAAAGGTGGATTCCCCCGCTTCGTCCACCTAGGGATTTGCCCCCAGCTCATTCCTCTTTCGCGACGCCGTCGTCTTCCCATTGGTGGCCGCACGCATCGCAGGTCCATTTGTATTTTTGGGAAGAGTCATCCGTTGCCACTACCAGCGTAGAGGTTCCACCCTCAAAGACGACTTCCGTCGAATGGCATTTGGGACAGCGGACCGCAAGTTCGTCGAGCTCTGCATTCTTTGTTGGAGTCGGATCGTCCTCAGGCTCGTAGTGGCGCATTGCTGGCCCAGCCCAGGCCAAACCTATCTGCATGATTTGCACGCCGACCCCATTGGCGAAATTCGAGGTCACCTCGTCCACTCCCGTAGCCTTCTCCGGTCCCATAAAGAATGGAATCCCCAGCCCATCGAGAATCGTCTGTACCTTGAGCGCGTCGCGCCCGCTCCATACGGTGCAGAGCTCAACCAGTTTGCGGTCTTCCTGGTAAGAATCAGGGTCGTCCGAGGAATCGGCCTCGGGAAAATCGTCACCAGCCGAATCGCGGAGTTTCGTAGATTCGTGCTCGAAGAAAGCTGGCGGCGGCTTAAACTGCGACGGAGCGGATGGCTCCTCGCCCTCCACCTCAGCCTTCAGCCCGCGTGACCGGACCTCGTTCGCCAGAGCCTGTTGGGCAAAAGGTGTCAATTCGGAGCTTTGCGGCATGAGGACGAGGAGTTCGCCGTCACTCATCCGCCGATAGCGCTCGGAGATGCGCAGAAATTCCCCCGCCGGATCGAGAGTGTCCATAGCCGTCGGAATGATATACCGGCCGGGTGCCACCTTTCGCGCCTTTCGAAAGGTGGGATTTCACGTCCCTGTCCCGGTTGGGATTTTGCGAACTTTGAGCTGGCGGGTGGGATTGGCACGTCCTTCATCGCCCGCTCCATCGCGGCCTTCGTGTAAGAAACCATGCCTGCTATGGTCTCCTACCCTCGCCGCTTGAAAAGCGGACAGATCACGTGCTATCTCAACCGGACATATCATGTGCTAACGACATTCTAAGATTTCGTTCTGTTGAACCACATTAAAAGTGTCCCCCTGAGACCACAATAGAAGTGTCCCCTTTTAGAGTTCCTTCGTTGAGGAGGAACAGAGATTGGGGAGAACGGGATTGAGCAGGAAAGAGCTGAACCGAGTGGAAGTGATGGGGCGGGTGAAGGCGCACAGTTTGCGGTTGCGCGAGGCGGCGGAGTTGCTGGAGTTGAGTTATCGGCAAGCGAAACGGATCTGGGCGCGGTATCGGAGTGGAGGAGCTAAGGCGCTGCAGCATTCCAACTGCGGGCGAGTATCGAATCGGGCCTACCCAGCGAGGTTCCGGGCGACGGTGCTGAAACAGGTGAAGACGCGCTATGAGGATTTCGGCCCGACGCTGGCGGCCGAGCATCTGGCGAGCGATGACGGAATGGTAGTCCATGCTGAGACGCTGCGGCGGTGGCTGAAAGAGGCGGGGCTGTGGCAGAGACAACGGCGGCGGAAACCGTATCGGCAACGGCGAGAAGCGAAGGCGCACTTTGGCGAGTTGGTGCAGATGGACGGCAGTTTTCATGAGTGGCTGGAAGAACGCGGGCCACGCGGCTGTCTGATGGACATGGTCGATGACGCGACGACCCAGGCGCTGGGATGGTTTTCCGAAGAGGAAACGATCTGGGCGGCGGCGGGCGTGTTGCGGCGCTGGATCGTGCGCTACGGAGTGCCGCAGGCGTTGTACACGGACTGGAAGAACGTGTACGTGCGGTCGCCGAATGCCGAAGAGCGGGCGAGTGGAGAACCGGCGATGACGCAGTTTGGTCGGATGTGCGCGAAGCTGGGCATCCGGATCATCGCCGCCAGTTCGCCGCAAGCGAAAGGGCGCGTGGAGCGAGCGCATGGCACGCACCAGGATCGGCTGGTGAAGAAACTGCGGCTGGCCGGGATCGCGAACTACGACCAGGCCAACGCGTATCTGGAGGATCGCTATCTCGCCGAGCACAACCGCCGTTACGCGCACCCGGCCGTGGCCCAGGCCGATTATCACCGGCGGCGGCCGACAGCGCGGCAACTGGACGCAGTGTTCTGGCTGGAGGAAGAACGAGTGGTGAGTGAAGACTGGGTGGTGCGCTATAACAATCGGCTGCTGCAACTGGAACGGCAAAGCCGGCACTGGGCGCCGGCCAAGAGTCGCGTACTGGTGCGGGAAAACGAAGCCGGAGAAGTCGCGATTCACTATCGCGATCAGCGTGTGGGCTTCCGCGAGTTGAAGGCCTCTACAGCGCTGGGCGAGGGAAGGGGCGCTGCCCCTTCCCCCGCGCCCCCTTCCCCGATCCTACGCCGCAGTCTTCCTCCAGCTGCGAATCATCCCTGGAGAAAAGGCTTTTCCGCCAAGGCACGCGCCCTCTTTTCCGGGGCAGCATGAAACCACAACCAGGGGGACATTTCTATTGTGGAGAAGACGGGGACATTTCTATTGTGGTATGACAATTCTAAGATTTCGTTCTTGACATTCTGAACAGCGAGGCATAACCTCCTGCGTAATTCGGCGAACCGATGAAGCTTTTCAAGCTTCTTATCGGACGGGGCTTCTTTCGCCGGCTTCCCCAAGAACAGGCGTTGGTGTGTCAGCGTGCGTTGAGGCGCAAGTGCGTCGTGTTTCGCGCACGTGAGATCGAAGACTGTCCCATGCTTAGTTCTGAAGGGGACAGTCGACTGGCGGAATTGAGGAGCTCACGGCAATGGCTCAACCTGCGGACAATCACCCACAAGAGTCAGCAACAGCCGCATCTGGCGCCACCACCGCAGCTACACAGACCCCGGATGGTGCGATTGCGGGCCCACCAGATATCTCCAGGCGCGACACATTAAGCAAGAAGGCCACAGCTATGTACCCCGAGCCCCCAGCCTATTTCGACGAGGCCCTTAAGCCAGGATTTGTGCAGTTCGGAGAAGGGTTTCGCATTAAGCCGGTGTTCGGTGACCGCTTTCAGCTGGACTACCAGGCGACTTTTCAGCAGTTCTTTGCGCCGTCGAACTCGCAGAATTCATTTCTCCGCTGGACCGCCGACCTGAACCACACTTTTTATCTGTACGGCTATACGAAAACCGCGCCCAAAAGCACGGATGCGAATGGCCCGGATGCATGTGCCCCAGCCAGCGAGAAGTGTCCGGAAGTCCCCCACACGCTAAATTTGAATGGCTCAATCGGAGTGCGCCTGCTACTTTCCGAATCGATGACTTCGGGAACGAGCGCCGTGCCCTTCTATTTTCAGCAAACGCTCGGCGGGTCGGACATTAACGGAGCGCTGGCGCTCGGCAGCTATCAGGACTACCGGTATCGCGCGCCCAATATTCTGTTGTTGCAGGAAAATGTCGAGCACTCGATCTGGGGTCCGTTTGGGCTGAAGCTCATGGCGGATGAGGGCAGGGTTGCGCTGACTCGCGGCGATCTCGGATTCAGCCATCTGAAGCACAGCTTCGCCGCCGGACTGACGCTTCGGGCGGGCGGCTTCCCCATGGTCTCTCTGATGTTTGCCTGGGGCGGACCTGAAGGCCACCACAACATCGCCAACATGAACACGTCGCTGCTGGGGGGATCGTCGCGTCCGCCACTGGACTAGCGGATCCTTGCCTTGATGGAACTCGAGCAGGCCCTGTCCGTAAAACAAGCCGGGTGCTCCACACTTCCGCCAATCGGTGGGATTCTACGTCCCTTCCCGGTTGGGATTTTGTGAACTTTGAGCTGGCGGGTGGGATTGGCACGCGGACGGGAGTGTCCGCGCTACACGACGCCGGGTGCCCCACTCATCGCGCACTTTGCGATGAGTGGGCTTCCACGGCCCCTGTCACTCTTGGAATTTTCGAACTCCAAGCTACGATCCTGCCCGGAGTTGGTGCGGGAGGCGGTCTGTTGTTAAGCTTGGTGGGCTATGCAATCCAAGACCTTTCCTGGTCGGATGAAACTTCTCTTCGTATTGGCTGCGGTGCTGGTTGTGGTAATGAACTTCGGGCTGCCGCTCGCCTCGGCGCAGAAAAAAGAAATCGTCTGGAGCGCGGACGAGAAGCCGTTCGCGGACCAGATCCATGGGCTGCGCGGGCTCGCGGATGACGTCCGGGCGGGGACTACGAAGGATCTGGCGCTGAAGATCCGAAAGCTGCCCGCGACCGAGAACAAGCTGCGGCTGGCGGTGGGTTTGGCGGGACTTTCGACCGAAGGGGACTTCGGACACAACACGCTGCAGGAAGTGGCGACGACGCTGGCCGAAACGCTACGCGAGCGGCCCGTGCCATGGGCGAAGCCGAAGAGTTCCGACGCGGGCAGCAACGCCGCAGCCGCACGCGAGCCCGCGTATCCATATATTGAGCTCGCCACGCTGGTGCGTTACGAGCACGTCGAGGCGTCACTCAATAGTAATAATAATGATGAGCAGTTTCGCGCGGCAATGGCCCGGCTCAAGGCGGATGACCGCAAGCGCGAACATCTCGACTTCACGCTGAAAGATCTTTCCGGCAAGACCTGGACGTTTTCGGAACTCCGGGGCAAAGTTGTGCTGGTGAATTTCTGGGCGACCTGGTGTCCGCCATGCCGCAAGGAGATGCCGGACCTGGAGACGCTTTACGGGCGCTTCAGTTCGAAAGGGCTGGTGGTGCTGGGGATTTCCGATGAAGAGGCGGCGAAGGTCGAGCCGTTTATCCGCGAGCGCAAGGTTTCGTTTCCCGTGTTGCTCGATCCCGGGCGGAAGGTAAATGAAATGTTTGTGGTGGAGGGGATTCCGAAGAGTTTTGTCTACGACCGGGAAGGGAAACTGGTGGCGCAGTCGATCGATATGCGGACGCAGAAGCAGTTTCTCGAAATGCTGGGGAAGGCTGGACTGGAGTAGGACAAAAATATTGGAGGGATTGACAAAATGAAAAAGCAAATCATCAGCGTAGTTCTAGCCGTCGGGATTCTCGCAGTGCTGGCCACCGCGCAAGACGCGATGAAGAAGGATGCGCCGCCGAAGCCGGCGGTGGGGCCGTCGCAGGCTTTGCTGGATAACTGGAACTATGTCGGAGGGAAGTTGATCGCAATGGCCGAGGATTTTCCCGAGGACAAGTACGACTTCAAGCCGGTGCCCGCGCAACGAAGTTTTGCGGAGCAACTGTTGCACGCGGCGAACGCGAATTATTTTTTCACCAATCCGGTGATGGGGCTGAAACCGCCAGCCGGAGAAGATCCCAAGCGCGATCAGTTCAAAACGAAAGCTGCGGTGGTTGAGTTTGTTAAGAAGGCGTTTGCCGACGGCGCGGCGGCGATCAAGCAGAAGGGCGATAAAGGGATGAGTGATTTGATCGTCGATCCGTTCGCGAATCAGCAGACGCGAGTCTCCGACATGGCGTGGGGCCTCCTCGAGCACTCGGGGGAACACTACGGTCAGTTGGTTGTGTATTACCGCGTTGCCGGGTTGGTGCCGCCGGAATCGCGTCCAAAGAAGTAGTCTCGGCGCTGATACCATACTCTTCGTGCGCCCGCTGCTCGACGTCCGCGACTTGACCATCGAGTTCCCGCAATCCCGTGCTGGGCGGGCAGTTCTGCCCGCTCAGCAACCGATGGCTGCTGGGCTCGTGGCCGCCGTGAGCAGTCTTTCGTTCTCTATCGCTCCCGGCGAAGTGCTCGGACTCGTCGGCGAATCCGGCTCCGGAAAATCCGTCACGTCGCTCGCCATCATGGGCCTGCTTCCGCCTGCCGCCATCGTCAGGGGCGAAATCACTTTTCAGAATGGCGACGGCGTCCCCACGCATCTCACCAAACTACCTCCCGATCAACTGCGCCAACTTCGCGGCTCGCGTATCGCCATGATTTTCCAGGAACCCATGACCGCCCTCAACCCGGTCATGCGCGTCGGCGACCAGATCGCGGAAGCCGTTCTCGCTCATGGGCGCGTTTCCAAATCGGAAGCATGGGGCCGAGCGGTCGAAGGCATGCGCGACGTGGCCATCGCCGACCCCGAACAGCGCGCCCGCAGTTATCCGCACCAGCTCTCCGGAGGCATGCGCCAACGCGTCATGATCGCCATGGCGATCGTCAACCGCCCGCAACTGCTCATCGCGGACGAACCCACCACCGCCCTCGATGTCACCATCCAGCAGCAAATCCTCGATTTGCTCAACGACCTCCGCCACAAATTCGGATTGGCGATGCTCTTCATCTCGCACGATCTCGCCGTCGTTTCGCACGTCGCCGATCGCGTCGCCGTCATGTACGCCGGCAACCTGGTCGAGCTCGGCACGAAGGCCGATATTTTTCGCGCACCCGCGCATCCCTATACTCAAGGCCTGCTGCGCGCCATTCCAACTCTCGCGACCGACCGCGCCCTTCCGCTCTCGACCATCGAAGGCACCGTCCCGCCCATCGCCCAGCTTCCTCCCGGATGCGCCTTCGAACCGCGCTGCCCGCACCGCATCGCCAACTGCGCCGTCCAACTCCCCTCGCTCGTTGAAGTCGGTCCCGAACACTGGGCTCGCTGCCCAGTCGTGAATCCGCCCCGGCCGTGAGCGAAGCGAAGGACCTATGCATTGCGGCGGAGTCAAATACATAGGTCCTTCGCTTCGCTCAGGATGACAGTGGGATCTGTGCCGCGAACTTGCGGGACAAGACACTAGCCCCCGGCCTCGTCGTTTTCCCTCCAGAAAAGCTATAATCCTCCCTTTGCCGTGCGTATCCTTCTTCTCAGCGACATTCACAGCAACCTCGAAGCGCTGGACTCCTGTCTGGCGGCCGCTCCCGCCTGCGACCTCGTCGTCAATCTCGGCGACACCGTCGGCTACGGCGGCAATCCCAACGAAGTCATTGCCCGCTCGCAAGCTATCGGACGCGTCTTCGTCCGCGGCAATCACGACAAAGCCGTCAGCGGCCTCATGAACCTCGACGACTTCAATCCCGTCGCTGGCCTAGCCACACTCTGGACGCGCGAGCAGCTCACCCCCGAAAATCTCGAATGGCTCCGCTCGCTCCCGCAGGGTCCCATCCACCTCGACGAACTCCCCGGCATCCATTTCGTCCACGGCTCCCCTATTGACGAGGATGAATACATGGTCAGCGCCAGCGACGCCATCGAACCGCTCATCACCATTCCCGTCCCAGTCACGTTTTTCGGACACACTCATCTCCAGGGCGGTTTCGTGCTCACGGGCGAGATCAGCGAAGTCTACCGTCCCGGATATCGCACCGTAGGCCAGCCCGAGTCGTCCGACTGGCCCCTCCGCAAGGATCGCCGCTATCTCATCAACCCCGGCTCCGTAGGCCAGCCCCGCGATGGCGACTGGCGCTCCGCCTTCGCCATGTTCGACTCCGATGCGTGGATCGTGACTTTCTATCGCGTGCCTTACAACCTGCGCGTCGCCCAGGAGAAAATTCTCGCCGCTAATTTGCCGCAGCGATTGGCTACACGGCTGGCCACCGGAAGATAGAACAAAGTCTCTTATGCAAGTGGAGGGATGAGCGCTCTCGCCCGTCCAAGCCGAGCAAAGCTCGGTACCTGACTGTGGCCATAGCAACTCTTGGATTTGCGATAGCTGCCGTGGTCAACCAGAGATGCCACAGGCTGCTAATCGTTTTGGAGTCGGGATCGCGCTTTTGACCGATTGTGGCGTCTGATCCCGAGCCTCAGAGCAGCTGGGAATGCGGCTGCTCCCCAGATCGAGAACAGAAGCAGATACACACCTTCCAGGGAAAAACCGGTCTTTTCAAGGGACCAACGAACGACGAAAGCACCCGTGATTCCGAGGAGAATGTCGGCCCCGGTCCCGAATCCGTCGTCCCCTGCGATCTTGCCACCGGCCCAACCGGCCAGCGCTGCGACAAGTAACCAAATGGAATAGAACATCCCCACCCTCGATAAACCATGTCACGTTACACAGACATCTTGCCTGGAATCTGCCGAGTCTCTCAAACCAGCTTAAAGTCAACACCGCGCGGAAAGTTCCGCTGTGAAGGGCTGAACATGGTCCTTCCCCGCCGAGGCAGGAACTTTCCTCCGCGTAAGAGGTTTGTCTCATTTAGCCGTAGCCTGGGTCTGGTCAAAATTGCACACTCCGATTCCGGATGCCGGGGGCCCGAACCTTCGTTTTTGAAGGATGGGATTCCACGGTCGTCTCCCGCTTGGGATTTCTCGCTGACTGCTGAAACGCCCTTGACCATAGGGTACACCGATGATCCCCATCACCCACCCTTTTCGCAAAGTACGCGAAAAGAATGGGGTACCCGCATTACGACCGCACTCTCAATCCCGCAACCGAACTCCGCCCACGTTGTAAACTCGCTCTATGCCTCCGCGCTCTCCCGATTCCAGCAATCTTTTCTCCGCGCCGAAATCTACGGCTGCCGCGCACACTGCCCACGTCGATGGCGGAGCTCGCGGCAATCCTGGGCCTGCTGGTTATGGGGTTGCCATTCAGGACGCCTCTGGACACCCGGTCGCCGAGCTTAGCGAATACCTCGGCCACCACACCAACAACTACGCCGAGTACCAGGGACTCCTCGCCGCCCTCCGCTACGCCACCGAAAACCAAATCAAAGAGCTCAAGGTGATTAGCGATTCCGAACTGATGGTCCGCCAGATGAAAGGCATCTACAAGGTGCGGCATCCCGAACTCCGCAAGCTGTACGACCAGGCGCAGCAACTGGTCCGCCGGCTCGAGCACTTCGAAATCCGCCACGCGCTGCGCGAACACAACCAGACGGCTGATCGACTGGCGAATCAGGCTATGGATCGCGGCCGCTAGCGTAGCGTCTCGCGAGTTCGCGGCATGAATTCACACTGTCATCCTGAGCGAAGCGAAGGACCTACGCATTGGGGCGGCTTCAAGTACATAGGTCCTTCGCTTCGCTCAGGATGACAATCCTCATGTAGTGAATCATGAAATTTTCCTCTTCCCTCCACCCTCCCCGCCGGATTACCATTGCGCCGTCATCGCCACCCTCAGGAGGACGACACGATGATCGGAGCTTACTCATTTGTTGGAATCAATTTCTGGGCCGTGCTGGTATCCGCCATCGCGACCATGGTGATCGGATTTCTCTGGTATTCCCCCATCCTTTTCGCAAATCCCTGGATGCGCCTGATGGGAATCGACCCCAACGACAAAGCCAAGATCGCCGAGATGCGGAAAAGCGCAGGCAAAATCTACGGCCTCGCGTTCGTCGCCAGCGTCGCGTCGGCCGTAGTGCTCGCCAAGATCATTGACCTCACCAGCGTCAACACCATTCCCTACGGAATGAAAATCGGCTTCGCCGTCTGGCTGGGATTCGTAACCACCGTCCAACTCACCGGCGCGTTATTCGGCAAGCAGCCCACCAAGCTCTACCTGATCAACACCGGATACCAATTGGTCTGCTACCTGGCCATGGGAGCGATTTTGGCGAAGTGGCCGCACTGAAGAGATTGCAGAGGTCAGAGGTCAGATTGCAGAAGTGAAAAACCTCGCTTCACACGGCACTGCTGAAATCTGTAGCCTTAACCTCTGCAATCTGACCTCTAACCTCTGACCTCGCTTCACTCGCCCGCCGAGTGGTCGTGGACAATCTTCCATCCTTCGGGAAACCTGCGGAAGACGAGCGTGAACAGGCCGTGCGGCGTCTTCCCATCCGACATCGTCAGATGAAACTCCCCCCGCACAAATGCCGCCTCCGGCCCCAGCATCTCGATGCGCAGGTTCGCGAATTCGAGTTTCCCCATTTCGTGCCCCGCGCCCTGATAATTCTTCTTATATCGATCGAGCGCCGCCTGCCAGCCCTTCGATTCGTGCGCCCCGGAGAAGAACGTCAGCTCGGGCGAGTTCCAATATCCCGCCATGAAGCCTTCCAGATCCTGCCGGTTCCAGGCCGCCTGCTGCTCCTCAATCACTTTCCGAATCGCCCCCCGCCCAGCATCCCCAGCGTCCTGGCCCATGCCAGAGATGGCGAGCGTAGCCATCATTCCAACCAGCAAAACCAAATCTCGCATAAGCCCTCCGTGAACGTCAGGTACGCATCATACCGTTTTGGATTTCTTGAAGAGGAGAGAAAAAAGGAACGAAGAACGGAATCGATTTGCGATGTCCAGCCCCTGCCCTGTGCTTCGTTTCAGCAGATTGCCCGAAAACGCGTTCTCACGCACACACGTAAAGGGGCATCTGACTTCGAAGACTTACGGCATCGCTAAAGCGATGCCCCTGATGCGAAGCCCAAGGTTTTCCGCCGCCTGCTAACAGCGAAAAGCGAGAGGCGTTGGTTACCGGAAGCCAAGAGCTAAGAGCTGAAAACTGATGGCTGACAGCTGACAGCTGACAGCCGCCCGCTCTACGCCCGGCTCTTTTTCGCCGCCGCCGCCGCCTTCACCTTCACCGTTTCCCACGGCCGCTTTGGCCGGTCGACCTCAGGCTGGTCACGGTCCTTGATGCGATCGTAATGGTACGACTCGCTCGTGGTTCCGAGCGACTCGTTGTAGAGGCTGGGCAGTGCCAGCGCTTCTTTCATTTCTTCGGAGAACTGCTGCAGCGCTTTCAGATGGTCGGCCGTCGCTGGCACTTCGGTCTTCGTCGTCTTCATAAACTGCTGATAGCCGCGATTGATCAGCTTCGAAATTTCGCTGCCGATCATGTATCCCGGATACGCGAAAATTTTCGCGCCGCCGTCGTCCGTCTTCTGGATCGCCGCCGAGCAGTTGTACTTTTTCAGGAACACGCGCGTTTGTGCGCCCGGAGCTTCAATCAGGTCAAAGCCATGATCGCGCAGCCAGCTGACTGCATCTTCGTAGGTTCGCTGTTCGATTTTTGCTGACATTTTATAAACTCAATTCTCGTTGCATCAGGTTAGATGCGGCTTGCACGGATTCGATGGAACCAAAACTGTCCACGGCGAATCTAATGACGGTAGAATTCAACGACGCTAGTATAGATATACCTTTTTGAGATTGCGGGCACATTACTCTAGTCACAAGGGCATCTCACGCAATGACACCAGCAACTCCCGGCTCCGCGCCACCGCAGTCGCCTTCCCAAGCTGAAGCCGCGTCTGGCCTAAAAGGAGAAGCTCTGCTCGCGCGCATCGGCAACACGCCCCTGGTGCCGCTCGACGCGCTCGTCCGCGATCTTCCGAGCGTACAACTTTTGGGCAAGGCCGAATGGCACAACCCCGGCGGATCCGTCAAAGATCGCGCCGCCGCCAGCATTGTGGCGGAAGCACGCCGCGCCGGCAAACTTGCTCCCGGAAAGATTCTGCTCGATTCCACCAGCGGCAACACCGGCATTGCCTATGCCATGCTCGGCGCCGCTCTCGGATTCCCGGTCACGCTCTGCGTGCCGGAGAATGTTTCTCCCGAGCGAAAACGAATTCTACAAGCGTACGGCGCAAATATCATCTACACCGACCCCGCCGAAGGCTCCGACGGCGCCCTCAAGATCGCGCGCCAGTACGCCGAGCGCCATCCCGATCTTTATTTCTACGCCGATCAGTATTCAAACGACGCCAACTGGCGCGCGCACTACGAAACCACTGCGAACGAAATCTGGCAGCAAACCGAAGGACGTATCACGCACTTCGTCGCCATGCTCGGCACCACCGGAACCTTCGTCGGCACCACGCGTCGTTTGAAAGAGTTGAACCCGAAGATCCGCTGCATCTCGCTGCAACCGGACTCCGCCTTCCACGGCATCGAAGGCGCAAAGCACTTGCCCTCTTCGATCGTGCCGCGCATTTACGATGCGTCGCTCGCCGACCAGAACCTGGAGATCGTAACCGAAGACGCCCACGCCATGGCCCGTCGCCTGGTGCGCGAACAAGGACTCCTCGTCGGAGTCTCCGCCGCCGCGGCCATTGTGGGCAGCCTGCAAGTCGCCGAGCGCCTGAAAAAAGATCAGCGTGCGACCGTCGTCACCATCCTCTGCGACTCTGGCGAAAAGTATTTGAGCGAACGCTTTTGGCATGAGGACTAAGATTGAGTCAATGATCGATTGAGTCATTGAATCATTGATGTATTGACTCAATCACTCAATGACTTAATGATTCAATCTCTTCGGATGCTCAAGCTCTCTCCATCTGCCTACGTTTCCCTTCGTCAACACGGAGAGGAAGCCTATCCCCACGAATGCTGCGGCGTGCTGCTCGGGCAGTTCGACGAGGACAGCGCGAAGGTCGTCTCCCGCATTGCCCGCTGCGGCAACACGCGCGCGGACTCGCCCCACAACCGCTACAACATCGATCCCAGGGAACTCATCCGCATCCAGCGCGAAGGCCGCGAGCGCGGCGAGGACATCGTCGGCTTCTATCACTCCCACCCCGACCATCCCGCCCAATGGTCGCCCACCGACCTCGCGGAAGCCCACTGGTTCGGCTGCTCGTATGTGATCACCAGCGTGGAGAAGGGCACGGCGACAATTACGAATTCATTCGAACTCGCGGGCAGCGACGAGGCCGACAAGAAATTCGTGGACGAGAAGACCGAAGTGTCATGACCATGGAGCTAGGGCAGCACTTTCAGCACCACCGCAGTAATATCATCGTGCGGCGCGCTGCCATCGGAGAAGGCCACCTGGCGGTCGAAGACGAAATCCACCGATTCGGTTGCCGATGTGTGTCCGCATTGTGCCCAAACCTCTTCCATTTGGGAGGTGCAGAACTCGACTCCCTCCCCGTTGCGCAATTCGTGAAGACCGTCGGTTGCGAACAGAACGCTGTCTCCCGGGCTGAGTTGCTCGACGTGCCGTTCGTAAGTGGCACCCGGGAACATTCCCGAGGGCAATCCACCCTCGCCGAGCTGCCGACAACACGCGGTTCCGGAGACCAGCAGGGGCCGTGGCATCCCGGCATTGGAGAAGATCAGTTCTCGCGTGGCAGGGTTGAAGAGAGCGTACAAGGTCGAGCAAAATCGCCCACTGATGGGTCGCTGCACCAGGCGCTCGTTCAACAGGGAAAGAACGTGCGCGGTATCCGTCCCGGTCTTGTGAATCCCGCGCAGGGTTCCCATCACGAGCGCGCCGTACATGGCCGCCGGCAACCCCTTCCCCACCACGTCCCCGAGGTAGATGCCGATGAAGCCATTCGGTAAACGGAAGAAGTCGACAAAGTCGCCCGCCACGTCGGAGAAGGGTATGAAGCGGAACGCGATCTCGACGGACTCGTGGCAGAGTCCCTTGGTGGGCACCAGCGAAGACTGGATGAGTTTCGCTTCCCGTGCGTGCTCGTCACAAATGCGTCCGCACGCAAGAATTTCTTTCACGGACTCCGATCTCACCAGGCTAACCAGATCCGACATGCGCGACCACCGTCCTAGTGGTCAGATCGGCAAAACGCTGGCTCTGTATTAATGCCCAAAGTTCCTTGGCGCTTGGTGGATGGTAGTGCTCCGCGGGAATACTTCTGTGTTCGTGGCTTTTCTATTTCATTTTTGTACCGAAGTAATTCCGCACCTCTGACCTCGTCATGTAGATGAGCAGTAACCCCGCGATCGCCACTCCTACGGCTCCTTTCAGCCACTCTCCCATCGCGCCATTGACAAGATCGCCCGCCGCGTTGATGGCAATGATCGTCACGCCCAGAACCCATCCCCAATAGCGGCGCCGGAACCAGCCGACGGACGCGGCACACAGTAACGCCGAGAGCACCACGAAACCAAGTCCGGCGACCTTGCCCAACGAGGCGAGTTGCGCGTGACCCGTTTTGTTCAACGCCCACAAGCGATCGAGCACGGTTCCGGGCTTTAGCATAGTCACAGCGGCATAGGCGGCCATGGTTGCGCCAAACAGGAAAAATACTCCAATCGGGACAAAGCCCCGCGGGCGTTGATCTTCTTCAGTGCCCATCTTCTTCTCTATTCCGCGCGGGAGGGCCGAGGGCGGCCATCGCTCCATTTCGACTTGCATCTTTCGCCAGTACCATAGCATCTTCTTTACATGCCACAGATCCAGATTCCGTCTCCACTTCGCCAATACTCGGGGAAGCAGGCCTCGGTCGATGTCCCTGGAAAGACCGTGGGAGAGGCGCTCGCAGGCCTGGTCTCACAGCATCCCGACCTCAAGCGTCATCTTTATACCGACGAAGGCAAGCTGCGTGCATTCGTGAACGTCTACGTCAACGACGAAGACATGCGCTACCTGCAAAAAGAGGCCACCGAGCTTAAAGACGGTGATACCATTTCCATCGTGCCGTCGATTGCCGGCGGCTGCTGCGTTATGATTTGCTGAGTATGCCTTGCTGTGTATGATCGGCGGACCGACAAATGGCCGAATGCCCCGCCCCGCGCGCTGTCGCCGCTGTCTGTAGTTTGCCTTCGCCCTGATTACAATTGAAAAGGAATTTATGGCCACCCTTTCTGATGTCAAATCCGCCGAAGCCGTTTTAAGCAACGACGAAATCCTGCGTTACTCGCGCCATCTGATCATGCCCGAGGTGGGCATGGAAGGCCAGCAGAAGCTGAAGGCCGCGAAAGTCCTGTGCATCGGAGCGGGCGGACTCGGCTCGCCGCTCGCACTCTACTTGACGGCCGCGGGCGTCGGCACGCTCGGCATCGTGGACTTCGACGTCGTGGACTACACGAACCTGCAGCGCCAGATCATCCACACGACCGCCGACGTGGGCCGCAAGAAGCTCGACTCCGCCGCCGACAAACTGAAGGCGATCAATCCATTCCTGAACCTGCGGACGTTCGACATGAAACTGACCAGCGCCAATGCGCTGGAGTTGTTTCGCGAGTTCGACATCGTCGCCGACGGCACCGACAATTTTCCCACGCGCTACCTGGTCAACGACGCCTGCGTGCTCACGGGCAAGCCCAATGTTTACGGCTCCATTTTTCGTTTTGAGGGGCAGGCGAGCGTGTTCGCGACCGAAAAGGGACCATGCTATCGCTGTCTCTATCCGGAGCCGCCACCGCCGGGCCTGGTGCCTTCGTGCGCCGAAGGCGGAGTGCTGGGCATTCTGCCCGGACTGATTGGCGTGATTCAGGCGACCGAAACCATCAAGCTGATTCTGGGGCAAGGCGATTCGCTCGCCGGACGATTGCTGCTGGTCGATGCGCTGGGCATGAAGTTCCGCGAACTGAAGCTGCGCAAGAATCCCGAGTGCCCCGTCTGCGGCACGCACCGGACGATCACGAAGCTGATTGACTACGATCAGTTCTGCGGCATCCGCGGCGAAGAAGCGCCCGTGTTCGGCGGCCTGTCGGTGATGTCGGTGGAAGAATTGAAAAAAAAGCTCGACGCCAAAGCCGACATTTTTATTCTCGACGTCCGCGAGCCCCACGAATACCAAATCTGCAACCTGAACGGATATCTCATTCCGCTCGGTGATCTGCCGAAGCGGCTGAGCGAACTCGACAGCAGCCGCGAGATCGTGGCCCACTGCAAGATGGGCGGACGAAGCGCAAAAGCAGTGGCATTTCTGAAGCAGGCCGGCTTCACCAAAGTGTATAACCTGACGGGCGGAATCACGGCGTGGGCGGAGCGGATCGACACTAAGATGCCGAAGTACTGAAGACAGTTCTCGGTTCTCAGTTGTCAGTTCTCAGTTTGCGGTCACCGGACCGCTCAAATTCGCGTTGACATAGTTTCTGCACGGAAGATAATGGCCAGTTCTCGGGCTTTCCCCGACAGTGATACAGTCACACCGGAGGTTGTTCATGCAGAGAAGTTGTTCTCTCTTTCTCGTGGTGCTGCTTCTGTCTCACGCCGCAATGGGCCAGACCGGCGGCGCTCAAGCCACCCCTGCTCCGCCTGAACAACAGAGCGCGCAGCCGGCGGCGCCGCAGCAAACGGCTGAGACTTCGAACTTTACATCCGCGAAAGGATTTGTGCTGGAAGATGCGACGCCGGTAAAGCTGCGAATCAACCGCACGATCTCGTCCGGCGATGCGAAGCTTGGGGACACGGTGGACTTTGAAGTCCTTCAGGACATCAGCGTAAACGGTGCTCTCGTCATCCCAAAAAGTGGATTGGCCTTCGCGACCGTGACTGAGGCTCAATCGAAGCGCCGGATGGGTCGTGCCGGAAAACTTGATATCAACATCGATTATGTGAAATTGGTAAGCGGCGATAAAGCCGCACTGCGCGCCGTGAAGGAGGTCAAAGGCGGTAGCCATACCGTGGGGATGACAGCCGGAATCGTGGCGACGAGCCTGGTGTTCTTTCCTGCTGCACCGTTTTTTCTGTTCATGCATGGCAAGGACATTACGATTCCCAAGGGAACCGAGATCACGGCTTATGTCAACGGAGACATGAAACTCGATATTGCGAAATTCCAGCCGGCGGCGCCAGCAGCCAGGATCAGAACGTCAACCGCGCGTCGGCCAAGCTGCAGATCGAATCGACTCCGCCAGGCGCGGACGTCGAGGTCGACGGCAGTTTTGTTGGCAGCACGCCTTCTGACGTTCAGGTGGCAGAGGGCGATCATACGGTTGTCGTCAAGAAATCAGGATTCAAGAACTGGGAACGGAAGTTGAAAGCCAGCGCGGGCAGCAGCGTGCACATTGGCGCCGAACTGGAGAAGGCTGATAACCCGTAGAAGCTGGTCCGTCCGCCGGGCGGGGGCGCCCGGCTCTCCACATAAAAAACAGAAAGGGAGCACCGGAGTGCTCCCCTGTTTGCCTTCCTCTTCCAGGAGTTAGTAAGTTACTTGTTTGAGCTTCCGCTCATTTCGGCTTTCTCGGTAGCGCCTATGGCCAGGGCGTACTTCTTGCCGGCGAAGAGTACTTCGGAAACCGTTGCCTTGCCGCTGGCGTGGTCGACGACTGCGGCGTCGTAGTCAGAGGCTTTGTCGAGTGCGACGACTTTCGCCGAAGCCTTTGCGACTTCCTTCTTGCCTTGCATGAAGCTTACCTCGACGTTCGATCCCGTGCTGTCCCAGCGCAGTTGATACTCACCGGGAGCGAGCTGCTGGCCGTTGACTTCGAGCGGCTCCCGCACCTGCAGCGAACCCTTGTTACTTGCGAACGCGCTCGATGCGAGCAGCACGGCCAGCCCGAGCACAACAGTCTTTGCCACATTACTTAGTTTCATTTGCTCCTTCGCTTTCTGCCCGGTTTTCGGCCGGGACGTTAGGGGCGGCTGGTGGTGGTTCGACTGAGGGCTTGCCTTTTTTTCGCAAAGTCCTACAATGCGCGTGTCAGGGTGACGCAAAAAGACGCGGGCCTCACACTCGCGCTTTTTACCGGACTCGGTACACCCAGGGCCGCCAAACCATGCGTGCGCCAGTCCCGTCACCCTGCAAACTCTCTTAAGTGGATCGAAGTTTGTTTCGTCCACCCCACATTGGCTCGCTAAGGATACGAATCTCGGTTTGAGTAAGTTCCCGATTTCTTTTTTCTTGGCGAACCTTGTGTTTCGTAAACATGCGTATTGGACGCGCGGGCGCTCAGCGGGTTAGCAAGCATGGTGCACGTTGGCGGGAGTAACAGAGTGGAAGTGTTTTGTCAGGAGTTCAGGAGTCAGCCGCTAGCACCCGGGGTGAAAGTCGGATCCGGAGTGGTGCACGAGCGACGCTTTTCATGGATTGTCATCCCGAGCGAAGCGAGGGATCTGCATTTTGCGGCGAACTGCAGATCCCTCGCTTCGCTCGGGATGACAAATCTATAGGGTTCTATAGAGTCTTTCAATCGCCGCTAACCGATCTTCAAAACAATCTTGCCGTAATTCTTGCCTTCCTGCATCAGCGTGTAGGCGGCGCGGGCTTCGTCCAGCGGGAAAACTTTTCCGATCACGGGAAGGAGCTTGCCGGCTGCCAGCCATTCTGACAGCTGCTTCCAGGCGGATTCCATGAGCGGGCGGTTCGCACTCAGATACGACAGCCAGAGTCCGTGGACGCTGGCGCCTTTGGCGTAGAGAAGGCGGGTGTCGAGTTGGGGAGTTTCGCCGGTGGCGGCGCCGTAGACGATGACGCGTCCGAAGTCGCGGACGCATTTGACGCTTTTCGCGACGTGCTCGCCGCCGAGCATTTCGAAAACTGCGTCGACGCCTTCGCCGCGCGTGAGATCTTTGATGGCTTCGACATAGTCGCGCTGCTTGTAGTTGATGCCGTGTTGTAGGCCGAGGTCGCGCACCCGGGCCAGCTTGTCTTCGGAAGAAGATGTTCCGTACATTTCGATGCCGAGGATTTTTCCGATTTGCACGGCGGCGGTGCCGACTCCGCCGGCGACGGCATGAATCAGGACGCGGGCGGCGGCGGCCTTGTCGTTGGGCTGGACGAGCAAACCGGCCTTCCAGTAGGCGAAGTAGGCGGTGAAGAAATTTACGGGGAAAGCGGCGGCCTGTTCGGCGGTCCAATTTTCAGGGACGGGCCAGAGGAGGTTGCGCTGCGCCACGGTTTTTTCGGCGAAGGCGGCCCACTGCGTGTAGCCCATGACGCGGCGTCCGCTGGCGTCGTTACCGGTAAATTCGCGACCGGCGAATTCGCGGCCGGCAGTGAGCGGCGGCTTGGGAGTGCCGGCGTATCCGCCACGCGCGGTGAGCAGATCGGCAAAGTTCAAGCCGCCCGCTTCCACTTTCACCAGAAGCTGCTCGGGTGCGGGATGCGCGTCGGGGACCTGCTGCAATTGGAGAACCTCGGGGCCGCCGAAGCGAGTGATGACGAGTGCTTTCATGCGGCCAGTTTAACAGTCTTGTGGAGTCTTGCCCGTCCGGGTCGGGCGGGGGCGCCCGGCTCTCCACCGGCGAGATGGGGTGGTTCGCGGAGTTCGGCTTCGGCAGCTATAATGATGACCGAGTTTCCGATCCCCGTGGCCTGAGAGATTCTCTGGCGGCGGGGGCGAGGGTTGCGCCGGTTTGACGGGCGCGATTCGAGGGTGCGGATGGAAACGTCTGCGCCTCCCGTGTTGGAAAGGAAACGCTCGCTGGGGTTGGGCCCGCCTGTGTGTTTCCTTCCAAGCATTTAGCACTTAGCATTTAGCACTTGGCCAAACCGGCTCGGTGCGGTGTGAAAGCTAAATGCTAAGTGCCAAGTGCTAAATGCCGCTTACTGACAATTTCGGGCGCTCGATCCACGACCTGCGGATCTCGATCACGGACCGTTGCAACTACAGGTGTGTTTACTGCCGGACGGGGACCAACGGCGCGGCGTATGCGGAACTTCCGTTTGAAGATTATCTGCGGATGGCGCGGATACTGGTTGAGTTGGGGATTACGAAGATTCGTCTGACGGGCGGCGAGCCGCTGCTGCGCAAAGGGATTGTGGAGTTCGTACGGGACCTCGCGAAGCTGCGTACTGTAGAAGGCAAGAAGCCTGAAATCGCGTTGACGACGAACGGCCACCTTCTGGCCGAGATCGCACAGCCGCTGAAAGACGCGGGACTCGACCGGGTGACGGTCAGCATGGACGCGGTCGATCCGGAGCGATTTGCGCGTATCACGCGCGTGCCGAATGGATATGAGAGCGTGCTGGCGGGAGTTCGCGCATCGCAGCGGGCGGGGCTCGATCCGGTGAAAATCAATTGCGTGCTGCTGCGCGGTTTCAATGAAGATCAGATCATTCCGTTCGGGATGTTCGCGCGGGAAGAGCGGGTGGTGGTGCGCTTCATCGAATTCATGCCGCTCGAAGAGGACCGCGTCTGGACGCCGGAAATTGTGGTTACGCTCGACGAGATTGTCTCCCGCATGTCGGAGTATCTGCCGCTGGAGGAGATTACGCATCAGCGCAGCGAAACGGCGCGGCGATATCGCTTCTCCGATGGCGTGGGCGAGATTGGGATCATCGCGCCGGTGTCGCATCCGTTCTGCGGACACTGCAGCCGGATTCGCATCACCTCGGATGGCAAGCTGCGTACATGCCTATTTTCCGTGTGGGATCATGACCTGCATGAGCTGATGCGGCGCGGCGCGACGGACGAGAAGCTCACGGAGTTCATTGTGAAAGTGGTGGAGAAGAAAGAAGAGCGGCACCACATTGGGGAGCCGGGATTTGTGCCGGCATCGCGGACCATGGTGCATATTGGGGGTTGAGTTACGGCCGTCCGCAGTTGACGAAAGTGGTTGTTGCTAGAATAGGCGTCGATGAAGACGTTCCTCTCGGTTGCCACCCTCTTCCTATCCTTGGGCGTTCCTCTGTCGTTTGAAACCACAGCCGTCAGTGTGGTCGGCTTCGATCGCAATCAATATCCGGGAGATGAAAACTTAAGGTGTCTGCGGGCGACTTTTTCATACGCCGGTTATTGGCTGAACAATCCCCCAGGGGCTAACGCGAATACATGGGTGGGTAAGCGCAGTAAGTTGGAAGCGGCTGGATTTGGATTTGTGGTGTTGTTCAACGGACGGTTGTATAGAGAACTCGGCGGGGCTGAACGGGCGTCCGAGTTGGGGAAGGCTGACGCGCAAACTGCTGTGCAGGCCGCTGCAAAAGAGGGATTCCCGGCACACACCATCATCTTCTTAGATCAGGAAGAGGGTGGGCGGTTGCTGCCGGAACAAAAAGCATACCTGTTTGCGTGGGTGGACGGAGTCAGCCAAGCGGGATTTCGCGCGGGCGTTTATTGTTCCGGAATACCCGCCAAAGAGAAGAGCGGCGACCGGGTGATCACCGCCGAAGACGTACGGCAGAACGCGCGTGCGCGAGATATTGCATACTGGGTGACGAATGATGCGTGTCCGCCGTCACCGGGATGTGCCGTTCCACCGCGTCCGCTTTCGCCCAGTGCGAGTGGAGTCCCGTTTGCGGATGTCTGGCAGTTCGCGCAATCTCCTCGACGAAAAGATGTCGCCGGTGGCTGCGGGCGCAGTTATTCGGCGGATGGAAATTGCTATGCGCCGGGATCGGGTTCGGGGCAGCAGCTTCTTGTTGATCTGAACACAGCGACCTCGGCGGATCCCTCGCATGGAAGGACGCAGAAACGGTGAGTTAGAGTGAGTTCTAGCCGGAGTGTCTCAGTAAAAAGAATCGTACTTGGTAACCGTCCAGCCGGAATCTTTCTTTTCTTCGGTCACTGAGAAGAGATCTTTGTAAGTCGCGTCCTGGCTGGGGGTGCTGTAACGCTGGCCTTTGTAGTGTAGAATCACGAGCGGCGGCGCGTCTTCCCATTCCACCAGGTTCCAGGAAATCAGCGGGTGCTGGGCTTCGGAGTTGCAGAGGAAGTCGGCGCGCTTCTTGCGGTAATCCTTTTCCCACGGGGCGAGCAGTTTGCGGCAATTGCCATCGCGCATATCGGAGATGAAGCGATTGGCAGTGCGTTCGATGGTGCGATCGCGAAACGGATTCATGGTGATGCTGATCGGCATCTGGGTGAGAGGGTCGCGTTCTTCGGAGCGCGAGAGGACCGGCGGCTGGCTGCTGAGCCAGTACAGATAGCCGAGGAACACCAGCACCAGCAGGCCAGCGGAGCCCAGCGCGATGACGAGATGGACGCGGGAAAACTGCATCATGAGAAGTTTGAGGGATGAGCGCTATGACGGCAAGGTTACTTCAGATACTTATCAACCCCCGTGCCTGACGATTTCGCGGACGATCAGCCCTCCAGTGTGAGACATCTCCCGCGTCAACGCCGGCTTCTTTCGCCTTAAGAAAACGTCGCAGGATCTTTCCGGGTCTCGTCTTGGGCGTCCAGTCGACGCAGGACGAGCCTTTAGTGCAAGTTCACAAGTTGGGCGAAGGACGTTCAAAGGCACTGTGGGCCCGCGTAACTCAAGAGCCCACAGTAACCGTCTGTTTAACGAAGCCTCTCATGCGCACGAATAGGTCGCAGTCGCCAGCCTGACCCGCTAACCATCCCAATTCATTTGACGAGAGCGATTGCCGGCGGACCAACCGGTGCTGCCGACTTGGCATCGAGATGCGCTTTCATCTCCTGCCACGCGTGCCTTGCCTCTTCCACGGAACCTTCATCTTCGATGGTCGTAATGTCACCGGCATTCCGATCCTGGGTGACGGCCTTCAGCACGCGCCGCATGATCTTGCCACTGCGCGTCTTGGGCAGCATCTCGACGAAGTTCAGATCGCCGATTACAGCAATCGGTCCGAGCTCATGGCGCACCTGTTCCAGCAGCGCTTTCTTCATTTCCTCCGATGCTTCGAATCCTTGCTTGAGCACCACAAAGGCTGAGATCACTTCGCCACGAAGATCGTCGGCGCGGCCCACCACACCCGACTCTGCCACTGCGGGATGTGTGAGAAGCGCGGTCTCCACTTCGATGGTGCCGATGCGGTGCCCGGCAATCTTAATGATCTCGTCGGCGCGGCCGGCAAACCAGACGTAGCCGTCATCGTCGATATGTGCCGAATCTCCGCTGTAATAGACATCGCGAATGATCTGCCAGTAATCGCGGCCATAGCGTTCTTTTTCTCCCCACAGCGCTGGCGTCAAGCCGGGGAAGGGACGCCGAATCACCATGATGCCTTTCTCATTCGCGGCGCAGGGCGTGCCGTCCACTTGCACCACCGCGGCATCAATCCCCGGCATGGGAATCGCCGACGAACCCGGTTTGATCGGTAGCATGCCTAGCCCATACGGATTGCCGAACATGGGACCGCTGGTTTCCGTCTGCCACATGTGATCGATGACCGGAATCCGGTCCTTGAAAATCTTCTTCTGCAGCCATTCCCAAGCCGGCGCGTTGAGCACTTCGCCCGCACAAAACACCCGTTCCAGGTAATCATGATTGGTCTTGAGCAGGGGCGCATCCCCATAGCGCATCAGCAATCGCACGGCCGTAGGCGAAGTAAAGATGCCGGTAACTCGGAACTCCTCGATCAGCGTCCTCCAATTCTTTTCGGGCGTCGGGTAATCCAGCGCGCCCTCAAAGGCGACCGTGGTGGCGCCAGCGATCAAAGGCGCGTAGACAATGTAACTATGCCCTACAATCCAGCCGATATCGGAGGTGGACCACCACACATCGGTGGGCCTGAGGGCAAAGAGCCACTTGCCCATGCTGTGGATATGAACTTGATAGCCACCATGCGTGTGGATCGCCAGCTTCGGGGTCGCGGTTGTACCGGAGGTGGCGAGGATAAATGCCGTTTCGTTGGACTCCATCGGAACATAGTCGCCACTCTGGCCGTCAGCGCCGCTGAGGAACTCATCCCAAGACAGGTCGCGTCCCGGGGTCCACGGGGTTTCCGCTGCGGTTCGTTTCAGCACGATGACGCGCTCTACGTCACTCCCGCCTTGCAACGCTTCATCCACGATCTCTTTGAGGCGAGTGTCCTTACCCTTGCGGTAGGTCACGTCGGCTGTGAAAACCAAGCGCGATCCGCTGGCCCGGATGCGGTCGCCCAGCGCTTTCGCGCCAAAACCCGCAAAGACCACGGAGTGAATGGCGCCAATGCGAACCGTTGCCAGCATCAGGATGATGGCTTCGGGGCAGGTCGGCATGTAGACCGTGAGGCGATCGCCCTTCTCGATGCCCAAGCCGCGCAGTGCCGCCGCCACCCGTTCTACTTCGTAAAGCAGCTGGGCATAAGTGAAAATGCGCCGCTCACCGCGTTCATTGAGATAGATCAGCGCCGCGTGCCCGCCCCAACCGCGCTTAACGTGATAGTCAAGGGCATTGTAGGCCAGGTTCGTCTGTGCGCCGACGAACCACTTGAATGTGGGCGGAGTCCATTCCAACACTCGGTCCCACTTACGAAACCACGGTAGCTGGTCCGCCGCGCGTCCCCAAAAAGCTTCCGGGTCTTCCTTCCCTTCATCGATCCACTTTTGCACTATCGGATTGACCAGGCTCATTGTCTTCTCCTTTTCACCCTCGCAGCTAAATTTTCAATCGGGCCCCGAAAACCCGCAAGGAAGGTTCCCGGGCCTTTTCAGAAAGCGGGGGCGATTGATGCCTTTCTGATGCACCTCGGACAACGTGCGTGTATAACATCCAGGCGAACCGCTAATTAGGATGGCGTGGATTCTGCTCTGCTCATGAGTCGTCGGCAGTGACGCAGATCACAGGATGGTGTGATTTCACGAGCAAGAGGAGTGCTAGCGCGCCTTCGGGTGTAGAGGCGTAGAACCCGTGTTTCCAGAGGCCGGGGGCGGCACGGCCTCTGATTGTGTTCTTCGCGAAACCGATTTCATTAAAACCAGTTCTGAGCAACCTTGTACGGTTTCTCGGATTCAAACCGATTGATCCCTGTTATCATTCATTGGTTTCTTCCTCTGTCCTTGGTGTTCGGCCCTGCTAGCGGGGAATCCGTCGAAGGCGATCTGCGAGGAAACCCCGGAGTCGGGATGACAAATTTGTAGAGTCCTTCATCAAGCTCTTAATTTTGAAAAAACCTCAAGTTGCTAAGTGGAGTCTCCCCCATGAAAAAACTTTTGTTGTGCGTCGTAATGGTGTTCGCAGGGCTGCTGGCGGGATGCAGCAGCGGAAATTCAACTCCAACCCTCGCTTCGATTGCGGTTACACCGGCGACGGCGTCGGTAACGGCGGGCCAGTCCAAGCAATTCAAGGCTACCGGCACATATAGCAACAACAGCACTCAGGATCTGACGGCGACGGCGACGTGGTCGTCTTCGAATACGTCGGTGGCAACGGTCTCGGGCGGGTTAGCCATGGGGTTGAGTGGCCAACGCCACGGCGGTTACAATCACGGCGACTATGAACGGGGTATCCGGGACGGCCTCACTGACTGTAACGGCGGTGGTCCCGACGCTGGTGTCGATTGCGGTAGCGCCGCTGACGTCGTCAGTGGCAGCGGGCCTGACCGAGCAATTCTCGGCGCTGGGCACGTATAGCGATGGGTCGACGGCAATTCTGACTTCGACGGCGGCCTGGGCCTCGTCGAACACGACGTTCGCAACAATTGCCGCGGGCGGATTGGCCACGGCCTTGAAGCAGGGAACAACAACGATCACGGCGACGGTAAGCGGCGTAACCGGGACCACCACATTGACAGTGACGGCGCCGGTGCTGGACTCGATTGCGGTGACGCCGGCGAACGCTTCGGTCCCGCTCGGCACCCTTACGCAATTTACGGCGACGGGCACGTACAGCGATGGGTCGACGCAAAATCTGACTTCGACCGTGACTTGGAGTTCGTCGAATACCACGACGGCAACGATTACGGCGGCTGGGGTAGTCACGGCGCTCACGCTCAACGGTACGACCACAATCACGGCGACATCCGGCACGGTCAGCGGGAGCACGGGGCTGACGGTGGTGGCGGCGACGCTGACGTCGATTGTGATTGTGACTCCCAGCGGGCCTCCTCCCGATACCGTCACGATTGCCAATGGCACCACTTACCAGTTCACCGCGCTGGGCCTTTACAACGACGGCAGTAAGCACAACATCACGTCGCAGGTGACGTGGGAGTCGTCGAATACGGCGGCGGCGACGTTTGGAGCGATCACCGGCAGGGCGCTGTCGGTTAATCCCGGGCAGACAACCATCACGGCGACGCTCGATTCACTGACCGGGACGGCGACGCTGGTGGTTACTGACGCGACGATCCAGTCGATCGCGGTGGGGCCTTCGAGTACGACGATCGCGCCGCTGACAACGCAGACCTTTGCGGCGATCGGTACTTTCAACGATGGCACTACGCAGAACATCACGCACGATGTCGTATGGGCGAGCAATAATGCGGTAGCGACCATCAGCAATACGGCAGGGAGCATCGGTGTGGCGACGGGGGTGGCGCCCGGTGGCGCAACAGCGACGATCTCCGCCACATTCGGAGGAATGAGCGGTTCGGCGCTGCTGATTGTGAGCTCGGCGACGCTGCAGTCGATCACGGTGACGCCCGCGAGCGCGGGCTTGGCTGTGAACTCGAATCTGGCGTTGCAAGCCATCGGCAGCTTCAGTGACAATTCGACTCAGCATATTGAAACCGTGGCTACGTGGTCGTCCTCGGCGCCGACCGTGGTGGCGGTCAACGGGAATATAGCAACTGGAGAATCGAGTGGCTCGGCGGCGATCACCTGCCAGCTGGGCGGAGTGACGAGCAACGCGGCGAACTTGACGGTTGGAACGTTTACTGCGATCACGATTACGCCAGGCAACGGCACCGTCGCGGAGGGCACTTCGATTAACCTGGTGGCGACCGGAACACTGACGAACGGAACGAAGCAGGATATTACGAGTTCGGTGCTGTGGACGTCGTCGAATCCGTCGGTCGCGACCATAAGCAACGCGTCGGGCTCGTACGGTTCGGCGACCGGAGTAGCGCCGGGCACCGTGACCGTAATCGCGGCGTTTGCGGGGCAGGTCGGAGTGGCCTCGTTGACCGTAACTGACGCTACGTTGAGTGCAATTACGATCAATCCCCCAAGCCCGATTATCAACCTGGGTGATCGGCAACAGTTCTCAGCCACGGGAAAGTTCAGCGATGGAACAACGGAGGACCTGAGTCAACAGGTGATTTGGACTTCGTCGAAGCCAGGGGTTGCGATTATCAACAGTTCGGGAGCGATTTCGACTACCGGCACAGGAACGACGATGATTGAGGCGGCGTTCGGGTCTGTCAACGATACGACGTCGCTGACGGTTCAGTGAGGCGATAGGCGGGAATGCAGTGGGAGCTCGGCTGGGCGGACGAGTGTGTCCGCCCGGGCGTCCCCGCGCTGGTTTGTGTTTTCCATATTGGCGGCGTATAGTTGCTGATGAATACTGTTGTGTCGTAGTGTCAGGATTGTCGAAGCACACCAGTGGGCGAAAGCCCACTTTTTAGTTTGGGCCGATTAGCTGGGATGAACTGGCGCGGCGGTTCGGGCGCAAGTTGCTGAAAACATGTCTTTTGATTTAGATAAGGTCCGGCAGATTGCCGAGCGGGTGGCAGGCTCGAGCGGGCTGGAAGTAGTCGAAGTGGAAGTGTGCGGGGCGGGAAAGCACCGCATGCTGCGCGTGTTTATCGACCGGCCCGGAGCGGTGCCAGCGGCGCATCGTCCAGACGGCGTGACGCACGAGGATTGCTCGAAGTTCAGCCGGGAGTTCGGGACGATCGTCGACGTTGAGGATGCGTTCCCGGGCGGATCGTATGTGCTGGAGGTTTCTTCTCCGGGACTGGATCGGAAGCTGACGAAGGCGGCGGACTTTGAGCGCTTCCGCGGACAGCGCGTGAAGTTGACGACGCGGGAGCCGGTGAACAACAACCGGCATTTTGAAGGGAAGCTGGAGAGCTTCGAGAACGGAAAGCTGCTGCTGGATCTGAGCGCGGCGCGGAAGAAGAAGATGCGTCCGAAAGAGGGCGCATCGCCGAAAGTTGAGATTGAGTTAGGGAACGTAGAGAAGGCGAATTTGGTACCGGAGATCTAAAAGTTTCGAGGTTTCAAAGTTTCAAGGTTTCAGGGACCGAATCGCAGCGGCAAGACCTTGAAACTTTGAAACTTTGAAACATTGAAACCTGGAATTTATATGGCTAGTGAGCTTTACAACATCATCGAAGGGGTCAGCCGGGAAAAAGGCATTGATCCGCGGATTGTGGTGAGCGCGGTCGAGGACGCCATTGTGGTGGCTACGCGCAAGTACTACAAGACGCAAGAGAACTTGCGCGCGGTGCTCGACAAAGACAGCGGCAAGATCAGTGCCTATGCGGTGAAGTCGATCGTCGAGACTCCGGAGCAGGTGGAAGATCCGAATCTGCAGGTAACGGTGGAGCAGGCGCGGAAGCTGGATCCGAGCGCGGAAGCGGGCGGAGAGCTGCTGATCCCGAAAGTGACGGAAGGGATTCTGGGGCGGATTGCGGCGCAACTGGCGAAGCAAGTCATCTTTCAGAAAGTGCGCGAGGCGGAACGCGACACGGTTTACAACGAATACATCGGACATGTGAACGAGATCGTGAATGCGACCGTGAAGCGGCTCGAGGGTCCGGACGTGATTCTCGATATCGGCAAGGCCGAAGCGCGCATGGGACGCAAGGAGCAGTCGCGGCTGGAATCGTTCGCGGTGGGCGAACGGATTCGGGTCGTGATTGTGCGCGTTGAAAAAGCCGTGAAAGGTCCGGGCGTGATCGCTTCGCGCTCCGCTCCGGAATTAGTCCAGCATCTGTTCCAGACCGAAGTGCCGGAAATTTATGACGGCACGGTGGTGATCCGTGCGATTGCGCGCGAAGCGGGCGAACGAACCAAGATCGCGGTGATGTCGAAGGACAAGGACGTGGACGCGGTCGGAGCCTGCGTGGGCATGAAGGGGATGCGGGTGCAGTCGATCATTCGCGAGTTGCGCGGAGAAAAGATCGACATCATCGAGTATCACGAGGATCCGGTTACGTTCGCGGAGAAAGCGCTGCAGCCGGCGAAAGTGAGCCGCGTTACGATTGTCGATGCGGCGGACAAGCATCTGGAAGTAGTGGTGGACGACACCCAGCTCTCGCTGGCGATCGGGAAAAAAGGGCAGAACGTGCGGCTGGCGGCCAAGCTGCTGGGCTGGAAGATCGACATCAAGAGCGAAGAAGAAAAGCGGCAGGAAGTGGAACAGCAGATGTCGGCGCTGGTCACGCAGACCGTAACTCCGCTGGAGATTGTTACGGGACTGGGCGAGGGGCTGGTCGAGAAACTGAAGGCGGCAGGCGTGAACACGGTGGAGTCGCTGGCCGACATGACGCCGGAGCAACTGGAAGCGATTGAAGGCATTGGCCCGAAAACGGTGGAAAAAATCAGTATTGCGGTCAATAATTACTTTGCCAGTCTGGATGGCGGCGAAGCAGTAGCCGCCGCGGAACTGGAAAGCACCGGAGAAGCCGCCACCGAAGCGGCTTTCAGCGAGGAATCGCTGGCAGAAGGCTCGGTAGAAGCGGATGCGTTGGCCGCTGAAGCGGAGCCCATCGAAACGGCGCCAGCAGAAGTAGGCGCCGAGCTTGCGACTGAAGAAGCCGCGACTGAAGAAGCCCCGACCGAAGAGCCTGCGACTGAAGAAGCCCCGGAAGACAAGCAGAGCTGAAACAGGGAGCGTGGCGAGTCCGGAGTTGTATCCGGACCAAAAGCGCGGGCTTCGTCAGCCGGAAGTAAGATTGCACAGGGATTTCATGAGGTTAGATATGCGAGCCTAGATATGCGAGCTTAGACACGCGAGATTAGCGGCGCAAGAAGAGGAAACGACGGCGGATGAGTAAGATTCGAATCAACGATCTGGCGCGCGAGTTGGAAGTCAAGAGCAGGGAAATTCTTGACGTACTGACCACGGTGGGCGTCACGGAGAAGAAAACGCACTCCAGTTCTCTAGAAGAGCATGAAGCGGAACTGGTGCGGAAGCATCTCCGCGGCCGCTCCGATGCGGCGCCGAGTTCGGCGAAGACTTCTTCGCGTGCCGCTCACGGCGAAGAAGAGATCAAGACCAAGATCGACCTCTCGCATATCTCGCGACCTGGAGACGTCCTGCGCCTCATCACGCAGCAAAAGGAAGCAGTCGAGCATCCTCCGGCACGTCCGGTAGTCAGGCCGCTGGTTACGACGCCAGTAGTAGAAGCGAAGGCAGAAGCTCCGCTGGCTCCCGTGGCGCCGAAGGGAGTGCCGCCCAAGCCCGCGGGCGAAGTTCCTGCTCCTGCGCCGCCGGCGCCGAGAATGGTGACGCCGGCTTCGGTAGCCGCCACGTACCGCCCGCCGACGGTAGTCGTGATTCCCCCCAAAGCTCCAGTAACACCACCCGCTGCGACCCCACCCGCTGCCTCCACGAGTGCAGCACCGCCTGCGATCGTCGTTCCGCCGTGGGTTACGACTCCTGCAGCGCAGGCCGATAGTGCTCCGCCAGCGGCGCAGCCTCCGGCGCATAATAACGTTACCCAGATGCAAGCCGCGGCACCCGCGAAGCCAGCGGCTCCGATTGCGCCACCGCCGCGAATGATCATGCCGCAGACTGGCCCGCGCCCGGTGTACAAGGCGCCTCTGCCTCCGCCGGGTGCAACTGCGCCGGGTGCAACTTCGCGGCCGGCTCCGGGACGACCTGTGCCGGGGCAACCAATTTTTCAGCGCACGGCACGGCCGCAAGCGCCGGGATCGCGTGCGCCGCTTCGTCCGGGTGAACGGCGACCGATGCATCCGACGCGAGTGGCGCCGGCGGGATCGCGTCCGCTGGGTGTAGGTCCGGGAGCGGGGCTGCCGCCGCCGGGACCAACGCGTCCGGGTGGTCCGGCGCGGCGACCGGGACAGAGGTATGTGCCGCGAGGCGTGAAGGAAGGCCCAATGAAGGGCTACACTCCGCCGCCGCGGATGAGCATTAGCAACGAGCCGGCGCCGATCACGCGGAACATCACGATTACAGAAGGAATCTCGGTGAAAGACCTGGCCGAGAAGCTGGGCATTCGCGCCAAGGATGTGATTGCGCGGCTGGTCGTGCGGGGCGTGTTCGCCACCATCAATCAAACGCTCGACGCGGAACTGGCCAGTGAAATGGCGCGCTTCTTCGGGGCGGATACGGAAGTGATCACCTTCGAAGAACAAGCCGCGAAAGATACGACCGAAGCAACCGAGAGCAGCGAGGAAGGCGCGGAGGCCGTCCCGCGTCCACCGGTGGTCACGATCATGGGCCATGTGGACCACGGCAAGACGACGCTGCTGGATTCGATCCGCTCGACCAATGTGGCCGGTGGCGAGGCGGGTGGCATTACGCAGCATATCGGCGCCTACAAAGTTGGCATCTCGGACACGGCGTCTCCGGCCTACGGGCGCGAGATCGTGTTCCTGGACACGCCGGGTCACGAAGCGTTTACGCGCATGCGCGCGCGCGGAGCGAAAGCGACCGACATTGTGGTGCTGGTGACCGCGGCGGACGACGGAGTTATGCCGCAGACGATTGAAGCGATCGACCACGCGCACGCCGCCGAAGTTCCCATCATTGTAGCGGTCAATAAAATCGATAAGCCGGGCGCGCTGCCGGAGCGGGTCAAGAAGCAACTGGCGGATCGCGGGCTGCTGCCGGAAGCGTGGGGCGGCAAGACGGTGTTCGTCGACGTTTCCGCCAAGCAGAAAACGAATCTTAATCTGCTCATGGAAATGATCTGCCTGACGGCGGATCTGCAGGAATTGAAAGCGACTCCGGGAAGGGCGGCGAGCGGCGTAGTGCTCGAAGCGAAACTGGATCGGGGACGCGGTCCGGTCGGGACGATCCTGGTGCAGAACGGCACGCTCCACGCGGGCGACAACTTCGTGGTGGGGAACGTGTACGGAAAAGTCAGGGCGATGTTCGACGATCGCGGAAAGCCGCTGAAGGAAGCGCCGCCCTCGACGCCGGTGGAAATTATCGGTTTGGAAGGATTGCCGCAGGCGGGCGATCAGTTCGTGGTGGTCACCGACCGCGAGAAGGCGCGCGATATCTCGGAATACCGCGGGCAGAAAGCGCGCGAAGCCACGCTCGCCAAGAGTTCACGAGTCTCGCTCGAAGGCCTGGCTGAACAACTGAAGACGGCGGGTATGAAGGAACTGAATATCATCCTGAAGGCCGACGTGCAGGGTTCGGTCGAAGTGCTGGGCGATTTGCTGGGCCGATTGTCAAACGACAAAGTGCGCTTGAAGTTGCTGCGGTCGGGCATTGGCGCGATCACCGAGACGGATGTGCTGCTGGCGTCGGCGTCGAATGCCATCATCATCGGATTCAACGTGCGTCCGGAGCGCAAGGCGCAGGAACTGGCCGTTCAGGAAAAAGTCGACATACGGCTGCACTCGATCATTTACGAACTGCAGGACGAGATCAAGCGCGCCATGACCGGCTTGCTCGAACCGACGATCAAAGAAACTTACCAGGGACGCGCCGATGTGCTGGAGACCTTCCGCATTCCGAAGGTGGGGACGATTGCCGGTTGCCGCGTGAGCGATGGACTGATCAAGCGCGATTCCGAAGTGCGGCTGCTGCGCGATAACGTGGTGGTGTTCAAGGGAAAAGTGGCGTCGCTGCGGCGCTTCAAGGACGATGCGTCCGAAGTGCGCAGCGGTATGGAGTGCGGTATCTCAATCTCGAACTACGGCGATATCAAGACTGGCGACGTGATCGAGGCGTTTGTGACGGAGAGGATCGCGGCGGAAGCGATTAAGTAACATAGTTCGTGGAGCGCCGGGCGGGGACGCCCGGCGCTCCATCACATCATTTCCTTACTGGTTCTTACTGGCTGGCCTGCTGGGTAAAGACTCCTCCGATATTCGCATCTTCCTGCACCATGAATCCGGTGTTGGCCGAACTCAGGTAGAAGACCGCCGTGGTAGTTACGCCATTGACAACCACGGCGACCCGGCCGTTTCCGCTCGAACTGATGGTATAGGTACCGTTAGTCCCAGTTACCGAAGGAACGCCGATGCCCGTGGAGGGGTCGAAGGCGTTTGACGTCTCGTTCCAGTTAAAGGCGGTGCTGCTGGTGCTCTCGAAGTCTCCCACGCGGTCCTTGAGGGTGGTATCAAAGCCATCCATGACGAAGGCGGCCTGGCCGCTGAGCGTAGGTGAGGCTTGCTGCAGGGAGAAAGTGCCGTCCTCAACTGCGGCTGTGTTGTTGGCGAGGAAGTAGGCGCGGCTTCCATTCACCATCCAGAAAATCTGTGGGCTGATCGAGCCGCCGCTCAAAGTCAGGTTGATGGTTCCGCGGCCGTTCGAGGCCAGGGCGTAGCTCCCGCCCGAGACCGCGAGATTAGAGTTCACGGTTGTATCCTGCACATAGTCCACTGCGCCGGCCGTGAAGCTGCTGACGCCGTCGGTCGTAAACACGCCAGCCGAGTGAATGCCTGCGGGCCCGCTAACGACTGTGTCGCCGCGACTGCCGAATACGTACGAGTTCCCATTTGCGAGAGTAGCGGCAGAGAAGGGACCGCCGGTCTGCGCTTCCGCCTGGCCGATTTCGAGCGAGTTAGTGTCCGACATGAAATAGAACTCGGTCGAATTTACGACGTAGTAGCCAAACGAAGTTCCGCTCAGTGTGAACGTGCCGCGGCCGGTCGTCGAATTAGGCGCGGTCATGGCGCCCGTGATCGGTTGGTTCTGGACCAGACTTACGAAGGTGAGAAGATCTTCGGTACCGTTGATGGCGCCGCCGCTGATGGTGATTCCCCCCACCCGCGAACTGGTGGTAACGTAGTGTGCCTTGAATACGAAGGTGCCCGAAGGCGCTGCGGCGAAGGCGGTCGTGTCCTGTATCTGGCCGTAACCCGACGAAGTTCCGAACACATCCCCCTCGATCAGATAGAAGTGGCTGTTGTCGATCATGGTGATGGCGTAATTCGACCCGCCGAACGACAGCGATCCGGTGCCATCTTTGGCGATGCTATAGGTGCCGATCCCAGACGCAGGGGCGTATTGTTGACCGTCCTGATCGAAGTCATCTTCGAGGACGTTCAAGTTCCCCTTTCCGTCGGCCGTGAAAACGGTGGTCTCGGAAAACGGATCGGCGGAGGTTCCGACCTGGTTGACTCCGGTCCCTGTCTGCTTCATCACATACTGGCCGCTCAGACTGGAATCGCTGAAGCCGCCACCAAGGGGAGGGACGCTGCTGCTGCCGGAGCCGCAGCCGACTGCGAAAAAGATGCTTGATATCGCCGCCAGAGCCATGAGCAGGCGTCCGGCACACTTGGTGGAAGCAGCAAGGGGATTCATAAGACACTCCTGTCTATTTCGTAAGATGCGCTAACCCGGATTGTAGAAGAAAGTTTCGGTGGAAAAAATTGGCAGGAGCGTCTTCTCAAGCCTTGGTGACTTCCGCCGGACTCCGGGCCGGGGCCGGAAAGGCGGGCTGCTTGCGCTTTTCGGACACTTTTTCGGACACCCAGACTCCCACGCGGTAGAGCAGAAGGATGCCGAGCACGACGCCGTACTCTATGGGTTTGTGGAGATCGGCCTTCACTAGCCAGGTGTAATGCACCACCGCCAGGATCCCCGTGAAATAGACCAGGCGGTGCAGGCGCTGCCAGTTCTTGCCGCCCAGGCGGCGAATCGACCATGCTGTCGACGTCAGGACCAGGGGAATCATGAGGACGAAGGCGGAGAAGCCTACGGTGATGAACCGGCGCTTGGCGATGTCTTTCAACATTCCGTGGACGTCGAAGAACTTGTCGAGCCAGATATAAGTCAAGAAGTGTAAAGTTCCGTAAAAGAATGCAAACAGCCCGATCATGCGGCGGACGCCGATCAGCCAGTATTGGCGAGTGATCCGGCGGAGGGGCGTGATCGAAAGGGTGGTGAGAACAAAGATCAGCGTCCAATCGCCGGTAGAGTGCGTGATGACCTCGATGGGATTGGCGCCCAGGCCGTCATGAAAGGCCTTCCAGGCGAGGCGCCCGAGCGGGACTAGCGCGGCTAGGAAGAGCGCGATCTTTGTGAAACGGAGTTTCATTTGTAATTGGTGATTTGTAATTTGTAATTTGAACCCGGAAAACCGCTCGTCCCGGACTTAAATTACAAATTACAAATTGCCAATCTTGCCAATTACAAATTCCTAGAAATTCTTTTTCAGGTCCATGCCGGAATACAGGCTCGCCACCTGGTCGTACCCATTGAACATCAGGGTCGTCCGCTTGAGGAATTCACCCAGGCGGCGTTCTTTGGCCTGGCTCCAGCGCGGATGGTCCACGTTCGGATTCACGTTCGAATAGAAGCCGTATTCGCGGGGAGCGGACTCTTGCCAGGTGTTCAGCGGCTCGCCGCCGGTGAAGCGGATGCGGACGATCGACTTGGCGCTTTTGAATCCGTACTTCCACGGAATCACGATGCGGAGTGGGGCGCCGTTTTGATTCGGGAGCACCTCGCCGTACAAACCGAAACAGAGCAGGGCGAGCGGATGCATGGCCTCGTCCATGCGGAGACCTTCGACATAAGGCCACTTCAATACGCTGCTGCGCTGACCGGGCATTTGTTTGGGATCGTACAAGGTGGTGAACTCGACAAACTTTGCTTTGGGCAGAGGATCGGCGCGCTTGATCAGTTCGCTCAGGGAAAATCCGACCCAGGGCACGACGATCGACCAGCCCTCGACACAGCGATGGCGGTAGATGCGTTCTTCGGGGGCAGCCATTTTTATGATTGTGTCGACGTCGAGCACCTGCTTTTTCTTGACCTCGCCGTCGATGGTCACCGTCCAGGGACGGGTCTTGAAATTCTTTGCGAGGTCGGCAGGCTCGTACTTGTCGGTGGAAAATTCGTAGAAATTGTTGTAGTTGGTCACATCCTTATAGGGCGTTTCTTTTTCCGTCGTGCTGAAGGGGCTTTTCTGGAGGCCATCAATTTTGGTGTTGGCGTGGACGGTGAGCGAGGGCGCAGCAAGATCACGGAAGGCGACACCTGTGGCGGCAGCCGCGCCGGCGATCGCTGCGCCGGCGAGGAAGTTGCGCCGGTTCAGATAGGTCGCTTTGGGAGTAATCTCAGAAGACGGAATCGCAGCCGGTTTCCTGATCAGCATTTTTGTTGTCCACCCCGATTGAAGTACGCACGGCAGGCAGACATGGATGTGTCCGATGCCGAAAGCCCACACTTCATTACTTGCACTTCAGTATAGGACGCGGGGACAGGGAAAAAGTTGCAACCGCCAGGGCAAGGTCAGTTCGAGGCCGATTTCGCCATTGACTTGGGGGCGGACTTGGAGCGCAGGACTTCGCGGACTTTCTTGGCGAGATTCTGCAGGGTGAAGGGTTTTTGCAGGAACGCAGTACCGGGGCCGAGCGCGCCCGGGGCGACGACGGCATCTTCTGTGTAGCCCGAAAGATAGAGCACGCAGATGCCGGGACGCAGCGAGAGCAGCTTTTTGGCCAGTTCGCGGCCGCCAATGCCGGGCATGACCACGTCGGTAATAAGGATATCGATGTGTTCTTTGAAGACCTCGGCGATGCGCAGACCGCACTCGCCATTTTCGGCTTCGAGGACGTTGTAGCCGCGAGAGACGAGGGTTACACGCACCAGTTCGCGCACGGATTCCTCGTCTTCCACCAGCAAGACGGTTTCGCAGCCGCCTGCTTCGTTCTGTTGAGATTTGGACGGGCTCAGCTCTTCGGCGGAATCTTCCACGCGCGGCAAATAAACGTAGAAAGTTGTGCCCGTTCCGGGCTCGCTTTCGGCGAACACGTATCCATTGCTCTGCTTGACGATGCCGTAGACGGTCGAGAGGCCCAGGCCGGTGCCTTTTCCTTTTTCCTTGGTGGTAAAGAACGGCTCGAAGATGCGGGACTGGGTTTCCTTGTCCATGCCGTGGCCGGTATCGGCAACCGAGATCACGGCATAGCGTCCGGGCTGGATAAAACGGTGCTCGCTGAAGTCCGAGCGCACGGTGACGTCGGAGCTCTGCACGGTGAGCTTGCCGCCTTCGGGCATGGCATCTTTGGCATTGACGACCAGGTTCATGATGACCTGCTCGAGCTGGCCGGCGTCAGCGCGGGTGTGTCCGGTTTCGGTGGAGAGCCGCGTGACCAACTCGATGTTTTCGCCGATCAGGGGCCGCAGCAGGCGCTCCATGTCGCCTACGACGGCGTTGACGTCGACCACCTTGAGTTCGAGGAGCTGCTTTCGGCTGAACGCCAGCAACTGGCGGGTGAGGGTAGCGGCGCGGTCGGCTGCCTGCTGGATGGACTGGACCTTATGGTGCATGGCGCTGCCCGGTTCCAACTGCTCCAGCAACACCTCGGTGTATCCGTTAATCACCATCAGCAGGTTGTTGAAGTCGTGGGCGACGCCGCCGGCGAGGCGGCCGACGGCATCCATTTTCTGCGATTGGCGAAGCTGCTCTTCGAGCTGACGCCGGTCGGTGATATCTTCGGCGATCAGCTCCAATACTTCTTCGGGTTCATCGGCGCTACTGGCGGCGCTGCCGCTGAGCCGCACGATGATGACGCGGCCGTCTTTGCGTTTCCACTGAACTTCCACGCCCTTCAGACTTCCGGTGCGGCGATAGTCCTCGGCCAGCCGGTCCAACTCCTGGGGATGGACGAAGACGTCGCGCCTCGCGTCCAGCTTGAGAAGATCTTCGACCGATCCATGCCCGAGCATGGTGATGAGCGCCGGATTTACGTCCAGGAATCGTCCGCCGAGAGTGCAGCGGCAAATGCCGAAAGCCGCGCTCAAAATCAGGGAGCGGGAGCGGGCTTCGGAGCGGCGGAGCGCCTCTTCATAGCGCTTGTGCTCGATGGCTGCGGCCAACTGCTGCGAAACAAATTTCAGAATCTCGCGGTCGCGCTCTCCGAAGCGCGTGTTTTCGTCGTAGCTCTGGACCACCAGGGCGCCAATACAGGCCGTACCGCTCTTCAGGGGAACACCCAGCCAGTCCACCGACGGAGCACCGATCAATTCCACTTCGCCGCGCCGCACCAGTTCCTCAAAGACTGGCGGTGTCGCCAGCAGGGGCTCGCCCGATCGCAGGACGTATTCTGTCAAACCGCGGCCCAGAGGCTTGGGGGCCGGGGTAGAGTCCTCTTCATCGACGAAGTAGGGAAAGCTCAACAACTGAGACTGCGGATCGTAGAGGGAGATGTAGAAGTTGCGCGCATTCATCAACTGACCGACGATGTTGTGGAGGCCGGCGAAAAACTGTTGCAGGTCTTCGGCCGACTGGCTGCGCGCCGCAATGGCGTACAAGGCGGCATTCAACTCCTCGGCACGCTTCTGCTCGGTGATGTCGCGATAGGAGGCGTAGGATCCAACTCTTTTGCCGTTCACCGTCACCGGCGAGGTTGAGAGCAGCACCTCGACCAGTAAGCCATCTTTTCGCTGGCGGCGGGTCTCCAGCGAGAGTTTGTTTTGAGTCTTGATGGCCTCTGTGATCCACGCGGTTTCCGCATAGCGATCGGGCGGCACGATGAGCAAGTCGAGTCGTTTTCCTGCCGCCTCAGCCGCGGTGAAGCCGAACAGGCGAGTGAACTCCCCGTTGATACGCAGGATGCGTAGCTCTTGGTCGACAATGCTGATCGCTTCCGGCGCATTCTCGATGATCTGTTCGAGGTGGGCTTTCTCCACGGTGAACGGGACTTCGGCGGTATTGCCGTTCGCGGGCGAAGTGGGCGGGTCTGGATCGGAGATGTGGGTAAGGATCGGCGGCGCGCCGTGCTCAGGAGCATTGCGCAGCACCTCACCCCGCGGCAGTTCGGTCGAAGTTGCTGCCGGGGCGATTTTCTCACCCATACAGTCCTTTCCCAGCGTGCACTGACGATAGTGCGATGGTAAGCGGGCCGGGTTATCCGCCGATAGTTACCCCAGTAATGGAGGTTTCAAATGGGAAAAAACAGAAAGGCTCAGGAAGCATTCGCCAACACCACGCACACCTGGTGCAGTATCAGCTTCTGCTCGTCGGTCACGACCAGAAACTCGAATCCGCAGCGCATGCCTTCGCTATAACGCACCACGGCTCGCACCTTCATGACGTGAGGCGGGAGCGGAATGGAAAACTCCAGGGAAACAACTTCGCCGGCCTGCAACTCACCGCTGAGGGTCGCCCCGATGCCGTCCAGGCCGAGTTCGCTGGTTCGGCCCCAGCATGTGGTTGTCAGGCCTTCGCGAAACACCGACACCTGAATGCGCACGTCAAAACGATAACGGGAGAAACGCCGCAGCCGCCGTTGAGCTTTGGATGTCGCTTGTGCGTGGTCGCTCAATCCAGTTTCTCCATTTCAGATCTCCCTTTCAAAGCTCGTCTTGCGATTGTGCTTGAGTGCAAGGGCTGCCCTCAACGGCATCAAAGTCCATGTACCAACAGGTGAGCACTGAATCATTGCGGCATTGAATGATTGAGTCATTGAGTCATTGAGTCATTGGATTTGAATACCTCAATGATTCAAGGACTCAATCATTCAATGCCGCATGAGGCCAGGTTCAATCCCCGATTCCGGAGTTTGGCTCGTAAAGCTGCGTAAAGACGCGTGACAGATGCTCTCTGCGCATCTAACATCGGTAGTAGGCTCGTGGCCATAGCCGCTGACGGGAGCCGCGCTGGGGTAGTCTGAACTCTTATGTCTTACCGCTCAAATGCCGCCGAAGCCTGGCATCCCGACCCGCAGTCCACCGCGGCACAGCCGGAGATTCCGCTGGATTTGCTCCCGCCGCCGAGCCTGACGCAGCCGCTCTGGAGGTCGCTGGTCGGCAATCTGCGCGATACCTTCGCGCCGACGAAACTACCGCCGCTCGAACTCACGTCGCGGCCGGTGAATGTCGGCCTACTGCTTGGGGACCGCCTGCGCCTGCCTTGGTTTCGCACGGTGTTCACCAACATCGGGGACGTGATCTCGCCCGAAACACTGCCGCCGCTTGAACTGGAATCGCGGCCCGTCGATGTCGGTGAGCTCATCACCGATCAACTTAGCCACTTCTGGTGGGGCTCGCTGCTTCGGAATCTGGCTGATCGCGTCGCGCCGGAAACACTGCCGGCTCTCCATCTGACTTCCAAGCCGATTCTGGACATCATTCCGAAGTCATGGATCCTGCTGCCGTTGTGGTCGGAAGTCGTGGACACGCCGAAGGTGTTTTATCCCGATAAACCGAAAACGTCCGATGCGGTGAGGCCAGTCAATCTGCAACCGGTGGCGTTGCCGGCGGAAAAGCTGGAAGCTTTGGTCGCCGAACCTACCACTGCAGACTTGCTGCGCGACATACGTCGCTCGCGCATTCGGCAGCGAATCTGGATCGGCCTTGCGGCCGCACAAATTCTCTACATGGCCGCGATGGCGTTAGGGAAACTCTAAAGGATCGGGTCATCGGGTCATCGAAAAACCGCTGGGAACTTGGGTTTCGATCACCCGATGACCCGATCATCCGATCCCAGTGACTCCGTGGTGAATTGTTCTTCCGCAGCCTCTTACTGCCTCAACCCCATCCAGCCTTCGGCAATCACCATGGAATTTCCGGGGTTGCGAGAATCGTACTTCACTGACGTCGGCAAGCCGAGCCGGCAGGAATGCAGATTGATCCACTGCCGAAGATAGGTGACGTCCTGGGAGGCCTCATAGGAAACGCCGGCTACGTCATACTGGTAGATCAGCATGGTAGCGGGGCGGTTCGTGGCCATTGTGATTTCCTGAACATCAATCACTGTGCCATCAGTAATACGCCCGACGGTGTTCAGCCAAGTGCGGCGCTCGAGTTCGACGTCGTCTGCGTTCTTGGGTTTGCGGCGCAGCAGGGCGTAGCTGGCAGCGGCCAGGCCGATCGTGCCCAGCACAAGTGTGTAGAGACGAAGCGAAATCATTTCCAAACCTAACCTAAGCCTCTCAATCTGCTTTCAGCATAATCTCTAACCTCGCAGCCCGCCAAGACACTAAGGTGCGGAAGAATGTACCGGAACTGTGGACGGAACTATGTTTCTGGTCCTCAATGTTTTCTATCCTCTGACCACGGCCATTTCTCCTCGCACCGCGACGATCCCTCCTCATTAATTTTGACAAAAAAGTGACAGTTCGTTGACAACTCGGAAGCAGCCGCAGTCTAGATTGTTCGCTCGCGGAGGGCCGCGGTTTTTTCTCGACTCAACAACCGTCTTTCGCTGGAAGTCGATGCAACCGGGAACATCGTTTTCAGCCAGGAACAAATTGGGGTTGCGAGAATCGATTTCAACGAGCTCAACGCGCCGTACGACGCCAAAGTCGTGGGCGACTATACGGGGCTTACGGCGCCGTAATGACGAGTGGATCTCGGAGAACAGGGGCCGGTCCCACACCCGGCCCCTGAGTTGTTCTGAGACTCATGAGATGAGGGGTGCTCGTTGTTGGGAAAGTAGACGAGGCTCCAGGCTGCACACCCACCTTCGCTTCTGTCACAATGGTCCCGGAGGCTCTCATGCAGAAGCGAATCCTCATACTGGTTGGTGATTACGTCGAAGATTACGAAGTCATGGTGCCGTTCCAGGCCTTGCAGATGGTCGGACACCAAGTCGAGGCGGTTTGTCCAAGCAAGAAGACGGGCGAGTCGGTGCGCACCGCAATCCACGATTTCGAGGGCGACCAGACGTATAGCGAGAAGCGCGGGCACAACTTCACCCTCAATGCGACCTTTGATGAAGTGCATCCCGAGAGCTACGACGCGCTGGTCGTGCCCGGAGGACGGGCGCCCGAATATCTGCGGCTGAACCCGCGAGTGCTGGAAATCGTCCGGCACTTTGCGGAGACGAACAAACCGATCGCGGCGATCTGCCATGCGGCGCAACTGCTGGCCGCCGCCGGAGTGCTCAAAGGCCGCCGCTGCAGTTGCTATCCAGCCGTCGGTCCCGAGGTCGTGGCGGCGGGTGGAACCTATGCGGATGTGCCCATCGACAAAGCTTGTGTGGACGGGAACCTGGTAACCGCTCCGGCATGGCCCGCGCATCCCGCCTGGCTGGCGGCGTTTCTGGAAGTGCTGGAAAAGGCCGGCACCCAGAGAAGCGCAGCGTAAGTCCGGCCTGCTCCAGCCAGGGCGACATTTTGCTAAGGGCGGCTTCGCGTGCGGCTTTCGTAGTCCCGCCAGGGAGCCAGCACTTTGTAGCACGGTGTGGCCGTAACGGTTTTCTTGGTCGAGGCCAGCAACTTTCTCTTGATGAGCCAGGCGACTGCAGCCTGCGCCGAACTTCTTGACACTCCGATGCACTCGGCAATCTGCCGATAGCTGGCCTCGACGACATTTCCTTTTCGCTGCTCCCCGGCAAACCACAGATACACGAGGAAGCTCACCACGCGCCGGTCGTGGCCGACGAGGTCGCGCATCAGGACGTCGATCACGTAGTCGTCGAGCGGAATCATGCTATACCGGCAGTAAATATAGCATTAAATAGGCGATTGCATCCCCGAGCGCGCTTTCTTATCCTCGTACGACTTCGTTACGGAAGGAGACTGAAAATGATTCGTGGTATCAAGTTTGCGTGCGTTCCGGTTCGCGATCAGGACCGGGCTTTGAAGTTCTACACCGAAAAACTCGGCTTCCGCGTAATGACCGACCAGCCCTTCGGAGCGCAGCGCTGGATTGAACTCGGCATCCCTGGAGCCGAGTCGCAGCTCGTTCTGTTCACCCCGGAAGGGCATGAAGACCGCATCGGCGGCTTTCAGCCCGTCACCTTCTGGACGGATGACGTGTTTGCGACCGCCAAGACGCTGAAGTCCAAGGGAGTGGAGTTTGTGGTCGAGCCGAAGAAGGAACCGTGGGGCGCGACGTCGATTTTTGAGGATGCCGACGGTAATCAGTTTGTGCTCTCCAGCAAGTGAATATGCCCGCGTAGGGGCGGACGCGTTCGTCCGCCCCAGCGGAGCGAAGTTCCGCAGTCAGCGGACACTCCGACTGTAAAATCGCCCCAAATCGCCGGGTTGTTAGTGCAATCGCGATTTTTCACCAACTGACCGGGACGCCTTTGATCCTTGAATGAGGTTGCAATCGCCGCCGCTGCGCCGAAACGCCATGTCCTTCGTCGTCAGGCGTCATAGGAAGGCGGAGGGTAGGCGGCTTCCCACTTTGGTTTTGGCCTCAGTGCTCCCGCCTTGACCAAAACGCGCCGGAACAAGGCTCTTTGATCCTTCACCAGACCGGCGCCTCCTGACATGACAGTTAGTTTTCATGCACGTACA